>Ga0163150_10004984_pt1 | contig 17383 bp, 8 predicted proteins | sample OliLakLV19P2IB_FD_148628 | JGI IMG/M metagenome (GOLD analysis project Ga0163150, IMG submission 148628) | Freshwater microbial mat bacterial communities from Lake Vanda, McMurdo Dry Valleys, Antarctica - Oligotrophic Lake LV.19.P2.IB | ecosystem: Environmental > Aquatic > Freshwater > Lake >...
GGCTGCGTTGGCGCGGGCGGAAGGGGCGGTAACGGAACCGGGGGCTCGGGCGCGACCATTGGCAAAGTTGGCGCGACGTTCGTTGTGGCGACCGGCAGCTTTTCGAGCGCGCAGACGGTCTTGAAAGCCTGGTCCGAGGCGCAACCCGGCACTGCCATTGAAACAATGGCCAGCAAGATTGCTCTCAGCGATGCGGACCCTGCGCGCAACAGCCTGCTCCCCCCGGAGTAGTTCACACGACCCTGGCGTGCTAGCAACGACAGCGCGCCTGGCGCGGCGTCTTCTAATGCATCGACTGGCAGACTTTGACGAATGCAACGATTCTGCGGGCGAGCAGGGCATTTGATGGCTTCCTGCGGGGCCCCCGAATTCCGGGGATTTTGCCTGCCGCTCACCACGCGGATTGCACTAACTGGTTGCAGCAATGAGGATTAGACTGGGGCGAACCACGTGCGAAACCACCGCGAGCGACGCCAAACCCTGGCCGGTCGATGCAGTTCATCATCACTACAGCACTCCGGCGCCCGCTTACCGTTTTGGTGCTGGTTGCTGCGCTGGCATTGGGGAGCTTTCTGGCGGTCGGTGGCGCAGTGTGCGAGCAGTTCGGCATTCCGTACCCTCAGGGACTGCCGCGGGGGATGGAAGTCGACATCTTTCCCCGTCTGAACCTGCCGGTGATCTACGTCTGCCAGCCCTACGGCGGTATGGACCCGGCGCAGATGGAAGGCTTTCTGACCAACTACTACGAGTACCACTTCCTCTATATCAGCGGCATCCATCACGTTGAGTCGCGGAACGTGCAAGGCACGGCCCTGATGAAGCTCTACTTTCATCCGGGCACCGACATGTCGCAGGCAATGGCCGAGACGATTAACTACGTCAATCGCTCGCAGGCCTTCATGCCGCCGGGGACCGTTTCGCCCTTTGTGATGCGGTTTGACACCGGCAGCGTGCCGGTGGGCTACCTGGTGATGTCGAGCGAGACTCGCTCCATCGCGGAGATCCAGGACATCGCGCTGTTTCGCATCCGGCCGATGTTCTCGGCGTTGCCCGGCGTCTCGGCGCCACCACCGTTTGGCGGTAGCGCGCGATCGATTGTCGTCACGGTCGATCCGCAGCGGCTGCAAGCCTACGGGATGTCACCCGAGGAGGTCGTCACGGCGATCACCAAAGGCAACGCGATCAGCCCTTCGGGCAATCTGTTGGTGGGGGACAAGTACCCGATCGTCTCGGTGAACGCCGTCGTCAAAGACCCGATGCAGCTCCTGACCGTGCCAATCCGCACGGGTCCTTCGCCGGTGTACGTTCGAGACGTGGCGTATGTCACCGATGCGGCCGACGCGCCGGCCGGTTATGCGCTGGCCAATGGTCGCCGCGCCGTCTACATCCTGGCGACTAAGCGGGCCGACGCTTCGACGATGAGCGTGATTACGAACATCAAGAAGGCCTTGCCCGAGATGCAGGCGGCGCTGCCGGCGGACATCCAAGTGAACTTCGAGTTCGACCAGTCTCCGTATGTGACGCGGGCCGTAGAGTCGGTGGTGCTGGAAGGGGCACTGGGCGCCATCCTGGTTGGCCTGGCCGTGCTGCTGTTCTTGCGCGACTGGCGTAGCGCGCTGGTCGTGGTGATGAACATCCCCTTGGCGCTCTGCTGCTCCCTTCTGGCCTTGTGGCTGACCGGCGAAACGATCAACGTGATGACGCTGGGCGGGCTGGCGCTGGCAATCGGCATTCTGGTCGATGAGGCCACGGTCGAAGTCGAAAACATCCACGCGCAGATGACGCATACCGATTCGATCGCGCTGGCGGTGCGATTGGGAAACGCCCAGACGGCGGTGCCGCGCCTGTTGGCGATGTTGTGCATCCTGGCCGTGTTCATTCCCGCGTTTTTCATGCAGGGGGCCGCGCAGCGCCTGTTCGCGCCGCTGGCGATGGCCGTCGGGTTCGCGATGATTGGCTCGTACCTGCTGTCGAGCACGTTTGTGCCGGTCGTCAGCGTGTGGTTGCTGCGTCACTTCCATTACGATGAGCGTGACGAGGCAACGTTTTTCGGCCGACTGCGCCGGCGCTACGAGCAGATGCTGACGAAACTGGTCGCGGCGCGCTGGGCCGTTTTGGGTGGCTACCTGGCGCTGGCAACCGTGGTCGTCGCCTGGCAAGCGCCGCGGATCGGGCGTGAGATTTTTCCGGTCGTCGACGCGGGTCAGTTTCGCCTGCGCATCCGGGCACCGAATGGGACGCACATCGCCCGGACCGAACGCTATGCGCTCGACGTGCTCGAACTGGTCAAGCAAGAGGTCGGGGCCGACAATGTCGCGAATACGCTGGGCTATGTCGGCATGATTCCCCCCACGTTTCCCATCAATGCGGTCTATCAATGGTCGCGGGGACCGGAAGAGGCCATTCTGTATGTCGACCTGGACGAAGCAAGCGGCGTGCGCGTCGAACGGTTGAAAGAGCAACTGCGGCAGCGTGTGGCCGAGAAGCTGCCCGAGCTGCGGGTTTCGTTCGAGCCCTCGGATATTGTCAACGAGGTCATGAGCTTTGGGTCGCCGACGCCGATTGAAATCGCCGTGAGTGGTCCCAGCCTGCCGGACAGTCGCGCCTTCGCCGAAAAGCTTCGCGCCGAGCTGCTGCACATCCCGTCGCTCCGCGACGTGCAGTTCGGCCAGTCGATGGATTACCCCACGATCGACGTACAAATCGACCGCGAAAAAGCGGGCCTGGCGGGGCTGACGCCGGTCGATGTTTCTCGCGCGCTGACACTGGCCACGTCTTCGAGCCGCTTTATCGTCCCCAATTATTGGGCCGATCCGAAGACTGGCATCGCCTATCAGGTTCAAGTCGAAATACCGCGACAGGTGCTCCGCTCGCCGGACGACCGCGTGGAGACACTCAAGTCGACCGACGATCTGGCGCGGCTACCGGTGCACAACTCCGCAGCAGGGCAGGTGCTGGTACGCGATGTCGCCAGTCTGCAAGCCGGCACGATGCCCGGCCAGTTCGATCGTTACAACATGAAGCGGCAAGTCACGATTACGGCCAACATCCATGACGCAGCGCTCGGCGCGGTCGCCCGCCAGGTGCAAGCCGCGATCGAACGGAGCGGCAAGCCACCCGAGGGGGCCAAAGTCGACATCCGCGGCCAGATCGTGCCGCTGAACGAAATGATGAGCGGTCTGGCAGTCGGTCTGGCCGTGGCGATTCTGGTGGTGTTTCTCGTGCTGACAGCCAATTTTCAATCGCTGCGCTTGGCGCTGGCCACCGTGTCGACGGTGCCGGCAGTGATCGCCGGCGTGCTGTTGATGCTGCTGGTGACCGGCACGACACTCAACATTCAATCGTTCGTAGGCTCGATCATGGCGATTGGCGTGGCGATGGCCAACGCGATTCTGTTGATCACGTTTGCGGAAAACTCTCGCCGCGCCGGCCAAAGTTCGACGGCAGCCGCGATCGTCGGAGCAGGCAGCCGCTTGCGAGCAGTGCTGATGACCAGCTCGGCCATGATAGCAGGCATGTTGCCCATGGCGCTCGGACTGGGCGAAGCCGGTCAGCAGAACGCCCCACTGGGGCGCGCGGTGATCGGGGGACTCTCGGCCGCCACGGTTGCCACGCTGTTCATCTTGCCCGGCATCTTTTCGATCATCCAAAGCCGGGCGAAGTCCGCATCGGCATCGCTCGACCCCACGGACCCGCACAGTGCCCATTTCACGAGGGCGGCAGCCAATAGCCTGGCAGATTTGGGAGACAGCATCTAATGGCTCGCATTTCCGCTAGATACGCGCTGCTCTTCCTCGTGGCGATCGCCTGGGGCGTGAGTGGTTGTGCCCACCAGCCCGCCGCCGAGAAGCACGACCAGAAACAAGATCCGCAACACGGTGCACAGGTTCCGCAAGTTGTGGCCGGCAAAGCACAGCGCAAAACGCTGACACTAATCACCACGCAGCCAGGACGAATCGAAGCCTTCGAGGAGACGCCGCTGTACGCCAAGACGGCAGGCTATGTGGACGAAGTGTTGGTGGACATCGGCGACGTCGTCCGCAAAGACCAGTTACTCATCAAGCTGGCGATTCCGGAGTTGGTCGACGACGTGGAGCAAAAAGAAGCGCTCATCGCGCAGGCCGAGGCAGAAGTCAAGCAAGCAGAATCTTTGGTCGTTGCCGTGAGCGCCGCCGCTGAGACGGCACAATCCAAGATCGCCGAAATGGAAGCCGGCATCGCGCGTGCTGAAGCCGAGCTCGATCGCTGGAAATCGGAGCACGCGCGAATCAAGGAGCTGGCCGAGAAAGGCTCGGTCAGCAAGAAACTCGAGGAAGAGACTTTTAGCCAACATCGTTCCGCGGAAGCGACGGTGCGCGAAGTAGCGGCCAAAGTCCAGTCGGCCCGCACCGCTGCTTACGAAGCTCAAGCGAACGTCGGCAAAGCGCAGGCCGATCAAGGTGCTGCCGCGGCGCGACTCCGAGTCGCTCGAGCGGATCTGGCACACGCGAAGACCATGCTGGCTTACACCCAGATCAAGTCTCCTTACGATGGGACCGTGACGCGCCGCGAGGTCGATACGGGCCACTTCGTGCAACCTGCCAGCGATGGCGCCGGCCAGCCGCTGATGGTGGTCGCCCAAACCAATGTGGTCCGCATCTTCGTCAACGTCCCTGAGCTGGAAGCGCCCTATGTTGACATCGGCGACCCCGCCAAGATCCGCGTGCAGGCGCTCACGACGAGCGAGTTTGACGCCAAGGTCGCTCGATCGAGTTGGTCGTTGCAGGAATCGAACCGGTCGCTGAGAACGGAAATCGACATCCCGAATCCCCAGGGAGTGATGCGGCCCGGCATGTACGCCACGGCGACGATCGAGCTTGCCCGGCGCGAAGGCGCGCTGGTGGTTCCGGCCGCCGCCATCGTGCGCGACGCAGCCGGACCTGCCTGCCTGGTCGTCGACGGTGGCAAGGTCGAGCGCTGCTCCGTTGAGCTGGGGCTCCGTAGCGGCAGCGAAATTGAGGTCGTCTCGGGCGTCGATGAAAATCAGATGATCGTGCTCAAGCAGCCGGAAACGCTTAAGCCGGGTCAAGCAGTGCGCGTAGCGCCGCCGGCAAAGTAGTGGGCAGTGGGCAGTGGGCAGTGGGCAGTGGGCAGTGGGCAGAGAGTGCGGGTGGCCTCGAATCTAGCCACTAACCACTGAGCACCAGCCACTACCGTCACCTGCTCATCTGACCTGTGCTGAGCCCTGAGCTTGCCGAAGGGCCGAAGCATTTCCTCTCCCCTGCAGCCTACGGTCTACGGCCTGCAGCCTCCCCAATAAAGTGTTCCGGGAATTTGCGTCCGGGTGCGTCCGGGTGTCTTACTATGTGACGCGAACTCAAATAGAGAACACAACTTAGGGCGAGAGTGCCGTTTCAGGTTTTGCGTCCGGGTGATCGTCCGGTTTGCGTCCGGGTGGCCATTTTGCGTCCGGGTAGGGGGGCGAGTTGAGTGTCGTTCATGAGGCAAATCTTTTTGATTCACGATCACTCGTCGAGCGGCTCAATCTGGACGTTGTTTCGCTCCAAGTCGTCGATGGTTTTCTTGACCGGGGGTTTTGGTGTTGTTTTGTGAAGTAGTGGTCGGTCACAGCAACGACGAAATTGTCGCGAGGGCGGTCCAATCGTGCACGAAGATCGACTGCCGACGTCAGCCGATCTCTTCGTCGAAGTCGAATTCATGAATTTGCAGGCGATGCCAGTACGGCGCTCAGCCACAAATCCACCGCAAACTGAGCGCGGCGCTTGATGTCTTTAGAATTTCCTTCGACGCAACTGGTCACCACCAGGCCAAACAGCATATTCGCGCCCATTGTAAGCGCCTCGGACACGTCGATGTCGCGAAAGATTCCCTGCTCAACACCTTGCTGAACTAGTGGCTCGAAGATGTGGCGGTTCTTCTCCCGGTAAAGCAGATGTGTATCCGGGATTGAGCCACGGAACTGGGCGCGTTCTTGGAGCAGGATCTCTACCAACTCGGGATGCGTTTGAAAAAAGGCCGCGGCCTGAACGCCTGCCGTGCGCAATACCTCAACGATGTCGTTCAGCCCTTCCATGCTCTTCAGAACGTGCTCGGAGAGCCGGCGCATGCCGTAGTCCGCGACCGCGAGGAATAGTTTCTCTTTCGTTTGAAAGTGGAAGTAGATCGTCCCCTTGGCGACTCCGGCGGCAGCCGCGATGGCATCCACTTCGGTGTTCTCATACCCCTGAAGTGCGAAGAGCCGCGTCGCGGCATCGAGCACCGCGTCGCGCTTGGATAATCTGGCGGCTGCTGATTTCATTGCTGCTGTCGTGCCACGAGTTCCAAGTCTGGGCATCTACGGCAAGTTGAATTACACACCCGCCGCTGAGCAAGGTTGACAAACCCTTCGCCAAGACTAAACTGACCGGTCAGTTCAGTCAACGGTCGTCACTCGGGAGGACTGTCCGGTGTTGCGAGCACTTACCCTTTGTCGAATTGCCCTGATCTTGGCTGGGATCTATGGCCAGACCGCCCGGGCCGGCGAAACTGAACGGCAGCTGCCGCAGCTTGATTTGACTTCGGTCGATGGTCAGATCCAGCGGTTGGGCGCGAGTGAATCGGCGCCCATTGATGCGATTGTCTTCATGTCGCCCGAGTGCCCCATTTCGTGTCAATACGTTCCCGAGCTGAATCGCCTGCACCAACGATATGCGACCAAGGGAGTGCGACTGGCGGGCGTGGTCAGCGACCCGACGATTTCCCGATCCAAGGCCGGCAAATTCGCCCAGGAGTTCCAACTCCAGTTCCCGTTGCTCTTTGATTCCTCCGGCTTGCTAGCCGACGCGTGCAAGCCGTCCCATGTGCCAGAAGTCTTCGTGTTTCGAAAGGCGCAACTCGTTTATCGCGGACGCATCGACAACACCTACACGGCGCCGGGCACACGCCGTCAACAGCCGACGGTCCGCGATCTGGTCGGCGTGCTGGAAACACTTCTCGCAGGGGAGGAAGTCGCCTTTCATCGGACCGAACCAATAGGTTGTCCGGTCGAGCAGCGCTCCCAAGCATCGTCTGCCCGAGCTGTGACTTACAACCGCGACATTGCCCCGATCGTGCACGCACATTGCACCAATTGCCATCGCGACGGAGAAGTGGCGCCGTTTGCGCTGGCGAGTTACGGCGACGTAACGAAACGAGCAGCCTGGATTCTTGAGGTTGTCGATTCGGGATTCATGCCGCCCTGGCGCGCCAAGCAGGGACACGGGCAATTCAAGGGTGAGCGCCATCTGACCGACGGCGAGGTTGGACTCATCAAATCGTGGGTCAGCGAGGGTGCTCCCGAAGGCAATCCCGACGATCTACCGCCGTTGCCGAGGTTCGCTTCTGGTTGGCGCCTCGGCCAGCCCGATTTGGTGGTTCGAGTGCCCGATGCTTACGAGGTTCCCGCGGACGGTCCGGACGTATTTCGAAATTTCGCAATCAAGCTGGACCTTCGCGAAAAAATCCACGTCAAAGCAATTGAGTTTCAGCCAGGAAACCGACGCGTTGTTCATCACGCGCTCGTTCTCTGCGATCCTTCGAGCAGGGCACTGGAGCGTGATGCCAGCGATCCCCAGTCTGGGTATCCGAGCGCGGCGACTGGAGTCGAGGAGCTCGTGCGCGGCGCTCAATACCTCGATGTCTGGGCGCCAGGCGTAACGTCGCAACCCTTTCCACCCGGCGTGGCGCTGCCGGTCGAGCCGGGATCGGCCTTGGTTATCAACGTGCACTATCATCCCAGCGGGAAACCCGAATCCGACCAGTCGCTGGTCGGTCTCTATTTCGCGGATGAAAGCGAACCAATCTCGCACCCTGTCTTCGTGGACTTGCTGTTCGCCGTCGCGTCCGCCGACATCGACATTCCGCCGGGCGCGCGCGGCCACCGCATCACTGCGGACTTCACACTGCCGACGGACATCAAGCTGTTGGGTGTTTTCCCCCACATGCACTACTTAGGGACCGAAATGAAGGCTAAGGCAATTCGGCCCGATGGCCAGGAAGAACCCTTGGTCTGGATCGAGAAGTGGGACTTCAACTGGCAGGACAAGTTTGTGTACTCGTCACCGCTGGAATTGACCAAAGGAACTCGGCTCGATCTGGAAGCCTGGTTCGACAACTCCGCTGACAACCCGCACAACCGCAGCGATCCGCCGCAACGGGTCTTGCTGGGCGAGGAATCCACGGACGAAATGTGCCTGATGATCCTGCAGGCAGCCACGGCCTCGCAAGCCGAGGCCGACCAGTTGCGGCAGGGCATTCTGCAGGCCACCTTGAAGATGATGGCCAATGCCAAGATGAATCCTGAATTTCGCCGCCGGATGGTTCCGGAAATACTGCAACTGATTAACTCCAGCCGGAAGAAAGTCACCAAACCGGAGTAGGCGCCGAGTGCTTCGAGAAATGGATTCGTGTTGATCGCCTTCTCCGCCTCTGCATTACACTGACTATGCAGAGGCAGGAAACACTGTCCCAGCAACAAGGCAGTCTGTTTTCCAATAGCTCGTGTTAGTCGCGTGATTTTTGGGAGTCCCACCTATCGACCGCTTGTTCGGAATGACGCCCCACTTCACGCGCTTCGGTCACATCGACCTCGGCGTTACGCAGTACTGATGCATTCTGTGCCGATCGGTGCGTCAGGTAGCCCGCGTCGCCGGTGACCGGTTTCGGGTGAACTCCACTTCAACTGCCAAAGGTGGACCGGCCGTCGCGGCGGCCGATCGCGCAGCGCCCCTCTTGGCGGCTCTCGATAAGGCCCGCAACACGGAGCCGGTCGTGCCGCTGCACCGCGAGGAGATGTACAGCCTAGAACGGGGCTGAACGATTTCACGGTTCTTGCCGGCGAATCGAAATCACTCGTGATCGACCGTGGTCCCAGTGGCGCTGGAAGCGCACATCCACGCCCATCGTGCGCAGGGCCGGGGCCAGGCGGCGCAAGGCGCTGCTTAACGCGCGAGGGCTCTTCGGCCAGGCGGCGTCGCGGCGGTGACGCGGGTTGGTCAACTGCTTCAATGCATCCAGGAAGCCTGTCGCCGAAGTTTCGAAGTAGCCGTCGTCGCGAACTTCCAACAACTCCTCGAGCGCCGCCACGAGCGGATGCCCTTCGAGCGCCAGTTCGTGCGCCGTCGCGCGGTTGCGTTCATACGCCTGCAAGAATTCACCCGGTTCGAGACCGAGCGCCGGCTCGGCGGCCGTCGCCCAACGCGCGAAGTCGGCCATCCGCGGCAATCGATCGAGCTTCGTCGTCGACACGTTCGCCAGCGCCGTCGACAGGGCCGTACACAGCCCGGCGAAGATCGCCGGCCGCGCGACGTCGAACTCGGCCAGCAGATCTTCCTCGGGGCGGCGCCGCGCGGCATCGATCGGCGACAACGTCACCAGCACCGCGCGATCGATCAGGTCGCCGCGCGTGGCCAGCTCGTCGATGCCGACCAGAATGCTCGGGCGGCTCGCCGAAAAAATCGTCTCCACGTCGTTCTCGTACAGCGTGCGGGTGGAGAAACCGCCGCCAGTGCTCAGCCGGCAGAGCGCGTTGCTCAGCCAGTCGGGCAAGCGCGAAAGATTATCGAAGCAGAGAACGTGGGCGTGCGTGGCGGCGATCATCAGGTCGCGGACTTCCTTCGGCTCGCCACGCAGCGGGGCCGCGTTCGGGTCGACCAGCGACCGCAGCAGCAGGGCGGCCGTGCTCTTGGCCGAACCTTGCTCGCCATGCAGGCAAAGCACGGGGTACGGACCACGCGGGCGGAGCGCGGCCACCAGCCAGCCGAGCACCAGCGGCCAGTGATCGTCGGAGATGTTGAGGAAGGAGCGGAGACGGATGGGCCAGTCGCAGGGAGTGCTATTTACCGCGGAGAAAGCAGAGGATCGCTGAGGTTGAACGAGATTGTCCTCGGCGATGTTGTCTCCTCGGCGGCACTCCGCGGCCTCTGCGGTTGAAGTATCCTGTGGCTCCGGCAGGGCCAACAACTGCGGGGGGCGGCGGAAGCGGATCGGCGGGTCGGCGATCACGCGCCAGCCGGCGGCGTCGATTTCCACGGCGCGCCACGCTTCGTCCCCCAGGTCGATGTAGATCGCGCCGGCGTGTTCGGCCAGCCGCAAGTGGACGTCGAGCTGCGTTGACTCGTGTACCGCGCGGCCTTCGAGCACGTTGAGCGCCTCGTGCAAATTCTGCGACGTGGGGACGGCGCCGTGCGCTTCGTGATAGCGCCGCGCGATCCAGTTGCGCGCCGCCCGACTGCGGAGCGGATGGGTTTCGCGATGAGTTTGATAGGTCGGATGGTGCGCGGTGTCGTGGGCCGCGTCGCGAGCTGTCTCGTCGGCCTGGTCGGTCTCGCCGGCGTCCTCGGTTTCAACCGTCTTTTCGCCCGAGTCCTCGACGGTGAAAGCGATCTGCGGTCGGCCGGCCGGATCGCGAAACAACGTGGCCCCGGAGTCGCCGATCAGGTTCACTATTTTGGACGCATTTGTGGGCTGTGTTTCGGGGATCGCCGCAGCGGGGGCGGTGCTCGGATCGTTGAGGCGCGGGCCGCCGATCGCGGCCAGCGCTTCGTCGATGTGGGCGCGATGGGTGGCCCGCATTTCAGCCAAGAAGCTGGTCGCCGCAGGGGGACGTGTGGGCGGACAGGGGTCGCCGGAGCGCTGCGCTGCGGACTGGTGTGGGTTCTGACCGGGATGTGGGTGTCGCGGGCGTCGGGACATGGCTGGGCTCCTTGACAGCAAGTAAATTTATTTGTACAATCTTTTGTACGTATTAAATGGCGTCTGTCAAGAGAAAAGGAGGCCAGGCATTCAGAGGTCGAGGAAAACGAGCGGCGTGTAGCGGAGGGAGCCGAACCGCCTGGGTGTGCCACTGCTTGCCGGCCGATTCGCGCCGACTACCAAGCAGTGGCACACCCGGGCGGAGTGTCGCGCCAGTGTAGTCATCACGCTGGGCGTGATGGTTTCGTCTCGCGGAGAGGCTGTGAATCTTTCAACTCGCGTACTTATGACACGTCGTAAGTCGTTAAATTGCGTCACCACGTGCGACGAAGAATAAGCGCTTACGTCAACGGGCCTCAGTCCGAATCAAAAAATTCACAGCCTCGGAGCGTGACGACTACATTGCATGACACCTACGCTTCACGACTACACTGCATTAACGAAGACGCTGCGCGACGCCTACACCTGAAAAACACCCAGGCGGAATGGTTCTTCGCAAGGATGTCGCGTGGAGATGGCCAGGGCTTCGATCAGGGTTTCGCGCGTTTGCAGCGGGTCGATGATGGCGTCGACCCAACCGCGGGCCGCGCCGTAGCGCACGTCCATCTGCGAGTCGTACGCGCCTTTGACCTTGTCGCGCAGGGCCGCCATTTCGGCCGCGTCGACCAGGTGCCCCTGGCGTTCGAGGCTTTTGACTTGCACGTCCAACAACGTGCTGGTGGCCTGGTCTCCGCCCATCACGGCACAGCGGGCGCTGGGCCAGGCGAAGATGAACCGCGGATCGAAGGCCTTGCCGCAGAGCGCGTAGTTGCCGGCGCCGAACGAGCCGCCCAGCAGCAGCGTGAGCTTCGGCACGCGGCTGTTGCTGATGGCGTTGACCAGTTTGGCGCCCGCCTTGATGATCCCTTCCTGCTCGCTGTCGCGGCCGACCATGAAGCCGTTGACGTCCTGAATGAAAATAATCGGCAGCCAATCCTGATTGCAGGCCATCACGAAGCGGGCCGCCTTTTCGGCACTGTCGACGTAGATGACGCCGCTGAATTGGATCGGGCCCGTGGCTGGCCGCGTCTGGTGGTGTTGACTGGCGACGATGCCGACCGAGAAGCCGCCGATCTTGGCGGTGCCGCAGACGAGCGACTGCCCGTACTCGGCTTTGTATTCGTCGAACGAGTCGCGATCGACCAGGCAATCGATGACGTCGCGAGCTTCGTAATCCTTGCGCGGATCGGGGTGGACCAGGTCGTAAAGATCGGTCGCCGGACGCGCTGGTTCGGCGGGTGCCGAGCGGGCGAACGGGGCAGGGGGGTCGTCGGAGTCGGGTCGCTCGAGCGCGACGAGCCGCCGCAAGCGGTCGAGGCAGGCTTCGTCGGTCGGGTCGCGGTAGTCGATGGTGCCGCTGATTTGCGAGTGCATCACCGAGCCGCCGAGCTCTTCGTGGCTGGCACGCTGCCCGATAGCACTGCGCACCAGGGCGGGGCCGGCCAGGTACAGCCCTGAGCCGTCCGTCATCAGCAGCTTGTCGCAGAGGACGGGCAGGTAACCGCCGCCGGCGACGCAGTTGCCCATGATGGCGGCGATCTGGGTGAGACCGGCCGCCGACATCACGGCGTTGTTGCGGAAGATGCGGCCGAAGTCGTCCTCGTCGGGGAAGACGTCTTCCTGCAGCGGCAGAAAGACGCCGGCCGAATCGACGAGATAGACCAGCGGCAACCGGTTCTGCCAGGCGATGCGTTGGGCGCGGAGCACTTTCTTGGCGGTGACGGGGAAGAAGGCGCCGGCTTTGACCGTGGCGTCGTTGGCCACGATCATGTGGCGGCGATGGCCGATCTGGCCGACCCCGCAGACGACCCCGCCGCCGGGGGCTCCGCCCCACTCCGTATACATCTGCCAGCCGACCCAGAGGCCGACCTCGAAGAACGACGTGCCGGGGTCGATGAGCGCGGCGATTCGTTCGCGGGCGGTGAGCCGCCCCTTGCGATGCTGGTTTTCGATGGCTTTGGGGCCGCCCCCCAGCGTGATCTTTGCGGCTTCGTCACGGAAACGGGCCGCTAGCGCGGAGAGATCTTCAGTTGTCGTCGAAGCAACCGGACTTGCCATCGGCAGCCAATCCCCCACGGTGTGAGCCGAGCTTGCTGTGCGAGAACACGCCCCGGAGTGCAGGCTGTTCTAGGGCCGCGATCCGGGGCGAACGGGTCATGATAGCAGCGGGCGATTGGCGCGGGAGGGGCGGGGAATCGGACACGCCCGAGCAAAGGACAGCGTCGAGCAAGCTAGCGCGCGGGACAAGTCCCGCGGCGAACGACTCCGGTTTGCCGCGCGCTTGAATTCGGTTTGTGCGGAATATTCCGGCGACGAAATCTCAAATCGGGACGGCTGATATCGAATTGAGACCGAATCGGGGCGGTTTCCGGCACCGTGCGGGCTCCCGGAATTCGGCGTGCCGATTTTCTTAAGTCCTTGCTACGGCGCGGTCTTGGGGCCTTGCCGCCGGGCCTGCGAGCGGTTGGTGGCGCCCGTTGGCACTGCCGTTGCAATTGATTCGGCACGTCAGGATGAACCAACCACAACGCTGCCAGCGATAACCAGCGATCAAGGAACAGAGATAAGGAATAGTGACGATGTCCCGCATGCTCCCCTTCACCGCAGCCCTGGTGGCGCTAGCCGCTCCGGCGGTGTACGCCGACGACCCGTTGAGCAGCCAGGCCTTCAGCCCAGGTTTTCAAGGCTTTCAACATGGCAGCTACGTCGGTGGCTATCCGTCGACTTTTGGATATGGCCCCGGTTGGTATGGCGGCTGGGGAGGCTGGGGTTACGGCGGCTACCATTCGTCGACCATTGCCGAGGGCTACCTGCGCGGCACGGGCGACCTGGTGCAGAGCTGGGGGCAATACAACCTGATGACCAGCCAGGGGAGGGTTGCGGCCGAGCAAGCCCGCCAGTTGGCCCTGCAAAACGACTCGCTGGCGGTGGAGACGTACTTCCATAACCGTCGCGTGAATAGCGAAGCCCGCCGGGCCGAAGCGGGCCCGAAGCTGACCGCGGTGCAAGTCGAGCGAATCAACCAAAGCCGCACGCCGGCGCGACTGACCGCTGCGCAGTTGGGGCACGACGGCGCCATCGGGTGGCCTGCCGTGCTCGAACAACCGAAGTACGACGGGCTGCGTAGCAAAGTTAGCGAGTTGTTCGCCAGTAGAGTGAGCGGCGAAACGGCGCCGTCGCTGTCGCTGTATCGACAAGTGCAGTCGGTGACGCAGTCGCTCAAGGCGCTGTTGCGAGACGAGATGCCGAATCTGTCGACTGGCGATTACCTGGCCGCACGCAGATTCTTGGACAGCGTGGCTCACGAGGCGCGATTCGCCCCCGCATCGGTTGCGGAGGTGGCGACACGCTAGGAACTGCTTGTCGACCAGGTGACACGGAACTGAGCTAGAGCACGACTTAGCTAGAACACGGGAAATATTCGCCGCTTGATACATCCCGCGGAGTGATGTGTTGATTCCAATAGGAACCAGATTACGGCCGCGAGATTCGGCCGGCGATACAAGCGAGAAGAGAAGCTTCTCGAGAACGAATTGACCTGCCAGTGGTCTACTCCCCGACGTTGTCCAGCGCACGGTAGTTGCGGTTACGAGTTTCCAGACCCACCGCCAGTGGCGCGTGGCTGCCATGAACCACGAGAGCGACACCATGCTTTTGGCAGCCGCTCGCCCCAGCGGTGCGAGATCGCACGCGAGTGCGGCGGACACGTCGGGGAGTGTTTTGAAATAATTATTGGACGAGCGTTTTGACGAGTGGCGCGGCGGCGAGAGACAAACGACGCGCCACGCAGACGACGCCACGCAGTGATCGACTGGCAGACGACACGACCAAGGTTCCCTGGCCCCCCGTGGGTGGTTTGACCACCGGCGTGGCCGGTCGGCAGCCGGCCCCACAGGCCCAACCGACTGCCGGCCCGCGGGTCCAGGGGAACCGAACACGGGCGGATTTGGCGCGCAGTGTAGTCGTCTCGCTCCGCGAGACGGAATCATCACGCGGAGCGTGATGACTACATTGGCGCCAACCGCCGTTGGCTTGGGCGACGAGGAATCGCCTTGGAGGATGGGAGAGAGAGGCGCGACGGGGACCGGTAGGTCGGACATTGTGCCGACCGCCGGTCCCCGTTGTGTTTAGAGAGGGCGGACAGTGTCTAGGCAAAAGCAGGGCGCCAATGTGCCACTGCTTGGTAGTCGGCGGTGTGAGTTGGTTGCGGTCGAGCGATGTTCTGCCGACGTACAAGCAGTGCGCTGGCCATTCGCGATAACTCAGCACGGCTTGCCGGCACAAGCATCAGCAAGATTCGTCCTCGATCGACCGGCAAGCAGCGGCACACCTCGGCTTCCGGCTTCGCCAGCGATTTCTCTACCCAGCGAGTGAACGAAATCCCCACCACATTGCCTTCCGCAGACGGAACTTTAGCGAACCACCCATTGGCGGGGGTTCTTTTCTCGCCGAGAAAACGGATTAATTCACCGGTAAGCCCACCAGACCATAGCGTTCGTTGTCAGGCCGTGTTAGGCAGGAGTTGGGGGGCAAATGTCGTCGCGGTGCAACATGGGGGCCGCGACTGGTCGACTTTTTGCAACCTGTGAGCTGCCTGCATGACTCCATCCGCCAAGGGAATCTCATCACCTAAATCCTTATCTCATAACACATTTCAATTCAATGATGCCGCGTCGACCGGCGCCCCGGCATCAGGCGTGCTCCCAAGCGTTCGACCATCGGCGCCCGGATGCCATGAACTGCTCGATGCGACTGTGCCCAGCTTTCAACTGGACCGAAAGGGTCGAACCTTGCGTAAAGTGACTCGGAAATCTGTGCCTCTTCGTCGAACTTCGACCAACACCACGTCGGTGACCAACCGCCGCCGCCCCGGGCGCTCGCGGCCGGCCGTGCGCGATTACGATCGTTTGACCGAACCGAGCTCGGCGCCGCTGTTCGACGACGACGATGCTCCGTTGCAGGAGGAGTCGCCCCGTGACGAATTCCGCGCCGAGGCGGCCGACGAACTGGAAGAGGATGCCTACGGCGACAGCCAGATCGACACCTCGGTCGGCGATTCGCGCATCGACGACCCCGTGCGCATCTACCTCATGCAGATGGGCGAGATCCCGCTGTTGACGCGCGAGCAGGAACTGTCGTCGGCCAAGGACATCGAGCGCACCCGCACGCTGTTCCGCAATAGCATGCTGGCGAGCGACTTTGTGCTGGTCGGAGCGGTCACGTTGCTGCGCAAGGTGCGCAACGGCGAGCTGCGGCTCGATCGCACGGTCGAGGTGTCGGTGACCGACGCCGCCGAGAAGAAGCGCGTGCTCGCCAAGCTCGGGCCGAACCTGCACACCCTCGATCACCTGCTGGCGCAAAACCAGGGGGACTTCCACATCGCGATCGACCGTCGCCAGCCGATGGCGATTCGCCGCGCCGCCTGGAAGCGCATCGTGCTCAGGCGCCGCAAGTCGGTATCGCTCATCGAAGAGCTGGGCTTGCGCACCCAGCGCTTGCAGCCGCTGTTGGAGAAGCTCGGCGAGGTCGCCCAGCGGATGCAGGCCATTGCCGAGCAACTGAACGAACCGGCGTTTGCGGGCAACGAGGTCGTACGACAACGCCTGCATCAAGAGCTGCATCAATTGATGCAGTTGACGCTGGAGAGCCGCCACACGCTCACCCGACGCGTGAACCGCACCGCCGAACTGCAAAATGCTTACGACGCGGCCAAGCGCGTGCTCTCGGCCGGCAACTTGCGGCTCGTGGTCTCGATCGCCAAGCGCTATCGCAACCGCGGACTGAGCTTCTTGGACCTCATTCAAGAGGGGAACACCGGCCTGATGCGGGCGGTCGACAAGTTCGAGCACGCCCGGGGTTACAAGTTCTCGACCTACGCCACGTGGTGGATTCGCCAGGCGATCACCCGGGCGATTGCCGATCAGAGCCGCACCATCCGGCTGCCGGTACACATGATCGAAACGATGAGCCGGGTGCGGACGGTGAGCCGCGACTTCTTGCAGAAGCACGGCCGGGAGCCGAGCGTCGAAGAGATGGCCGAGGCGACCAACCTCTCGCTCGAGGAAGCACGCTGCGTGATGAAGATGACGCGGCACCCGCTCTCCTTGGATCAATCGGTCGGCGAGCACGACGACAGCTTCTTCGGCGAATTCGTGCAGGACCAACACGACGAAGACCCGCTGCTGGAAATGACGCACGAGCATCTCAAGCAGCGCATCGGCAATGTGCTCGAAGGACTCAACCACCGCGAGCGCGAAATTTTGCGGCTACGCTACGGGCTGGCCGACGGCTACGCCTACACGTTGGAAGAGGTCGGCAAGATCTTCTCGGTCACCCGCGAACGGGTCCGGCAGATCGAGGCCAAGGCGGTGCGCAAGCTGCAACACCCGCAGCGTTGCCGCGAATTGGCCAGCTTTTTGGACGGCGCGCTCGAGCAGTTGGGGTAGATCTCGCAGCGCCGCCGGCACATCGCGCAGCGGTGGCCGGCCGATCCAGTGTAGAGCAGTGCGGTACGGTTCGACATCGGCGAGCTCGGTTGAGCTCGCCGATGTCATTTTATTGCGTGACGGGTGATCGCGCGACAGTGTGGTCGTCTCGCTCCGCGAGACGAAATCATCACGGCCCAGCGTGATGA
>Ga0163150_10004986_pt1 | contig 17380 bp, 16 predicted proteins | sample OliLakLV19P2IB_FD_148628 | JGI IMG/M metagenome (GOLD analysis project Ga0163150, IMG submission 148628) | Freshwater microbial mat bacterial communities from Lake Vanda, McMurdo Dry Valleys, Antarctica - Oligotrophic Lake LV.19.P2.IB | ecosystem: Environmental > Aquatic > Freshwater > Lake >...
GCCCTTCGGCGAACCAGCCCAGTACCGCGGCGCTGCGTTTGGCGATCTCGACGGCGATGGACGGGTAGACGCGGTGATCACCCGGCTCAACGGGCCCGCCGTGATTCTGAAGAATGTGTCGGCGCCCTCCAACCACTGGCTCGGTGTGCGGCTCCGCGGCCGTAAGAGTAATCACGACGGCATCGGCGCCGCTGTCCGGCTCACCGCCGCCGGGCGTACCCAACTCGATCACATGACCACGACGGGTGGCTATCTCTGCTCCAGTGAGAAGGCCCTCTGGTTCGGCCTGGGCGCCACCGCCGCCGTCGAGCGCATAGAGGTGGCGTGGCCCAGCGGTGTCCGCCAGACCATCGAGAAGCCCGGCATCGATCGCTACTTATTGATCGAGGAGCCTTGAAGCGCTTGGGCGGCCTGCTCCTGGCGAACCGCATCGGCGGGGCGACCCAGACGCCGGTAGCTCTTCGCGAGCAGAAAGCGTGCGGCCGCGTCATTAGGCGCAAGCACCACTAGCCGTTCAAGTCGCTCCGCTGCCGGCTCCGGACGGTCCGCTTGTAACAGCGCGCGGGCGTATTCCATCAGGGCTCCCGCCGACTCGGGCCTTTGCGCCGATTCGAGCATCCGCAAGGCCTCATCGAGCCGGTTCTGCCGGACCAGGAAACGACCATAGGTGGTTCGGGCCCCATGCGAGCCCCTCTGCTTTCGTGCGATCGCGGCCAGGTAATGCTTCTCCGCTTCCGGATCTCTTCCCAACGCCTCGAGAGCCTGGCCCATCGCCGCCTCGGCACGCGCCTGATCGGCATCCACCTCTAATGAATATCGCAGTGGCGGGAGTGCCTCCTCATACCGGTCGGCCGCATACAGAGCGCGTCCAAAGTAGTAGCACGCATCGGTAAGCCGGCGGTCGAGCCTGCATGCATTCTCGAACGGTTCAATGGCTTCCCGGTAATCTTCGTTGGACGCGACGGCCACGCCATAAGCTTTCCAATATTGAGCGTTGGTACCGGCCGCGCGGGCCGCCTTCTCGAGCAAGGGGATCGCTTCGGCCAGACGCCCCGCCTCGAGCGCGCTCACGCCCTGCCGGTAGGGCACGTCCGGCGACGCCTGCGCGGCGACAAGTGCGAGCATCCAGATCAGGTACATTCGCCTCTTCTTGGGACTCTGCGCCAGTATAGGCCAGAACGCCGGACACGGCGCGATCCCGCAAACCGATGCCGCGGCACGGTGATCATGTCCAAAGCTGGAATCAGTACGCGCCCGCCTCGGCAACGCGAAGTGCACCCCGCAACGACACACTGACTTTTGGCCTACTGACGCCGTTTCTCAGTGCTCAACTTGATAGGGAACGTCAGACGCACCGGCCGATGGTTCAGGCCTTCGCGGACAAGCGACTCAACTCGTTGGCCCAACCCTGCACCGCGATGGTCTCTTGAACGTGGCGTTGTCTTGATCGTCGTCCCTGACCATGAGGAAGCGCTTACGGGACGCCCGGCCGCGGACGCCGGTTCTTAGCGGGCAGCTACACTAGCGGAATGATCCCGCCACTGATGCCAATGCTGCTATTGGCTTTCGCCGACCATCATCTCGCGCCCACACCCGCGAATGTCGTCTGGGGACATTACTGGTCCGCGTCTAAGCCGGTGCTGAGGATCAAGTCCGGCGATATTGTGGAGACCACCACGATGATCACCTCCACGCCTGAGCGTCTGCGCGCCGCCGGAGTGGCGGAGGATCGGATACAGCCCGAGCTGAAGGCGATTGCCGACCAGGTGAAAGATCGCGGACCCGGCGGGCACATACTCAACGGGCCTATTTTCATTGAGGGCGCTGAGGAAGGGGACACGCTCGAGGTCAAAATTCTCGCGATCCAACTCGCGATTCCGTATGCGTATAACGCCTTTCGTCCCGGCGCCGGCTTTCTACCCGAGGACTTCGACTATGCGAAGACCAAGATCATCCCGCTCGACCTGAAGCGAAACGTTGCGCTGTTCTCGCAGCAGGTCGAAATCCCGTTGAAGCCATTCTTCGGCAGCATGGGCGTCGCTCCTCCGGAGGCTGCCGGACGGATCTCGAGCGCGCCTCCTGGACTGCACGCCGGCAACCTCGATAACAAGCACTTGATTGCTGGAACGAAGCTGTTCATCCCTGTCCACGTGGCCGGCGCGCTGTTTGAAGTCGGCGATGGACACGCCGCTCAGGGGAACGGTGAGGTGACCATCACGGCGCTCGAGACGTCGCTCACCGGACGCCTGCAATTCATCGTGCACAAGCGCAAGAACCTGAAGTGGCCTCGCGCGGAGACGCCCACTCACTACATCGCGATGGGGCTCGATGAAGACCTCACGAAGGCAACGAAGGCCGCCGTTCGCGAGGCGATCGACTTCCTGGTGACCGAGAAAGGGCTCTCGCGCGACGACGCCTACATGGTGTCGAGTGTCGCGGTGGATTTCGAGATCACGCAACTGGTGGATGGCGCCAAGGGCGTCCATGCAATGATCCCAAAGTCGATCTTCAAGTAGGACAGTTGCCCTTCATCTCGCGAATCCACTGTTCGATCAACTCGACGCCCGCGCGGTCGATCACGGAGTGGCCCAGGTCAGGCATCATGATCTTCGGGTCGAGCGATGTCATGCGCTGGATCAGCGTCGACTTCTCGGGCTTACCTGGAACGATGTTGAACGCTCCCGGTGGGTTGGCTGGCGGAAGGCAGACACCCAACCTCGAACGGTCAGTCTCCGCCGCTGTGAGATAGACGCCTGACTTCATCCCGCGGCCGCCGACCGCGTGGCACGTGCCGCAGTTGACGTCGAGATAATCGCGGGCGCGGGACTCGGTGTCACTGGCCGGCGGGGGCGTCGTTGTGGGCACGCCCGTGAGATATCCGGCACGGAACCACTGCTCGAGTTGACCGTCGCGATTGAGCTGCTTCGCCGTGATCCCGAGCGGACCATTGTCGTTCGCCCCCTCGTGGCACACCTTGCACTGGTTGACGTTCGGGATCTCGTAATTGATCGCTTGGCCCTTCCACTCAACCTTCACCGGCGCGGGCGTGACGTCGAGAATGGCGTCTGTCTGTTGTCGATTCCAGACGTACACGACGCCTTGCCAGCCGTTCTTCCGATGAATGTAGATGCGCGTTTCTATACGACGGTCATCGTAGGAGAAGGTCTTGCTCAACACCGACCCAACCGGCAGTCGAAAAACACCATCGGCGCTGTAGGCCGCGGTGGCTCCGGATGGCAACCAGACCGTGCGGAACTTCGCCGCGCCGTTCGAGAACAGAGCGGTTTTCACCTCATAGGGCAGCACCCCCGCATTGGGCTTCAACTCTCGTTGAGCGCCGATGAAGAGGTTCCACTCGGACAGCTTTTCGGGGTACTGATCGTCGAGGTGCGCTTGCACTCCGCGGTTCGCGCGGCTGCACGCGCTTAGAAATAGCAGACCGGCGAAAACAGCCAGCCGGTTGAAGCGCCTCACACCTTGATTGTCACACGGCACTCAGCCCGAGGCCGTTGAGTTCGCGCGTGCGCATTGATCCGTCCTTCACGTTGAAGAGACCTGGAAAGCCCTTCTCCCATGCCTTGTTCGCCGCGGGAACGTACTGGCGAGCGTTGCCTTCCACTCCGGCCGTTCCCGGAACATGCGCGGCGATGCCAACCGAGTGAATGAACGACGCGCCGGGGCAGGTGAGATCCTGCACGCACAAGAACATTTTGTACTTTTGCGCCACCGCCGCCATCAGCATGGCCTGCGTCTGGCCCTTGCATGCCTTGAGCGCCGCCCCCGAGTAGCCCATTTCGCGCGCCAGCATCAGCGTCTCTTTGTCGGTGAGCGATTCGTCAATCACCACCGGCTTGATCTTCGCGGCGGCGTGCATCACGTTCTTGCGATCCGCTTGAAGGTCGCGCTTGGTGGGCTGCTCGAGATACTGGATCCGGCCCAGCGCGGCGGGCGCCTTCTCCTTCAGACGCCTCAGCAGTTCGAGCAGCGCATCGGCACTGGCGCAGCGTTCGTTGAAGTCGAGGCAGTAATGCCAGCGGGCAACCCCCCGCTTCGCCTGCGCCTCCGCGGCGGCCCGTTCGATGGCGGCCACACGGTCGGCATCCCAGGCGATGTCGTCGCCGTTGAGCTTGATCTTGATGTGAGTCAATCCGTTGTGCACGATCCACTCCGGCAGTGTCTCCGGCAGACCATCGCCGATTCGCGTTCGGATATCGGAGTCTATGATGGGATCGGACGCGCCTACTGAGTGAAATAGCGGCACGCGCGGCTGCGGACGCCTGCGCACATACCGGGAAAGATGCTCGCCCTGAAACTCCTTGCCGAGATAGTAACTCAGATCGCGCGGCATCAGATCGGGCCCGTAAGTGGAGTAGCAGTTTCGATTGTGCAGCTTTCCGAACGCATCGTGGATCGCCGCATCGAATGGGCTTGCTGTCACCAGAACGGCAAGTTTTGGCGTATCGGCCGCTGCTTTGATGTACTCGGGTTCCAGGGCGAAGTTATGGTCAACGGGATGGCCGTACTCGCGGTGACTTGCGGTGATCGATCTTACCTTTTCCGCGAGCGACTTCATGGCGCTGAGAGTTTCGTTGTAGTCGAGGGTGCGCGAAGGCCATGCCCACACGTTTCCCATCGTCATCGATCCGAACCCCGCTGCGCTCTTGCCGCCGCGGGTCTCAACGCGGCACTTGACGTTCAGCAGTGTGACGCGATCCACTTCGCGGCCGCCGAACTTGTACGGAGTGCGGTAGAGAAAATCCTCATACGAGTGCTGAATCTCCTTGATGCGGACCGCGCCCGGATGCGCCGCGGCTCGGAGAATCGCCGGCGCTCCGGCCAGAGTCAAGAAAGTCCGTCGTTCCATCGCCTCCAATCATACGGGAACTAATCGCGAAATGCGGGTGTCTATAGCTGCGATGTTCGACCAAACCGTTATTACTAACTCAGGAAAACGGCGGCCATGGACCTATGCGATCGGGCTGGCGGGGGAGTTACTCGCGATTGGGTTCCTGATGTTACTGCCTCTCATTTACACGGATAAGTTACCCACCTTCGGCTTCTCGCAGCTGCGGATTGTCGCGCCCAGGGCGCTTACACCCAAGCCGCCCAAGTTTGTAACGGCTAGCCGGCAAACCGTGAGGCTCCGGCCGGTATTCAACGCGGGCAGCCTCGTCGCGCCAAACGTCAACCGGCTCCGCGCCGTGCAGTTACTGCACGACGAGATAGACGCTCCTTCAGGAAGCGAAGTTCCCACAGGTCTGCTGCCGTATGACGGCGCGGTGCGCAACGGCATGCCGGACGTGTCGAAGATGGCCTACTCGGCGAAGGCCCAAGAGCCGCCCGCACGCGTGCAGCCGCCTAAGCAGCCCGATCCGCCGACACGTCGTCCACTACAAGTGGGCGGTGACGTTCAGGCGGCCCGTATCGTCCGCAAGGTCATCCCGGCTTACCCCGCGCTTGCCCGGCAGGCAAGAGTACAAGGCACCGTGAAGCTCGAAAGCGTGATCGCGGTGGACGGCGCCATTCAGCAGCTTCGCGTGGTGAGTGGTCATCCCCTTCTGGTGGGCGCCGCTGTCGAAGCCGTCCGCCAGTGGGTTTACCGTCCGACGATGCTCAACGGCAGTCCAGTCGAAGTGTCCGCGCCTATCGAAGTCCATTTCAGGCTTGCGCAGTAGCTCGCTTTCTCCGATCCACTAACTTCACGAGTAAGACCAACACCACCAAAAGTCCAAGTGCGAATCCGACTAAGTGCCACGTGTGCGCCTTCAGCCATGCGAATGATCCATCACCCAGTTGCGCGCCCAGGTAAGCCAAGGCTAAGTAGCGTGGCACTCGCGCGATCAACAATGTCCTAAGGAATATCAGCGGGTGAACCTCAAACACACCGGAACACACAATAAAGAACTTCAGCGGCAACGGGATCGGCAGCAGCGCCGGGATGAATACCGTAAGCATTCCGTAATGCTGAAACCACTTCTCAAACCTGACGAAGCGGGGTCGCGAACGATACTTGGCCAGGCCCGCTTCGCCTCCCTTGCGCGCCATGTAAAACAGGAACATGCATCCGATGGTTGAGCCCACCAGAGTGACGGCCGCAAAGCCGTAGGCAAAGCCCGGCCTGTTGGCCGTGAGCACCAGCAAGATAAAATCGAGGCCGTTCGGGGTGGGCAGGCCCGCGCCGTCCACTACAGCGAAGAGAAAAAGCCCAGGCGCTCCCCAAGTAATCAGGGTCTCAACGACGGCGGCGAAAAACTCCTTCACTCGCCCAGCTTTTCGAGCAACTGCTGTTCATCGATCACCGGCACTCCGAGCGCCTGCGCCTTATCCAGCTTTGATCCTGCGTCCTCACCCGCCACGACAAAGTGCGTCTTCTTACTCACCGATCCCGTCACCTTCCCGCCTGCCGCCTCGATCCGCAACTTAGCGTCCTCGCGCGAAAGCGTAGGCAGAGTGCCCGTGAGCACGAACGTCAACCCGGCCAGCGCGCCTTCCGGATCTCGCGGCTTGATCTCGTGATCGAACCGCAACCCCGCGGCACGCAACTGCTCCACCAGTGCTTGATTCCGCGGCTCTTCAAAGAAGGTTCGAATGCTGTGGGCGACCTTTGGACCCACTTCATCGGCCTTCTGCAAATGGTCTATGGCGGAACTCGCGATCACGTCCATACCGCCGAATGTCTCCGCGAGAATCTGGGCCGTCCGCTCGCCCACAAACGGGATTCCGAGGCCGTTCAACACGCGCGGCAGCGGCCTCGTCTTCGATGCTTCTATGTTGACGACGATCTTGTCCGCCGATTTCTTGCCCATCCTATCGAGCCCGAGTAATTGCTCGCCCGTAAGCTTGTAGACGTCGGCCACGCTGCGCACCAGTCCCTTATCCACGAGCTGCTCCACCAGCACGTCGCCCATCCCGTCGATATCCATCACGCCTCTGGACGCAAAATGGCGAACCGACTCCTTCAGCCTCGCCGGACAGTTGGTGTTGATGCAGCGGCTGGCCGATTCACCGGGCTCCCGAACCACATCACCGCCGCACACAGGGCACACCGCCGGCATCCGGAACTCGCGCCGCCCGGCACCTTCGGCCACTACCTTCACGACCTTCGGGATGACGTCGCCCGAACGCTCGATAAGCACGCGGTCGCCGATCTGCAACTGCAGCCGCTTGATTTCGTCCTCATTATGAAGCGTCGCGTTCGACACCGTGACGCCACCCACGAAGACCGGCTCCAGCCGTGCGACGGGCGTCAGTGCACCGGTGCGTCCAACCTGAATCTCGATGCCGATGACGGTCGTCTCTCTCTGCTGCGCCGGAAACTTTACGGCGATCGCCCACCGCGGAGCCTTCGCCGTCCAGCCCAGCGAGCGCTGCTGGATCACCGAGTCCACCTTGGCCACAACGCCATCGATATCGTATGGCAGCGAGTCGCGCTTCGCCTCCCACTCACGGCAGAACGCCAGCAACTCTCCGACATCGGCGCATCGGCGGCGGTGCGGATTCACCTTGAACCCGCGGTGATTCAGCCACTCGAGCGATTCCCAATGACTCGTGAAATGATACTCGCCGCCCACCAGCAAAAAGTATCCGTAGAACTCCAGCTTGCGCGCGGCCGTCATTTGCGGATCGAGCGCGCGGAGCGCCCCGGCGGCGGCATTACGCGGATTCACGAACCGCGCCGCGCCCGCTGCATCACGATCGGTATTCAACTTCTCGAACGAGCGCCGGCTCATGATCGTTTCCCCACGAACCTCGAACGTCGGCGGATCGCCACTCACCCTTAGCGGGAGAGTCTTCATCGTCCGCGCATTCTCCGTCACGTCCTCACCGACGAGGCCATCGCCGCGCGTCACAGCCTGCCGGAACCGGCTCCCGGTGTATTGCGCCGCCATCGAAAGCCCATCCATCTTCAACTCCGCGACGTACCCGTATGGCTCGCCCTTCAACAACTCGCGAACGCGCTTGTCGAACGCCAGGAGTTCTCTCTCATCAAGCGCATTGTCGAGGCTCAACATCGGCGCGCTGTGCGCAACCTTCACAAATCCCTCGCGCGGCCGCCCGCCAACACGACACGTTGGCGAATCCTCAGTCATGCATTCGGGATGCTCGGTTTCAAGCTGCTTGAGCTCCCGCATCAGACGGTCGTACTCCCCATCGCCGATGACGGGAGCATCCAGGACATAATAGAGGTGCTCGTGACGACGTATCTCGTCACGGAGCTTTTCGATGTGTTCGTGAGCGGGCTGCTGCTTCATTCGTTCGATAATTTAATCAGGGAGAGGCGTATCGCTACCTACCAGAATACCGTTCTGATCTACAATCCGGCCGCGGGAAAGCTGCGCCGGGATCCGGACGGCATCATCAACCGGTGCGTGCGCGCTCTCGCCACCCACGGGATCCAGGCTCGCCCCATTGCCACCACCGGTCCGCAAACGGCCGGCGATATCGCACGCAAAGCGATCGACGCCGATGCCGACTTGCTCCTCGCCCTGGGCGGCGATGGCACCATCAATGAAATCGTGAACGGGATGGTGGGCTCTCGCGTACCGCTCGGCATTCTTCCCGCCGGCACCGCGAACGTACTCGCGATGGAACTTGGCCTCGGCTCGCGCCTCGATCGCGCCATCCCCAAGCTGGCTCAAAGCGTTCCGGAACGGATAGCGCTAGGGCAGCTTCACAACCATCTGGGCTCGCGCTATTTCGTTTTGATGGCAGGCGCGGGACTCGACGCCGAGATCGTCTACAACATCAATCTGGAATTGAAGCGCGCGCTCGGCAAGATCGCCTACTGGATTGGGGGCTTCTCTCACATCGTCCGCCCGATGGCGCAGTTTGAAGCTTCCGTAGACAGCCGGCCAGCCCGCGTCGGGTTTATGCTCGCCAGCCGTGTACGTAATTACGGAGGCGACCTTGAAATCGCCACCGGCGCCAATTTACTGGAGGATGAGTTTGAAGTAGTGCTGTTCTCGGGACGCAATCCGCTCCGCTACGCTGTCTACTTCACTGCGGCGGTGTTGCGGGTGCTGGCCCGCGTTCCAGGCATTACCATTGAACGTACACGCCAGCTTGAACTCAGTGCGCCGAGCGATCGCAGGATCTATGTTCAACTCGATGGTGAGTACGCCGGACGGCTTCCGGCCACGCTTGAGATCGTGCCGGACGCCCTTACGCTCATGGTGCCGGCAGACTTTAGAGAACGACTGGGCTTGCCTATCGCTGAAGCGCTCATGCCCGCAGCCGGGTAGAAGGGGCGGCGCCTCGGAGATCCGCGCCCGAGACTTCTATTGATTGCTGAGCTCTGTCTCTTGGGCGATATGCGGCATCGGGGGTTCCGTGGCCGTTGCACCCATCGCCGCTTCAAGCGCGCGCACACCCTCAGCTTCCTGCTCGCGCAAACGCAGGATCCGTTGCCGGAGGTCGTTGAGTAGCGAACGCACATCGGTCGGCTCCATTGGGAACTGCTCGCGCACCTCAGAGGAGATTCGATCGATCTCTTGCTTCCGACGGGTGATTTCGTCCAACGCATCCGAGCCATGAGTCTCAAAGAGTTTTTTCCGCTCAAGCGCCAAGCGACGCAACTCCTCGAACTGCTGAACACTCGCGGGCAGGTGAGCGTCTGCCAGCTCGGTCCAGCTCTGATCGCAGCCACGGTAGTGTTCCGCCGCCTGGCGCAGTGCGGGCTTCGAAATGACATCCGCCGCCTCGTCGAGGAAGTCGGCGTAAAAGCTCCGGTACGCGCTGCCGGCGTGCCCTCTCAACCTAATTTGGCTCCAAATTGAGAAAAGTGAGTCAAACAGGGTCGGGCCGGGAGGAAAGATCTTGAGCCAGCTCTTCTTCTCGCGCGTGCTCGTAAGCACCGTGGCCCATTTCTCCATCCCGCGCAGACCAAAGTTTGTAATACCCAGACCTTCATTCATTTGCCGGATGCAGTCACGGATTCCCTGCTCCACCGCATTCCGTACGTCACCTTGCTTGTCTGTTTTTTGCACGATCATCGCCCGGTATTTCGGTGACCAACTGGACTCCCGAGCCACGCGAAAATCGTCGAATGATAACGACACGGGTTTTGGGCAGCGATCCGATACCATCACCTGCTGACGTTCTTCGTCGATGCCGTACACCACCACCGCGTGATGCGAATGAATCGTCGAACCGAGGCCCATGTATGGCAGTTTCGACGCATCCAGCCACACGATCGGCGGACGATTCTGATCAAAGTTGTTCCTGAGGTTTGAAGACGCGGCGCTAGCGCTCGACGAGTTTTGGACATGCACCGGGACGCTCAGCCGAGCTGCCACCGTTTGCAGAAACTCCGGACGCTCCGTCTCTTTTGTGTGTATACGAGTTCCGATAAAGATCGGGTGGGTCCCGCTCTGCTCGAAAAGGAAGTACGCGAATCCGAGGCCGCCTCCAATACCGAAAAGCAACTGCTCGGAATAGGGCTGACCCGTGTGAGGCGCCATGATCCCCAGATGATTCAGTAACTTTCGAAATGCGCCGACTTCGGACTGTTTGGCTCCAAATTCGTGGAATGATTCGATAACCACTATTCACCTTGCCCTCCTACGAAACGCGGCGTTCGCGGAAGTGATCTAAATAACTGGCCTACCAACAGTGACGGGTTCACAGGAATTTGATTTCAGGGATAATGGAGGTACTAGCACCTTGAAAGAACGTGTAACGTTACATACGAATCGCTAGAGTTACAAGGCTTGCCGGGCCGAACGAGCTAGTAACTGCAGGGACGCACCGAAGAGAACGAGCGCCAGCCCGATGGCGCTCAGCAATAAGCTGCGGCCCAGAGTCGCGCCATTGTAGCCGAGGTTTGGGCTGAACCGGTTGGGATCCGCCGGGTCGTAAAAAATCGTGTAAAGCGAGCTTGTGGAGCGCCGCGCGGCACGTTCGCTTACCTCCTGCTCGAGACCGCCGTCGGACGTGTAGGTCCGTGTATAGGACACACCATTGACGGTGTACCAGAATTCGAACTGTGCGGCGCTCCCGACGCCCGTCGGAGAGGGGACCACAAGACTGCTCACCAGCCGAGCATCCGTCGCATGCCACGACTCGATATGCCGGATGCGCCGGACGAGCGAAAACCCGCCCGCAGCCAGTGTCAAGGCGCCCATGGTCAACAGGGCCAAGCTGACGATTCGCGGCAGATTCATCGGATCACCGTTGCGCTGCGTTCGTTTACCATTCCGACTGTCCGCTTACCATTCGGGAGGTTGCGCCAGATACTGGAGCGCCCCTCCGATTGCGGCCAGGCCGATGCCCGTCAGAGCCGCCGCGGCAGCACGCCCAAAGGCTATCGCGACACTCGCGAAGCTGGTTGTCACCTGGCTCGGAGCGTGCGGATCGTAGTGAATTCTAACTCTCGATCCCGGTGGCCGCGCTTCCACCAGCGCCGATATTAGCTGTCTTTCAGGCGCCGTTGTGCTGGATCGAACGAGGGCTTCCCGGATGTCGTTAAGCGCCCGATATCGCAGCAGAAACACTCCGCGGAACAGACGCCGGTTCTTCGAGTCCACCAAAGTCTCGATGGAGCTTTCGACGATCTCGGCGTCGGTCTCTTTCCACGACCTGCGCCGCAGCAACGTAAGACTCGCGAATCCGAGAGCGACGACAATGAGGAGTGCGCCGGCAGCTGTCAGGATGATCCCAGCGATCATGAACCGCGTCGCCGGCGTTGTGGAGGATCAATTCGCGGGGTCATCCCGACTTCAATTATTTCAGATTGCCGGAAGAGCCGAGTGGTTTTTTGAAACTGGAGTACAGGACCGGGATAGCGACTGGCGCCAGCCCTACCCCCCGGTGGTGATAGAATCGCCAACGGCCATGTTTGTCCCACTCACTCCTCTTCGTTGCCTGCACCGGGCAGTAGATTTGTTCGGCGCAAAGATCGGTGTCGTTTCCGGCGATCGCGAATATACTTATGCCGAGTTCGGCGCCCGCGCGGAGCGGCTTGCCGGCGCCCTCGTCAACGAAGGAGTGCGCAAGGGCGATCGGGTTGCGTTTCTGAGCTTCAACAATAACCAGTTGCTCGAAGGTTACTACGGCGTGGTGCAGGCCGGCGGGATCGTGATGCCGCTGAACGTCCGCCTGTCCCCGCAGGAACTGGTAGCCATCCTCAATCACGCAGGTGCGCGCATGCTCTGCTTCGAGAATGACTTCGCGCCGCTGGTGGAGAAATTGCGGCCGCTCTGCCCAGCCATCGAACGATATGTGACGCTCGACGAAAAGGTTGACGCCGCCGATCTGACATACGACGAACTGCTCGACCGAGGCGTCGCCGAACACGCTGACGTGTTCAAGATTGACGAGAACTCAGTCGCCGAGTTGTTCTATACCAGCGGCAGCACAGGCACGCCGAAGGGTGTCCAGTTAACCCATCGCACACTGTACCTGCACGCGATGTCGATCTGCAGCATGTTCAAAGAACTCGAGACGATGGTTGACCTTCACACCATCCCGCTGTTTCACGCCAACGGCTGGGGCCGGCCACAGGCGTCGACGATGCAGGGGGTGAAGCAGGTGATGGTTCGCCGGTTTGAGCCGACCTTTGTGTTCCAGTGCATTCAGACGCACGGCGCCACTGATATGTGTGTCGTGCCCACCATGGCCAACGCCTTACTGAACGCCCCCGATCTGAAGACCTACGATACATCCAGCCTGCGGACGGTTATGCTGGGTGGCGCCGCCGCCTCCCCTGAACTGGTAAATCGCCTTGAGAAAGCGTTTCCGAGCGCGGAGTGCATCGCCGGCTACGGTCTAACTGAAACCGCGCCAGTGCTCACGTCGGCCCGTAAGAAGAGCACTGTGAAGCCCGCTAGCGAGGGCGAGCGGCTGCGGCGTCAGTCGATGGCGGGATGGCCGGTGCCCGGCGTAACCGTCCGCGTCGTGGATATCGAAATGAAGGATGTGCCTCGCGATGGGCAGAGTATCGGCGAAGTAGTCGCGATGGGCGATCACGTGATGGAGGGCTATTACAAGGAGCCCGAAGCGACAGCGGCCGTGATGAGCGGGCCGTGGTTCCACACCGGCGACATGGCCGTGTGGGATGACGAAGGCTACCTTCACATCGTCGACCGCAAGAAGGAGATCATCATCAGCGGCGGCGAGAACATATCTTCACTTGAAGTGGAGAAGGCCATCTTTGCGCATGACGACGTGTATGAATGCGCCGTCGTGGCCGCGCCGGATGAACGATGGGGCGAGGTTCCCGCGGCTGTCGTGGTTCGCAAACCCGGTTCCACTCTCACCACCGAGCAGCTGCTCGAATTTCTGCAGGAGCGCCTGGGCAAGTTCAAGCTGCCGCGGATCATTGAGTTCACGGATGAGCCGCTGCCAAAAACGGGCACGGGCAAAATTCGAAAGTTGGTTATCCGCGAGCGCTTCTGGGCGGGCAAAGCCAAACGGGTCCAAGGCTGATTGTTCTCCGTCTACCTCGAGTGCCGGGCTGACGAATACGATCAACTGATCGCCGAACTAAACGATCGCGGGACGCTCGGAGTGCTCGAGCTTCCATCGGGACTGCGAGCGTGGTTTGACGACGGCGCCGCGGTTGACGAACTGGTGGAGCGCTTCGACGGCGTTCTTACCGGCGAGCCGGATACCGATGAGGATTGGGTTCGGCGCACCCAGGAATCGTTTCCGCCAATCCCGATCGGCCAGCGGTTCTGGCTCGCCCCACCTTGGAATCCGGAGCCGGCGCCTGAGGGACGGCTGCGGCTTGAGATCATGCCGGGAGCGGCTTGCGGCACGGGCTGGCACGAATGCACGCAGATGTGTCTTGAGGCCCTCGAGCAGACCGTGACGCCGGGATGCGCGGTACTCGACGTCGGCACGGGCTCCGGGATCCTGAGCGTCGCGGCGCGCCTGCTTGGCGCTCAGCATGTGGTCTCCTGCGATATCGATGAAGACGCCGTGCGAATCTGCACGGAGCGCCTGGAGTCGCCGGCCGTCTTCACCGGCAGCGCTGACGCCGTGAGGGCTAATGCATTCGACATCGTGGTGGCGAACATCAGCCCGCGGGTGATCCGCGAGATGTTCGTCGATCTTGAGCGCACTCGCCGAGACGGAGGCACGCTGATCGTGTCAGGCTTCAGTGAGTATCCGCTCGACATCGCTCCACGCATTCTGACGCGCCGCGGCGAGTGGCTGTGCGCCGTGCTGTGATCGATCGCACCGTTAATGCTCTAATGAAAACTTGCCGCCGCTGGTCGAGTTTCGCGCCGTTACATTCGCCATCGACGGACACGTCATTCTGAACGCCTTCAACCTATCCATTGAACCCGGCGAGACACTCGTCCTTCTGGGGCGCAGCGGTTCAGGAAAGACAACGGTGCTCCGGCTCATCAATGGTCTGCTGTTTCCGACTCGAGGCGCCGTGTTCGTGGAAGGACGGCCAACTACCGAGTGGGACCCGATTCGCCTGAAGCGCCGGATCGGCTATGCCATCCAGGACATCGGCTTGTTCCCCCACTTCACCGTCGGCGCCAATGTCGGTCTGGTTCCCAGGCTTGAAGGTTGGCCCCCCGAGCGCATCGGCGCCCGAGTAGACGAACTGCTCCGCTTGTTTGAACTGGCGCCCTCGGAGTTCGTCACTCGTTATCCGCGCCAGCTTTCAGGTGGACAGAAACAGCGCGTCGGGATTGCGAGGGCACTCGCGGCGGACCCGGATCTGCTCCTGCTCGACGAGCCTTTTGGCGCGCTCGATCCTGTCACGCGCGTGGAGGCGCAGCGGCAATTTCGGAACCTCGCGTCCTCCCTCCACAAGACCACCGTGTTTGTGACGCACGATGTTCGAGAGGCCCTGCTGCTCGGCACGCGCATCGTGCTTATGCGCGGCGGCGAGATCGACACCGATGTTGCCGCGGGCGCGTTCCGCAATGCCGGCACCAGCGAAGCGCAAGCGTTCTTGAGTTGCCTGGAGCCGTGATGTGGGAGGAGATTGGCCGCCTCACCCTTGAGCACCTCGTAATGACGCTCATCGCCATTGTCTCCGCAACAGCCATAGGGCTGCCCGCCGGTGTACTCGTCGCGCATCAGCGCGCCTATCGGCCGTGGCTTGTCGGCTTCGCGTCAGTAATGCAAACCATCCCGAGCCTCGCGCTGTTCGGCTTCCTCATCCCGGTCCCGTTCATCGGCGGCATCGGCAAGCGGACGGCTATCATCGCGCTGGTGCTCTATGCGCTGCTACCGATTCTGCGCAGCACTCTCGCCGGTATCCAGTCGATCGACGGCGCTGTGCTCGAGTCGGCGCGCGCCATGGGAATGAGCACCGCGCAGATGATCCGTGAAGTGGAATTGCCGCTCGCCTCCCGGTCAATCCTCTCCGGAATCCGAATCGCCGCTGTGACTACCATTGGCACTGCAACAATCGCGGCTGCCATCGGCGCGGGCGGCCTCGGAACGCTGGTGTTCCGTGGATTGGCGACGGTGGACACCCAGCAGATCCTCGCGGGCGCGGTGCCGGCGGCTCTGCTCGCATTGTTGACGGAAGGAGGACTTGAATGGGTGGAGCGAAGAGTTGGATCGCGCTAGCGGCGGTGATCGTTCTTGCAGGATGCGGCGGTGAGTCCGCGATCGTCGTCGGATCAAAGAACTTCACGGAGCAAGTGCTGCTCGGCGAAATCATCGCACAGCATCTGGAGAAGCGTACGGGCCGCCCCGTGACGCGGCGCCTGAATCTGGGCGGGACGCTGCTCGCTCACCAGGCGCTGGTGGCGGGCAGTATCGACGCGTACCCCGAGTACACGGGCACGGCCCTCACCGCTGTTCTAAAGCTGCCCGCATCGAAGGATGCCGCCCAGGTGCGCGAGACCGTATCGCGAGAGTACCAGTCGCGATGGAAGCTCGCGTGGATGCCGCCCCTCGGGTTCAACAACTCGTTCGCCATCGCAATCCGAAGCGAGCCGGCGAACCAAACCTATCGCACGCTGAGTGAAGCTGCAACACGAAAGGAGCCTTGGGCGCTCGGCGTCGGCTACGAGTTTGTGAAGCGTCCTGACGGGCTCGCCGGACTCGTTTCTACTTATCGGCTGCAAGTGGATGGTGCGCCCAAAGAGATGGACCTCGGGCTTCTATACGCCGCCCTCCAGCAGCGTAAAGTCGAGATGGCCGCGGTGAGCGCCACCGATGGCCTCATCGACGCGCTACATCTGCGCATCCTCGAGGACGACCGCCGATACTTCCCTCCATACGAGGCCGCGATCGTGACGCGCCGGCCTGAGCTTCGAGAGGTGCTGTCTGAACTATCGGGCCGCTTTGACGACGCCACCATGCGCCGCCTGAATCACGAGATCGACGGCAAGCATCGTCCCGCCGCCGACGTTGCCCGTGAATTTCTTGCGAATCAAAATGCACGGTGAGCATCCAACCGGTATGGATATTCGAAACAACTCCGCTGAGCAGCGCTTTGAAATCGAGGTGGACGGCCGCCTCGCAAAGCTCGAGTACCGCGAGCGTCCCGGAGAGATTACGTTCACCCACACGGACGTGCCGACCGAGTCCGAGGGCGAAGGTGTCGGAAGCGAGTTGGCGCGCGCCGGTCTTGAATATGCCCGCGAGAAGGGGCTGAAAGCGATCCCCCGCTGCAGTTTCGTCGCCTCCTACCTGGAGCGGCATCCCGAACTGGCGTCGTGAGTCAATTCCACCTCGACTCCGGCAATCTCGCGGCAATGCAGGCCTACCTTGACGGTCTGCACTGGCTCTCACCGGCTGAGCGAATCATCGGCGCTGAGCGCGCGGGCGAGGGCAACATGAACTGCACCCTCCGCGTCCGCACCACGGCTCGCGCGTTCATCCTGAAGCAATCGCGACCCTGGGTGGAGAAGTATCCTCACATCCCCGCACCGCCTGAACGCGCCGTAGTCGAGGGCGCGTTCTACCGCGCGGTCTCATGCGAGGATCGGCTTGCCTCAAGGATGCCCCGCTTGATCGCCTCCGATTCACTGAGCTACATCCTGATGCTGGAGGACGTCGCGCCCGCGGCGGACTTCACCTTCATGTACGGCGGTGAAGCGCCATCAAACGACGAGTGCCGCGACATCGCCGGCTACCTCGCCACTCTCCACGCCACCTTCGAAGGGCAATCGCTCAACCCGCAATTCGACAACGTCGAAATGCGCCGGCTCAACCATGAGCACATCTTCGACTTCCCGCTCCGCGGCGGCAACGGCCTCGATCTCGATCGCATCACTCACGGGCTTGCCGCTGAAGCCTCGAAACTCCAGTTGGATCGCCGCTACGTCGAGGGCGTCCGCCAACTCGGCGAACTCTATCTTGGCCCCGGTCCCACGCTAGTCCACGGCGACTACTTTCCCGGAAGCTGGCTGCGTACTGGCCGCGGCATCAAAATCATCGATCCCGAATTCTGTTTCGC
>Ga0163150_10004988_pt1 | contig 17373 bp, 12 predicted proteins | sample OliLakLV19P2IB_FD_148628 | JGI IMG/M metagenome (GOLD analysis project Ga0163150, IMG submission 148628) | Freshwater microbial mat bacterial communities from Lake Vanda, McMurdo Dry Valleys, Antarctica - Oligotrophic Lake LV.19.P2.IB | ecosystem: Environmental > Aquatic > Freshwater > Lake >...
GCTACGACGCTGCCACAAAGGCAAATCGCCATCGGCAACGAGCGACGCATTGGCGGCACAAGGCGCATGAAAGATTTCTCAATTGCAATAACGTGGGATAACTGGGAAGGGCTGGCTCAGCTGAATCGGCCACCCACGACCCGGCAAATCTGAAAGATGCTGCTCCGAACGTTTGAGTATAGTTGGGTTTACGTGGCTTCGTCAACGTTTTGGCCCGGTTCGGCCACTTTGGGCTCGATCAACCAGCGGAGTCGTACCGGTTGCGAGGGTGCTGCGGCCAATTCCGCCGCATTGGCGTAGTTAGCACGAGGAACCTGGACCGCCTGAATTTCAAGGTTCAAACAGTTTACCGATAGCGGCCAGGGTGAAAGCCGGACATGCATTGGGTCTGTCGGCCTGAGCGTCAAACCTGGGCCACCAGGGGTTTCGATCACTTCGGCCTGCGCCGCTGGCGCACAGCAAAACCACAGGCTCAGCAAATCGAAAAACCGCAACTGGGCCAACGCCTGCTCGGCGATTTCGCGAGTGTGTGCGACTCGATCCTCGTCTTGCCACGCTTCCAGGAATCGAGGCAGCAGCGTTTCGCAAGACGCGATGAACTCAGCGCCCGCGTGCGAGCGCGTGTCGCTGGATCGAGAGGCGGCGCGGCGAGCCAAAGCGAGGAAGTGGCTCGCGACCAGGAAGGATTCCAGCGGCCCAGCCATTTTCGCGGCCTCAATCGAGCCGGTCCAAATGCGGACCGAGTCGTTCATTTCCATTTCCGTAAACGACCGCGGACGGCCGCTCCCCGGATCGATTCCTGGCCGCTGGTCCCACGCTTGCCATCCATCGTCGTGGTGATCGATGGCCCACAGCAGCTCGCGGCGCGGTTCGATGGCCGCCATCCCGCCAGCGCCCCAGAACTCGGCCAGCCGGCCAGCCAGGTGCGCGTGATCTATCTGAGAAATCAGTGTCCAGGAAGCGGACTGAGAATCGCCCGCTTCGCGACGGATCATCGTGGACTCCCGCAGGTGCCTTTTTGAAAGTGAAAACAGCTCGTGGCACGCGCTGGGTGCGTTCGAGCTGTTTCTTCTTTCTAGCAAACGATCGGCCTGGGTCTAGGTAGGCCGTTCGCCCTGGGGCTATTTGGTCGTCGTCGCACGGGCTGCCGTGGGAACGGGCGAATCGGTGAGCCGCACCTGGCCCACCAACAAGCGGTCCGCGTTGGCGAATCGGTCTTCCAGGGTTTGCTCGTACGTGAACGATACCGTCACGCGCTGCCCTTTTTCGTTGGCAATCAAGTAGTAGATCCAACTGATCGGCAGTTGCGACACCGTGCCTTGGGCTACCACGCGAAACACCGTGCAACCGGCCTCATTCGTCGATTCCGAGGCACTGGCAAACTGGCCAAAATTCTTGCCCAGCGACTTCTGCACGTCGCTCTGGAACTCGGCCAGGGCGATGGTTTTCTTGGGGTCGACCGGCAGGGCCGACATGTTGCATTGGGCCACCAGCTCGCCCCGATCCATCAGCCGTAACACGGCCATTTTCGGGTCATCGCTGGTCAGATACCACCGCCGGTCATACTGGAACTGAAAGGTGCCAGAAGGGGCCGAGTAGCTGAGCTGCGACAACTCGGCCGTTGGTGATTTGCCAAGGCGAGCGACGACGTCCGAGGTCAGATGCTCCGAGGCACTGATGGGGCTGATCTTCATGATCACCTTTGCGACCGTGTCCAGACCCGGTCCGATATGCCCCACGGCTCGCTTTTCTTTGATCAGCAGGGCCAGAAACGTAATCCGCTTGAGCTTGAGATCGAACTTGTATTTGGCCTTCAGCTCGATTTCGGTCGAGACTCCGCCGACGGCCCCGCTCACCGATCCGGCGGCGGCGATGTCGGCCACACCGTCGACAACCTCGCCCAGCACACTTTGGACGTCGGTCCAATTGACTGCTTCAATTCCCAGCAGACCCGCAAGAGCCTGGTCGCCGAGCTTCCAGGATTCTCCGAGTGCGACAGTTTTGCCGGGCAAGAGATCGTCGACCAGCAAGGTATTGCCGGGCAAGTCGATGAGGTCCAGCTCCTCCCGTTTCAGCGCCCCGGCCGGAGAGTACAGAACCGCGGCGCTCTTCTCGGGCTTATCGACCCGAATCATTCGATGAGCTGGTTCAAGTTCCGGCCGTTCGCCCCCTTTGTCGACTTTGATCACCGCGCGGGCCGCGTTGTAGTAACGCACGGAGCGGCTCGGCCGGCCGGTGGCATCAGCCGCCAGAATCCGCTCGTCGTAGTCCAAATTGGCGACCACGCTCATCGGTAGCACGTTGGGTTTGCCATCGGTGACGAGTTTCAGGTCACCGCCCACTTGCAGGCCAATTTCGACTCGCGTTAAATCGCTGGTTGGACGGGAGCCTTTCAATAGGTAGCTGGGAACTGGATCCTTCGCCACCAGGGGGGTGTTTGGTGCTAAAGTCAAGGCAGCCAGGACAAACAGAGACAAAAGTGCGCGCCTGGAATCCATTCGCAAGGCCCTTTGGTGATACGGCACATAGTTTGCAATCTAGTCACCCGACTGGCTTCCACTGCCAAATGAGCGGTCGGATGTGATCGCTAGACGATCAGAGTGTTCATCGTCGAGAGGCGGGGGGCTAATCCACTTTGAACGCGTCTAGAGGGCCGTAACTGCGGGAAAGTGCCCCCAGCGACAGGTGGGTTAGCTACCATAATCGAGCTAGCAACTGAACTGGGCTTTGGGTCGCAAGATCCGTTACAATAAGCAGATGGGATGTAAACGGTGCAGGTTGATGCAATGGTCGAAACTTGGTCAACCGCGCGAACTTATTTCGATCCAAAGCGACTTTAATACGTACAAATAATACAATACGGCCCAGGTCCGTTGTAACAAACGCCAAGACCTCGGCCGCCACATCTTTTGCATCATTTTGTAGCTGCTCCTGCAGCTTAACGTCGCGTCCAGTATGGACGTGAAAGGAAGGATCGATCTCGCCGGGCGAGGAGTCGCAAGGAACACCGGTCGGATCAGGATGGAAGAGGCTTGTATGCACACCGATTATGTCAGTCCCATCATTCGCCAGCTCCGTGATCAGCAGGTTCGTTTTGCGCCCCGAGAGAAGAAGATCGAGCAGGTCAACCGGGCCGAGAAACTCTTGGCCGAACTGGATGCCCGCCGGACGTACACCTACGAGTATCTCTGCTACCGGATCACGGACTACCGGCCCGAGTCGTTTCCGAACCTGAAAGTTTCAGGGAAGGAAGCCGGGCACGATCTGCGCTTATTCGTCGAAGACCTCTCCGACGCGGCCGACGTGCCAGCGACCGGTGCGGGCGAACACGTGATGACGGTTGAAGAACTAAGCAAGATGTTCAAGGTCTCGACCAAGACGATTTCTCGCTGGCGCCAGCAAGGCCTGGTGAGCCGCCGGTTCGTGTTCGATGGCCGCAAGCGGGTCGGATTTCTGAAGAGCTCCGTCGAACAATTCGTCGCTCGCAACGAAGACCGCGTGCGGCGTGGAGCGCGTTTCAGCCAGTTGACCGCCGAGGAACGTCAAGACATCGTCGATCGAGCGCGCCGTCTGGCTCAGGCTGGCGGTTCGTTGGCCGAGGTTACTAAGCGGGTTTCAAAGAAGATGGGTCGCAGCGTGGAAACCATTCGCTATACGCTCAAGCAGTTCGACGCCGAACATCCGACGATGGCGATTTTCCCCAACAATACCGGGCCGCTGACGGACGAGGACAAGAAGAAGCTCTATCAGCTTCATCGCCGGGGCGTGCAGATCGAGGCGATCGCCCAGCGGTTTGGTCGGACCAAGACGAGCGTGTACCGGGTCATCAACGAGCTGCGCGCTCGGCGGATCATGGAGTTGCCGTTGGATTTCATTCCGAATCCGACGTTTGGCAAAGCAAGCGTAGAAAAGTCGATCATGACCGACATGCCCGAGAGCGAGACAGCGGCCAAGAAAACACGCTTGCCGGCCGGATTGCCGCCATATCTAGCGAGTTTGTACGAAGTTCCGCTGTTAAACCGCGAGCAGGAGGGGCACCTGTTCCGCAAATTCAATTACCTGAAGTTCAAAGCCACGAAGCTCCGCGAAGAGCTCGATCCGGCGCGTGCGCGCAGCACCGTCATGGACCAGATCGAGTCGCTCTACGAGCAGGCGGTGGCGCTGAAAAACCAGATCGTGCGCGCCAATTTGCGGCTGGTGGTTTCGATCGCCAAGCGGCACGTCGGTCAGGGCGACAATTTCTTCGAACTGGTCAGCGACGGCAATATGTCGTTGATTCGGGCCGTGGAGAAATTCGACTATGCTCGGGGAAACAAGTTCAGCACCTATGCTAGCTGGGCCATCATGAAGAACTTTGCCCGCACCATTCCCGACGAGCATCGTCATCGGGACCGGTTCCGGACAAGCCACTCCGAGATGTTCTCGAGCACCGAAGAGCATCGCTCGGATCAGTATGAGCAGGAGAGTGCGCAAAATCAGCGTGAGGGCCAGATTGGCAAAATCCTGGAACGGCTTGACGAGCGCGAGCAGAAGATTATCATTAGTCGCTTCGGTCTTGACCACGTTCATGAGCCGCAAACTTTGAAAGAAGTGGGTGCGGAGATGGGCGTGACCAAGGAACGCGTCCGGCAACTCGAAGCCCGCGCTCTCAACAAGCTGCGGATTGCGGCCCAGGAAGAGAAAATCGAAGTTCCTGGCCTGAATTGAGTGCCGACGGCACTTTGAACGACTGATCGCAGACGGTAACACACGCATACCTGCAGCCCCTTTTGGGGGCTTGCAGGTTGCTTTCATTGGTGCCCCAAGTCAGGGGATCAAGCTCAAAAAGGAGGCGACAAGGTTAGTCCGGCCCGGTGGTCACCCGGCTCAATTGTTTGGTGATCGTTCTTCCTGCTGGAGTAGCTGAATCGCGCCTGCTTTTCGCCACCCGAAATGTCGATGCGCCCTGGTTTCGTCGGGACGCCATCGCAGAGGGAGTTTTTCGTCGTTTTTTCGGCAGCAGTAGATTTTTCGGCCGCCCACTTGGGCGTCTGATGCCAAAGACCGTCGTGAGCGAGTTTTCGGCTCCGCTGGTTTCTTGGCAAGCGTCGTCTTGCAAGGCGCGATAAGTTCGTTATATTTAGTGGTTTTCGTGGGGGGACTCTAGGCTAGCGTAGCTCAATTGGCAGAGCAGCTGATTTGTAATCAGCAGGTTGTGGGTTCAAGTCCCTCCGCTAGCTTGAAATAGGCGCGGAGGAGAATGAACCGGCGAAGAAATGAGCTTGGCCAGCGGGGAACTTGGTACGTCCGGCTCGAATAAGGACATTCCGGGAAGTGCTCGCCCTAGGTTACATGCCCTGAATTTGAGGGGGGTTTCCCGAGCGGTCAAAGGGGTCAGACTGTAAATCTGATGGCTATGCCTTCACAGGTTCGAATCCTGTACCCCCCAATAACTGACATCAGTAATTGATTGTTTTGCGAAGAAATTTGATGGGCCTGCAAGCGATCGTTCCGTAGGCGGCTCATTCGGCGGTACTTAGAAATAGAAATCGCCACTGCTCTGAAAGTGGCCACATTGGCAGGACGGTGAAATGCGTGGGCGGGATTGATAAGGCGTCGCCTCGCAAGCGTGCGGGTGTAGCTCAATGGTAGAGCCATAGCCTTCCAAGCTAAAGACGAGGGTTCGATTCCCTTCACCCGCTTCGATTCGCAAGTAACGAGTGTGTGAGGGGTGGTTCGTCAGGCGTGAGAGCGGGCCGGCTGTGGTCAAGTAGGACGAGCGGCGTGCAGAAGAAATTCCAGCTGGGTTCGCCACGAGGTATTTGACTCGGGCTGCTGTAGCTCAGTTGGTAGAGCGCGTCCTTGGTAAGGACGAGGTCATGGGTCCGAATCCCATCAGCAGCTTTGTTTTTTCACCAATTCACGTGTACTTACAATCAGTAAATTTGCCCGAGAGAAATAGACCAGGGAGATAGAATGGCCAAGGACACATTTGAACGGAAAAAGCCGCACGTCAACGTGGGAACGATCGGTCACATTGATCACGGTAAAACCACTTTGACCGGCGCCTTGCTGGCGGTGCAAGCGGCCAAGGGCCTGGCAAACTTCAAGTCGTACGCGGATATCGCCAAGGGCGGTACCGTGCGCGACGAGACCAAAACGGTGACCATTGCCGTCAGTCACGTCGAGTACGAGTCGGAAAAACGACACTACGCGCACATCGACTGCCCGGGCCACGCCGACTTTATCAAGAACATGATCACCGGTGCGGCTCAGATGGACGGAGCGATTCTGGTCGTCTCGGCCGTTGACGGCCCCATGCCGCAAACGCGCGAACACATCTTGCTGGCTCACCAGGTCGGTGTGCCGGCGCTGGTCGTGTTTCTCAATAAGGTCGACCTGGTTGACGATCCGGAATTGTTGGAGTTGGTCGAGCTCGAGCTGCGCGAGTTGCTGACTCGCTACGGCTTCCCGGGCGACGACGTGCCGATTATCCGTGGTGCCGGTAAGCCGGCCTACGACAACCCAAAAGATCCGGCTGCCACCAAGTGCATTCAGGACTTGCTGGATGCCGTCGACAGCTACATTCCCGAGCCGATGCGTGAGGTCGACAAGCCGTTCCTGATGGCGATTGAAGACGTGTTTTCGATCGAAGGTCGTGGAACGGTTGCGACCGGTCGTATCGAGCGTGGCAAGGTGCACGTCGGCGACGAAGTCGAAATCGTCGGTCTCTCGGACAAGCCGCGCAAGACGATCTGCACGGGCGTCGAAATGTTCAACAAGACGCTCAATGAAGGTCAGGCCGGCGACAACGTCGGTATTTTGCTGCGAGGTATTCGTCGCGAGGAAATCGAGCGCGGCCAGGTGTTGGCCAAGCCCGGTTCGATTACGCCCCATACCAAATTCGAGGCGGAAATCTACGTGCTCTCGAAAGAGGAAGGTGGACGTCACACGCCGTTTTTCAGCGGCTATCGTCCGCAGTTCTATTTCCGCACGACAGACGTCACCGGCTCGGCCAATTTGGTCGGCGATGCCGAAATGTGCATGCCTGGCGATAACGCCAAGTTGAGCGTCGAACTGATCACTCCGATCGCCATCGACGACGGTGTTCGCTTCGCGGTTCGCGAAGGCGGCCGCACGGTGGGCTCTGGAGTCGTGACGAAGATCATCGAGTAACAGTGATCATTGAATAACAGTGATCATCGAGTAATAGCGGGAAGAAACTAAAGCGGAGAACAACGTCGGGTGCGAGATCGGTCGTCACTTTGGGCGGCCGATTTCGGCCCAAGTTGCAGGGGTGTAGCTCAATTGGCAGAGCGCTGGTCTCCAAAACCAGAGGTTGCGAGTTCAATTCCCGCCGCCCCTGCCAGTGAAAGAGTCGCTACGAAAAGTGCTTGAGTAGCGAGCGCGGAATGTTTGCTGGCCGTCGCGCAAGCAGTGTTTGTAGCCGACGGTTGATTGAGTGAGGAGGCTGGGGGGACTGGCGAGCACGGCCAATTCTCCCGGAAAAGGCCCGCAGAGCATGGGTGCTTTGCAACAGGGCGGAGTGAAAAGGGCACAGGACCTAGTCGAGTAGAACGAAACTATGGCCAAAGAGAAGACTGCGACGGTCAGCCCGATTTTTCGGGAATTGTTTCAGCTAGGAATTTATAAGCGCAGCCAGGGCCGCATTGCCCGACAGGTTACGGGCGCTTTGATTGCGGTCGTGTTTGCACTGGGTGCCTGGCGGTTGAGCGCCTACGAGATCAACGCCGGCCGAGCGATGCAATTCGCTTTGCCTGCTGCGCTCTTGGCGGTGGGTGTGTGGCTGGCGTACCGGCTGGTCAATCTGCCGTCGTTCGCGGATTTTCTGATTGCCGTGGAAGCGGAGATGAACAAAGTCTCATGGCCAACACGGGGAGAGTTGTTTCGAAGTTCCGTGGTGGTGATTTTTTGTATTTTCTTTTTGGCCTTCATCCTCTTCGGATACGACTTGTTCTGGCGGACCTTGTTGCACCTGATTGGGGTCACGGCCTAAGGGCCGAGCGGACCGTGGATTCGTTGGTTTGTGAATCGTTTTGGCAGTTGGACAAGGCACTGAATTGGCAGGACACGGCGTGATCGAGAACCCGCACAATACGAGCCCGCAAGTCTCCGGCGAACCATCCTTGGAGAGCCCGGCCGCCGTGCCGCCGCCTCCAGGTTTTGTTTCTCCGGAAGCCGAAATGCATGCCGTAGGTGGCGACTTGCCGCCGGACGACGTGCCGTCGCCCGAGATTCTCAGCGAGGGTCATGGTGTCGCCGAGATGGTCGATCCAGCTCTCGATGAGAAGGTGCGCAAAGCATTGAAAGCACAAGCTCGAGAAGTGGAAGAGCGTGGCCCGATTGAGGAGACCGCGGTCGTCGACGAGCCGCCCAAGCTGAATTGGTACATCCTTAAGGTGCAAAGCAACCGAGAGGAATCGATTCGCGAAGGCTTGCAGCGCCGCGTGGCAGTTGCCGGGCTCGAGCGGTACTTCGACGAGATTATCGTGCCGACCGAAATGGTTTCGGAATTCAAGGGCGGCAAGAAGCGGGTCGTAAAGCGCAAGCTCTATCCGGGCTATCTGGTCGTTCACATGGAGATCAACGAAGACACCTGGTTCCTGGTGCGCGAGACGCCGGGGATCGGCGATTTCACCGGATCGGCCGGAAAGCCGACGCCGATGCTGGCGCACGAAGTATCCAAGATCGTCGCCAAGCAGGAAGAAAAGGCCGACGAAGCACCCAAGTTGAAGATCAACTTCAATGTGAGTGATCGCGTGAAGATCAACGAAGGAACGTTTGAGAATTTCGAGGGCGAGGTCGACAGCATCGACGAAGCCAGCGGGCGAGTGACCGTGATGATCAACATCTTCGGCCGCTCGACACCCGTGGAGCTCGAATACTGGCAGATCGAAGCTATTTAGTTCATCCGGTTAGAGACGAGTGATCGGCAAAAGTCACTCGTCGATCGAAAACAAAAATCACACGTTTGAAATCAAGTTAGCGACGAATCATGGCTAAACAACTTGTCGGTCAGGCTAAGTTTCAGGTTCCAGGCGGCCAGGCCACTCCGGCTCCTCCGGTGGGTACATCGCTGGGCCGCTACGGCATCAACTTGGGTCAGTTCGTTTCGCAATTCAACGAGCGGACGCGTGAAGCCGGTGGAATGCCGATTCCGGTTGTGGTCAACGTCTACAACGATCGCAGTTTCGACTTCGTCACCAAGAGCCCGCCGGCCGCCGCACTGCTCAAGGCAGCCGCGGGAATCGCCAAGGGTTCTGGCGTGCCGAACAAGGACAAAGTGGGTACGGTCACTCGCGCCCAACTCGACAATATCGTGAAGCTCAAGATGGCCGACCTCAACTCCCGCGACGCGGAACACGCCCAACGCATGATCGAAGGGACCGCCCGCAGCATGGGCCTGAACGTTACCGACTAATTTCCTGGCGAGCTTGGCCGGTCGCCGGCCGTTTGCCTGATGGATTGAAACATACAGACCTCCGAACACTTTTTTCCGGCGTACCATGACCACTAAACTTTCCAAGAGACTGCGGGCCGTTGCCGACAAGCACCCCGGACAAACGCCGGTGGGCGTTGACCAGGCCGTTACGGTTTTGAAGCAATACAACAACGTCAAGTTCGATCAGTCCGTCGACATGGCCGTTCGCCTAGGCGTCGATCCGAAGCAGGCCGATCAGATCGTGCGTGGTTCGATCGTGTTGCCGCACGGCATCGGCAAGACCCTGCGGGTCGTCGTATTTGCCAAAGGTGATATGGCAGAGCAGGCCAAGGCCTCAGGCGCCGACGAAGTCGGTGGCGAAGACCTGGCCAAGAAGATCAAAGACGGTTGGACCGATTTCGACGCGTGCATCGCCGCTCCGGACATGATGGGAATCGTCGGACCCTTGGGACGCGTATTGGGTCCCCGTGGTCTGATGCCCTCGCCGCGTGCCGGCACCGTGACCCCCGAAATCGGCAAGACCGTTCGCGAGTACAAAGCAGGCAAAGTCGAGTTCCGCACCGACGCCGGTGGCATCGTGCACGCCGTGGTCGGCAAGCTCAGCTTTGATCCGGCGAAGTTGGCCGACAACATCAACGCCTTTTATCACCACGTGCTGAACATGAAGCCGCACTCGGTCAAAGGCCAGTACGTCAAAAGCGTCAGCGTCAGCGCCACGATGAGCCCCTCGGTGCATCTGGCGGTTTAACGCAGGTACACCCGCAATCAACCAACTAACCCGAATACAATTTTTTTCGTGCGGCCCAGCCGGCCGCGGATAGCCAATCATGAGCAAATTCGTCAAGGATCATCTGACCGACCAGTTGAAGCGCGAGCTCGACGGCGTGCAGGACATGCTGCTGGTCAGCGTTGTCGGGCTGACCGCCAATCGCACTGCCGCCCTGCGAAAATCGCTGCGGCAGAAGAACATCAAATTGATGGTCGTCAAGAACAGCCTGGCTCGCCGGGCCACCGAGGGCACCCAACTAGCGCCGGCTTTCGAGGGCTCGCAAGGCACGCTGGCCATGGTGTGGGGCGCCTCCGACATTGTGTCGCTGGCCAAAGAAGTCATTCGTCTGGCCGGCGAAAAAGACCTGGCCGCCTTCCTGCCGCGCGGCGGCGTGATGAGCGGTGCGGCGCTTAAGGCCGACGAAATCGAAAAGGTCAGCAAGTGGCCGACGCGCGAAGAGCAGCTGAGCTTGCTGTTGGGTCAAATCCTATCGCCGGGTGCCAAGCTGGCCAGCCAGCTCACCTCCGTTGGTGGAGCCTTGGCCAGTCAGATCAAGCAGCACAGCGAAGGCGGCGATGCTGAAGCAGCCGAGGCTTCCGCTTCGGATGCGGCCGAGCCAGAAGCCTCCGCCGCAGCAGCTCCGGAAACAGCCGGCTAAGGACACAAGACAAACCAGGACTGAACGACATAGAACTCCGGGGATTGTCTCCGGGCCTACAATAATGTTTGACCCCGACCGATCCGTGGCGCGCGAGTGAGTGCGTGGCGGCGGTCAAGTGAGAAAGGAAAGAACTGCGATGGCTACCGATGTGCAAGAGCGAGAATTCTCCGCCACTTCCAAGGAATTGGGCGACAAGATCGTCGGCCTGACCCTGAAACAGGCCAAAGAGCTGAGCGATTACCTTGAGGACGTGCACGGCATTAAGCCGGCTGCCGTCGGCGGCGCGATCATGATGGCGCCTGCTGGCGATGGCGGCGGTGCCGCTGAGAAGGAAGTGCAGACCGAATTCAACGTCGTGCTGGAAGGCTTCGGCGACAAGAAGATCGGTGTCATTAAGGTCGTGCGCACGATCACGAACCTTGGGCTCAAGGAAGCCAAGGATCTCGTGGAAGGCGTACCCAGCAAGGTCAAAGAGGGCGTCTCGAAGGAAGAAGCCGAGAAGATCAAGAAAGAGCTCGAAGAGGCTGGCGCCACGGTTTCGATTAAGTAACTTCGATCGAGGGTCTTTTGTGGCCTCGGTACTGATAGCTTTCTTTGATCGAACGGTGTGCGGTTCGTGTTGCTTCTCAAGAGCGCGGATGCCAGGAATGTGGAGCTTCGTCGGGCAGCGTGCCCTGGGCGAGCCAGCAGTCTCTGGCAGATTGCGCGGACAGAAAACCCGCTTGACCCCATTTTGTTTCTCCCAGCGTGGATGGGTATTGGTTGTGCGCTCCCCATGCGCGCTTGCTTTCTGCCGACCCTCCGGCGCTTTTGTCAGCAATTCATCAGTAGATTAGGAGTTTTCCATGGCGACATCAGCAGAACGACGCCTTCGTCCCAAGGAAATTCGTCGGTTCGGCAGCTTGCGCGCACCTCACTCCATTCCTGATTTGACGGAAATCCAAACGCGCAGTTACGAAGCCTTTCTGCAATATGACGTGCCGCCCCAAAAGCGAGCCGATCAAGGCATCGAAGGCGTCTTGCGCGAAATCTTTCCAGTCGAAAGCTACGACAAAACGTTGCGGTTGGAATATCTGCGCTACGAGTTGGGCAAGCCCCGCTATGAGCCTCACGAGTGCCGTCAACTGCGTCTGACCTACGGTCGACCGTTTCGGGTCTGGCTGCGATTGACCAAAGAACAGCCGATCGAAGAAGAAGTCTATCTCGGCGACATGCCGATCATGCTCGGTGGCGGCGAGTTCATCATCAATGGTGCCGAGCGCGTCGTCGTCAGCCAGTTGCACCGCAGTCCGGGCGTCGACTTCGTCAGCGAAATCGAAGCCGGCGATCGTCGCTTGCACAGTGCCCGCATCATTCCCGAGCGCGGCAGTTGGATCGAGCTGAACACCAGCAAAAAAGACACGCTGAGCGTGCGGATCGACCAGAGCGGCAAGTTCTCGGCCATGACGCTGTTGCGTGCGATGGATCCGAAGTACAGCCTGAATGCCGAGCTGATCCGCGTGTTCTACGACACGTCGACCGAGAAAGTGGTCGACGGCCGCAGCGTCGCCAAGATCGAAGGCAAGATTGCCGTTGACGACGTCGTTTATCCGGCCAACAGCGACAAAGCGGGCGAAGTGATTCTCGAGGGCGGACAGAAGATCACCAAGAACATCGCCGAGATCATTTGCACCTCGGGCCTGTCGTCGGTCGAAGTCATGACCGATCCGAAAGTGCCGTTGATTTTCAACAGTCTCGCCGAAGATACCACCAGCAGCCACGAAGAGGCGCTGCTGCGGATCTATCAGCGTCTGCGGCCGGGCAACCCGCCGCAACTGGAAAAAGCCCGCGCGCTGTTTCACGAAAAATTCTTCGACACCAATCGTTATCGCTTGGGCAAGGTCGGCCGCTTCCGCATGAATCGCAAGCTGAAGCTGAACGTGCCCGAAAACGAAATGACCCTGCGGCCAGAAGACTTGATCGCGGCCATCCGCTATCTGCTCAAGCTGACCGCCGGCGAGCCGGGCGTGGAAATCGACGATATCGATCACCTGGGCAACCGCCGTCTGCGCACCATCGACGAGTTGGCTGCCGACGAACTGCGCAAGGGCTTTTTGAAGCTCCGCCGCACGGTTCAAGAGCGGATGAGCCTCAAGGACGTCGAGGACATGACCCCGCGGAGCCTGATCAATCCCAAGAGCATCTCGGCGGCGATCGAATATTTCTTCGGCCGCGGCGAGTTGTCGCAGGTCGTCGATCAAACGAATCCGCTGTCGATGCTCACGCACGAACGCCGCTTGTCGGCATTGGGCCCTGGTGGTTTGAATCGCAAGCGTGCCGGCTTCGAAGTGCGCGACGTGCATATTTCGCATTACGGACGTATCTGCCCGATCGAGACGCCGGAAGGTACGAACATCGGTTTGATTTCGAGCCTGGCGATTTACTCGGCCGTCGACGAGTACGGCTTTCTGGTCACGCCCTATCGCAAGGTGACCGGCGGCAAACTGGCCGATGACGTTGTGTGGCTGCGAGCCGACGAAGAGAGCGAAGCCTACCTGGCCCCTGCCGACGCGCCGGTCGAAAACAGCAAGCTCAAGGGCGACAACATCATCGCTCGTTACCATTCGGATTTCGAAATGGTGCCGATTGAAAAGATTCAATACATCGACGTGGCTCCGAGCCAGATGGTCGGCGTTTCCGCCGGCCTGATTCCGTTCTTGGAACACGACGACGCCAACCGCGCGCTCATGGGCTCCAACATGCAGAGGCAAGCCGTGCCACTGTTGGTCAGCGAGCCACCGATCGTGGCCACTGGCATGGAGCGCGACGTCGCGCAGAACTCGGGCATGATCGTGCGGGCCCGTCGCAAAGGAACCGTGACCTACGTCGATTCGACACGCATCGAAATCGGCAGCGAGGTTTATAACCTGCGAAAGTTCGTGGGGCTCAATGAGCGGACCTGCCAGAATCAGAAGCCGATTGTTCAGGTCGGTCAGAAGGTCGAAAAGAACGAAGCGATCGCCGATGGTGCCGCCACTTTCCAGGGCGAGCTGGCTTTGGGCCGCAACGTGCTGGTCGGCTTCATGGTTTGGGACGGGTTCAATTTTGAGGACGCCATCATCATCAGCGAAGAGCTGGTGAAAGACGATACCTACACCTCGATTCATATCGAGGAGTTCGATATCGAAATTCGCGAGACCAAGCTGGGCCGCGAGGAATTCACGCGGGATATTCCGAACGTCAGCGAAAAAGCTCTGCGTAATCTCGACGAGAACGGCATCGTGCGCATCGGCACCTACGTTCGACCGGGCGACATCCTGGTCGGCAAGGTTTCGCCGAAGTCGAAGACCGAGCTGACGCCGGAAGAAAAACTTTTGCACGCGATCTTCGGCCGTGCCGGGGAAGACGTAAAGAACGATTCGCTCGACGTTCCCTCGGGCGTCGAAGGTATCGTCATCGACACGCAAAAGTTTTCGCGTCGTTTGAGTCTCTCGGAAGACGAGCGCAAGCAATTCGAAAAGGCCTTGAAAGAGGCCGAAGTCGAAGGCGCCGCCAAGATCACCGCGGCCTTTCGGGCCATGGCCGAAGAGATGGAAGCCGTGTTGCAGCGGCCGCTGGTCGACGACGAGGGCACGCCCTTGGTGCGCGATCAGGAGCCGAAGTTCATCGCCGAGCAAGCGCTCCGCTTCAAGCTCGACGCGATCGACATCCGCAGCCCACAGCGCAAAGCCGACGTCGAGAAGATTTACAAATCTCACTGGCCGATCGTCGAGCAAGCCATCGACGACCGCGACCGTAAGCTCAACTCGATGAAGCGCGGCGACGAGCTGCGCAGCGGCGTGTTGCAGATGGTCAAGGTCTACGTCGCGGCCAAGCGGGTGATTTCCGTCGGCGATAAAATGGCCGGTCGACACGGTAACAAGGGTGTGATCGCCAAGATTCTGCCGCAGGAAGACATGCCGTTTCTGGCCGATGGCACTCCGCTACAGATTCTGCTCAATCCGCTGGGCGTGCCCAGCCGTATGAACGTGGGACAGATTTTGGAGACGCACTTGGGTTGGGCCGGAGCCAAGCTCGGCTTCCAGGCCATTACGCCGGTGTTCGACGGAGCCACGGAAGCCACGATTCAAGATGCGCTGCGTGAAGCCGGCTTGCCGACGCACGGCAAGGCGCAGCTTTTCGACGGCCGAACGGGCGAAGCGTTCGAGCAGGAAACCACGGTCGGCTACATCTACATGCTGAAGCTGCACCATCTGGTGGACGACAAGGTGCATGCTCGTTCGACGGGTCCTTACTCGCTGATCACTCAGCAGCCGTTGGGCGGCAAGGCTCGCTTCGGCGGTCAGCGATTCGGGGAAATGGAAGTGTGGGCTTTGGAGGCCTATGGCGCCGCTTACATTTTGCAGGAGTTGCTCACTGTTAAGAGCGACGACGTGGAAGGGCGCACGAAGATTTACGAGTCGATGGTCAAGGGCGAGAACACGCTGGAAGCCGGTACCCCGGCCAGCTTCGACGTGTTGACCAACGAAATCCGCGGTCTGGGTCTCAATATGCAGTTGGAGAAACGTCGCGTGTAAGAGTCGGTCTTGCTTAGCGCCCGGTTTCGGGGGCGCTGGTAGTGAGGGGTTGGCAAACACGCGGCATCCCAATTAGGAGGGTGAACAGTGAGTAGTAGCAGCAATAGCGGCGAAGGCTCGTACGATCGGATTAATGACTATACTTCGGTGAAGATCAGCCTGGCCCGGCCCCACGACATCCGCAGTTGGTCGTTCGGCGAGGTCAAGAAGCCTGAGACGATCAACTATCGCACGTACCGTCCGGAAAAGGACGGTTTGTTTTGCGAGCGCATTTTCGGACCGGAAAAAGACTGGGAATGCGCCTGCGGCAAGTACCGCGGCATGAAATACAAGGGCATGATCTGCGATCGCTGCGGTGTCAAAGTGACCCACAGCCGCGTGCGTCGCAAGCGCATGGGCCATATCGAGCTGGCCGCGCCGGTCGTCCACATCTGGTTCTTCAAGGCGATGCCCAGCCGCTTAGGCAATCTGCTGTCGATGAAGACCACCAGCCTGGAAAAGGTCATTTACTTCCAGGACTACGTCGTTACCAAGCCGGGAGACACCGCGCTTAAGAAACAACAACTGCTGACCGAAGACGAATACCGCTCGGCTCGCGAGCAATACGGTGAAGGCGCTTTCGAAGCCGACATGGGCGCCGAGGCCGTGCGCAAGCTCTTGCAAGATCTCGACCTGGTGCAACTGTCGAAAGATCTGCGCACCGACCTGGTCGAGACTGGTTCGAAGCAGAAGGCCAAGGACCTGATCAACCGCTTGAAGATCGTCGAGTCGATTCGCGATTCCGACAACAAGCCGGAGTGGATGGTTCTGGACGTGATTCCTGTGATCCCACCCGATCTGCGGCCCTTGGTGCTGTTGGATTCGGGCAACTTCGCCACGAGCGATTTGAACGACCTGTATCGCCGTATCATCAATCGCAACAACCGGCTGAAGAAGCTGGTCGACCTGAACGCTCCGGAAGTCATCATTCGCAACGAAAAGCGAATGTTGCAGCAATCGGTCGATGCGCTGTTCGACAACAACCGCTGCAAGCGGCCCGTGTTGGGCTCGAGCAATCGCCCGCTCAAGTCGCTCACCGACATGATCAAGGGCAAGCAGGGCCGGTTCCGCGAAAACTTGTTGGGCAAGCGCGTCGACTATTCAGCTCGCAGCGTAATCGTCGTCGGTCCTAACTTGCGGCTGCATCAGTGCGGCTTGCCGAAGAAGATCGCGCTAGAATTGTTCCAGCCGTTCATCATTCGCCGCCTCAAAGATCTGGGCCACGCCGACACCATCAAGAGCGCCAAGAAGATGCTTGAGCGCAAGGATGAAGAGGTATGGGATATCCTGGAAGAAGTGATTCGCAACCATCCGGTGTTGCTCAATCGCGCTCCGACGCTGCATCGAATGGGCATTCAGGCATTTGAGCCGACGCTGGTCGAGGGCAACGCCATCAAGTTGCACCCGCTGGTGTGCAAGGGTTTCAACGCCGACTTCGACGGTGACCAGATGGCCGTGCATCTGCCGCTTTCGATCGAGGCCCAGGTCGAGGCCCACACGTTGATGATGTCGACCAATAACATTTTCAGCCCGTCCAATGGCGCGCCGATCATCAGCCCATCGCAGGACGTGGTGATGGGTTGCTACTACGTCACGATGTCGCTGCCCAATCGCAAGGGCGAGGGCATGATCTTCTCGTCGCTCAACGAAGTCCAGTTGGCCTACTCGCTCGGTGCCATCGATACGCACGCTCGGGTCAAAGTCAAGCTGCCTCCCGCGCGGCGCGTGAAGAGCGAAACCGAGACCCAGCCGGGCGTGTTGATCGACACCACGGTCGGCCGCGTGCTGTTCAACATGGAATTGCCCGACGGAATGCCCTACTACAACATTCCGATGCGGTCGAGCGAATTGGCCAAGGTGATTTCGGACTGCTACGCAATCCTCGGCCGCATCGGAATGTTGTAGT
>Ga0163150_10004989_pt1 | contig 17371 bp, 12 predicted proteins | sample OliLakLV19P2IB_FD_148628 | JGI IMG/M metagenome (GOLD analysis project Ga0163150, IMG submission 148628) | Freshwater microbial mat bacterial communities from Lake Vanda, McMurdo Dry Valleys, Antarctica - Oligotrophic Lake LV.19.P2.IB | ecosystem: Environmental > Aquatic > Freshwater > Lake >...
GGCGGCGTGGGGCGTGCCACCGGCGGCACACTTTTGCGGCAGGCCGCGGTGCCGGCGAGAAGCAGGCCGATACAGATCAGTGATTTCAGTTTCATAGTCCTCATTTGCGTGAGAGTCAGCGCGACCAGTTCGGAAAGGTGTTGTTGCCGACGCGCGTAATCTGTTTCAATCCCTTGCCGTCGCGGGCGATCGTGAACACCTGCACCTTGCCGAGGCGCGTCGAGGTGAACGCGAGGTGACGGCCGTTCTCCGAAAAGGACGGGCTCTCGTTGCTGCCGGACCCGTCCGTCAACACCTTCGTCTGCCCGGATGCCACATCATAAATCTTGATATCGAAACCGGGGCCGGAACGGCCCGCATACGCAATCTCGTTATAGGGCGCCGGCGACCAGGTCGCGCGGTCCGCCCACGACTCGTTGAACGTGAGCCGCCGAAGGTTCAGGCCGTCGCCGTCCATCACCCAGAGCTGCGGCGATCCGGAGCGATCCGATGTGAACGCAATCTGCGAGCCGGTGGGAGACCATGTCGGCGTCGAATCCGCGGCGTTGTGCGTGGTGAGCCGCCGCACGCCGGACCCGTTCCGGCTCATGACGTAAATCTCGGAGTTGCCGTCGCGCTGCGACATGAACGCGATGCGGCTGCCATCGGGAGAGTAGACCGGCTGCAGATTGCTGGTCTTTTCGTCCGTCAGCGTGTCGCGCGTGCCCTGATAGACGTTCGACACGAGAATCTGCGGATGGATTCGCATGTACGACGTGTACGCGATGCTGCGGCTATCGGGCGACCACGACGGCGTAATATTCAGGCGGCCGGTGACCGAGACGCGCGTCTGATTGGCACCGTCGTAATCGGTGACGTAGATCTCCTTGCCGTTCCGCTTTTCGACGGTGTCGATCACGCGCTCGTTATCGCGGTCCGACACGAAGGTCAGCTTCGTGCGCGCGACCCCGCGCAGCCCGCTCTGGCTCTGATGAATCTCGTCGGACATCGTATGGGCCGCGGCCCGCGGATTTCTCAGCGAGACGTTCTCGTACACGCGGCCGAGTGCCACACCGCGTCCCCGCACGCTGAACAGGCGCATTTCCACCTGAAACGTGTTACCCGTGCGGCGCACCGATCCTTTGACGACGGCGTCGGCGCCCAGCTCGCGCCAACGATCGAAGTTGATGGTGTCGGTGGACGGCGCGATCTCGATCGTCTTGTACGTGTCGCGGGGAATCATGTCGAACTCGCGCTCGTACGCCAGATCGTTCCAGAGGACGTCCGCGAGCAGCCTCGCCGCATCGGCCGTTTCCTTGTCAGACGTCAGCGCGATGAAATCGGGCACGGCGTAGTGCAGCGGCGCGCCCACGTCGCCCGTGATCGACACGCTGATCTCCCCCTGGTTCGACGGCACGGCGGGTGGCTGCGACGCGGGAGGGTTTTGCGCCGTGGCCAGCGCCAGGGCAGCCACTGACGCGGCGCCGACGAGAAAGGTCAGAACGGGCTGCTTCATGGTTGTCGGTCCTATTTTCTTTCGTACTTGAATTCGAGGTGCACCGTCAGCTGCGGCTCGGGAAACGCCGAGGGCAGGGGCGCGAGCGTCCGGGTGGTCATGAGCGCGCGCTGAGATGCCAGGTCGAGCGTCGGATTTCCACTCGATTTCTCCACTTCGACGGCGGTAATCAGCCCGCTGCGCAGGATGGTGTATTTCATGAACACCACGCCCGTGGCCTGCTGCTGCTGATTCCAGTTTCTGGTGATCCGATCGCGCATGTCCAGAATGTATTCGGGACAGCAAAAATTGGTCGTCTCGAGCCTCATGCCGTCGCCGCCACCACCGCCGCTCGATAAACCGAATCCTTGTCCCTTCGCGCCAGTCTCCACGCGCGTCGTCCCGGCCTGCGCCTCCACACCGCGTCCCGCTGCGGTGCCCTTCGGATCCTTCGAAGCCGGCGTCGTGCTGGGCGGCGTCCGAGGCTTCTGCTTCGGATCGGGCAGTGTCATCGCCGGCGCAGGTGGAGGCGAGAGCTGGGTCGTTTTTGGAATCTGCGGCGCCGTTGACGGCAGCGCTGCGTCAATCCGGCGGCCTCCCAGCATCTGCGTCCCGCCCGTGCGGGGACCGGGCGTGCCTCCAAGACTGATATTCATCACGATCCGGGGTTGCTTCGCCGGCGCAGGCATGACCGCAGGCAGTAGCGCCAGCACCGCCAGCACAGCGCCATGCGCGCCAAGCGACAGCAGGCCGGTCTGCATCAGCCCGCCCGGCTCCCGCTTTCGGCTCTGCAGAATGTCGCTGACGACCGCTTCCATAATTGATTCGGGGACCCTCGGTTTAGCGTGATCTACGCGCGTCCGGCGCATCCAGCGCCACGAGCCCGATGGCTTCGACACCGCCGTCCTTGAGGCTGTCCATGACTTGCAGAATCTCCTGCGCGTTGGCGCCGGCGTCCATCCTGAGAAACACCTGCTTGGTCTGCCGCGACACGAGCGCCTGACGCGCGCGCTCGCCGAGCACGTCGATGGACACCGGCTCTTCCTTGCCGAGCGGGCCGATGGCGACCCGCCTGTCCTTACGATACGACAACGGCAGCGTCACATAGATAGGTTCCGCGCTGATGGCCCCGCCGCGGCGCGCGACCGGCAGCTTGATTTCCAACCCCCGCTGCATCATCGGTGCCGTCACCATGAAGATGATGAGCAGCACCAGCATCACGTCCACGAGCGGCACGACGTTGATTTCCGCCAGCGCGGTGGTGGTCCGGCGTCCGCGGCGCGAATGGCCGCCCTTCTCGTGATCGAACGATTGCACTTTGGGCATTACGTAAAGTTCCGCTCGACGATGTTGAGGAACTCCAGAGAGAAGTCGTCCATCTCCGACGCGAGGGCTTTCACCCGCTGAGTCAGCAGGTTATAGAAATAGACCGCCGGAATCGCCGCCGCCAGGCCTGCGGCCGTGGCAATGAGCGCATCCGCGATGCCGGGCGCCACGACGTCGAGGCTCGTCGATCCCTGCGCGCCGATGCCCTGGAACGCCGCGATGATGCCGAGCACCGTGCCGAACAGCCCGATGAACGGCGTCACGGCCGCCGTCGTCGCGAGAAACGTGATGTGCTTCTCGAGCTTGTTGGCTTCGACGTTCGAGGCCCGCATCAGCGCGCGATCCACCCCGGCCAGCGACTTGAGGGTTGGACGAATCGCGGGAGCGGATGGACTGGTCGCAGAATTTGCCGCCGCCGCCGGCTGTCGCAGTTGCAGATTCAGCTCTGCGTGGCCGGCGAGGAAGATTCCTACCAGCGGGCTGTCGTTCAACGATTGGCAGACGGCCTGCACCTCGGAGAACTTCGAGCTCCGCCGGAAAATCTCCAGGAACCGGCTGCTCTGCGATTGAATCCGGTTGAACACCCAGAGCTTGTAGAGAATGATTCCCCACGACACGATGGAGAAGAGCACGAGGAGCCCGAGGACGAAACCGGAAACGGGGGAAGAGAATGATTTCTTGATAAGGTCGATGAGGCCGCCGCCGAGCGCTGGAGCTGCAGCAGTGGCGCCATCAGCCTGCATGGCGAGCAGGAATCCGAGCGTGCGCAAACAAGCCTCCGGGCAAAGTGCGCCGCTGGGACAGCGCGGAAACGCCAGATTAACACGCCCAAGGATAGCTGTCAAACGTATGGTAACATTGGAGTTCTCGCCCGCAGATGCTTCGTTTCCTACGCATTGAACACCTCGCCGTTATCGAGGCCATCCAGGTCGAATTCGAACCCGGGCTCAACGTCCTGACGGGCGAGACCGGGGCCGGGAAGTCGATGCTCGTGGAGGCCGTCGGTCTCCTCATAGGCGGACGCGCATCGGCCGATCTCATTCGAACGGGCGAATCGCAGGCGACGGTACAGGCGGAGTTCGACGCTGTACGTAGTGCTGGCCTTCAGGCCAGCCATGTCTTAATCGCGCGCCGCGAGATCACCGCGCAGGGTCGCAGCCGCGCGTTCGTGAACGACACGCTGGTCACGGCGGCGGCGTTGAAAGATCAGACCTCGCCCCTTGTCGAGCTGCACGGACAGCACGAGCATCAGACGCTCCTCGATCCCCAAAGTCATCTCTTCATGCTCGACGAATTTGCGGGCCTCTCGGCCGAGCGCGCGGTCGTCGGGGCACAATTCCGCGACTGGCGGCGGCTCCAGTCGGAGTTCGACCACTTTCAGATGGACGAACGCGAGAAGGCCGCCCGGCTGGATCTCCTGAGGTTTCAGATCGGCGAGCTGGAGAAGGCGGGGCTTCGCGCCGGCGAGGACGAGGAGCTCGACACGTCGCGGCGCGTGCTCGCCAACGCCGACAGGCTGCAGCGCCTGTGCGGAGAGGCGTACGGCGCGCTCTACGACAGCGACGAAGCCGCGCTCGCGCGTCTTGGCGCCGTCTGGAAGCGGGTGGGCGAACTGGCGGAGGTGGATCCGGCGTTCCAGCCGCATCTCGATGCGCGCGACGCCATCAAGTCGCAACTCGAGGACCTGGCGCTTACCCTCCGCGCCTACGGCGACAACATCGACGCGTCGCCGGCACGCCTGCAGGAGGTGGAAGATCGCCTCGCGCTGCTCGAGCGGCTCAAGCGCAAGTACGGTCCGACGCTCGCCGATGCGCTCGCCCGGCAGGACGCGCTCGCCCGCGAGCTCGACCTGCTGCAGCACGCCGATGAGCGGCGAGCGAGCCTCGAAGGGGACGTCGGGGCGGCGCGGGACGAATTTCTGAAGAGGGCAGGGGCGCTCTCACGCAACCGGCGCGACGCGTCACGGACCTTCGGCCGCAAGCTGCAGGCGCTGCTCGGGGAGCTGGCGATGGGACGCACCCAGTTCGAGGTGCGCTTCGAAGCCGACCCCCCCGAGGCGATGTGGACCGAGAACGGCATCGATGTCGCCGAGTGCTATCTCTCCGCGAACGTCGGCGAAGACTTGCGGCCGCTCGCGCGGATCGCGTCGGGCGGCGAACTCTCCCGCGTCATGCTGGCCATCCGGACGCTGGCGGCGGCCGACTCGCCGGGCAAGACCCTCATCTTCGACGAGATCGATGCCGGCATCGGCGGACGTGTCGCCGATGTGGTGGGGAAGACGCTCCGGGGAATCGGGGAGTCGTTTCAGGTGCTCTGCATCACCCACCTCCCGCAAATCGCGGCCGCGGGCCATGCCCACTTTCGAATTTCCAAAACGGTCGCCGATGGCCGGACGCAAACGCGCATCATGCGGCTCTCTCATGAAGAGCGTATCGAGGAGCTCGCGCGTATGATTGGGGGAGCGGTGCCCACGGACGCCGCCCGCGCGGCGGCGCGTGAGCTGCTGGGCGAAAGCGAAGATAAAACAAAAGGCGAAAGCGAAAGTCCTGGGAAGAGTCCCAAGGCGAAAGTCCAGGGTCCAAAGTCACGAGCCTGAGTATGAAGTTCTTCATCGAAACCTACGGCTGCCAGATGAACGTCCATGACTCCGAGCGCATGGCCGGTCTGATGGAGCAGGCCGGATACGAATGCGCCCCCGATGCGGCCGATGCCGACGTCGTGGTCATCAACACGTGCAGCGTTCGCGAGCGCGCCGAAGACAAGCTCTATACGAGGCTTGGGGAGATCCGGCAGATGGGACTGGAGCGCGGCCGCGCGCCCATCGTCGCCGTCGGGGGCTGCGTCGCGCAGCAGGAAGCCGGCGCCCTGCTCAAACGCTCGAACACGATAGACGTCATCTTTGGCACGCAGAGTATCAAGCAGCTGCCCGCCCTCGTCGGCCAGGCGCTCGCGGACGCCGACAACGCCCCGACTCGCATCGACGTCAACGCTTACGAAGACGTGTCGTTTCCCCTGGGGATCGCGCGCCGGCTCGATCCGCTGAAGGCGTACGTCACCATCATCGAGGGGTGCAACGAGTTCTGCTCCTTCTGCGTGGTGCCGTATACGCGGGGTCACGAACGGATGCGGCCGAAGCGCGACATCGTGAACGAAGTGATCGAGGCCGCCGCCGGGGGCCACAAGGAAGTCCAGCTGCTCGGGCAGATCGTGAACCACTATCAGGCGCCTGACGATCCGTCCTGTGATTTTGCGGCCCTCCTCGAGGCCGTGCACGAGGTCCCAGGGGTCGAGCGGATCCGCTTTGCCAGCCCGCATCCCCGGCACGTGCCCATCGGGCTCATTCATGCGGTGCGGGATCTGCCTAAAGTCTGCAAGCACTTCCACCTGCCGGCGCAGTCGGGCTCCACGCGCGTGCTCGACGCCATGCGGCGCCGGTACACGCGGGAGAGCTACGTCGAGCTGGTCGCGCAGCTGCGCGATATGGTGCCCGATATCACGCTGACCACCGACATCATCGTGGGGTTTCCCGGGGAGACCGAGGCGGACTTCGAGGAGACGCTGAGCCTGACCGAAACGGTTCGCTACGAGAACATGTTTTCGTTCAAGTACTCGCCCAGGCCCAACACGCTGGCGTTGCAGCGCTATCCGGATGACGTGAGCGAAGCGGACAAGACGCGCCGTATCGTCGCGCTGCAGGCGCGGCAGAAAGAGATCCAGCTCGAGCTGCATCTCGCGGCAGTCGGTTCCCAGGTCGAGGTGCTGGTCGATTCCGTCAGCCGGCGTCGCACGGGGGAGGTGTCGGGCCGGACCATGGGGAATACGGTCGTCAGTTTTTCGGGACCTCCGGAGTGGCTCGGCCGCACGATGACGGTCCAGGTACGCCTGGCGGGACCCTATAGCCTGACCGGCGATGCCACGACAGCTGTCTGGGTGCCGCCGCATGAAGAGACGCGGCTTGACACCAGCGGACGCGAAGCCTAGGGTGGAGAGAACCGTGCAAATCGAAATGACAATCAAAGGCCTGATGGTGGACCCGGTCACCAACATGCCGATCATTCTTCTGCGCGATTCGGAGGGCCAGAAGGTGCTGCCGATCTGGGTCGGGATTTACGAGGCCAACGCCATTGCGTTGCAGATCGAGAACGTCAGCACGCCCCGCCCGATGACCCACGATTTACTCAAGAACGTGATCACCGACCTCAAGGGTACGGTCAAGAAGATCGTGGTCTCGGACCTCAGAGACAACACGTTCTTCGCACTGATTTACCTCGACGTGAACGGCGAGACGGTCGCCATCGACGCCCGTCCAAGCGATGCGATCGCGCTGGCTCTCCGGGCGCGCGCACCGATCTTTGTGGAGGAGTCGGTCCTCGATAACGCGAAGCCATTCGACCCGGGGGGCGACAAGCCAGATACCGACCGGCTGCAGAAGTGGTTGGAGAATCTGGATGCCGATGAGCTCGGAAAGTACAAGATGTAGTAGGGTCCATCCACGCCCACGCACGGTATAGCTCCGCCCTTAATCCTTGCTTTCGCACAACCCGCTCCCTAAAATAAGCCTCGCGCCGCATGATTGTTGCCATCGCCAATCAGAAAGGCGGGGTGGGTAAGACCACAACCGCCATCAACCTTGCCGCGGGGCTCGCCCTGCGTGGTAATGGCAAGCGGACGCTCCTCATCGATCTCGATCCCCAGGCCAACAGCACGATGTCGTTTCTGGATGTCAGCACGGTGCAGCGTAGCGTGTACGATGCGATTGCAGATCCCGCCGTGAAGATGGAAGACGTCATCCTCCCGTCGCCGGTGCCGAATCTGTGGGTCGCGCCGTCGAGAATTGCGCTTGCGAAACTCGAAGCCAAACTCATCGGGGAGATCGACGCGCATTTCCGGCTCAAGGATAAACTTGAGCCGATTCGAAAGCTGTACCCCCAGATCGTCATCGACTGCCCACCGACGCTGGGATTGTTGACCGTCAATGCCCTGGTGGCTGCCACGCACCTCCTGATTCCGATTCAGTCGTCCTATTTCGCCCTCGAGGGTACGGACGACCTGCTCGAAACCATCGAGAAGGTCCGGCAGCGGCCCAACCCGTCGCTGCAGATTCTTGGGGTCGTCATTACCATGCACGACAAGCGGACGTCGCTGGCGAAGGACATTCGGATGCAGATTAAGAAAGTCTTCGGCGGGAAAGTGTTTAAGACGGTCATCACCAAGAGCGTCCGTCTCGAGGAAAGTCCTGCCTACAAGGAATCGATTTTCACCTATGCGCCTGATTCCACGGGTGCGAGCGAGTATTACAGTCTCTGCGAGGAGGTCATCGATCGTGCCTAGGCGAGGACTCCCCGAAACCGTCCGGATGCGCCACGACGAGCATTATGTGGAGGCGCTGGCGGCGTCCGCCGGTGCGCCCATCGGCCGTCTGATTGCCATCGACCGTATCGATCCGAACCCCAATCAGCCGCGCCAGGTTATGGGCGACCTGTCGGAGTTGATGGCGTCGGTGGCCGAGAAAGGGATCATCGAGCCGCTGATCGTCCGCTCTCGTGGCGACCGCTTCCAGATCATCGCCGGCGAGCGGCGCTACCAGGCCGCCGTGCAGATTGGGCTGCGGGAGCTGCCGGTGGTCATCCGCGATGTGGACGACACGGAAGTCATCGAACTGGCACTCATCGAGAACATTCAACGGAAGGATCTGACGGCGTTCGAAGAGGCAGAGGCGCTGCACCACCTCGCCCAACGGAGCTCGTATACCCATGAGGCCCTGGCTCGAAAGCTCGGCAAGTCCCGAACCTCCATCACCGAATCGCTGGCGCTCAACGCGATGCCTGAGGACATCAAGAACCTTTGTCGGCTGGCCGACATTTCCTCTAAATCGCTGCTTCTGCAGATAGTTAGGCAGCCGACACCACAGAAAATGACCGCCCTGGTCGAGAAGATCGCCAGCCAGGGGGGTGCGACGCGCGCGGAGGTCCGCCAGGATCTCGCCAAGCCGAAAGCCGGCCGCCCGAAGGCCTATGTGTTCAAGTATCGGCCCGAGAGTAAAGCTTTCGATCTGAACCTGAAATTCCGCAAAGGTAATGTCCCGCGCCAGGAAGTTATCGAGGCGCTGGAAGCCATTCTCGAAGAGCTCCGTAACAGCTAACCGCGAGCACCGCGAGGAACGCGACGGACCGCGAGGACCGCGACGACGCGACGAGCGCGACGGACCGCGACGACGGGACCGCGAGCACCGCGAGGAACGCGACGGACCGCGACGACGCGACGAGCGCGACGGGGCGGCGGACTAGGGGTCTCTGGTGTCAGTCTTGGCTATTAGTTAACATAACATCCATTATAAGACTCAACGAAAATACCCAGGAAAATAGCCCTGTGGAAATCCCGCCAGCCTTTTGAGCCGCTCGGCGCCCCTTGGGTTACGATGGCTCCCTTGACCAGCCCGACCTTCCGTGTTGCCGCACTTGCCGCGTTCTTCCTCTCAGGCTTTGCGGCGCTCCTGTATCAGGTCGTCTGGCAGCGCATGCTCGTGCTGTTCTCCGGCGCCGACGTCTACGCCTCCACCCTTATCGTCGCCGCGTTTATGGCCGGACTCGGAATCGGGCACCTCGCGGGGGGGGTCGGCGCAGACCGGCTTTCTCGGCGGAACGCCCTAATCGCCTTTGCGGTGGCCGAGCTCTGCATCGGCGTATTCAGCCTTGGCAGCCGGACCCTGTATTACGACGTCCTGTATCAAAGCCTCGGAGCGCACCAGATAGGGACGCCGCTCCTCAGCCTCGTTCTCTTTACGAGCCTGCTGTGGCCGACCTTCTTCATGGGCGTCTCCCTTCCACTCCTGGCGCGGGCGGTCACGCCAACGCTCGACCGAGCCGCGGCCAACGTCGGGACGCTCTACGCCGTGAATACGCTTGGAGCCGCCGCAGGGGCCATGCTCGCGACGTGGTGGATTCTCCCGTCGGTGGGCTTGATCGGAGGCCTGCGCGTTGGCGCCGGACTCAACCTTGTCTGTGCACTCGCAGTGCTGCCGTTCGTCGCCGGAACGGAGGGGCCGCAATCTGCCGGGGTGGTCGATTCGGGGAAGGTGTCCCCGGTCACCGGTGTATCCGGAACACTGCCGTTTGCCGTCTGGGCGGCCATCTACGCGCTGTCGGGGCTGATGGCGCTCTCGCTCGAGATCGTGTGGTTCCGGCTGTTGGGCGTGATGATGAAGTCGAGCGCCTTTACGTTCGGTACCCTGCTGGCCATCTACCTGTCGGGCATCGGCGCGGGTGCCTACGCCGGCAGTTTCGTCGCGCCGCGACTGCGGCGTCCCGGGTTGGCGTTCCTTGCGCTCCAGACCGGGGTCGGCCTGGCGGCGGGCCTGCTGCTGGCGGTGGTCATACGTAGTGTCGACGACGTTGACTGGCTACGACAGTACTTCGGCAGCTACGACCCGATGAATGTGCGGGAGGAACTGGACCGCTTTCGTCAAGGCGGCTTTCCGGGCGGCTTTCTCCTGATGTATGTCGGTCTGCCCGCTCTGCTGATTCTGCCCTCGACGTTCCTGATGGGCTTCAGCTTTCCCGTCCTTCAGCGCGTCGTCCAGACCGACTTCTCCCGCCTTGGGCGGCGCATCGGGTTCCTGATGATGGCGAATATCGCCGGCAGCGTCATCGGCACGATCGTCACCGGCTGGGTGGCGCTCGATCGCCTGGGGACCGCGGGCACCATGAAGGGCGTGGCCATCCTGAGCACCGTATTTGCCCTCGTGGCGACGGCGCTGATACTGCGCGGGCGCGCCCGTCTGGCCGGCGTCGTCGTGGCGGCGGTCCTGGGCGCTGGCGTCTGGCGCGTGCTTCCGGATGCCACGGGGTTGTGGGCGCGGCTTCACGGCACGACAGCTGCGCGGATGATTGTCGGAGAGGACGCGTCGGGACTCTCAGTCTTCCGGCTCGAGCCGGGCCGCACCGAGGGTAAAACGACGGTATTCGTGAATGGAGTGGGCCAGAGCACGATCCCGTACGGCGATATTCACACGGGGCTCGGGATGGTGCCCGCCTTCGTTCACCCGGCTCCGCGCAATGTCGCGATCATCGGGCTTGGTTCGGGAGATACGGTCTACGGCGTGGCCGGCCGCCAGGACATCGAGCGCATCACCTGCATCGAGATCATCGCGCCCCAGATTGAAGGACTCCGGCGGTTGGGCCTGCGCCACCCCTACGGTGGCGTGAGCGGCTTACTGGAAGACAAGCGCATTCAGCATGTCGCCGGCGATGGCCGAATCTTCCTCATGCACGCGGGCGCGGATTTCGACATCATCGAAGCCGATGCCCTGAGACCGACCAGCGCTTACGCCGGCAACCTCTACTCCGAGGAATATTTCACGCTCGTGCGCAGCCGGTTGCGGCCGCGCGGGCTTGCCGCGACATGGTTGCCGACCGACCGGGTGCACAACGCCTTCGTCAGGGTGTTTCCGCACGTCGTCAGCGTGGCGGGCATTCTTCTCGGGAGCAACGACCCTATCCCGTTCGATCGCGACGTCATCGCCAGCCGGATCGCGGATCCCCGCGTGCGCGAGCACTACGCGCGCGCCGGGATCAACGTCGAAGAGTTGATGGCGTCGTATTTCGTGGAGCCGGCGATCTACTCGCCCGAATTCGATCGGAAGACGCTGACCGACGTCAACACCGACCTCTTTCCTCGCGACGAGTACGACCTGAGCCGGCCAACGCGATAGCCGCGGCTTCCGCGGACGCACGCTACGCCTTCCAGTGCAATTTCTCGAAGGCCGCTTCGGGGACGATGCTCTCGACCGGGCGGTGTGCAGGGTGCCGTTCCACTTCGACTCCCGCGAGCTGGATGGAGACGGAGAACGAGAACGGGTTGCCAGGCTGGAGGCCCAGGTCGGCGAACGACACCGAGACCTCGAGGATCTCCCCGGCGGCAGAGCGGGGTGAGGCGGTCTCGAGCGGCAGCCAGGAGCCGCTGGTGGTGCGCTGATAGAGGGTCGGGCCGCCGTGCTCCAGCACGAGCCGGCGGTCAGGCGGCGTCGTGAAGTTCACAGAGCACCGGATGCCCTCTTCGAGTGTGTGCCGGGCCGAGGCGCCGAGATCGAGGCGCAGGTAGAGCTGCTCGAGATCGAAGCCGAACAGTAAATGACGGAGCACCGGTTCGCGCCGTTCGCCGCCCGTCATGGTGCCTGACGGCACGTCGGTCTCGACCAGGCCCGCCGGCAGCCATTCGAAGTAGCTGCTGACCTCGCCGTCGAGCACCGGCGTCAAGAGCCCCAGGGGTGCCACAAGCGACAGCGGCACGTGGCTGGTGCTGATGTTGGTGACGAACAGCTCTTCGGGGATCGCATGACCGAGCATCTGGTACACGTTCCTCAGATGCCGGCGAAACAGATCGTCGAACTCCAGGTCGTGATCCGACGAATGGTCGTCGCCGTACCACCAGAACCAGTCGCTGCCTTCGGCAATCAACAGCTCCTGGTACGCGCATTCACGATCCTCGGGGCGTACCGCCGTGGCCGCGCGATCGAACATCTGGCGTGCATCCCGGAGCTGACGCCAGGCCCGAAGGTCGTCGCCGTGCCCGATCCAGATGAAGAAGTTGCCGTCGATCCACGAGCCGGGAAAGATGCCGGCCAGGGCGCGCGGCGCGCGCGCGGCGGCGTCGCGCATCTTCACCGTCTTCAACTCCGGGTGCCCGGACAATTTTCCATAGAGCGCGCGGAGAAAGGGGCGCCCGCCCCCCTCGAAATGCTCCCAGGCGTTTTCTCCGTCGAGGATGATGGAGATCGTGGCCTCTTCCCCGCCGCTCGCGGCCGAGAACCGGCGTCCGCTTTCGGCGAGCCGGTTCACAAAGTCTGACGCGGCGTCCTCGGGATCCCACCCGGCATAGACGAAGCCGATGAGGTCGGACAGCGCGTGGTCCCTGAAGAGGCACCCAATCTGCGACGCGCCGGACTGCACCGAATACGCCCGATACAGCGGCTCCGGATCGTCGAGCCAGCCGTACGCGTCGCGCCGGAACTCGCGGTTGATCGAGCGCCCGAGGATCGCCTCGTCGGTGGCCATCCAGTGAAACCCGGCATGGGCGGCCAGCTCGGCGGCGGCATCCGACACCGACCCTTCAGAGGGCCACACGCCCAACGGCTCGTGCCCGAACAGACGCAGGTGACACTGCCGCGCGCGCGCGAGCTGTTCGGCGGCGTCCTCGGGCTGGCGGTACGGCGGGCGCGGTACCGCCGCCGCGGGATGCGTCCGCAGATAGACGTCGGTGTCGCACAGGAGCGGAAGAATCGGATGGTAGAACGGCGACGTCGAGAGCTCGACCTGTCCGCGTTGGGCGGCTTCGCGATATTCCGGGATGACGCGGCGGAGAATCTCGAGCTCCACCGCGCGCAATTCGAGCTTGTCCTCCTCGGTAAAGTGCCGCTGCTTCTCGATCAGCCGGCCGACGCGCGGATCGCTGTCGAGGTAAAACGGATCCACCCAGGCGAGCTTGTGCCATACCTGCAGGTCGAGAAAGTCGGCGTCGGTGTACCCCCCGTTACGGTCGCGTTCCTGCAGCAGCTCGGCGTAGCGGGGATAGAGCTCGATCATGCGGCCGCGGGGCGCGTGAAAAAACTCCGAGAGGATGATGGCGCGGTCGCTGTCCGTCAACGACGCCGCCGGTTTGAGGCCCAGCTCGAGATGCCAGTCCCGCGCGCGCTCGCCGGCGAACGCCTCGAGCTGCACGAGCAGCGACGGCACCAGGTTGAACGTGAGCTGCACGTCGGGAAACTCGCGCATCAGCGCGACCATGCCGTAGTAGTCCTTCAACCCGTGCATGCGGACCCACGGCAGCAGGTGCTCGCCCGTCGCGAGATCTTCGTAGTACGGCTGGTGCATGTGCCACAGAATGGCCACGTATGTCATGTGGTATCTTCGACGGGACCCTGAATGCTAAGGATTCTTGATCGTTATGTGCTGCGCGAGCTCATCGCGCCGTTCGTATTTGCGCTGCTGCTGCTGACCTTCGCCCTCGAAATTCCGACCATCCTCCAATACGGCGAAACGCTGATCGCGGAGGGCGTCTCCTGGGGTGTGGTCCTGCGCGTGCTCGCGACGCTCCTGCCGTCGGCCCTCGGCATCACCATTCCAATGGCGCTGCTCGGCGCCATCCTGTACGGGCTCGGCCGCCTGTCGGGCGATCGCGAGCTTGTCGCGATGGAGGCCTGCGGCGTCAGCCTCGCGCGCCTGCTGCGTCCGCTGATTCTCTTTGGCGTGCTGGCGACAGCCGCGACAACCTACGTCATGATCGTCGCGCTGCCCGCCGCAAATCAAGCGTTCCGCGAGATTACGTTCAAGCTGCTGATGTCGCGGGGCGAAAGCAAAATCAAGCCGCGCGTCTTCTACAGCGGCTTCCCCAATCTCGTTATCTACGTCCGCGAGGTGACGCCGGGCGTCGGGTGGACCGACGTGATGGTGGCCGAAAGCAGCCAGCCCGCGGAGCATAAGTTATACCTCGCAAAAGAGGGCCGCCTGCTGATCGACGAAGGCAAGCGCTCGGTGGCGCTCGTCCTCGAGAACGGCACGCAGCACGGCGTCAACCCCCGCGAGCCCGAGAAATACGTCTTCGCGACGTTCGATCAGACGATGCTCGTCATCGATCCCGATACGGTGTTCCCCCGCGAAGGTCCGCTGAAGGGCCCTACGGAGATGACGATCGCCGAGCTCAAGGGCGAAATGGTGGAGCTCAAGAAGCAGAACCTCTACCCGCATAACCAGATCATGGCGTGGCAGAAGAAGTACTCGATCCCGGCCGCCTGCCTGGCATTCATGCTCGTGGCGCTCGGCCTGGGTGCCAGCAACCGGCGCGATGGGCGCCTCGCGAGCTTCGTGCTCGGCATCGGGGTCGTGTTCGTGTACTACGTGCTGATGTACATCTCGGAAGCGATTGCCAAGGGCGGTCTGCTGCCCTACTGGTTCGCCTGGCTCGCGATGTGGGTGCCGAACGTCATCATCGGCCTCTGGGGCGTCGTCCTGATCGCGCGAAAGCTGAGAGGGCCCGAGCGGTCGGTGCAGTTCGCGCTGCCCTTTCTGCGGCGGCGGGCGGGCCCAGCGGGTGCGTCCTCGGAGCTCGGCGGCGTTGTGCACGCCCCGAGAGGCACGCGCGTCCGTGTGGTCGTCAAGGTGCCGCACGTGTCGCTGCCGAGGCTGAGCATCCTCGACTGGTATGTGTTGAAGCAGGGCCTGTGGATATCGGCGTTGTCGGCGACGGCGCTGCTCGCGCTCTTTTATGTCGCGAGCTTCATCGACCTGTCCGATCACCTCTTCACCGGCCGCACGACCGGGTTCATGGTGTTGACGTTCCTGTGGTTTGCGTCGCCGCAGTTCCTCTACTACCTTGTTCCCCTGGCGGTCCTGATGGGCGCGCTCGTCACGATCGGCGCGCTCACCAAAAACAGCGAGCTCGTGGTGATGAAAGCGTGCGGGATCAGCCTGTACCGAGCCGCCGCTCCCCTGGTGATTCTCGCGCTCATCGGCAGCGCCCTTCTGATCGGACTCGAGGAGCGCCTGCTGGCCTACTCGAACCGCCGCGCCGATGCGATCAACAACGTCATTCGCGGGCGGCTGCCGATGACGCAGAGCCTCGACCGGCGCTGGGTCGCGGCGAACAACGGCAACATCTATCAGTATCTGTACTTCGAATCGAGCCGGAACCGCTTGAACGGGTTGTCGATCTACGAGTTCGGGAAGGATCCCTCGACGCTCGCGCGACGGCAGTATTTCGAGTTCGCGCAGTTCAGGGGCGACCGCGAGGCAAGGGGGCAGGTGCAGTGGCAGGGCGGCGCGGGATGGCAGCGGGAGTTTCAGCCGAGAAAATTCGTCGCCTTCACCAATCATCCCGTCGTCATGGAAGGGCCCGGGTACTTCGCAACGGAGCGGCCCGATGCCGAGCACATGTCATACCGCCAGCTCAGCGACCACGTGGCGGCGCTTCAGGCCGGGGGCTTCAACGTCGTGCCCTACGTGGTGTCCCTGCACCGCAAGCTGGCGTTCCCGTTCGTGACGCTGATCATGGCGTTGATCGCGGTGCCGTTCGCGGTCACCAGCGGCAAGCACGGCGCGATGTACGGCGTGGGTGCCGGCATCGTGCTCGCGATCCTGTACTGGACGGCCATCAGCGTCTTCGGCGCGATCGGCGCCGGCGGGCTCATGGCCCCCGCGCTCGCCGCGTGGGCGCCGAATATCATCTTCGGCTGCGCCGCGCTGTACTTGCTTCTCACTGTACGAACTTAAACAGAAGATCAGAATTCTCCTGTTTCAGCGCTCCATGCGCAGGTCGTGAATGCTGAACGTGCCCGTTGAGCCTGGTAGCGAGTTCGTCATGTCGGCCACGAACAGCACGGTGTCCGCCAGACCGGGGTCGAACGCGGCTGTGGTCGTGCCGACCGCTCTGAGCTCGGCGAACGGGACGCTGATGTCTCGACGCGTGGTGTCGAGATAGATCGACCGCTGCCAGCGATCGCCCGAGCGCGGGCGGCGCGCTTGAATGGAAATGCGCATCGGCTGCGACGCCTGCGCGCGGAACGTGAGCCCGGTGCGACCGGTCAGGCCGTTGCCGACCGAGATCACCATCGCGGCATACTGTCCCCCGCGTTCACCGCTGCCGAGGCGGTAGGTGAACTCCGCAGGCCCCGTCGGCGGGTTCGGCTGTGACGCCTGGCCGGTCGAAGCCGCATCCTTCTCGACGTGCCACGGTCCGCCCTGAATGCCCCATCCGTCGGTCGCAGCCGGCCCAGCGGGGGCGCTGGCCTCTCCCCATCCCGCGGGTCGAACGTAAATCGGATTGCTGACAATCCATGGCACCGGCGGCCGACCCGGCCCGCGGGCGAGATAGACCTCGACGCGATAAGTGCCGCTACCCGCCGTTGATTCGAATCTCAACTCCGGCAGCGGATGCTGAGTCAGGATTCGCCCGTCCTTGCGAAGCACGATGACACCGCCCGTGGTGCCGTTCGAACGGGCAACGAACGAGAGCGATCCGGACCCGTCGGCGAGGAACTCCCCTTGCCTCGCAGTCCGGTTGCCCGCCGCAGCCGAAAATTCGAGGGAGGCCGGCGAGGCCACAGCGTCGACGGTTGTATAGACACGCCCGGCGGCGAGCGCCGCGATGATTTCTGCGGCGGCTTCGGCCGCATCACCTGGAGGGGCAAGCGGGCGATCGATGGAGACGTGCATCGCAAACGTTCGGAACGACGCTTCGTAGGACGGAATCGTGAGAAACCATCCCCCACGATAGCCGTTGACGTCTTCGTCCATCCACCCGGTTCGCGCGTGTGCGTCTGCGCCGGCGAGCGCGACGACCCGGCGGCGTTCTGTCAGCGCATCCCATCGAGCGAGCGTCGTGTCGGGCCGATCCAGCAGCGACCCCAATGTTTCGACCGGTCGAAACGGGTACTGCAGAAGCGCGCGCGTGAGATGCATCGGTCCTTCGTCGCGCCACTCGGTATCGGTGTTCAGCCATTCAACCGCGTCGAAGGGGGCGTCCCAGTCATGCCACTGCAGGCTGGGCTTCGACGAATCGGCATGCGCCACGACGCCGAAC
>Ga0163150_10004991_pt1 | contig 17370 bp, 9 predicted proteins | sample OliLakLV19P2IB_FD_148628 | JGI IMG/M metagenome (GOLD analysis project Ga0163150, IMG submission 148628) | Freshwater microbial mat bacterial communities from Lake Vanda, McMurdo Dry Valleys, Antarctica - Oligotrophic Lake LV.19.P2.IB | ecosystem: Environmental > Aquatic > Freshwater > Lake >...
GAATTCGTGCAGGTCCAAGATCTGAAACGCCAGGCCCAGCTCGTGACGAATCTGCGCTTCGGTCACTACCGGCGGACCAGGATCGTTGGGTTCGCGTGCGTTGCCGGCCAAGATGAGGCCGCGGGCGCCGGCTGCCAATTGCCTGGCGACTGCGGGTGCGTATTGCTCCGGGGCCGAGCGGCGGACCGCGTGGTAACACCCGCGATCGAAGAAGAAATCGAACAGGCCGCCCAGCTCGGGCAGTTGCAGCACGTCGGCGACCTGAAAGGTCACATGCAGGCCGGCCACCTGAGCGCGTTTTTCCGCCTGCTCGACGGCCAGCGGCGCCACGTCGAGCCCGGTGACCTGAAAGCCTTGCTCGGCGAGCCAAACGCAATTGGTCCCGGTTCCACAGCCGATCTCCAGCGCGCGAGCGGGCCGAATGGCGTGTTGACCGATCGCGCGCTCCAACTCCGACGATGGCCGGCCGGTATCCCACGGCAGAAAACCGTCGCGGTAGCTATCGTTCCAGTCGGCGTGCTCTTTCATGGCTGTCAGCTAAGGTGACTGCGCGACCCCGGCTGACGATGAGACGCGCGCCGCGCCCCATCCACACAATCGGGCGTTTTCCGCTAGATCTCCACGTGGGTGACGCCGCCGACTTCGTCGAAGTGGCCGATCTTCAGGATCACGCCGCCCGAGCCGGGCATTTCGGCGACAAAGGCCGGATCGCAAACCATCAGCGGCGGGCCCGCCAAATATCCGGCGACCGACGAAACAAACGAGATGGTCACCGACATGGCCACGAACCAAGGCACCGTTCCCGCAGCGATCTTCAGCAACTGGGCCCGCTTGGCCGCCGAGAGCTCTTGCTCGGTGCAGTACTGTTCGATCACGTCCGTGCGCTTGGGCGAACTGGTCATCTGGAGCACGTCGTCAAATGTGCAGCCGTCGGAACGCAGGCTGCGATGACTCTTGGCGGTGCGCATCGCCAGTTTGCGGCGCTCGAACTCCAGGTGGGCCTGCAGCGCGTCGATAGCCGCCTGTTTGCGGCCGACGGCATATTTCACCACCGCGCGCGGCAGGGCCAAACCGAGGTTGGCGGCCGCCACCAGTGCCTCCACCGGCCGGCGATAGAGGGCCCGGCGTCGATACTCGGCAAAGACCTCGTCTTGCACCTTCGTGATGGCGGCATTCAGGTCGTCGCCCGTGGTCAGGATCAGCTCATCGCCCACCTCGATGCACAGCGGCTTGAGGTAATAGACCTTGGCGCCCCGCTCCATGGCCGGTCCGCTCAAGAACTCGTCCAGCCGGGTTTGCACGCAGGCTGGTATCGGGTCGGTAATCTTGTCGAAGTTCTTTTGCTCGGTCACCGTGACAAAGAACCTTCCCTTGGGCAATCGAATGGAAGCCTCGCACAGGTCCAGCTCGCGCACCTGGGTGAAGTCGCTGCGATGTTTCTTCTCGACCGCGGCCCAGCGTTGGTCGCGCGCAGCAAACGGCCGTGTCTCGCGCAGCATGGTCTCGGCCAGCGTCTTGCTCGAATCCTTGGGCGGCACCCAGATCGGCTTGCCGACCCAAGAGCCAAACGGCTTGAGCTCCTGCTCGAGCGTAAACGGTTCGGCCGTCGCGGCGTCGACGATCGACGGGGACACACGGCGGGCGGCACTGGGTTGGGTCGTGGGGCGGTCGATGGTCCGGGGCATGTGAGGTCTCCACAAAAAAGAGGTGACGCTATGCCAAACTCAGCAGCGGGCATCGAGCAACACGCTCAAGCTAGTTCCCGCCGCTGACAAAACGATAAAACCAGGTTCGAAGCGCAACGTTGTCCGACCACCCTTATTTGTAGCCGTTTTCGCAAGGTTTAGGCAAGAAAATCCGCCGGGTCGCATGCATCTCGTTGGGCATGTTGACGTTGCGCGAGCCGATCCACGCACGGAATCGGCCCAGGCCACCCGCTCACGAAGGTCGCGGCCCGTCCATCGCCGCGGCCGACTTTGATATCCACCGACGATGCTAGCTCGTAGGATAGGGGCTACTTTCCAGGCGGGTGTGCTCCCCGCCGTCCGCGTTGCTGATTAAGGTGTTTATGTGCTCATGACAAAAGATCGTGGTCGGATTCGTATGGTAGGCGTGATTCTCGTTGCCGACGTCATGTGCGGCCTATTGCTGGCTGGATTTGCGACCGTCGCGCTCGCTGCCGAACCGGATAACAAGGGGCAAGCAAAGGCGGACTTCTTTGTCGCCACGAACGGATCCGATGCGTGGTCGGGCAAATTAGCTCAGCCAAATCCCGCGAAGAGCGATGGTCCATTTCAATCGCTCGCCCGGGCTCGAGATGCAGTTCGGGAATTCAAGCGACAAGGCGACCCGCGAGAAATCGTCGTGCTCGTTCGCGGCGGTGTGTATCGACTCGCGGAGACTGTCACCTTCTCGCTCGAGGATTCGGCGCCTGCTGGCGGCACGATCACCTATGCCGCCTATGGCGACGAGACCCCGATCTTTACATCAGCAGTTCCGATCGTTGGCTGGACCAAACCTGACAGCCCGTCGCCGCTGCTGCCCGAGAACGCCCGCGACAAGGTGTGGACGGCCGAGGTTCCCGCGAGCCTGTCGAACGTGCTGACGATGTACGACGGAAAAGCTCGTCTGCGGCGGGCCTGGTCGATGCCTTTCACGCCCACGGCATTCGTCAATGCGACGGTCCCGCACGATCAGATCGCATTTACTCCTGGGGCGATGAAGAACTGGCCGGACCTCCGCAATGCAGAACTTCGCGTGATTCCCTCCTGCGATTATGAAATGTGTCTGTTGCCGCTGGCCGAGGTGGACGAGCTGGCCGGTCTGGCCAAGACCACGGTTCCGGCCTCGCGCACGATGGGCCGGGTAAAATTCCTGGACGAGACCGCCTGGGTCGAGAATATCCTGGAGGTGCTCGACGAGCCGGGCGAATGGGTCTTTAGCGCTGCCGAGCGAAAGCTTTATCTGTGGCCTGCGCGCGGCGTGCCCTCAGACGCGATCCATGTTCCGCTGCTCACGGAGTTGCTGCGAATCGAAGGAGCAATCGACTACGACGGGCCTGTCGACCAGCCCGTCACGGGCCTCGTGTTTCGCGGACTGACGTTCACCGGCGGCGAACGGTTGCCGTGGCATGGCCGCACCCCCGGCGAGCTGCAGCACAAGTGGGAACATTTTGACCGGCCCAGCGCGCTGGTGCGGCTGCGGGGCACGCGGGGATGCACGGTGCAGGCCTGCCGATTTGTCGAAACCAGTGGAACGGCCCTGCGGCTGGATCTCACCAGCTCAGAAAACCGCGCCGTCGACAACGAGGTCGCCCACGTCGGCGGCGTCGGCATTCTGGTCGCCGGCTACGGGCCTGGCACCAAGGACCAGAGCAAACGCAACACGGTTTCGAACAACTGGGTCCATCACGTGGGCGAAATCTACTGGGCCTCGCCGGCGATCATGGTCTGGCAAAGCGGAGAAAACCAGGTCACTCACAACCTGGTCCACGACACGCCCTACTCGGGCATCACGGTCAGCGGCCGAACGGGCTGGACCAGCGAGAGCGACGAAACCTTTCGCGCGCAAGAGGTCGACCTGCCGGAATACAAGGCGTTGCCCAGCGCCGCCAGCGGTTCCAATGCGGTGCACCGCGAATGGTGGCAGGCCCGCGAGAAATATATGCACGGCCGCAAAAACTTCGTGGCCTGGAACGACATCCACGACGTCATGCAAGTCATGGGCGACGGCAACGGCATCTATATCTCGGGTACCGGCAAAGAGAATCACATCTATCAGAACTATATTCACCACGTCGATGGCGACGGCGTGGCCTCGGGCATCCGCTGCGACAATGACCAATACGAGACCAACCTCGACGGCAACGTTTTGTACAAGGTCCGCAGCGCTCAGACCGGAATCTCGATGACAGAAGCCAATAACGTCGTCAACAATATCATCGTCGAGCTAATCCCCAGTCGCCGGCCGATCACCAAACCCAATATCGTCCACGGATATATCTCGATACCCAATCCCACCTGGCCCATCGCAGGGGCCCAGATCACGCGCAACATCGTCTGGTCGCCGCGTGCCGACTATTGGCCGATCGTCGAGCACAAAAGTCTGGCCACGGGCGCGGGAGACCGGCTGAAGGAGACCAAGACCGACTACAACTTGTTCTGGTGCCCCGCCGATCCCCAGTGGGGACAGCGGCACATCGACCAGCAGCGCCCCTACGGCGCCGAGCTGCACAGCCTGTCTGCGGACCCCATGTTTGTCGACGTGGAGCATGGCGACCTGCGGCTGCGGCCCGAGTCGCCGGCCCGGGCCCTGGGCATTCCGACCTGGGACATTTCCACTGCCGGGTTGTTGCCGGGTCATCCCTATCATCGCAACGCGCCGTAAATCGCGCGATGGGACTGTCCCACTCCGGCGTGAACGTCGAGTCACGAGGCATACCACGATGAAAACCACAGCATCCCAATCAACGCTGCCGTCCGCGCCTGCGCCGAGCAAAGTCAACCGTCCCGCGGCCACAGTGCTACTTGACGCCGGCGCCGACATCGATGCACTGGAAGTAGGATTCCAAGGCACCCCCCTGGCCGTAGCCGTCCGCGCGTGCTGTACGGCCGACAATCCGAAGCAAGCCGACCGCTCCCGAAGGGGGCGGTCAACGGTTCGACTTCTCGGTAGGTTGTTGTTTTCGGCCTGAATCGCGTAGCGCGACGACCGAACGGCCTACACTCCGCTTGGCCTATCACCGAATCATCGGCACGATCGGCCCAATCGCTTGTTTGTTGGAAACGGGGCGGTGGAAAAGTGGCTTCCGGCTTGAACCCTGGCCGCACCAGGGCGGAAAGCGGTCCGTAGTATCCAGCTAGTCGCCAAGGTTTGCGCCTCGCTCACTTCCTTTCCATGAGGCGCTGCGGTCGCAAGGCACGTTGCCCAGGTTTGGCCCGCTGCGCTGTTTATTTTGCACGGGCCGTCATGCGTTCAACAGTCTCTTACTGCGAATTGTGGCGACCGCAACTGCGCGATCCTGATGCCGGACTGCGCATTCCTTCATTGACTTGCATTATTGCCGGAATCTCTTCACGACACGCACCCAGGAACGTTCACCATGATGTCTTTCTTCTCGCGCTGGTCGAAGGTTTTTCAACTTCGGACAAAGACTCCTTCGCGGCGCCCGTCACGGCGCCCGACTCCTCTGGAAGCCTTGGAGTGCCGGCTGGCGCTTTCCGTCTCTTATTCGACGGTGGAAGACTGGGGTGATGGCCTGGAAGGAAAGATCAAGATCGTGAACGATCAGCCGGCGGCCATTAAAGGTTGGCAAGTCGAGTTCGATTTTGATCGAGACATCGACGAAATGTGGGATGCCGTGTTGGTGAGCCACGTCGGCCAGCACTATGTCGTGCAGAACGAAAGCTACAACAGCAACATCGCCAAGGGCAAAGCAACCACGTTCGGATTCACGGCCGATGGCACCACCGGCCTGCCTGCCAATTTCACGCTCAACGGAATCGGCAACAGCACCACGCCCGAGTCGCTTCCGAGCGTCACCGTGGGCGACATCAGCCTGACCGAAGGCGATCCGCTGTCGACCGCGGTGAGCGGCTACTTTCACACCTCGGGCAACCAGCTGCTGGACGAGAACAACCAGCCGGTGCGCATCGCCGGCGTGAGCTGGTTCGGCCTGGAGACCCAGGACTTTGCGCCGCACGGTCTGTGGCAGCGGGGCTACAAGTCGATGATGGACCAGATGAAGCAACTGGGCTTCAACACCATTCGGCTGCCTTACTCCAACGAACTATTCGACGCCGCCAGCAAGCCCAAGGACATCGACTACTCGGTGAACCCCGACCTGAAGGGGCTCAACGGGCTGGGAATCATCGACAAGATCGTGGACTACGCCGGGCAGATCGGCCTGCGGATCATGCTGGATCATCATCGTTCAGACGCCGGCGCCGGTCCGAATGAATCAGGGCTGTGGCAAACCTCGGCCTATCCCGAAAGCCGTTGGATCAGCGACTGGACGATGTTGGCCTCGCGCTATGCGAACAATCCGACCGTGGTTGGCGGCGACTTGCACAACGAACCCTATGGCCCGGCCCGCTGGGGCGATGGCAGCGCCAACGATTGGCGGCTGGCGGCCGAGCGCGCCGGCAACGCCATCCTGGCCGTGAACCCCAACTGGCTCATCGTGGTCGAAGGCGTGGAGCAAGCCTCCTCGGGCGAATACTGGTGGGGCGGCAACCTGTCCAACGCCGGCAACTATCCGGTGCGCCTGAATCAGCCGGGCCGCCTGGTGTACTCACCGCACGATTACCCTTCCTCGCTCTATCAAGAGGAGTGGTTCAAAGATCCGAACTACCCCAACAACCTGACGCAGGTTTGGGACCGCACCTGGGGCTATTTGTATCGAGAGAATATTGCCCCGGTGCTGCTGGGCGAGTTTGGCACCAAGCTCAAGACCACCAGCGATCAACAATGGTTCGACAAGATCACCGCCTACCTGGCGGGCGACCTCGACGGCAACGGCACGAACGACCTGCCGCCGGGCCAACTGGGAATGAGTTGGACCTATTGGTGCTGGAATCCGAACAGCGGCGACACCGGCGGCATTCTGGCCGACGACTGGCAAACCGTGAACACGAACAAACTGGCCAAGCTCACTCCCATCCAGTTCTCATTTGGTTCGGGCAACGCTGTGACCACGGCGCAGTTCACCGTCACGCTCTCGCAGGCCAGCACTCAGCCGGTCACGTTGCAATTTGCCACGGTCAACGGCACCGCCACTGCCGGCGGTGATTACACCGCCACCAGCGGCACGATCACGTTCACGCCGGGCGAGACGTCGCGAGTCGTCGCTGTGCCCGTGCTGCGCGACCGCGTGGCCGAGCCGGCAGAGGCCTTTGCCTTGCAATTGACCAACGTCAGCGGAGCGACGCTCGCCCGCAGCAGCGCCACCGCCACGATTCAGGACGACGACGGTTCCGCGCCGCCTCCCCTGCCAGGCGTCTCGATCGCCGACGTCTCCGTGACCGAAGGAAACACCGGCACGACCACCGCCCGTTTTACGGTCAGCCTGAGTGCCGCCTCCAGCAGTCCTGTGATCGTGGCCTATGAAACGGTCAATGCCACGGCTACCGCCGGCAGCGACTACACGGCCAAGACCGGGTCTGTCACTTTCGCCCCGGGCGAGACGTCCAAGACGATCGATGTGACCGTGGCGGGCGACACCGTCGTGGAAGCGGACGAGACGTTCTTGGTTCGCATCACCTCGGCCAGCGGCGCCACCGTCACGGCCGCGCAGGCTGCCGCGACCATCCGCAACGATGACCAGGCGCCCGTGCCGCCGGCGCCCACGGTTTCGATCGCCGGCGCGACGGCCGTCGAGGGGAACTCCGGCACCGTGAACATGAAGTTCACCGTCAGCTTGTCGCAGGCTGCAACCAGCGTGGTGAAGGTCAAATACGCCACCGCCGACGGCACGGCGACCGCGGGCAAGGACTACAATGCCACTAGTGGAACGCTAACTTTCGCCGCCGGCGAGACGAGCAAGACGATCACCGTGGCGGTGCGCGGCGATACGACCTACGAAAGTTCCGAGACGTTCCGCGTCGTGCTCTCCAGCCCCACCGGCGCGACGATCGCTGCCGGCACTGCGACCGGAACGATCACCGACAACGATCCGGTTCCCGCGGCTGCCACGGTCGCGTTTGGCAAGGCTCAAAACTGGGGCTCAGGCTTTCTGACGTCTGCGACGATCACGAACACGTCGTCGACGACCATCACGAGCTGGCGGGTGGAGTTCGACCTCGACGCGGAGATAGTGAATCTCTGGAACGGCGTCATCGTCAGCCACGTGGGCAATCACTACGTCATTCAAATGACGCCCACCAACGGCAAGATCAACCCCGGCGGCGAAGTGAAGTTCGGCTTCCTAGCCACCGGCAACGGCCGAACGCCGACAAATGTCAAGCTCGTGACCGGCATCTCCTGAGCGGGCATCTTCCCGAGCGGTCACTTCCTGAAAGTGGCCCCGCCATCTCCACCGCCAACCGCCAAATCGGGGGCCCGCGTCGGTCACATTGGCCAAAGCAATGTGACCGACGCGCCCCGACGGCGGGTGGGTGGTTTGTTGTTGGAGCGCGGGGAGAAGGATGTAAGTCGCCCTACGCAATCCTTGCCGTGTTGAGTCGCGGCCGTCAGAATAACGTCGACGCTGGGCCGCCTAAGAAACCACGCTGGGCCGCCTAAGAAACCACACCAACCACCTGTCCCTCATTAGCCGGCAATTGCTGGCTACGATTGCCGTGAACGCACCAGCCATTATTCTCGGTGAAACGGAAGGCATCCTCCGTTTGCCAAAAGCCCCTCTACTCAATCGCGGCAATTGGACGCAACAGACTTCCGACGTCCTTGCGCATCTGATCCAGGTCCAATCGCAGATCCAAGAAAGCCGCTGGAATATTTCCAAGATCCAATTCACTTCCCAAGATGGTCTCCTGCTCGACCACTCGTTCCCCGAATTCGAAGATTTCGTATTTGCTGCGGTATATTTCCGCCAGTTATTCGGCAATCGCGACAAGCTTCTGAAGGATGCCGTCGACCGGTACTGTCAATTCGTAGACTGCCAGATCCGACGCGGTTGGGTCCGGCATGAGTTCGCCGCATTTGATGGCATCCTTGACAATGGCTCGTTTACGCTGCCCGATTTTACAGTGCGCGAACTGTTCGACGCTTTTATGTACGGAGCTGGCCTGTTGCACAAGATTCCCACTTCCGGCGAAAAGAACAGGCAACGCTTTTTGGAAATCTGCAATGACCATCCTCGTCACAAAGTGCTGTATGCGCTTAATATGTCGCTTAAATTGCTTATGAATCACGTGGGGAGAATCACATTAGTGATGCACCGAGATTTCTCATATTGGCTTGATGAATACGGGCTGCCTCTACCGGACACTCGATGGCACAAGAGTCTTTTTAAGGTCAAAGTTGGCCCACCATCTAACGATGCGATACCCGGTGGCCGAGATAGCGATACCTGATGGTAACGACTCGCCATTCCGACCGGCGCAATGGCCAATCTGCGTTACCTGATGACTCAAGGCGTACGACACACTCTCGCATTCCCATTCCGCGCAACGCACATCGAGCTGCACTGACTCGTATTAAACTCTAGAGTTTGCCCTAAGCGGACCGTTCAGACGCGCTGGGCGCGACGCACTCGCTTTTCATTCACTTCACCCAGCGGTCAAAAATGCCCCGGTCCGCAATCGCCCGCGCGCCAATCGCTTCTGTCGTCCACCACACAACCCTCCGATCCGCCCACGTCCTTTCATTCGTTCACCGGCACGGACACGTATCGTGTCACACCCGAATTGCGGAACACGGTTACCCGGTGTTCTTCAACCCCGCAGCAATGCCGTTGATCGTGACGTAGAGCGATTGCTGGGCTGCCGTGGCGGCGGCTTCGTCCAAGTTGTCCTCGCGCAGTTCGCGGAGGAGTCGCACTTGGATGAAGTTTAGCGGGTCGACATACGGGTTGCGGAGCCGGATCGAGCGCTGCAACATCGGCTCGTTGTCGAGAATGGCCTCCTGCCCTGAGACGCGCGTCACCCAGTGCACCGTCTCGTCGAAGGCCGCCTTGATGGCCGAATAAACGCGGTCGCGCAGGGCTTCGTCCTTGACCAGGCCGGCGTACAGGCGGGCGATGCCCATATCGCATTTGCCCAGCGCCAGTTGCACATTGTCAATCATCGTGCCGAAGCACGGCCAATGCTGATACATTTCGCGCAGCGTCGCCAACCGCTGGTCGCGCTGGCCGACTGTGACATACGCCGCCAGCGCGTGCCCCACGCCGAACCAGGCGGGCAGATTGTGACGGCTTTGCATCCAACTAAAGCCCCAGGGGATGGCGCGCAGCCCGGCAAAAACGTCGCCTCCTTTGCGCCGCGCGGGCCGCGAACCGATGCGCATGCCGCTCAATTCGTTGATCGGCGTCGCTTCCTGCCAATACTCCAGGACCTCGGGCGTTTCGTAAACGAACTTGCGGTACGCCTCAAAGGCGGTCGCCGCCAGAGAGTCCATCGCCGCGGTCCAGGCCGGCTTCGGCGTGGCGTGTCGCTTATGACCCGGCGAGGATGCCACGAGCACGGCGCTGACCAGTTGCTCTAGATGGCGCTCGGCGATTTCTGGATGGAAATACAAGTCGCTGATGACTTCGCCTTGCTCGGTGATGCGAATGCGCCCTTCGACCGAGCCCGGTGGTTGCGCCAGGATTGCCCGATTCGCCGGTCCGCCCCCGCGCGCGGTTGTGCCGCCGCGGCCGTGAAAGAGGGTCAAGCCGACGCCGTGCTTTTGGCAGCAGGCGGTCAGCCGATCTTGGGCCTGGTACAGCTCCCAGGTGGCGGTCAGGTAGCCGGCGTCCTTGTTGCTGTCGGAGTAGCCGATCATCACGATCTGTTCGCGCCCTTGCGCGTCGAGGTGCGCACGATAGCTGGGGTGCGCAAACAGCGCCTCCATGATACGCGGCGCGTTGACGAGGTCCTGTCGAGTTTCGAACAAAGGGGCAATCGCCGGCAACGAACGACCGCTGCCGTCGCCACCGCCGTTGTCGCTGAGGCAAAGCCCATGCCACTTGGCCATCAGCAACACCGCCAGCACGTCATCCACATCTTGAGACATGCTGATGATGTAAGGGCCGATCAACTCAGGTCCGTAAAGTTCGACCGCCCGGCTAATCACACGGAACAGCCGCAGCAATTCGGCGGTCGGCTGCGAATAATCTTCGGGCTGGCCAAAGTCGGGCACCGGCGCGGCCAGCAGCCTGGTCAGCACGACGGCGCGCTGGTCGGCCGTCAGCTCGAGGTAGTCCCCAGCGATATCGAGTTTCTTAAAGATCTCGGCCAGCGCCTGATCGTGTGCGTGGCTGAGCTGCCGAAAGTCGAGTCGGGCCACGTTCACGCCAAACACGTTTGCCTGGATCAGCGCGTCCTTCAAATCGGCGTCGGCAATCTGGTCGGTCTGCCCATCGCGCAAGCTGCGGTCGATGCATTTGAGCGGCTTGATCAGATCGGCCGCCGAGCGAATCGGCGCCATCGGCGAATTGTCGTTCTCTAGCAGTCGCGACTTGACCGGGTCGCGATTTGAATCGCCCAGATCGGCCTTGAGCGCCGCCGCCAGCAGCCGGTACGGTTCCTCGGGATATTGCTCGGCCAGGAACCGCACGTGCCGCGAAAAGTCGGCCGATTCTTCCTTCAGCAGTGCCAGCATGTCGCCGTGCGGCACATGCAGTCGCTCGGACAGACTGAGCGAGCGATTGAGGCTGCGGGCTGTTTCAGCATGTTTCGATAGCGCCAGGCCGCGATGCAGACGAATTGCCTCGGCCGTGACAAAGGCGGTCACGTTCGGATTGCCGTCGCGGTCGCCGCCAATCCAACTGCCGAAAGTCAGGAATCGCGGCGGGACCTTCACCGTGGGATAGAACTCAGCCAGCGCTTCTTCGATCGCGCGATAAACGCGCGGCACGACATCCCAGATGGTCGTCTCGAAATAATGCAGACCTGTTTTAACTTCGTCGGTCACCTGCGGCCGCACCGCGCGACTTTGCGCAGTAAGCCACAAGATGGTGATCTCGGCCAGCAAATCTTGCCGCACGCGGGTCTCTTCGCTGGGCAGCAAATTGTCCGATTCGATCTGATTCAGGCAGTGGCCAATCCGCCGCAGCTTTGAGATCAAGGTACGGCGCTTGGCCTCCGTGGGATGGGCCGTGAACACCGGTTCGATTTGCAAGCGGCCGACCATCTTCTGCATTTCGAATTCGTCGACGCCCGCCCGCCAGAGGTCGCCAATGACGGCGCGGATCGATTCGTCGATCGGCTGCGGCGACTCGGCGCGAATGCGGCTCCGCAGCACTCGGGCTCGATGCTGATCCTCGGCAACATTGATCAACTGGAAGTAAACGGTGAACGCTCTGGCGACTGCCTGCAGATCGTCGGGGCTGAGCGAATCGACCAGTTCGGTGATTTTGGCGGTGACTTCGGCGGCCGCATCTTTATCACTCCGGCGCACCTTCGAGAGAGCTCGAAACCGCTCCTCGAGGTCGTAGACGTCGACGCCGGATTGCCGCCGAATGACTTTGCCGAGTAGATCGCCAAGGAGATGGATGTCGGACGAAAGGGACTGCGGGGACGGTTGATGCATGGCGAGCGTGGGCTCCAAGGGGATGCGAAAGGTTCGCAGTTAGCGCCGGCCCGCCCGGTCGGCAGTAGAGCATTTTAGCGTAAAACCCCGGTCTCCAGAATGGCCCCCGCTATCTCGCCAGACGCTAAGACCCAGAGCTATTCGCGGGCTCCGAGAAATCGACCGTCTTGCTGGACAGAGGTTGGGCCGCACGTCGGCAAACCTTGCCTGCTTCGGTCACCTCGACCGAATCGATACACCGTCGCGCGCTTCTGAGGCCTGGAATCTCTCGACTTTTCCATCGAGCGTTCAAATCGCCGATTCGGCGGTAGCCCGCTCTTGGACGCGGCGAGATCGCCAACGCCGATCGCTTTGCATTCAAACCGCCCAGTGGTCAGAATGACTGAGCCGCCGTCGGACGCATCGACCATCCCGCTCTCGCCATTCACCACCCAACCCTCGGACCCACTCATGTCCTTTCATTCGTTCACCGGCACCGACACTTACCTGGTCACGCCGGAGCTTCGCGATGCGGTTAATGTGGCTTGCGCGCTGGAGAAGCCTTTGTTGATTCGCGGGGAGCCGGGCACGGGCAAGACGGTTTTGGCGGAGGCGATTGCGGCGAACCTCGGCATGACGCTGTTGACCTGGCACATCAAGTCGACCACCAAGGCTCAGGAAGGGCTTTATGTCTATGACACCGTGGCGCGGTTGAACGATGCCCGATTTGGCGACCGCGACGTTGCCGATATCCGCCAGTACATCAAGCTGGGGCCCTTGGGGCAGGCGCTGCGGGCCGAAAAACGGGTCGTGCTGTTGATCGACGAGATCGACAAGGCCGACATGGAGTTTCCCAACGACCTGCTGCACGAGCTCGATCGGATGAGCTTCGCCGTCGCCGAGACCGGCGACCAATTTACCGCCACCGAGCGGCCGATCGTGGTCATCACGTCCAACAACGAGAAGGAGCTGCCCGACGCATTTCTGCGGCGGTGCGTGTTTCACTACATCGAGTTTCCCGACAAGGAGAGCATGACCAACATCGTGCGGGTTCACCATCCCGACGTGCAGGACGAGTTGCTCAGGCAGGTACTGTTGCGATTTTATTGGCTGCGCGAGCTGCCCGAGATTCGCAAGCGGCCCTCGACCAGCGAGCTGATCGACTGGATCGCGGCGCTGCGCCGCGGCGGCATCAGCGCCGAGGCCATTCAGCGCGAGCTGCCGTTTCTGGGAGTGCTGGTCAAACGCGAAAGCGACATCGAAACCGTGCTGACCAACCGCCGCTTCGGACGCGCGTGAGTTACAACGCCTTGCCTTTGCGTCATCGAATCCGATCATTGTTCGATATTAAGAATGTTCGTCGACTTCTTTTATCTGCTGCGCGACCACGGCCTGAAGGTCTCTAGCACCGAATGGCTGACGCTGATGCAGGCGCTGGCGCAAGGTCACGCGCGGGCCGACTTGAACACGTTTTATCACCTGGCCCGCTCGCTATTGGTCAAGCGTGAGTCGGAATACGACACCTACGATCGGGCGTTTGCTTCGTTCTTTGCCGGCATCGAGACCGCGGACATCAGCGAAGAGCTGGCGGCGTGGCTGGAGAACCCGATCCTGCCGAACATCAGCGACGAAGATCGGGCGAAGATGCGGGCGTTTGACCTGGACGAGCTGGCCGCGCGGTTTCGCGAGCTGCTGGCCGAGCAAAAGGAGCGGCACGACGGCGGCAACCGCTGGATCGGTACCGGGGGCACTTCGCCCTTTGGCCACGGCGGCGAGCATCCCAGCGGCGTGCGGGTCGGCGGTGGCAGTCGCGGCCGCAGCGCGGTTCAGGTCGCCGGGGCGCGGCGCTATCGCAACCTGCGCAGCGACCGGATTCTCGACACCCGCCAGATCAGCCTGGCCCTGCGGCGGCTGAAGCGACTGGACAAGGACGAAGGGCCCGAGGAGCTGGACCTGGAAGACACGATCGACCAAAGCGCCAAGAACGGCGGCGAGATCGAGCTGGTCTTTGGCCCGCCGCGGCGCAACCGCATCAAGCTATTGCTGCTGATGGACGTGGGCGGGTCGATGGACCCCTATACCCATTTGTGCGAACGGATGTTTAGCGCCGCGCACGGGGCCAACCACTTTAAGAAGTTCGAGCACCGCTTCTTTCACAACTGCGTCTATCGCCGGCTCTACACCGACATGCAAACCATGAAGGGGGAACCGACCGGCGAGATGCTGAAGAAGTTGGATCACACCTGGACCGTGGTCTTTGTCGGCGACGCCTGGATGGCCCCGTCTGAGCTGACCATGAGCGGCGGCGCGATCGATTTTGACTATCATAATACGGTCACCGGGTTGCAGTGGCTGGAGCGCATCCGGCGGCGCGTGCCGAACTCGATCTGGCTGAACCCCGAGCCCGCGGGCCGCTGGCACGAGCCGACGATCCGCCTGATCCGCAGCGTGTTTCCGATGTTCGAGCTGACGATCGACGGGCTGACCGAAGCGGTGGACGTGTTGCGCGGGTCACGGCCCAACCGGCCCGTGGCGACGTAGGCGACGACTATATCTATGGGCTGGAGGCACTGAGATAGATGATGACTGTCTTTCGCGCACTCGGCGCCCTGGTCGCGGCGACGCTGGTGGCCTTCGTGCTGGTCGTGGCGGTGGAGGCTTTCAGCGCGGTGGTCCATCCGCTGCCGCCGGACTTTGGCGGCACTATGGAAGAAATGTGCGCGCACGTCGAGCGCTACCCGGCGTGGGTCTTGGCCGTGATCGTGCCCCTCTGGGCAGGCATCGCGTTTGTGAGCACCTGGATCGCCGGGCGACTGGGCAACATTTTGTGCGCGCTCGTCATTGGGGCGCTGCTGCAGATGATGCTTGTGCTCAATGTTTGGATGCTTCCATATCCAATTTGGTTTAAGATTGCCGACCTGGTTGGCGTGCCGGGTGCCGTGGCATTGGCCATTTACTTGCTACTGCCTCGCACCGCAACCGAGGTTCACCCAGGTAATTGACCGCACACATCTGAGCTGCAACAAGAGAGAACAACCCGACGGTTTCACGCAGGACCATCGCCATGATGAAATGCTGGATCGCCACCCTCCTCTGTCTGGCGCCGTTTTTCTCCGCAGTGGCCGTGGCCGCTGATGACGTCGTGATCGAGCGGCTCTTTGGCCCGGAGATTCCCGGCAAGTACAAGCATCCGCCGTCGATCACGGAGCTCGACAACGGCGATCTGTACGTCGTCTACTATGGCGGCGAGGGAGAGTATGAGGGGGACACGGCCGTGTATGGGTCACGGCTGGCCAAGGGCGCCACGGCGTGGACTCGGCCCGCGATCATCGCCGACACTCCCGAGCGGTCGGAGGGCAACGCCGTGATCTGGCAAGCGCCCGACTCGGTGGTGTGGCTGTTCTACATCACCAACTACGGACCGACCTGGTCGACGTCGCGCATCAAGTACAAGCTCTCCAAGGATCAGGCGAAGAGCTGGACCGATTCGGACATGTTGGCCTTTGAGCTGGGGTCGATGGTCCGCGGCCGGCCCATCGTGCTCACCGGAGGCGATTACCTGTTGCCCGTTTATCACGAGACGGGCGAGGACCGCGAGCTGACCGCGTCGGACACGTGCAGTTTTTTCTTCCGCTACGATCGCCAGAAGAAAACCTGGTCCGAGTCGAACCGCATCTTTTCAGCCAACGGTAACTTGCAGCCTGCGCCGGTGCAGGTCAGCGACAACCATCTGATCGCCTATTGCCGGCCGGGCGGCAACTTTGAACCCAACGTCAACCGCTTCGTCATTCGCAGCGAATCGCAGGACGGCGGTCGCACCTGGACCAAGGGCGAGAACTCGCAGTTCAAAAACCCAAACTCCGCGATCGATTTCATCAAGCTGCAAAACGGTCATCTGCTGATGGTGTTCAACGACACCAACGTCGACGACCGCATGCCGCTCTCTGTGGCGATCTCAACCGACAACGACAAGTCGTATCCGCACCGCCGCAACATCGTCAACAAGCCGGGCGACACAGCCGCCTATCCGGTGGCGATTCAAACGCGCGACGGCAAGATCCACGTCGTCTATACCTCGCAAAACCGCCAGGTGGTCAACCTCGCCAGCTTTGACGAAAGCGCCATTCTGGGTCGCACGCAGGAGAATCCGGGCAAGTGAGGCGCACGGAAGCGATGGGCTGACCGCGGATCGAAGATGGCGCGCGAGATCGCTTGCGCCCGGCACTTGCTTAACTCACTCGATCGTGCCCAGCAGGGGCTCACCGACGTCAACCGAGGCTTCGGCCGCGATCAGGCTGACCTCTGCGGCCGATACCGGCTGAGCTGGCAAGATGTGGACCCGCCCGGCGAGCCACAGACTGGCGAGCGTCGCCGCGGCCGCGATCCAACCGACGGTTCCAAAGTGCTCCAGCTTGCCGTCGGGCGCCTGGCTGATAATCAGCCCGCCAATGGACGCGGCCAGGCCGCTGGCGATGTGCTGCACCGACGAATTGGCGCTCAGGAATCCGCCCCGCTCGTGCGGCTCGACGCTGCCGGTCATCAGCGCCAGTGCCGCGATCATGCGGCCGACGTTACAGACCATCAGCGCGCCATAGATGCTCACGATCGCCACCACGCCCACCGCCGGCAGGTGCGTGATTAACAGAAAGATCAACGCCGAGAACGGAGTGATGATGCGGTAGACCGTGAGCTTGCCAAACCGGTCGGCGAGCCGGCCGATCAGCGGCGCGGCCACCAGCGTGAGCGCTCCGCCGACGATGAAGATCCACGGCAACTGCTCCTCGGTCATGCCCAGGTTGGAGACAAAATAGGCGCTCATATACGGAAACACGCTGAAGCCCGCGACCATCAGCACGATCATCAGGGCAAAGGCGTTGAGGTGGTTCGGGCGAGAGAAGGTGGCGACCAGCGAGCGCAGCGGGTGGGCATGCGTCTGGCGAATATGGGCGTCCAAGCGCGGCAAGGCACAAGGGGTCAGCACGAGCGCCGGCAGTCCGCCGAGCACGAGCACAAAAAACGGCACCTGCCAACCGTAGTTGGTGCCCAGGTACAGACCCAACGGCACGCCGGCCACCGTGGCCAGCGAAAATCCGACCATCAACGACCCCGTGGCCCGTCCGCGGCGATGCTCGGGAAACACGTCGCCCACGATCGTCATGGCCATGCCGCCCAGGATGCCGCCAAAGGCTCCGGTAACGATCC
>Ga0163150_10004992_pt1 | contig 17367 bp, 12 predicted proteins | sample OliLakLV19P2IB_FD_148628 | JGI IMG/M metagenome (GOLD analysis project Ga0163150, IMG submission 148628) | Freshwater microbial mat bacterial communities from Lake Vanda, McMurdo Dry Valleys, Antarctica - Oligotrophic Lake LV.19.P2.IB | ecosystem: Environmental > Aquatic > Freshwater > Lake >...
CCTTGTAAATCCATCCGCCAAACTCATTGCACCATCCAAACCATAGCAATTTTTTGGGTAAGCATTTCCGATCAGAAAGCGAACCTTGGTTTTTGCAATCACTCAGTTTCGTGTTTTTCATGGATTTTACTGCTAAAATCGATTGCGGATCACGAAAACCACCCACAGTTTCTGCGGAAGAGCCAATTTTCATACGCATTCTCCCAACCGGCTGTGATCTGCATTTTTTGATTTTGTCGAAATTCGTCTGTGCTTGCCACCCAATGCATTGCGAGCATTAAGGGATCGTTCAAAAATAACTTCGGATTTTGCATATTGATTCATTGTACGATGAGTTTATTCGAGTATCGCGAATCGCCGAAGGTTTGTTTTGTCAAAACGGAACTTCCGTTCAAGAATAGCGTCCAGATTATGGTGGCAGCAGATGTTGGAATCGATGCGCCTTTGCGTGAATCCAATCGGACAATGACCAATCGACACGTCCTCTGAACAATTCAAAAAACCTACGCCAATCGAAAAGCCGAAGTTATTTTTGACTTGTCGCTAAGACATAGATTGACCAACACTTGTTCTAGTTGACCGTTGATAGTCACTCACGGCATATCACACTCATCGCGAATTTTGTCTAGCTTCTTCGACGAGATACTACAGCGAGTACCAAGCTGCTGCGCATACAGAGATACGCGATACTCTTCGATCATCCAACGATACTCGCTCAGCTTTTTAATCGGCCAAATAGAATCTTCGGCCTCATGGATCCTAAATCGACATACGTTGAAGCAGTCTTTTTGAATCCGGCGATGTAGATCTTGCGTATAGAGACTAATCTTTTCCATATTCAAAGCATCTTGCGGAAGTCCCGCTGTCTTCAATCGTGTTAAGCGATGATGGATCGCCTGCAAATATCTCGGGAATTCCTTCAACCATGACCAAGGAGTGTAAATCAAAAAACCTGGGCGGAACAGCTCGTCGAGCTGCTGATGAATATCTTCAATGCTCAATTTCCATGAACTTGCCATGCCTTGGCCTGTTGAAAGAGATTTTGACTGTGAGCCGTAGGCGCTAGCCTCGGGCGTTCGCATAGAGCTAGGCTTGACGAAAGAACCCGCGGCTAGCGCCGGCGGCTCACGATTCGCCGGGCCAGCCGAACTTTGCAAAGCCATTCGAAGTGCATGATAGGACTGCGCAAACTTGGGCAACCATTTACCTACGTCGGCGGCTGCCGTGGAAAGGCGACGATTTCGATCGACACGTTGAATCTCGAACGCTTCTCGACTCCAAATCCCGCATGAACCTAAAAGGCTGTCGCTATCGTTCAAGAATGCTAGCTTTGCAAGTTGATCAGCGAGACCTGCTCGAAGCGGTGCGCTCGCGAGTCGGTCCGATAACCACAATTCGCAATCGCGCAATTGCGGCAAATGCGAAACGTGTGATTTCAGCTCTCGATGTTCCGCAATTGCGAACAAACGCAGCAAACCGCCAAACATCGCAAACTCGGCTTGAGATGCTTGATCGAACAATTCAGGCCGTACGAACTTTCCATGGTCTACTAGACCGACATACCGCTCCAGTCGGACTCCGTGACTGGCGACAACGATCGATCGGGGAAGCTTTTCGACGTCAAACGATGACATTTGATCGCGATACCATTCTGGTTGCGACTCATTGGAGATTGAATAAGAAATGTTGGAAGCGATACTTTGCGCAGAAGCAATCGGCTTTAATTCTCGCGTTGCCTGTTTTACCTTTCCGGTTTCATCCACGATCTCCAAGCGAATTTTTAAGTGTGGATCGAGGCGGTCCAATTCAAAGTCGGACGTTTCAATTTTCTCGCCAGCGAGTTTGCCAAGCACACGGCACAGCGACGGCCAGAATGGAGCTCGTTGAGACCGAAGTTCGAGCAACTCGGCCATCGATTTGCCAGCCATCGCTGGGGCAGGCACGAGATTTCGGCGCAATCGCTTGGGAAGCGTCTTGATGAGATTGGCGACTTTTTCTTCCAATAGACCAGGAACTAACCAGCCTAGACTGTCGTCGGTAAGATTGCCAACGGCAGATTCGGGGACGCGAATCGTAATGCCATCATCTTCTGTGCCGGGAGTAAATCGATACTCGATCGGCAACTCCGTGGGGCCGATCACCAGCTTTTCTGGAAACGACGTATCAGCCGAACTTCGATCGAACGATGCAACCAACTCATCCCAGGTCAAGCGAAAATCATTGGTTTGCTTGTCAGCTTTCTCGAGCGACGTTCGATCGACGACGTCGGCGGGCAATTTCGAATCGTAGAACTGCTGCAGGAAAAATGCATCGACGACCAAGTCGCGTCGCCGAGTCTTCGCAGCCCAAGTATGGACTTCATCGAGAAGCTGGACATTGTGGCGATAGAATGCGGCTCGCGAAACCAATTGCTGCTCGATAAGTCCGGCATCGATAAGGATACGTCGCGCTTGGCCAGGATCGATTGGAGCTAATGGAACCGGATGTCGCGGCACAACCGGCAATCCAAACAACGTGGATCGTTCATAGATCACTGCCCCGCCGGCTTTGCGGCTGAAATGCGGTGATTCGTGGTGGTGTTTCAGAAGATGGCCCGCCATATCTGAAATCCAGTCTGGGTCGATCGTGGCCGCAACCCGCGCATAGCGCTGCTGCGTCTCGACGATTTCCGAAGCGACGATCCAGCGAGGTCGATTGCCTCGCAATCCCGAACCAGGCCAGAGCTGCAATTCCATGCCACCCACACCTTTGTATTTTTTGGTGTCATCCAGCATAGCAATTCCCGATAACAGACCAGCCAATAAACACTGATGAACGGCGATATATTCCGAACTAAACTCGCTTTTAACTTTCGTTCTCGCAAAATGATTCTTGTCTTGCGACTTTTGAGAAAGCGATTTTTCAAGTTGGCGATCGTTTCCTAGTGATGGTGCGGTAAGCCGTCGAGCATTGGCTTTTAAACCAACTTCATGGGTCAGTTGAAGTAGCTGTCGATGCATTTCCGACCATTCGCGAAAGCGCGGCAGCGATAGATAGTTGTCGCGGCAAGCTCGTTCTAATCGGCTCCGACCAAGCTCTTCTTTGAGTCGATGATAAAAATCCCATAGTTTTAGAAAACTGATAAAATCGCTTTGCGGGTCGAGGAAGTTTTCATGCGCTGCGTCCGCCTCATTCTGTTTTTCCGGAGGACGCAGTCGAACATCTTGAGCTTCAAGAGCAGCCGCGATAATCAAGACGTCAGCTAAGCATCCATTCTTGTCGGCTTCGATGAGCATCCGTCCAATGCGTGGACCGACGGGCCATCGTCCGAATTTGCGTCCGATTTCGGTAACACGATTTTGCTCGTCGAACGCTCCGATCTCATGAAGCGTTGCAATTCCATCGCGAATCATTTCCGGGCGAGGCGGATCCAAGAGTGGCAAGTCTTCGATCGACCCAATGTTCAGCAGTTCGATTTGAAGGATGGCGCCGGCTAAGTCTGTCCGTCGGATTTCAGGCGTCGTATAAGCCGGACGGGCCAGAAAATCGCTTTCGTCATACAACCGAATGCAAACACCTGGTGCCAAACGACCGCAGCGTCCTGCGCGCTGATTGGCCGAAGCTTGTGAAATCGCTTCGATCGGCAACCGTTGGACTTTGCTTCGCGGAGCATAGCGACTGATTCGAGCGGTACCGGTATCGATCACGGAGTAGATGCCAGGGACCGTTAGACTCGACTCTGCGACGTTGGTGGCAAGAACGATCCGACGTTCCTTGTGCGGAGTGAATACTCGCTGCTGTTCGGCTTCGGTTAGTCGCGAATAAAGCGGCAACACATCGATGCGATTGCCCATTCCTTTGGAAGTCAGATGGCCTCGCAAAAGTTTATGCGTCCAACGAATCTCACGTTCACTCGGAAAGAAGCAGAGGATATCGCCACGCATCTCCGATAAAAGTTGATCGACAGCGTGCAAAAATCGATCGTCTTGTGAGCTGCCGGTGCTAGCCGCAGGTGCCGACGGTGAACGGCTTTCGCTAGCCACGAAATCCGTACCTGCCGCTCCCAAATATCGAATGTCAACATCGTATGTTCGACCAGCGATGGTCACGATCGGAGCCGGTCCCAAGGCGTCGCTAAAATGCGATGCAAATTTTTCGGCATCGATAGTAGCGCTGGTGATAATCAATCTCAGGTCCGGTCGCTTGGGAAGCAATCGATGAAGATACGCTAAGATCAAATCGATATTCAGAGAACGTTCGTGTGCTTCATCGATTATCAATACTTCATAAGCATTGAGAAATCGATCGCGAGACAATTCGGCGAGCAATACCCCATCGGTCATTAGCTTGACGAGTGTCGTTGGCGTTGTCGCATCGGTAAAGCGAATCTTAAATCCGACGACCGAATCTTGTGCCGAGGATTGTGAAAGCTCTTCTTTGAGTCGGGCTGCGATCGATCTGGCCGCAAGTCGTCGCGGCTGAGTATGACCGATCATCGCCGCGCGACCAAAGCCGGCTTCTAAACAAAGTTTCGGGAGCTGCGTACTTTTTCCAGAACCCGTTTCACCGCAAACGACAATTACCTGACGATCACGAATAAGTTGGATCAACGATTGGCGGTGTGCGGTAATCGGCAGCTCGGCGTCGTACTCGAAATGAAGCCGAATCGCTTCTCGAGCTTGTCGTCGTTCAATCGACCGGGTAGAAGCGTTGGAGCGTGGTGAAGTCATCGTGTGGGCGAGATTCTAGACGATGAGATTCTAGACAGCGCTGGCTAGAATACGTTCGGTTGCATTCGACAAGTCGGCTGGATCCGCGATTGGAATCCTTCGTATCTCAGGAAGCGAGCGAAACCAGATCTCCTGGCGTCGAACGAACTGTCGAGTGTGAATAATAACGAGTTCTAAAGTTTCTGCCAAACTCCGCTTACCATGAAGATAATCGATCGGCTCTTTATAACCGACCGCCTGCATGGCCGTTCTGCCTAAAGTGGAATAACGATCGAGTAGCCCCTGAACCTCGTTCACCAGTCCGTTGTCAAACATTCGCAGAACACGAGCTTGTACCCGCTGGTGTATTGCCGCACGGTCCCAGCCGAGTACAAAAACGCGACATTCCTCTGGCTTGGGTGCTCGTTCGAATTGAGTTTGCCAATGGCTGAGCGGTTGCCCTGTCAATCGAGCGACCTCGAGAGCCCGCGTCATTCGACGAACATCGCCGAGGAGAATTTTATGCGCCGAAAGCGGGTCTACTTGAGCAAGTCGCTCGCGAAGTGCTTTAAAGCCGTACTTCTCGGTATCCTCGGCGACTTGTTGACGAAATTCCCAATCAGCGGGTGGTCCGGAAAACATGCCGCGTACCAACGTCTTGAGATACAGTGGCGTCCCGCCAACGAAGAGCACCTTCTTACCTCGACTACGAATCTCGTCGGCAACGCGATGGGCATCGACGACAAACTGCGAAACGCTGTAGTCTTCGGTCGGTTCGACCATGTCGATCAGATGGTGTGGAACCTTTCGGAGCTGATCAGCCGATGGCTTGGCGGTACCGATATCCATGCCTCGATAGACTGCCATCGAATCGAGCGAAACAATCTCTGCATCGAGGCGCGTGGCCAAGTCGAGCGCAACCTGGGTTTTTCCCGAGGCGGTGGGGCCGGACAAATACCAGGCATCCAGCAGCGGTTTTTTGAACCAAGTTTCGTCGATTGTCATATGTGGTGTAATAATTAGGCTTCCTTCGGCCAATTGTAGGATTTTGCGATTGGCTCTACCATACGAAACCGTAGAAAAGATTGGTCATTCCGAATTCGACCCGTTTTGAGCTTCGCCAAAAGCAAGCATTTTTAAAGCGAATCATAAACCAGCATTACTATAGTTAACCGGCAATGAGCGTTGTGGATCACATGCCTGAATCCGATATTTTTGATCGACTAATGGACCAAATTCACCGGCGGGCGCTTTCGATGCCTGAAGGGTCCTATACGACGAAGCTGATCGGGGGCGGACCGGCCAAGATGGGGGCGAAAATACTTGAAGAAGTCCTTGAAACGACCTTGGCTGCCAACGAACCTGGGGATGATGGACGTGCTCACCTGTTGTACGAAGCCTGCGATGTGATTTACCATCTGTGGGTTTTATTGGGAAGCAAAGGGATACACGTCTCGGAATTGCGAGCCGAACTAACCCGAAGGGAAGGTCTTTCGGGGCTCGAAGAAAAAAAACGAAGAAACCAAGAGAAAACTGAGTGAACCAACCTAACGAAAATCTTCGTATCGGTGTCCCCAGTAAAGGGCGTCTAAGCGAATTGGCCTGCGAACTGTTGCTTCAAGCTGGACTTCAATTTCGTCGTCAAGACCGCTCGCTGTTTGCTCGGGTAAGTGGCCTGCCGGTAGAAATTACCTTTTTGCGAACCGATGATATCCCGACGCTCTGCGCTGAAGGTGCGATCGATCTTGGAATTACCGGAAGCGATCTCTTGGAAGAATCGGGAGCCGAGGTCGACGTCCGATTGCCGCTGGGGGTCGGACGCTGCCGTCTGGCTATGTGTATTCCGATCGATTCCGACGTTCAAGTCCCTAGTCAGCTCGACGGCAAGCGGATCGCCACGAGCTTTCCTAACACCACTCAGCAATACTTAGCCAAGCATCAAGCCAAGGCGCATTTGGTCCAATTGAATGGCTCGGTGGAAGTCATGATTACGCTTGGAGTCGCCGATGCGATCGTCGATCTAGTTGAAACGGGAAGCACGCTGGCCGCCAATCGACTTCGAATTTTAACGGAGCTCGGACAATATGAAACGATTCTCATTCAGAACAAAAAATGCCGCGATCTGGCGACTGCCGACCGCATTGTCAGACGGCTTGAGGGTGTGGTGATCGCTCGCGACTATTCGCTGTTGGAATACAACATTCCGCGTACGCAGTTAGCTGCGGCTGAAGCGATAACGCCGGGCTTTAACTCGCCGACGGTAAGCTCGTTGGAAAATAACCAGTGGTGCGCCGTGCGCGTCATGGTTCGTCGGAAGGAAGTCATCAATGTCATGGAAAAGCTTGAAGCATTGGGCGCGTCGGCGATTCTGGAAACATCGATCACGAACTGTCGACTCTAAGATATCGATTAAGTCGTTTGTGACGACTGAGACGGTTAATCGCATCCAATAAGCCAATCCGACTGGGGGATCGCTCCGACCTGTACCGCTATCGGAAGGTATCGTTCTAGTATCTCGATTCTTCGAGCTAGAAACCACGATACACTTCGCTAGCCTCTCTTCGGTGCAACCTATGTCCACGGTCCAATCCACCCATTTGACAAAGCGCGATTGGTTAAACTCTTTCGGCGACACATCGACTCGAATGAAAACATTCGACATGATCGAGCGATGTGTCATTCTGACGCTCTATGCGTTTTTCCTATCGAGAATGCTTTCTGCATTTTTAGCGACAGGAAATCTCGGAAACCTGCTGATGCTGGTTACCGAGTCGATGCTGGTCGGATTTATACTATGCCGAAAGAAAGCCAACAGCTTGTCGCTTCGCTGGACCGATTGGATCCTTGCCTTCGGCGCGACTGCGTTGCCTTTGTTAGCGATGCCTCAAACAGCGGCTCCAATCTTTCAGTTCGTCCACGATCTCGCGATCGTTTTAATGTTCGGCGGATTATTCCTTCAGGTGCTATCGAAGGTCGCGCTCGGTCGTCGCTTTGGAGTGGTGGCAGCCAATCGTGGTCTGTGTACCTTCGGCCCATATCGCTGGGTTCGACATCCGATTTACATGGGCTACTTGTTTACCCACGTTGGTCTATGTCTGTTGAGTCCATCTCTATGGAACCTCGCACTTTTTGCCTGCGTCTACGCTCTTCAGATTCCGCGAATCCTAGCCGAGGAACGGATGCTTGATGAAGATCAAGATTATCTGAAGTACAAAACGCTCGTCCGCTTCCGACTTATCCCCGGTCTGTTCTAAATTGTTCGTAGTTCCGCGTTGAGGCGGCTGCCTAGCCCAGTTGAATTATTCAACGCTCCCCCGCTAGCCTGGGCCTCGCACTTTCGCGAGTTTTGGGTCGCTTTTGTGGCGGAGCGGTGCAAGCGGCTTGTTGATTTAATCGCCAGCAGCACGGATTAAATCAACAAACCCCAAGCCGTACCGCTACGAAAGTGTGCGGTGTTGGACGCTAGCCGTTGGTCGTCGACGTGCAGTTTCCCAGCGATCAGCCCGACCCTCGCGCGTACGGCTCACGATGTATATCAGTCGAACATATAAGAAATCGCCACAGTTGGCTCGTTTATTTTGGAAGAACTCCTGTCAATTCTGGGTGTCGCCGACTATCATTACACACTTCAACAACTTGCTGGAGAAGCTTCATGAAATTGGTTTTAAGTTTAGCAATCGCGTTAATTGCTTTTGCTCAGGTTAGTTATGCCGATATCATGTTCGAGCTAACGCCGGCTAATCAACAGATCCAGCAGGGTAATACTGCTCAATTTACCCTACGCCTCTACTCAACAATTCCGGGCGGCGAAGTAGTCGACTCAGCAGATGGCAATGTTAACGCAGGACCTGGCAATGGAACGGCCGGTCGTTTTGTCGCGCCGACAGGCACCGTCATTCTCGGCAACCAACCGGTTGACTTTCAGTCTACACTAGGACAAGCCTTCGCGTCCAACTTTCAAGCTGGAGGCATATTGATTCCGTACCGTGATGTCTTGGTGAATCCGACGACGGCAGTCGACTTTGTAAGTCTCTTTCTCAATACGACCGGCGTCGCTTTAAACACTTACTCGATGACGCTCGATTCTCTCGCCGCAAACTCACCGACAACCGGCGCATTGCTGACGGGTGGTAACTCAATTTCCTATATCGTCATCAATTCGGTTCCAGAACCCACTTCGATGATAATGGTAGGAGCCATTGGGATTGCCAGCGTATTGCGGCGTCGACGCAACGCAGCGATCCTCGGTTGATGACGCATGACGACGATTCGAGAAGCATTCGCCATTGCGATGCAACATCACCACGCGAATCGATTCGAACAAGCGTTCCAAATCTACCAACAAATACTGAAGGTTGATCCGCAAAATGTCGAAGCCTTGCATGCGATTGGGGTTTTAGCCTTTCAGGCAGGGGATCCCCAATTCGCGATCGACTATCTCAGACAAGCGATCTCGATCTCGCCAGACAACGCTGACTACCGAAGTAACCTCGGACTCGTTCTGTCAAATGCAGGCCAACTCGACGAAGCCATCCAAGAATATCAATGCGCTATTCGGTTGCGTCCCGATTTAGCAGAAGCTTACAACAATCTTGGAAATGCGCTGAAGGATCAAGGATGTTTTTCAGACGCGATCGAAGCGTACGATCGGGCGATCGAACTTAAAAGTGATTTTGCAGACGCTCACAACAACCGAGCTGTTTCACAACAAAAAATGGGAGCATGGCTCGCGTCGACCAAATCGATACTTCGAGCCCTTGCTATCGAGCCGAGCTACGTTGAAGCTCATTATAATCTCGCAATTTCGATGCACCGATTAGGTCACGGAAGCGCGGCGGAGGATTCCTTTCGCAATACCATTGAACTTCGACCGCAATATGCCGAAGCGCACAACGGACTCGGACTGGTATTGCTGGATAGCGGAAGAGTTGCCGAAGCGATCACGGCCTTCCAACAAGCCATAACGATTCGACCAGATTACGCCGACGCTTATATCAACCTCGGAAGCGTTTGTCAGTTGCGCAATCAGCCGAGCGCAGCGATTGGCTATATGCAACAAGCCCTAGCGCTGCGACCGAATTCGGTCGGTATCAAAATAGCCTTGGCCCACCAACAACAATTGGCCTGCCAATGGATTGGCATAGATGCTCTGACTGAGCAGATCATTCAGTCTGCCGACAAAGAATCGAGTTTCAAGGAACAGATTCCGCCATTTTGGTTTTTGTGCTTAACGATCCCGACCACTGCCGAACAACAACTGCGATGCGCTCGCCAATGGGTGAAGCAAAAATACTTTGGTTCAAAACCTCTGACCGAACATAGTCGTCACACAATCGTCCGACCGCAAAAATTGAAAATTGGCTACTTGTCATGTGACTTTACCACGCATGCAACATCTTGGTTAGTCGCGGAGCTATTTGAAGCGCACGATCGAGAGCGATTCGAAATTTTTGGATACTCCTACGGCCCCAGCGATCATAGCCCGTTAAGACAACGCATCGAAAACGGTTTCGATCATTTTCGCGATATTATGTTGCATTCGCACCCCGATTCCGCCGCGTTGATCGTCAAAGACAAAATTGATATCTTGGTCGATCTGAAGGGCTATACTGATCGTTCGCGACCCGAGATACTTGAACAACGACCGGCACCTATCCACGTCAACTACTTAGGTTTTCCAGGAACGATGGGGGCGGATTTTATCGATTACATAATCGTCGACGACTTCGTAGTGCCCGCCAAAGAGCAGTCTTTTTTTTCCGAGCGTTTGATCCATCTTCCTGGCTGTTATCAAGTAAACGATGGCAAGCCGCGAGAAATTGGGGTGACGCCTACGCGAAAAGCATGCGGCCTGCCCGACGATGCATTCGTTTTTTGTTCCTTTAATAACTCGTACAAAATCACGCCCGTTATCATGGATGGTTGGATGCGTATTCTTACGGAAGTTCCCGAAAGTGTCCTGTGGCTGCTGGATTCCAGCCGCGAAGCCTGCGACAATCTTCGACGAGAAGTTGAAATGCGAGGTGTGTCACCTAGCCGACTTGTATTTGCACCGCGACAGGCTCTGCATGACCATTTGGCAAGACACCAATTGGCGGACCTTTTTTTGGATACCTTTCCCTGCAACGCACATACCACCGCCAGCGACGCAATACGAATGGAGTTGCCGATTGTCACGCTGGCCGGCGATACCTTTGCTTCCCGAGTCGCTGGCAGTATCCTGCATTGCGTCGGCTTGCCCGAGTTGGTCACCTACTCTATGACCGACTATGAAGCGATGGCCATTCGACTGGCACAACAACCAACGGAATTAGCGGCCATACGACAGCGGCTATCGGATAATTTGCCAGGCAGTTCGCTCTTCGATGGACGTATCTTTGCTAGACGAATCGAGCAAGCCTTCGAAACGATGTGGGAGTCGCATCGAACGGGAGAATCGACATGAAGTCGTTGGAGGGAATGCTGCAAACCGCCATGCAGCACCATCAATCGGGTCAGCTTGACGTTGCTGAAAAATGGTACCGCGAAGTACTCTCTGTCGATCCGTTACATACCGGTGCGCTGCACAACTTAGGGGTCTTAGCGTCTCAGAGTGGGCGACCAAAGTGGGCGATCGAACTGATTGAAAAAGCGATTGCAACCGATTCCAGCCAAGCCGAACTTCACGTCAATCTTGGATGGCTTCTATTGAATGATTCGCAATTCGATGCAGCTATTGTTGGACTACAGAAGGGGTTGCAACAGCATCCGTCGAATTCGCTTCTCTATGAACAACTTGGAAACGCCTTCATTGCGAAGGAACAATGGTCGGAAGCCGCTGTGGCTTACGAGCACGTTACCCAACTTTCCCCTGAGTATGTTGAAGGTCACAACAATTTAGGGAACATTTATTTAGCATTAAAGAGAAGTGACGAAGCGATTGAGTGTTATAAAAAATCGTTGCTGATAGCCCCTGAAGTGGCGGTAACTCGGCACAATTTGGGAAATGCCTACGCATCACAGGGGAACGATCTCAATGCGATCGAAGCCTTTCGGAGAGCCGTACAGTCAGACCCGCAGCACTTCGAAACGCAATGCGGACTTGCCAGTGCATTGCATCGAAGTGGTTCGTTCGAATCGGCGATTGAGGCTTACGAGCGAGCACTCGAAATTCGGCCGAACCAACCTGAGATATTTTACTTCCTCGGCAATCTTTGGGTCGCATTGAAGAACTACGATTCGGCACGAGGTTGCTATCAAAAAGCGATTCAACTACGCCCCGATTATTTCGACGCGCATACCAATCTCGCCGCAACGTACCAAGAAACCGCTCAGTACGACCTTGCGCTAGCGGCCTACGATAGATTGGTACAGTTGCGTCCCGACGATCCGATGACCTATTGTTCGGCTGGAAATATTTTTAAGTTGCAGGGCAACTACGAAGCGGCTATCGCATGCTATGAAAAATCGATTCGGCTCGATCCGACGTTGATCGACTCACATTATCACTTAGGCAATGTTCATCTCAACATTGGGAATCTCGACGATGCCATCCGGGCGTTTCAAAGCGCTTTGCGTTTGAATGCGGATCATTCCGAAAGCGCATTTTGTCTTGGCAGTTGCTACAAGGAAAAGAGACAGCACGATCGAGCGCTGGAATACTACGAAAAAGCAGGAAAGTTGCGCCCCAATTCGGGGCTGGTTTTAGCAGCCATCGTCAATGAACGTCAAAGCCTTTGCCTCTGGGACGATATCGACGAAATGTCCGATCGAGTCGTACAGCTTCTGAAACAACAGTCAGGTTGCGAAACCGGCGAGATCATTTCACCGTTTACCGTGATCAGCTTGTGCAATGAATCATCGCCCGAGGAACAACGGCTGGCAGCTTCCGAGCGAGTGCGTTTGCAACCTAGTCTTGCGTCAGCAAATCGTCCGGTACTCTATCAGCAGACGCCGCGACGCGAGCGTTCGAAAATTCATATTGGATATCTCTCAGCCGATTTTCAAACGCATCCCGTCGGCTATTTAATACCCGAATTGATTGAGTCTCACGATCGCGAGCGATTCAGTGTATTTGGCTATTCGATGGGACTCGATGATGGGAGCAGTGTTCGGCGTCGATTGGTAAAAGGTTTTGACCAATTTCGCGATGTCTGGGGTTCTTCGTTTCTGCAAGCGGCTGAAATGATCCGTAACGATGAGATCGATATTTTGGTCGACCTACAAGGGTACACGACCCATAGTCGACCTGAGATTGCCGCCTTGCGACCGGCTCCGATCCAAATCAACTATCTCGGATATCCAAGCTCGATGGGGGCCGATTTCATCGATTATATTTTGGTCGACGATTATATTGTTCCATTGGTCCAGCAACCCTACTTCTCCGAAAAGTTGGTATATCTGCCCGGTTGCTTTATGGTCAATGACAGTCAACGCGAAATCGACACCAAAATTCCGTTGCGCTATCGACTCGGATTGCCCGAGGATGGCTTCGTTTTTTGCGCCTTCAACGCCAGTTATAAAATTACCGAACGCATTTTCGAAATTTGGCTGCGGCTTTTGCAAGCGACACCCAAGAGCGTGCTTTGGCTGCGCGTCGGCGACCCAGCTACCATCGAAAATTTGCTAGCCGTTGCAAAGAAACGGGGTATCGCGAGCGAACGGTTGGTGATGGCACCGTCGGTATCGATGCCCAAGCATCTCGCTCGGCATCGCGCAGCCGATCTCTTCCTCGATACTTTCCCATACAACCAACATTCGACCGCTGGCGATGCGCTACGAATGGGATTGCCGATGGTAACGATGTCTGGCCAGTCGTTTTGTTCGCGCGTTGCCGGTAGCCTCCTTCAGGCTCTCGATTTAGACGAGCTTATAACTCACAGCTTGGATGAATATGAAGCATTGGCGTTGCGACTGGCTCACAACCCGGACCAACTATCAGCAATTCGGCGCAAGCTTGCTCAGAACGTAAGAAGTTCAAACCTTTTCGACGGTCGTATCTTCGCCAAATCCCTTGAAATGGCTTACCTTCGCATGTGGGAACTTCATCAATCTGGCGACTCCCCACAACCGTTCGTAGTTCCGCCTTCAGGCGGCTGAAATGCTTGCCAATTTAAAAGCCAATCGCAATAGCCGCGACAACAGCTTTGTCGCATACTTTCGCCGCAGAATCTCCAAACATGTTTGTCGCAGCGAGAAGGCAGTAGTTTTTTCCGGGTGCAACAAACGCTACACAGTACCAGGTGGTGTTGCTTCCATTGTGAAACAACGTGCGTCCGCCAGCCCATTCTCGTTCCAGCAAAATCCAGCCCCCGGCGTAGTTGCCAGCCCCATCAACTTTCAAGAGGCGTGACCAAATCTCAGGCTTCACATTAACCTTTTCGTAACCTTTTTCGTCAGCGAATAGCAGAACAAACTTCGACCAATCCGATAAATTCAAATGGACTCGACCGGCTGGGCCGAGCGGCGGCGGATTATCGATTTGTACCGCTGTGAAGTTTGGAACTTTCGGTTTTCCGACAATAGCACGCGCCATGTTCGCAAGTCCCATTGAAGCAACATGCCCCCAAGGTTTGTGTAATTCACTTGGTTGCTGTTCCTGATTTTCAGCTTGACTCGAATTGCCAACTGGTCCGAATCCAGCACTTTTTATCCCCAACGGTTCGAAGAGTCTCTGTGCGATTAGCGATTCCCAAGGCTCATGATCGATCGACTCGACGATATGCCCCAGCAACGCAAAACCGACGTTCGAATAGAGGAACTTCGGTTCGCTTGGACGATTGTGCTTCAGCAACCAATCGAGCATTGCTCGACGGGCAGCTACCGGATCCCCCGGGTGTTCGAAGTTCAGAATGGGCCACAAAGCGTTTGCCGGCGCACCGCTGCGATGCTGCAACAAATCGACGACCGTAACTTTCCCCCAGTCCGAATCGGCTAGACCTTCGACCTCTGGAAATATCTCGCTCAGCGTCGTCTCAAAGGATAGCGAGCCTTTCGAGCAAAGCTGAGCGATCATGACGGCTGTCATGGCTTTCGTACACGATCCAATATGAACGGCGTCGTCGACTTTGACTGAGACGTCGTTGTTCCACTTGCGAACACCGCTTGCAGCGATCACCGACCGACCATCGGAATAAAATTTTCCCGCCCACAATGCCGGCACTTGGAATTCATCGCGAAGTCGATCGATTTCCTTTTGAAGACTTTCCAAAGCCTTGACCTCGGCGACGGCTTTGTTTTCTTGCGCAAATCCAGAAGAAGACAACAGCCCAATCGTCATCGCGACATAAGCGAAGCTTAAAAAGATAGCTCTTCCGCAGAATATGTGGGTCAAAATTGACTATTTACCGTTACGAATAGAAAACCGAAGTTTCAACGGACACCCGTTTCGCATTGGATTTTTGAGGCATCACTCCGATGTCCAAAGTTGAAGAAAAACAACCCACCAGACGATCAGTCCGGCGGGTTGCCGAGCGCCTTTGGCGCATCGGAGCCATCCCTTGTAAATCCATCCGCCAAACTCATTGCACCATCCAAACCATAGCAATTTTTTGGGTAAGCATTTCCGATCAGAAAGCGAACCTTGGTTTTTGCAATCACTCAGTCCAGTGTTTTCCTTATATTTCACTGCTAAAATCGATTGCGGATCACGAAAACCACCCACAGTTTCTACCGGAAGAGCCCAAAAGATAGCGAGCCAAGAAAAACGATGTTCGTGCATGAATAGTGCGTCCTTTAGCCTTTGCATATTACCACGAAATCGCGTTTTGCGAAATTTGGCGTCGTCAGCATAAATCAGTCGGCGATTTAACAGGATTCTCCTAAGACTTATCCTTGGACGATCAAAAGCTTGTCCAACGGACTCACAATCGTCACCCCACGACGATTCATAACGTGCGTGTAGATCATCGTGGTTCGAACATCTTTGTGTCCAAGCAATTCTTGAATGGTTCGAATATCTACACCGTCCTCTAAAAGATGTGTCGCGAACGAATGCCGAAAGCAATGTGACGTGATGTTCTTGCTGATGCCAGTTCGCTGCACCGCCTCCCGAAGTGTTTTCGGAAAAATGTCTTTATGAATATGATGGCGATGATGCTTACCGCTTCGTGGATCCTTGCTTAAGCGATTCGCAGCAAAAACAAACTGCCATTTAAGTTCACGATGGGCATTGGGAAATTTTCTCCCCAGCGCAAATGGAAGCCACACCGAAGCTGTGCCATCTGCTACGTCTTTGTCGTGCGACATGCGTCGAGACTCCAACAACGTCGTTAGTTTCGTAACAACGCACGCTGGCAATGGTACGATCCTATCTTTGGCCCCCTTTCCTTGCCGAACTACAATCTGATGCTGTTCAAAATCGATGTCTTTGACTCGAAGCCGTAAAACTTCCTTCAATCGCATGCCACACCCGTAAAGTAGCTGTGCAATCAGCAAATCTCGGCCACCCAACTCATAAAGTATGCGCTGCGTTTCGTTCCGACTCAAAACAACAGGCAAGCGTCTCGGCTTCTTGCTGCGAAGCGCTCGGATCTTTCCAATATCCCGCTCCAACACATGTTCGTACAAATACCGGATAGCATAAAACGCTTGATCCTGAGAACTCGCCGACAAAGAATCTTCGACGGCGAGCTTCGTCAAAAACTCCTCGATGTGTCGCGATCGGATCGAATCAAACGAAGCATTGTTCTTCAAGTGATACACCTTCATGAATCGTTCGACCCATCCGACGTAGGCTTCTTCCGTCGCATAGGCCTTGTGTTCTAACCGAATCTTGCGACGAATCGCTTGCAAAGGTTCTGGTTCCTTGGGATCGATAACCCCTGCGATATCCTCGATGTCTTCGGTCGTTAATGGTGGCACGTCAAGGTCATGCATTGCCTTACCTTGCCGTTCAGTGTTGTTTACTTCTCGCAGTTTGCTCAGCACAAAATCTAAATTTGGCTCGGCGATTCCCAATACCCGATTGCGATACCAAAGGAGATTCTCGACCGCTTTGAGCCGCTTCCAAACAGGGGTCTCTAGAGCCAATAAATGTCTCAAAAAAGCAATGACTTGCGATTCGGTAAATTGCCAGTCCCAACTCGCACCGGCTTGATGGAAATCCCTCAATCGCCCATACCAATATTTTCCATATTTTTCGAGCTCTCGCACATCGAGCTGCTTCTTCGAGTATTTCTGACTTTCAAAGTCTCGCATCTCTAAGACTCCCAATAATGCCCCCATCACGTTCGGGAACCAGCTTGCCTGGCAACAAACGCCTACCAACGTAGGCTATAAGTGTCTTTTTGTACATAAATAATGATCTTTTGTCAACTACTTCGTGTCGCAACGGCCTATTTTGCTCTTATTGGCCGTTAACCGGCCCCGTTTGCCAAAACTGGCCGTTAACCAGCACTAATTGCTTGATCTGGCCGCTAGCCAGCGATAAGATGTCAGTCCGTCGACTTATGGGTCGATAATAATGCTTAAGAATAAGTTATCCAAATCAATTCTAAACATACTCCACGGCACTAGCATGACTACTCGAATCAAGCGAATACTTATCGTCACGAGTGCGATAATCTTCATCGGATGCCAGCGATTCCCGGCGAGTACGAAATCCCAAGGAATTCGTTGACGGCTAAATGCTAGCGTGGCGCGATGGTTTCTTCGAATCTCTGTATTTTGTAGGCACGCTTTTGTTGAGATGGTCGTATGT
>Ga0163150_10004995_pt1 | contig 17358 bp, 16 predicted proteins | sample OliLakLV19P2IB_FD_148628 | JGI IMG/M metagenome (GOLD analysis project Ga0163150, IMG submission 148628) | Freshwater microbial mat bacterial communities from Lake Vanda, McMurdo Dry Valleys, Antarctica - Oligotrophic Lake LV.19.P2.IB | ecosystem: Environmental > Aquatic > Freshwater > Lake >...
TTGGTGGGATCGGGAATGGCGGGCGCACGCATTCGGCCGGGACGTCGGAGATTGCGCGGCAGTCGGGCGGCGACAGCGCGATGGTAGACGACAGCGGGGCAGTGGAAGACACGCTGCAGCGGATCCGTCAGCGGTATGCGCTTTATTTCTATCTGCCTCAGGATGCCAAAGCGGGGTCGGAGCGGAATATCGAAGTCTCGCTCTCTGCGTCGGCTCGGCAACGGCATACGGGGGCTGAGGTTCGGTACCGGCAGCGGTATCTGGCTCCTGGAGCTGGCGGCGGTGCGGACGTCGTGGACGCCGAATCGGTGAGTGTGTTTCAGGCTCCTGAAGGCCGGTCTTCGGATTCGACGCAGCCGCAGCCCGGATTGCGGCGGCGGCGGCCCGCGGTCGACGACGCGAGTGGGTCTCGGGGGCCGATGACCGGTGGATGGCCGGTTGCGGGATCGGGATCGACCTCATCGGCTTCTGAGTCGTCTCCCGCGCAGGATTCGCAACAGGGTGGCTGGCGCAAGACTTCGGATGCCGACAGTCCCGCGGTTCCCGCACCGCCGCCGGTGGTCGAGAGTGCTCCGGCCAGGCCGGCGCCCGCTACCCCTGCTCCCGCAGCCGAGCCTGAGCAGAAGGGTGGCTGGCGGAAGGTCCAGCCGGGCGAGCAGCCTTAAGCGAGGTGTGGCCTCGCGATGCTGCTGCTATAAGATGGCAGCAGCCGAACATGCAACAAACTCCTGACACACCGACGCGCCGGGCAGTCTTCCGTACTGCCGCAGCTGCGATTGCCACTGCACAGTTCCCGATTCTCGGAGCCAATGACCGGGTGAACCTCGGCATCGTTGGCCTGGGCGGCCGTGGAACCGACCACATGAAGCTCTATTCGAAGCTCAGCACCGATGCGCGTATTACCGGGGTATGCGACGTCAACCAGGCTGCGCGGGAACGTGCCTCCGCGCTGGTGCAGAAGCTGGGCGGGAGCAAGCCGAACGACTTCGCCGATATGCGGAAGCTGTTTGAGTCGAAAGACATCGACGCTGTTTCGGTGGCGACGCCCAATCACTGGCATGCGCTCTCGACGATCTGGGCTTGTCAGGCGGGCAAGGACGTTTATGTGGAGAAGCCCGCGAGCCACAACTGCTACGAGAGTATGCAGATGGTTAAGGCTGCCCGCAAGTACAAACGCATGGTGCAGGTGGGCTCCCAGAGCCGGACGATGCCGCACAAACAGAAGGCTGTCGAGCTGATTCGCGAGGGGGCGATCGGCACGGTTTATCACGCTCGCGGCGAGTGTTTCCGGCGGCGGTTCCCGATTGGTAATACGCCGGATCAGGCGGTGCCCGCCGGGATCGACTGGTCGCTGTTTCTGGGGCCGGCGCAGATGAAGCCGTTCAGCACGAACAAGTTCGCTTACAACTGGCACTGGTTTTGGGATACCGGCAACGGCGATATCGGCAATCAGGGGATCCACGAGATGGACGTCGCGCTGTGGGGCCTCGGGATGGACGAGGGCTGGCCGGACACGGTGATGTCGACGGGCGGGCGCTATGAGTGGAAGGACGATGCCGAGACGCCGAACACGCAACTGGCGCTGTTCCGGTTCGGCGACCGGCAGCTGACGTTCGACGTGCGCAATCTTCCGACTCCGCCGGAAGGTGGGGGTCCGGTGCGCAACCCGAATTACGTCGGCAATATCTTCTTCGGGACGAAGGGCTGGATTGTCGTCGATCATTCCGGAATGGAGTTGTGGTCGAGCAAGGCGGCCAGTATCAGCGGCGAGGCGGCTCGCGGGGCCGGGGCGGGGAACCAGGAGAAGTACGAGAAGACTTTCTCCATGCAGGGTAATGGTGAGCCTACCGAGCCGCACATGAAGAACTTCCTGGATGCTGTGAAGTCACGCGATTACACATCGCTGAATGCCGAGATTGCCAAAGGTGCGCACTCGGCGGCGTACTGCCATATCGCGAATATCGCGTATCGCACGGGGCATCAGCTGAAGATGAACAAGGAAGGCAAGTTTGTCGGCGATGCGCAGGCGAATGAGTTGTGGACGCGGAAATACCGCGCTCCTTACGTCATTCCAGAGAACGTTTAACTAAAAATGGGCCGGCTTTCCGGGAAAACGGCGGTAATTACGGGCGGCGCCAGTGGAATTGGCGCCGCCACGGTCCGGCTGTTCGAGGCCGAAGGTGCGACGGTGTTCTCGCTGGACACGAAGCCAGTGGAGGCGGGGCGTAGCGGCGCGGTGTGCGACGTGTCGGACGAAGACGCGGTGGAAGCTGCGTTCTCTCGCGTCGCTTCGGAGCTCGGGGTGGTGGATGTATTGTTCAACTGCGCGGGAATTGCGGTGCGGGATCCGGTGTGGGCTGCGCAGGAAGAGGCCTGGAATCGCTGCTTTGCCGTGAATGTGAACGGCACGTTCCTTGCGTCGAAGCATGCGCTGGGGCTGATGCCGTCGGGTGGCAGCATTATCCATACGGCTTCGGTGGTTGGGATCTTTGGTGTGCGTGACAGGGCGCCCTATTCGGCGAGCAAGGGCGCGGTGGTCGCACTGACTCGCAATATGGCGATGGATCTGGCACCGCGCGGAATTCGGGTGAACTGTGTGTGTCCGGGGTTTGTCCGAACGCAGTTTATTGGCGGGATTCTGGCGGATCCGGGCCGTACGGCGCGGCTGACGGCGATGCACCCGCTGGGGCGGCTCGGGACACCGGACGACATCGCGAAGGCGGTCCTGTTTCTGGCGTCGGACGATGCTTCGTGGATCACGGGGCAGGCGATTGCAGTCGATGGTGGATTTACGTCGGGCCAGCCCTCGGAGATTTGATTCATGGCCACGCCGCGAATCGAAATCGAATATTGCACGCAATGCCGGTGGCTTTTGCGGTCGGGATGGATGGCGCAGGAACTGCTGACAACGTTCGGAACCGATATCGGCGAGATTGCGCTGATTCCGGGTGTGGGCGGCGTGTTTGAGATTCGCGTGGACGGCTCGACGATCTGGTCGCGGGCCGAGGACGGCGGATTTCCGGAGATTAAAGAATTAAAGCGGCGAGTACGGGATCGAATTGCGCCGGAACGGGACCTCGGCCACTCCGAGGCCCCGTAAAGCGCCGGTAGTTACTCGCGAATTCCCGGAACTATTGTCAGGTCGAGAGTTTGCGAGCCGCCATCTTCCACTTTTACAGCCTTCATCTTCGATACAAATGGCTTCAGGAATTCCTCGTTTTCGAGAGCACCGATGTCGATGCTGTCGAACGCGATGACGCGGTAGTCGCCGGGGGGCGCGTTGCGCATGCGGAAGGCGCCGCTCTGATCGGTGCGCGAGATGCGCATGAGGAAGGCTCGCATGGGGTTCGGGATGAAGGCCACTGTGGCTCCGGCGTACGGCTCGCTCTTCTCGTTTTTGACGGAGCCTGTGAAGTCCGATTTGCCGAGAGCGAGCGCGATATTCAGCGTGGTGCCTGAGCCACCGATTTCGATTTCATCGCCTTGCGCCTGCTGGTCGCCCGCGCGGATCTCCCGAATGTAGTGCGTGGCTGGAATGCCGGCGAGCGTGATCCGATATCGGCCCGGCACGACGTTGGCGAGCGTGAGGTCGCCTTCCGCCGTGGCGCTGGCCATGGCGACCGCGGGCGTGATGTCGTCAGCGCCGCTTAGGATGACGCGGATGGAGGGCATCTTGAGTTCCGGGCCGGGCTCGGCCTGCACCTTCCCCTTGATTTCAAATGGCACGACTACGGGGATTTCGAGATTTTGGAGTGGGCGGTCGCCCACGATGAGCTCCGATTTTACGAGGAATGGCGCGTTGCCGAGGCCGGTTGGCAAGGTGTGAAGGATGTAGGTTCCCGCGGGCACGTTCTTAAACTCGAACTTGCCCTCGGCGCTTTGGACCATGGCTCGGGGGTGGATGGCGTTGCCCATGGGTCCGGCGGATTTCGTGTTGAGGTTCAGCAGGGTGATGCTTCCGGCGGAGGCGGGGACGTTGGTGAGGCGACCCTGCACGGTGACCGTTTTTACCCTGGCGAGACGGATGTCGGTAGAGGGAATTTCGCTGCCGTCGCCGATGGTGATTTCCGATGCCTGGCTCATATCGCCTGTGCCGGGATAGCAGGCGGTGATATCGGCGTCGGCGACCTCTGGTTTCGAGTCCTTGTCAGGGGTGCGTTGGGCGAATAGTAGTTCTTCGGAATGGCGCAGATGATGTACTTGCCTGGGGGGAGCTGTCCGACACGGTATTCGCCGAGGTCGTTGGCAATGACGGGGACGGCGCCACGCGGGATTCGGGCTTTGCGGCCATTCTGGTAGTACATGCTGGCAAGGGCCATGACGAGTGCCGCGTTGACGGGCTCGCCGCTGCTGTCGAGCACTTTGCCTGCGATGGCACCCTGCTTCGGCAAAGCGATATCGATGCTGGCGAGGGCCCCGCCGGCTCCCACCACAAGGAGCTGGCCGACTGCGTCGCCGATGCGTTTTGCGCCGAAACCAGAGGTTTCATAGCCGGTCTTCTCGGCTCTGATGCGATAGCGGCCAGGCTTGACGTCCTTCACGGAATACTTGCCGTCGTCTCCCGATTCCGCTGTCTGTGACTGATCATTTTCCAGCGCCTGCAAAGTCACTTTCGCTTTGCGGATGGGGACCTTCGAAGCAGCGTGTACTACCGAGCCTTCGACTGTGGCGAGTTTGGGCTCGTTTGCCGGTGCCTGAAAGAGCGCAGCCGCCAGCAAATAGAATTGCAGCATCTTGCCTCCAATGGGAATTACGGTCTTGATTTTAGCGGAATCGGGAACACTCGGGCGGGCAGGCACTCGCCCGAGTGTCGATGAAATCAGGGCTGGGGGTGAAGCTGCGTGAGAGTGATGGCGCCCTGTCCGGTAAAGAAGCGGCGGGCGTAATCGATCTGTCCGAGGTGGTAGCTGAGGTGGCCGTAGACGTGAATCAGAAACTGGCCCGACGACATTGGCCCGAGTTGCGACACCGGGTATGGCGCGGCCATAATTTCCGGCGTAAGTCCGCTAATCACGGTCTGCACCATGTCGATTAAAGGCTGGAGCCGTGCGAGTATCTCGTCGCGCGTCAGGCCGCGGCTACTGAATTCCAGGTCGCGCTGGCGGGCAAATTCGATGTGGCCCAGCAGCCGGCCGACAAAGTCACGAAGATTTCCTTCGAGGTGGAGGGCGAGATTTCCGGCGGAGTTGCCGATGCCTGGGCAGATTTGCCACAGCGTCTGGTCATCGGGGAAGGCTTCGATTTCCTGCACCAGGCGTTTGAGGTCTCGAGCGAAAAGGGCGGCAAGTTCGGCGCTTTGCATTGGTCAGTTTCCCGCTATCAGGGTAGCGCCGAACGCGGCGAGTTCGACATCTTCGGCAGACGTGAGTCCGCTGACTGCGACAGCTCCGACGACCACGCCGTTGCGCCAGACAGGAATGCCACCGCCCCAGCCCACGAAGCGCGGGTCGCCGAAATAAGCAATGTCGAAGCCTCTGTCGGGGCTACGCACGCGGTCGCCAATATCTTTAGTTGGCGTGCGGGATCGGGCGGCGGTCCAGGCTTTGTTTTCCGCGATGCGGATGGAAGTGATGGGCGCTCCGTCCATGCGCGCGAACGCGATCAGTTCGCCGTGAGGATCGGAGACAGCGATGACGGTCGCCGTTCCCATTTCCATGCACTTTGCGGCGATGGCGTCGACGATGGCTTTGGCCTCGGCGTAGTCGATGGATTGAGTGGTCTGCAATTAAGAATCACCTTCAGGGCGAACTGTAACACGCGCGCGTCGCGGGTTCCCGTTACCGAAGCTGACGTGAGTTTTTGTAAATCGAGGCAGAACCAGATGTAATTTCGGGTCCTCCGCCAGTCGGGGGGGTGCTGAGCCATGTGAGATTATCCGTGAAACAGTTTTGGTGCCGCGGGCGTCTTCGGCTCGAACGTGCATCAAATTTAGTGCAAACTTAGGACAGCATTGCATGTTGCATATTGGCAAAGACATTCACTCCCTCAGCGACTTTAAGCGGCAGACCAGTGAGATGCTGGGTCACCTTCGCAGCACCGGACGCCCAGTGGTATTGACATTGAACGGACGGGCTGAAGTAGTGGTGCAGGACGCTTCCGCCTATCAGGAACTGCTGGACTACGTAATTCGCCTGGAAGCGCTGGCCGGCGTTCGACGCGAACTGACACCTGTTTTGCAGGCCGAGGCTGACTGACGATGTCGGCGGGGAATGGAAACAGCACTCCGTTGTCTGGTGTACGTGCGCTTTTGGCGTCTCTGCTGCTGACGGCAATCGCATTCTTTGTCCGATTCGCGCTGACACCCTTGCTGGGCGAAACGATGCCGGTAATGACGTTCATTCCGGCGATCATGGCCAGCACCTGGTTTGGGGGCTTCAACGCGGGGATTCTGAGCACGACAGCGGGGGCGCTTCTGGCGCTGCTGTACTTTGTGCCGCCGTACAGCTCACTGATTCCGGAGACAACGGAAGCGTCGGTGGGGATGCTGCTGTACTTTGTCACGGGCCTGCTGTGCACTTTCTTTGTCGACGGATACCGGCACCATCGGCAACGTGTCCGCATCTCTGACCGCAATGCCTCACTGAGCCGCGCGCGGCTGGCCGAACTGCTGGAGAGCATTGATGACGGATTTGTCGCGCTCGATCAGGATTGGCGCTTCACCTGGGTGAACCCGAAGGCGACGGAGCTCAGCGGCCGCGACGGGGGAACGCTGACGAGCGGGCTGTTCTGGCAGGCATTTCCGGCATTCGCGGAAACCGGCGCCGCTGCGATCTTTCGCAGAGCGATGACCGAGCGGGTGGCCGGCAGGGCCGAGGTGTTCGAGGCGACCAGCAATCGCTGGCTTGAGGCTCGCATCTTCCCTGCGTCCGAGGGCGGTCTGACGGTATACCTGACCGACATCAGCGAACGGCGCCGTGCGGATGCCGAACTGCGGCGTGCGCGCAAACAGACCGAGGACATTCTCGGCAGCATCCAGGAGAGCTTCATTGTTCTGGACCGCGAGTGGCGTTTTGTGTGGGTGAATCAGCGTGTATCGGACAAGCTGGGCAAATCGCTGGCCGATATCGTCGGCAGGCATGTATTCGAGGTCAGTCCGGAGGCAAGAGGCACGGCCTGCGAGACCTTCTGCGCGAAGGTGTACGCGGAGGGAACCCCGCAACACTTTGAGGTCTGTTACCCGGGCGCCAGCCGATGGTACGAGGTGCATGCGTATCCGACGGAAGAGGGCGGGCTGTCGGCCTATATCCTCGACATCACGGACCGTCAAAATGCGGAAGCGAAGCTGCGAATTCGCGAGGCCGAGCTGAGCGCCATCATGGACAACGTTCCGGTGCTGGTGTCGTACTACGGTACGGACGGGATTTGCCGGAGTTCGAACCGGCGCTACCGAGAATTCTTTGGTGAAGGCGAGATGCATGAGGGCCGGGGCATTGTCGAACTGACGCCCGACGATCATTTCACCCGGGCCGTGAGTGGCCAGGTTGTGAGCTACAGCACGCAGGTATGTGGTCGAGATGCGCAGATGCGGGATCTGCAAACCACTCTCACTCCGCTGCGGAATGAGACGGGGGCGGTGAACGGAGTCATCGCACTATCCGTTGACGTTACGGAGCGAAATCGAGCGGAGATCACGCTTCGGGCGAGCGAGGAAAGGCATCGCTTCCTGGCGGAGAGCATCCCTCAGTGCGTATGGACGCGCGGACACGACGGGCGCATCAATTATGTAAATCCCCACTGGACTGAGTACACGGGCCTGACGCTGGAAGAATCACGGATGGACGGCTGGCTGGACCTGGTGCATCCGGATGACGAGGCACCGCTTCGAGAGGCGATGGCGCAGCGGCTGGAAGGGAAGCCGTACGAGGTGGAGTTCCGATTCCGCCGAGCTTCCGACGGAGCGCTTCGCTGGCACCTGGCGCGGGGCCGCTATCTGAACGATCAGAGTGGCGAAGCGCAGTGGATGGGGATCGCGGTGGACATTCACGGCCGCAAGGAAAGCGAGGATGCAATCCGGGAGAGCGAACGGCGGTACAGCACGCTGGTCAGCGCTGTGCCTGCGCTGGTATGGTCGGCCGATGCGGACGGAAACAACACATGGGTGAGCGAGCAATGGACCACCTACACAGGGCAAGCCAGCAAGGACGGAGTCGGCGTCGACTGGGCGAAGCCGATTCACCCGGAAGATGCGGATCGATGGGCCGCAGCGTGGGCCGACTCGGTTCGTACCGGGCAGCCGTTCGAACTGGAGTACCGGATTGTTAACTGCACGGGCGAGGCCCGCTGGTTCCTGTGCCGTACTCTGCCGGTTAAGAACGGCGACGGGAGAATGCAGTGGCTCGGCACCTGCACGGATATCGATGACCGCAGACGGGCGGAAGAGGCTCTGCGGCACACGAATGCGACGTTAACGGCGTTCATACGGGCGTGTCCGCTTGCGGTGACGGTACTGGATGAGGACGGGACCATCCGGCTGTGGAATCCCGCGGCGGAGGCGCTGTATGGATGGCCGGAGGCGGAGGCCATTGGTCGGTATCATCCTGCGATTCCGCCTGCAATGCGCGGGGCGTTTCAGGAGAATGTCCGTCGGGTGCTGGCGGGCCAGCCACTGCTGGGCGCGGAGACGGTGCGCCTGCGCAGGGACGGCACGACGTTCATGGGTCAGAGTTGGACGGCCGCTGTGGGAGGGGGCGATGGCAGCCGGCAACTGATCTCGATTGTGGCGGATGTGACCGAACGCATTCGGGCCGAAGCGGCGATTCGGGAAACCGAGCAGCGCTTCCGCACGATGGCGGATCAGGCGCCGGTGCTGGTGTGGGTGGCGGATACATCAGGTATGTTCACCTGGGTGAATCGGCCATGGCTGGAATTCACGGGCCGCATGCCACTGGAGGAGTACGGGCGAGCCTGGCTGGAAGGAGTGCATCCGGATGATGCCGGGGTATGGGATGACTGTCGGAGCGAAGCCTGGGAAAAGCGCACGGCGTTCAGTTTTGAATTTCGGTTGCGCAGGCACGATGGGGAGTTTCGCTGGATTCTGGTTCGAGCTGTGCCGCTGGTGGCCTCCGACGGGACGTTCAACGGGTACATCGGATCGTGCATCGATCTGACGGAGCGACGGCAGGCGGAGAACGCGTTGCGGGAGAGCGAGGAGAGGCTTCGTCTGGCGCTGAGCGCGGCGGATATGGCCACGTGGGACTGGGACCTGGGTACAGGGGACGTGACCTGGTCGAAGAACCTGGCGGACCTTTCGGGACTCGGTGGCAACCCTCCCGATTTCGATTCGGCGATGGGAACCGTGCATCCGGACGATCTGCCCCGTGTGCTGGCGGCGGTGGAAGGGTCCGTGACGCAGGGACTGCCCTACGAGTGCGAGTACAGGGCTGTGCATCCCGACGGACGCATTGAATGGATCCTGGGTAAGGGTCACGTTGTTCGGGACGAATCGGGCGATGTGAAGCGGCTGATTGGCGTGGCGCTGGATGTGACCGCCCGGCGGGAGGCCGACCAGGCGCTGCGCGAGAGTGAGGAGCGGCTGCGCATGGCGAAGGAAGCCGCGGAACTCGGGATCTGGGAGTGGGACATCAAGACGGGGCAGGTGAAATGGTCGCAGGAGATCTACCGCTTCATTGGGGTGGAGCCCGGTCCGGAGTTCCTGACGCTGGACTTCTGGAAGGACTGCGTGCACGCCTCGGACAGGGAAATGGCGATCGCCGCCGGCCTGCGGGCGGTGGAAACGGGGCAGTTGCTGTCCATTGAGTTTCGCGTGGTGCGGCGGGACGGCGCGGTGCGCTGGCTGTTATCGCGAGGCAGGCCGGTGATGGACGAATCCGGCGAGCGGACTCGCATGATCGGCGTCAACATCGACGTGACGGAGCGTCGGGAGACCGAGGAGAAACTGCGGCAGACGAACGCGGAGCTGGAGCAATACGCGTTTGCGGCGAGCCATGATCTGCAGGAGCCGCTGCGAATCGTGATGCTGTATTCGCAGCTGTTGACACGGCGGGTGGGCGATCAGTTCGATGCGGAAACGAGGCGGCACTTTGAGAACATACGGTTGGCCGCGTCGCGCATGCAGATGCTGATCGACGACTTGCTGTCGTATTCCCGGATTCTGGCGGAAGGGGAACGCGCGTTCGCTCCGGTGTCGATGGACGCGGTGCTGGAGGTGGCTAGTCAGGCCTGCAAGGCTGCGGTGGATGAAGCGGACGGTGTGATTGAGGCGGAGGAATTGCCGGTTGTTCACGGCGACTATAACGCGCTGGTGGGGGTGCTGCAGAATTTGATATCGAACGCTGTGAAATACCGTGTGAAGGATGTCGCTCCGCGGGTGGAGGTTCGGGCGGAACGGGAGGCGGACTGGTGGCACTTCCGGGTGAGCGATAACGGGATCGGGATTAATCCGGCGTATCACACGCGCATCTTCGGTGTGTTCAAGCGGCTGCACGGCAAGGAGGTTCCGGGCACGGGAATCGGTCTGGCGATCTGCAAGCGGACGGTGGAACAGCACGGAGGCAAAATTTGGGTTGAGGGTAAGGAAGGGGAGGGGTCGACGTTCCACTTCACTCTGCCTGCGGTGCCGGTCAGTGCAGAAGCCGCCGATTCTGCGCAAGTATAGAAGGCATGACCCGATCGATTCTGACAATTCTGCTGGCGACGGCGGCCGTGTTCGCGGCCGGGCCGGAAGACGCGATTCGAGATGCCGACGTGAAGTGGGCGGCGGCGGTGAAGGCCGGCGACACGGCAACTCTGGAGAAGGTATATACTCCCGGCCTGATCTATGCGCATGCGACAGGCAACGTGGAAGACAAGACCACGTACATTAACCGGCTGAAGTCCGGCAAGCAGCGGTATACCGACGTGATCATTGAGAAGACCAAGGTTGTGACGTACGGGCAGTCGGCTGTATCGCACTCGGTGGTCCGGACGATCGGCACGAATGACGCCGGCAAGTTTAATGACCACGTGATGATGATGCATCTGTGGGTGAAGCAGGGCGGCAAATGGCTGCTGGCGGCGCATCAGACGACCAAAATCCCATAATGGAACTGGTCGCATGTTATTCTTAGAGTTCACGGTAGAGGCGCGGTCTTCATGAGTAGCCGGTGCAGAGTTTCGGGTATCTCCGAAGCTTCGGTGAAAGGGGTGGGCCGCCGAAACTGGAACCGGAAGAGACTCCGGCCTGGTTGGGGGATGTCGGTTAAGACCGGTCCACTGTCATCCGCTGCAAAGCGGGTGGGGCGCTATCGAGGATGCCAGCCGCAATTTACTCATGCCCTCGCGGTCCGCTACTCGTTAGTCCCCTCTTTATCCATACAGACTGGAACTATCAATTATGGACGTAGTCGCCCTTACCCGGGCTCTTGTTGACATCGAATCGATCACAGACAACGAAGAAGCTGTCGGCGAATATCTGTTTCAGCGTCTTCGTGCAATGGCCGGCGGCACTGGCGGTGCCGTGGAGAAGATTGAGGTGGAGCCGCACCGCTTCAATGTTCTTGCGTGCTGGGGCACTCCGATAGTCACGTTGTCGACTCACATGGACACTGTGCCGCCGTTCTTCGCGTCGCGCGAGGACGACACCGATGTGTGGGGGCGCGGGGCGTGCGACACCAAGGGCATTATCGCGTCGATGATTCAGGCTGCGGAGCGGCTTCTGGCTGCTGGCGTGCGCAATTTCGGGCTGCTGTTTGTGGTCGGTGAGGAGCGCAACTCGGCTGGCGCGTATGCGGCTGCGCAGGATCCACGCGGGTCGAAGTTCATTATCAACGGCGAGCCGACGGAGAATCGACTGGCGCTGGGGTCGAAGGGCTGTCTGCGCTATGAACTGATCGCGCGCGGGCGGATGGCGCACTCGGCTTATCCCGAGCTGGGCGATTCGGCGATCCACAAGCTGGTGCCGGTACTGCAGTCGATACTGGCTGTTCCGCTGCCGGTGGATTTGCTGCTGGGTCCGTCGACGCTGAATATCGGGACTATTACTGGTGGCCGAGCCACGAATGTCATTGCCGATTATGCGAAAGCGGAAGTAATGATTCGCATTATCGATGGCGGCGACTCGACGGACACCATTGTGCGCGGCGTGGTGGACGACACGGTGGAGATCAGCGAAGTACTGCGAATTCCCGCCGTACGGCTCGGATCGCTGGATGGATTCGAGACGACCGTGGTTGCGTATACCACCGATATTCCGGCATTCGGTACCGCCTGGGGACAGCCGTTCCTCATCGGCCCAGGCACAATTCACGTAGCGCACACGACCGAGGAACGCGTGCCGAAAGCGCATCTGCACCAGGCGGTGGACCTTTACGAAGCGATGGTCCGACGCCTTATGGTGGCCTGAAAGACAAACTCATGAAGAAGATTGAAGTCGGCGTATTGGGCGCGACCGGAATGGTCGGCCAGCACTTTGTGAAGTTCCTTCGGAATCATCCGTGGTTTGAGTTGACGTGGGTTGGCGCGAGTGACCGGTCGGCCGGAAAGCTGTACTCGGATGCGACTCAGTGGCGGCTGGATGCCGAGATGCCGCCGCGCATCGCGGGGCTGACTGTGCAGGTCTGCGACCCGTCGACGGCGCCTCCGAAGCTGGTGTTTTCGGCGATGGACGCGTCGGTTGCGACGGACATTGAGCAGGCGTTTGCGGCGGCGGGGCACGTTGTTGTTTCGAATTCACGCAATCACCGGATGGAAGCCGATGTGCCTCTGCTGGTGCCTGAGATCAATTACGATCACCTGCGGATTCTGCCGCTGCAGCGGAAGAATCGGGGCTGGAAGGGCATGATCGTTACCAACCCGAACTGCTCGACGATTGTGATGACGCTGGGGCTGGCGCCTTTGAAACCGTTCGGAATTCAGCGCATTTTGTGCGCCACGTTACAGGCGGTTTCGGGCGCGGGATATCCGGGTGTGGCGTCGATGGATATTTTGGGAAATGTGATTCCGTATATCGGCAGTGAAGAGCCGAAAATGGAATCGGAAACGCAGAAGATTCTGGGCGAACTGGTCGGCGATTCGTTTCAGCCGCTTCGGGCGAAGGTGAGCGCGCATTGCAATCGGGTGCCGGTTGTCGACGGGCATATGGTTTGCGTGAGCGTGGAACTGGAGCAGAAGGTCGGTGTCGAGGCGCTGCGGGCCGCGTTCGATTCGTACACCAGCCTGCCGCAGCAGAAGGGTTTGCCAAGCGCTCCGCCGCGTCCGGTGGTCTATCTGGATCAGGCGGACCGGCCGCAGCCGCGTCGCGATATCGACCGGGATAATGGCATGACCGTGACCGTTGGGCGACTGCGGGAATGCCCGGTATTCGATTATAAATTTATTGCGTGCGGCCACAACACCGTGCGTGGCGCGGCTGGCGCCGCCGTACTTAACGCCGAGTTGATGTACTCGGAAGGACTTCTGGGCTAGATGATAGTAATGAAATTCGGCGGAAGTTCTGTGGAATCCGCCGCCGCGATACGGCGTGTCGCATCGATCGTGCAGGGGCGGCTGTCACGCCGTCCCGTGGTGGTTGTCTCGGCGATGGGCAAGACCACGAATAAGCTGCTGGCCATTGCCGACGCGGCTTCGAAAGGCGAGCGCGAAGATGCGCTCGAATTGCTGGAGGCGCTGCGCGAGTTCCATCTGAAAGAGGGCCGGGACCTGGTTCCGAAGGGCCGGCGCGCGGCCGATCTGGAAGCTACCGTGACGTCGCTGTTCGACGAGCTGGAGGAGTTGATCAAGGGCATCTCGGTGCTCGGGGAACTGACTCCACGGGCAACGGACGCGGTGTCGAGTTATGGGGAGCGCCTGTCGAGCATGGTTTGTCATTATGCCTTTGAGGAGATGGGCATCCCGTCGAGCCATGTGGATTCGCGCGAGGTAATTGTCACCGACGGCCGGTTCACGCACGCCACTCCGCTGCTGCCGCAAACATATGCGCGGCTGGAAGGCACGCTGCCGGAGAAGCTGCAAACCGGTGTGGTGGTGATGGGCGGGTTTATCGGCGCTACTGAAGACGGCGTAACGTCGACGCTGGGCCGGGGTGGCTCCGATTTCAGCGCGGCTCTGATCGGCGCCGGGATTGGGGCGCAGGAGATTCAGATCTGGACCGATGTCGACGGTATGCTCACGGCCGATCCCACCGTGATGCCGGGCGGCTTTCGAGTGCGGCAGATTTCCTTTGCCGAAGCGGCGGAACTGGCGTATTTCGGAGCGAAGGTGCTGCACCCGTCGACGGTGATGCCGGCCGTCGAACGGAATATTCCGGTGCTGATTCTGAACTCGCGGCGGCCGGAAGTGGAAGGCACGCGGATCTCGCGCGAAAGTGTTCCGTGCAACAACATCGCCAAGTCGATTGCCTGCAAGAAGAACGTGACGCTGCTGAATATTGTGTCGAGCCGGATGCTGGGGGCTCACGGGTTCCTGCGGAGAATTTTCGAGGTGTTCGACCGGTTTGAGACGTCGGTGGACATGATCGCCACCAGCGAGGTGAGTGTGTCGCTGACGATTGACAACACGTCCCGGCTGCGGGAGATTATTCGGGAATTGCGTCAGTTCTCCGAAGTCACGTCGGAAGAAGCGCAGGCGATCGTGTGTATTGTCGGGGATAATATTCGGCTGACGCCCGGTGTCGCGAGCCATGTGTTTCGGGCACTGGAAGATGTGAATGTGCGGATGATTTCGCAGGGCGCGTCGCTGCTCAACATTGGCGTTGTTGTGGCGCAGGCGGATTTGAAAACGGCTGTGGAACGGCTGCACGCGGAGTTTTTCACAGAACTCGACCGAGAGGTATTCGCGGCATGAAGATTGCGATCGTCGGCTACGGGAAGATGGGGAAGCTGATCGCGGAACTGGCGCCGGAGTATGGCTGCGAAGTGGCGCTGGTGATGGATGAAAACAATAATGCTTCGGGCGAGGGCATCACACGCGAGGCGTTTGCGGGCATCGACGCGGCGATTGAATTTTCGACTCCCCATACGGCGGTCGCCAATATGGAGCGGCTGGCGGCGGCGGGCGTGAACACTGTAGTCGGTACGACGGGCTGGGGCGAGGAGATGGCTCGAGTCCAGGCGGCGGTGGATGCGGGCGGGATCGGACTGGTGTGGAGTCCGAATTTCTCGGTCGGCGTGAACGTATTTTTCCGGCTGGTGTCGGAGGCGGCGCGGCTGATGGCGAATGAGTCCGAGTACGGGTCGTGGGCATGGGAGATTCACCACGACACGAAGAAGGATGCGCCTTCCGGGACGCTGGTGAAGCTGGTGGAAGAAATGAAGTCGGCTGGCTATGAGCGCAATATCGATGTGAGTTCCAGCCGCGCGGGGCGGCATCCGGGCACGCATGAAATTGGGTTCGATTCGTCGGCCGATACGTTGACGCTTCGACACACCGCGCGGAGCCGGGAAGGGTTCGCACGCGGCGCTTTGAAGGCGGCGCAGTGGGTTGTTGGCAAGCGCGGTTTATTTGAGTTCAGCGAAGTCCTGTTCGGAGGAAAAGCATGAAATTCCGGGGATGCGGCACGGCGCTGGTTACGCCGTTTCATGGAGACGGCTCGGTTGACGAAGCGGCATTTCGCGCGCTGGTGCGACGCCAGATCGACGCGGGGATCGACTTCCTGGTCCCGTGCGGCACCACGGGTGAGAGTCCCACGCTGCGGCCTGAGGAACACCTGCGCGTGGTCGAGATCACGCTGGAAGAGTCCGATGGGCGCACTCCGGTGCTGGCTGGCGCGGGTGGATACAACACGCGTGAAGTGATCGAACTGGCGGCCGAGGTGGCGGATCTGGGCGCCGACGGCATCCTCTCCGTCACGCCGTATTACAACAAGCCCACGCAGGAAGGTCTGATCCAGCACTATGCGGCGATTGAGAAGGCCGTGGGCATTCCGATCATCGTTTACAGCGTGAAGGGGCGGACGGGCGTGAACGTGGAACCGTCGACGGTGCAGCGCCTGGCGGCGATTGACGGAATTGCCGGGATTAAAGAGGCGTCGGGCGATGTGAACCAGATGGGCAGGATCTGCGCCGATGCTCCGGACGATTTCGCGGTGCTGTCGGGGGACGACTCGCTGACGCTTCCGTTGCTTGCACTTGGCGGGCATGGGCTGATTTCGGTGGTGTCGAACGTGATTCCGAAGCAGATGACGGAACTGGTTCGCGCGGGACTCGACGGAAATTTTTCGAGCTGCCGTGAGATTCATCGGCGCTGGCTTCCACTAATGGATGTGCTATTCGTGGAATCCAATCCGATTCCGGTGAAAGCCGCTCTGGCTGCCATGGGACTGTTGCAGCCCGTTTACCGGCTGCCGATGGTCGCTGCCGCGGAATCAAACCAGGCCAGGATTCAGGATACACTTCGTGCCGGAGGCTTGATTTGACAGACTCGCTGGTTCGTTCTATTGAAATTGCGTTTGCAGACCGTTCCGGTGACATATTGCATGGGTATCGTGCCGCGTTCGACGAGTTGAAGCGTGGTCTGAACGAGGGGCGTATTCGTGCTGCCGAGCCGGATCGGTCGTCGCCCAGTGGCTGGAAGGTAAACGAGTGGGTGAAGAAGGGCATTCTGCTCGGCTTCCGCATTTCGAATGTGATTGACGTGTCGATTGACCCGCTGAAGCAGCCGTGGTTCGACAAGTCATCGTATCCGGTGAAGCGGCTGACGCTGGCGGATCAGGTGCGTGTGGTGCCGGGCGGTTCGTCGATTCGCGATGGCTGTTATGTGGGTCGCGGCGTCACGTGTATGCCTCCGATGTATATCAACGTCGGAGCGTTTGTGGATTCCGATACCATGGTGGATTCGCATGCGCTGATTGGGAGCTGTGCGCAGATCGGCGAGCGGTGCCATATTTCGGCGGCGTCGCAGATTGGCGGCGTGCTGGAACCGGTGGGGGCGATGCCGGTGATCATCGAAGACGATGTGCTTGTGGGCGGCAACTGCGGCGTTTATGAAGGCACAATTGTGCGGAAGCGCGCGGTTCTGGGGACGGGCACGATATTGAACCGGTCGACGCCTGTTTACGATTTGGTTCGGGGCCAGGTTTATGCGGCCACCGATGACATGCCGCTGATTATTCCCGAGGGCGCGGTTGTGATCGCGGGATCCCGGGCGGTGGGTAGTGGTAAGGGCAAGGAGTGGGGAATCTCGCTGTACACTCCGGTGATTGTGAAGTATCGGGATGAGAAGACCGACGCGAAGATTCAGCTTGAGGATTTGCTTCGGTAGTGTGGGGCGGTTCTGGGGAACCGCCGCAGGCCTAGGGGCCCATAAGCGCTAACTTAAGGATTGATGTTTTTTAATGAAGGCGCTATACTGTCAGCATGCACCCTCTCGACGAGGATTGGAATCTGCTACTTAGCTTGTTGCCTGCCGAGTGGCAGAATCAAGCCG
>Ga0163150_10004996_pt1 | contig 17357 bp, 13 predicted proteins | sample OliLakLV19P2IB_FD_148628 | JGI IMG/M metagenome (GOLD analysis project Ga0163150, IMG submission 148628) | Freshwater microbial mat bacterial communities from Lake Vanda, McMurdo Dry Valleys, Antarctica - Oligotrophic Lake LV.19.P2.IB | ecosystem: Environmental > Aquatic > Freshwater > Lake >...
GACTTAACCAGGCGTGAAACTTCAATGGCGGGCGCGAGTTCAGACATTTCGTTCCCACCCTATTGGCGTGAACCTACGCGAATGGCTAGAGCAGAAAGAGGTGATTCGACAGTCGATGGCGGGAAGGTCGTTCACTTGATCTTCTCCAGCGTGACTTCGCCGGCCCGAAACCGGTGGACCTTGCCCCGCGTGTCCCGCACTAGCAGCGCTCCTTCGTCATCGAGGCCGCTGACAATTCCATGATGCCGCCGCCCTCCTTCGAGCAGCGTGATTGGTTTGCCGCGCAACAGATCATAACGATGCCAGAGATCGGCGAAACTCTTCACATGCTCGCCTTCAGTGAAGTTTTGATACGCCAGCAGCACCCGGCCGATCAGGGCGGCCGCGAGTCGGTTGAGATCCAAGGGTGCTCCGGTCACGTCGGCCAGTGAGATGGCGCGGCGGGCGAGATCGGGCGGCAAGCCGGTTTCCGGGCTGTTGACGTTGAGCCCGAGGCCGAAGATCAGGTCGCGAATCTCATCGGAGTCGACCCGGGCTTCCGTGAGCATGCCGCCAGCCTTGCGTCCGTCGAAAAGGATGTCGTTTGGCCATTTGATCCCGGGGGTGACTTGGGCAAAGTTGGCAAGCAGTTCGCACACATTCAGGCCCATCCACAGCGTGAAGGTCTGCATGCGTTCCGGCGCGACGCGCGGGCGAAATGCGAAACTCGCGTAGAGGTTTCCGGTGGACTCGCTGTGCCAGGTCCGACCGAAACGCCCGCGACCCTTGGTCTGGCGGCGCGCCAGGATGGCAAAGGGGGCGGCGCGACCGGCCGCGAGTTCGCGGGCTGCTTCGTCGTTGGTGCTGTCGATTTCATCATGCACCACGAATGAGAAATTCCGCGGCCGCACTTTCAGCTGGGTCTCGATCGAGACGGTGTGAAGCGTCTTTGGGCGGGCCGCGATGCGGTATCCGCGGGAACGCTGGGCCTCAAACTCGTATCCCGCGGCCCTGAGCTTCTCCATGTGCTGCCAGACGGCTACCCGGCTAACTCCCAGTTTGGCAGCCAGTGCGGTCCCGGAAAGCCAACCCGGCTCATGCGCCAGGAGTTCGCGGAGGATGACGTGGTCGCTGGTCGGCATGGAAGAATGATTGGCGGGGAAAAGGAGCAGAAGCGAAGCGGATGCGCGTTTCTAGCCCGGAAATTTCACACCTTTCATGGTCATTGCGAGCCTCAGGAACGAGGGCGCGCCAATCCAGCTAGTACCTGTAACGTCTATAATTTCGGATAAAGGCGGGTGAGTTTGATTCGCGCGTCCTTGGTGGTGAAGCGCCAGTTGACCGGTGCTCCGCGATGATTGCGGTCAGCTTGCCAGGCCGCGATTTCACTGCGCATCGCCTCGGACGAAGGGATGCGACGATCGAGGCACTGGCCGTTGAGCGCGCTTAATTCGATTTCCGCGATGTTCAGCCAGCTGCCGTGCTTCGGAGTATAATGGATTTCGAGGCGCTCGGCGAGACGACGGGCTTCGGCTGGCGGGAAGGTCTGGTAGAGCGAGGCGAGGTCGTGGGTGTTGAGGTTGTCCATCACCAGTCGGACTTTGACCGCCAGCGGATAGCGCTCATCGAGCATGGCCTTGATGAACCGAGCCCAATCCTGGCGGGTGCGTCGCTCGGTGACTTCGACGTGGCGACGTCCGGCCAGCGGTTCGACTTCCACGAACAAGGTGGCCACGCCGTGGCGCACATATTCGTGGTCGAGGATGTGGCCGTGGCCGGGCGCGGCGGGAATGGGCGCATGGACCTCGCCGACCAATTGCTTGTTCGATTCATCCATGCACACGACGGGAAGGCCCGACACGCGGCCCCGCGCCGGCTGCAATGACGTGAACCCGAGAGCATGAAACCAATTAAAATCCATCGCTGACCTGATCAATAAATACGCGGGAAACGTGGCCGTAAAATTTTACGTCGATGAGCCGTGCCTTGCCTGCGCGACCTGTCCGGGAAACCGGACGAATTGGAAACCGCCCCCGCTAATCTCCCGCAGAGCGGCAAAGCAAATTCCTGTCAGCTAAACTCGAATCGATTCCAACCCCCAAAAAAACCAAACGAGGCCATTATGCTTATCAGTAAAAAAATCAACGACGCGATCAACGAACAGATCGGCATTGAATTCGGCGCGTCGTTGCAATACCTCGCGATGGCGGCTCACTTCGCCGCGGAAGGTTTGACGGAACTGGCCGCCCACTTCTACCGTCAGGCCGAAGAGGAGCGCGATCATGCCATGCGCTTTGTCCAATATGTCGTGGACGTCGGCGGCCGGGTCGAAATCCCCGCCATCACCGCGCCCAAATGCAGTTTCAAAAGCGTGGAGGAGGTCGTCAAACTGTCGCTCGACGGGGAAAAACCCGTGACCGGGCATATCAACGTGCTGGTCGAACTCGCGATCAAGTCGTCCGATCATATCACTCAGAATTTTCTCTCCTGGTTCATCCGGGAACAACTGGAAGAAGTTTCCAGAATGGAAAGTCTGCTGAAAACGGTCCAACGCGCCGGCGAAACCAATCTGCTTTATGTTGAAGAACACCTGGCCCGCCAGCGCAACCACAAGGCTGCTGCTGCGGCAGAATAAAAGTCGGGTTGCGAGCTTGAGAGAAATCGGTGCGAAACGGTTGCGGGGAAAGTTTCGACGGTCGTTTTCGAGACAAGTATTGGAACCGGGAGCAGCGGTGGGGCGTGAGGCAAAATTCTTCTTTCAGGCAGCCAGGGGAAGGGAGTCGTTGCGGGCCGCATGGGCGTTGAGGCGATGTTTCCAGAAATCGTCCAAGCGTCGGCTGCTGTGGATGCAGCGCAAGGCGAGGATATTATCGGCCCCGGCTTTGGACCAGAACATCCCCGATTGTTTGCAGCGGCCGCCGATGACGGTCTTGCAGCCCGCTTCCACCACGCCCGAACCGATGAAGTAGCCGGCCGCCCGGTAGGTGCCATACTCCATCCGGCTGACGTTGCTGACGAAGTAATGCAGAGCTTTTTCGACCGCCGGCGCGTGCGGCTGGCCCGCGCATTCCCGGCGCGCCTGTGCGATCAAGTCTTCGACCTTGTCCTTGAGTAATCCCTTCGCCCTGGAGCGAAGCCGGGACTTGTAGTCGGGATGCGCCTTGCCGATGAGGGATTCCAGGACCCAGCCCGCATGCTCCATGGCGTGGTAGAAATCCACGATTTGGATACAGTCCTTGAAGTTGAGTGAGGCCATGTTTTCCAGCCCGTGGGCTCCGTCGATGAGCACCACGACTTTGGCGGCCGTGCCATAACCACGCCGGAGCGCCTCCTGGCGCAGAAAGGGGCCGAACTGGTCGATGGGCATGAAGCCGGAAACATAGGTGGTCGATTCCCAGTCCCGCACGGGCCGGCCCTTCTCGTCGACCCGGTGCTGGGTAAACACGCATCCCAGATAGGCCTGGCGGGTTTTGGCGGTACCATCGGGCTGCTTACCTTTGCGCCCGACCAGTTCCGCCGGCACCATCGGGACGCCGGTGCCATCGGCACTGATATACATGACGGGCGCGTCGCACTGCTCGCAGCTTCCCGGTTTGGCCGTCCGCTGTTATTTTCCGATTGGAAGAATTTTGTCTCACACCCCGGTTGGCAGTAGCCGCGAAGGTGTTTTGGAAGTGGCACGGGTGGCCCGCCTGTGGGATTGGGGAATTTCTCAGACATGGGCAAGATGCCCATGCCACCATGGAAGACCGACAAACCGGAGATGCGCCCGCAGGCTGGGGTCGCTCGCTGGGGCCTGCCACGAACGTCGCGGAGGCCCCGTTGGGTCGTGGCGACGGCCGAGTCCATGACGTCCCAGAAGTGCGGCGTTACTCGGCATTGCCGAACACACGGTCGAGGCGCTCGCTGCCAAAGGGACCCGGCTTTGTGCCGAGTTTCTGCGCGCGAGGGGCGTGGAGACTGCGCGATGACCCGCCATGAATCCGGAACGTAATATTAAACCCCCGCGGAATTTTCGAGCAGGAGAGAGCTCCACGATCGAGCAGGCGGCCTCGGATTGGATTGCGCGTCGGGATCGCGGGCTAACCCCGGCGGAACGCACGGCCTTCGCCGATTGGTCGCGCGCGGACCCGCGGCATCCGCTCGAGTTGGAGCGCCTTGGGGCGACTTGGACAGAACTGGATCGCATAAAAAAGGTGGATACGCTGCAGGCCATGGCAGCTGACGTCGTCGCTCGCGCCAGAGCCGGCCGGGCGCGCCGCCGTTTCGTTTGGTTCGCGTCGCTCGCGGGTGCCGCCGCCGCACTCCTGGCCGTGGCCTTTACGACACTTCGGGACGGTTTGTTGCCGTCGTTAACAGAGGTGCGAGTTCCCCACTATCCGCGCGACAACTATCGCGTCCTGGAGAGCACCGTTCACCGTCTTACTCTGGCGGATGGCTCCGTGGCTGAGCTCAATGGGGCGAGCGAGATCGCGGTCGACTTCAGCTCCACCGAACGGCGAGTTCAGTTGTTGGTGGGGGAGGTTCATTTCATCGTGGCGAAGGACGGGGCGCGCCCATTTTACGTCACGGCTGGGCCGGTGACCGTCCGCGCCGTGGGCACCGCGTTTAACGTGCGCCTCGCCGCCGAGTCCGTCGAAGTCTTGGTCACGGAGGGCAAAGTGAAGCTCCACTCCACGGTCGCTCCGTCGGCGGCCGAGGCCGTTGAACTCGCGGCCGAACCTTTGGCCGAGGTCGCCCCGGCGCTGGTGGAGGGTCAGCGCGCGGTGATCTCCCGGACGGGCCCTGTCAGTTCGGGTGCGGTGGCAATCGGTGACGTGGGGCAGGCGGAGATCGACGAAACGCTCGGCTGGCAGAGCGTTCGGCTGGTGTTCAACAATACGCCTTTGCACGAGGTCGTGGCGGGTTTCAACGAGTACAACGCGCACCGTCTCACCATTGGTGACAGCCGGATTCGCGGGCGCATTCTCACCGGCGTATTTCGAGCGGATAATTTGGATGGATTTGTGCGATTGCTCCGGGCGTCGCTGGATGTGAAGGCGGAGCAGCGAACGTCGCACGAGACGGTCTTGTTGCCGGCGCGCTAACTTTCTTTTCCGAAATCGTAACGGAAACGCGCCGCGCGACAGTCTTGGGGAGTAAGCCCACCACCTCACGGTGCGCCCAACCCCTCATGAATCGTTCTCCCGCCACTGATTTCATTTCACCCCGTTTGCGCAGCCGACTGACCGGGCTTGTGCTGACCGTTGCTGGATTTCTCTTTGCCTTGCTCCCGGTCGACGCCGCCGAAGCCGCGCGCCGGTCCTTTGATATTCCCGCCGGTCTGGCGGAGTCGACCTTCCGCCGATTCAGTGAACAAGCGGGAGGGCAGTTTGTGTTTTCGGCTGACCGCGTTGTCGGTGTCAGCACGAACGTCGTGAAGGGTGAGTTCACGCCCCGTGACGCCCTCGACCGACTTGTCGCCGGCACGAGTCTGCGCGCAGTGCAGGATCAGCGCACGGGAGCGCTCACCGTGGATCGCATCGCTCAGGCCCCGGCCAACACGGGCGTAGGGTCGATCGAAGGGCGCGTCCTGAACCAGTCGGTTGGCACCTACGTGAACAATGCCCGCATCGTGGTCGAGGCGCTTCGACTCGAGACGGCTACGGATGAATTCGGGCGCTACACGTTGCCGCGGGTTCCGGCCGGCGAGGTCGCCGTGAAAGTATTCTACACGGGATTTCCCGCCGAAACGCAGCTAGTTACGGTGGAGCCCGGCCGCCGGGTCGAGCGCAACTTTACCCTCCGCAGTTCCGGGAGCAGTGAGGATGCCCTGGTGCGACTCGATGCCTTCACCGTCGCGGCGCAACGCGACATGGCTGCCTCCGATATCGCCGTGAACGAGCAGCGCTTCTCGTCTGAAATCAAGAACGTCGTCGCGACGGATTCTTTCGGCGACATCGCCGAGGGGAATGTGGGTGAGTTTGCCAAGTTTCTACCCGGCGTGACTCTTAACCGCGACGGCAGTGACGGCCGCAGTATTTCCCTCGGTGGAGTTCCTCCGGGATCGACGCCGATCATGGTCGATGGCAACAGCCTCGCGAGTGCGGCGTCCTCCAGTGGCGGTCGCCAGGTCGAGTTTGAACAGATCTCGATCACCGGCATGTCGCGGATCGAAGTGACGCGTTCTCAGAATCCGGATACGCCGGCCAACGCGATCGGCGGCACGGTGAATTTGATCAGCAAAAGCGCGTTTGAGCGCTCGAAGCCGATCTACACCGTCAAATCGTATCTCTCCTTCAAAGGAGGCGACTTCAGCTTGAAGAAACAGCCAAGCCCGTTTGCGAGCGAGGAGTATCCCTTTGAACCGAATCTTGAGCTCAACGCGGTGGTGCCTGTTACCCGGAACTTCGGCTTTACTGCGAGTGCGCTCGTGACGCGGGCGCTCGCGAACGGCCAGGGTTTCACGATGGACTGGGTTCCGACCATTGCCGGGCAATCGGCTATCTTTCCTGCGACCACGCCGGACAAGCCGTACCTTGTTCGCCATCGGATTCAGGAGCGTCCGAAGATCAGCACCCGCGAATCCGCGAGCTTCTCCGCTGACTGGCGCATATCCGATGCCGATGTCCTCACGTTCGGCTTTCAATACGCATATTTTAAAGCCAAGTGGTGGGTGCGGCAGCTCAGTTTTGACGTCGGCCGCGTGGCTTCATTTGGTCCCGATTTCACCCAGGGTGCCGTCGGCGCCGGCTTCGCGCAGATCATCTACGACGCGCGGGAGAAAGATGGCACGACGTACATGCCGAGCCTGCGCTGGAAGCACAATGGTCCGGTGTGGACCTGGCAGATCAACAGTGCCTTCTCGCGCGCTTCAAATCACTATCGCAACTTTGATAAAGGCTATTTTCAGGCCAACAATGCCTTCTTCCGCAACCTGACCATTCGGTTCGAAGACATGCACTTTGATCGTCCCGGCGTGATCTCGGTCAGGAATGCCGCCGGAGCCGGGGTCGATCCCTATCGTCTCGATAACTACAACTTGGAGACCGTGCAGGGCACCACGATCGACGGCGTCGACATTGTGCGCAGTCTCTCGGGCAGCGCGCAACGCGAGTTCGATTTCCGTCTGCCGTTGGTCGTGAAGACGGGTCTCGACCTTCGTTCGCAACGCCGCGATCTGGACCGGTCAACCTACGATGCCACGCACATGGGGGCGGACGGATTGATCCGCACGGCGGATGATAATGCCAGCCAATGGTTCGACCCGATCTATTCGCAGCGCGAACTGCTTTCCGGCCAGAAGATGGAGTGGATGGACCTCTCGAAAATAGGAACGACGTTTCGGAACAATCCCGAATATTTCGTTCAAAACGAAACCAACCGGATGAATTACCACCGCAGTTCCGTCACCGGATCGCAGGTCATTACCGAAACAATCACAGCGCCGTATCTTCGGCTGGATACCAAGCTCTTCAACGGGCGGCTGCAGTTGACGGGCGGAGTGCGGTATGAACGCACCGATGATAAAGGACAGGGTCCGCTGATCGATCCGACGTTGATCTATCAACGCAACGCCAGCGGTCAGATTGTGCGTGACGCACAGAATCGTCCTGTGGCGATTGCTCCGCTCAACTCCCTCGCCGGATCCCAGCTCGCCTATATTGAACGCGGGGCCAGCACCGAAAAAGACTACGACGGCTTTTTTCCGAGCTTCAACGGCGCCTATTTGATCCGGCCGAATCTCATCGCTCGCTTCTCGTATGCCCGTTCGATCAGCCGGCCGCAGTTCACCTATATCCTGCCGTCGATGAATCTGCCCGACACCGAGTCGACGTCGCGCCGAATTACGCTCACCAATCCCGCGCTCAAACCGTGGTTTGCGGACAGCTTCGGCGTCGCGCTCGAATATTACTTCAATGAGCCCTCGACCGGCGTGTTATCCACGCGGCTTTATCGTCGCGACATCACGGATTTTTGGGGCGTCACGATCGTGCCGGCAACCGACGATGTGCTCGAACCGTGGGGGCTGGATCCGGCCGTATATGGGGAGGCGCTGGGCTATGATGTCAGTACGCGTATGAACGTGGGCAACGCCCGCGTGACCGGCACGGAATTCGACTACCGCCAGAATCTGATCTTCCTGCCGCACTGGGCGCGCGGCCTCACCGTTTTCGGTAACATCACCCTGCAGCACCTCGAAGGTTCCGAGATGGCGAGCTTCAATGGATTTGTCGGTAAAACGATTAACTACGGCGTCACGTTCAGCCGCGCGCGTTTCACCGTTCGCGCCGCTGTGAACCTCAAGGGCCGCGTCAAGCAGGGCCAGATCACCAATGCGGGTACCGAGCCGGGCACGTTTACGTATTTGCTCCCGCGCCGCAGTGCGGACCTGACGGCGGAGTACCGCCTCACGCGTAACTTCGCCCTCTTCGTGAGCGGCCGTAATATCAACGAAGCGATCGATGACACCGTGACCTATGGCCCCTCCACCCCGAGCGATCGGATCTTGCGCGGCCGCGCGGATTATCGCTCGTACTGGAATGTCGGAATCAAAGGCACGTTTTAATCGCCCATCGCCCTTTAAGATCTCAATCTCCATGCTTCGGCTTCAGATCAGCGCCCCGATCTGGAATTTCAAACCGCTGCTTTCCAATCCCACTCCCTCATGAATCGACGTCGCTTCTTAAAGACCTCAGCTTCCGCCGCCGCGAGTGCTGCATTGCTTCCCGCTTTGTTCGCCGCCGCGGCCAAAGCGGGCCGTCCGCCGCGGATTCTGCTCCGCAGTTCCTGGCAGAGCGTGAACATTGGCGATATTGGTCACACGCCGGGTGCGCTCAGTTTAATTGAGAAGTATTTCCCGGAAGCAGAGGTCACGCTTTGGCCAGGCAATCTCGGCCACGGCTCGCGCACGCTGCTCACTGCGGGTTACCCGCGCCTCAAAATTACCGAGGGCAGTCTCGACCAGGACGGCAAGCCGACCACTCCCGCCCTCGCGAAAGCATGGGAGGAAACCGATCTTTACCTAAGCGGTTCGGGCTCCGGTTTTCCTGCCAGCAACCACGCGGTCACCTTTCATAAGACCACCGGCAAACCGGTGGGTGTCTTCGGAGTCAGTACGGATCCGGTTTCCGGAATCGGCGGCGATCGCGACCCCGAAGGCGGCACGCTCAAGAGTCTTCGCGAGCGGGCGCTCAAGTTGCCCGCCACGCATCTCCCGGCGGACCTCCGCTATATCATGGATCGCGCGGCGTTTTTCTTCTGTCGCGACACGATCTCCCGCGACTACTTGAAGGCGCAGGGCGTAAAGACGCCGATCCTCGAGTTTGGTCCTGACGCACAGCTCGGCATGCACCTGCGTGATGATGCGAAAGGTTTCGCTTACTTGAAGGCCAACGGCCTCGAAGAGGGGAAGTTCATCTGCGTCATCCCGCGGCTGCGTTACACGCCTTACTACAAGATCCGGAACACGCCGCGGGTGGAGAGTGATTACCTGAAGGACGCGATCAACGACCGCACGACCGAACAGGATCACACCAAGTTGCGCGAGATGATCATCTCCTATGTGCGCAACACCGGGAACAAGGTGATGGCCTGCGCCGAGATGACCTATCAAGTCGAGATGGCCAAGGAGGTGCTCGTCGATCCCTTGCCCGCCGATGTGAAAAAGAATGTCGTCTGGCGTGACACCTACTGGCTGCCCGATGAAGCGGCTTCGATCTACTCGAAAGCTCAGGCGGTCATCAGCGTGGAGTGTCACTCGCCGTTGATTGCGCTCCAAACGGGCACTCCGACGTTCTATGTCCGGCAGCCGACGGATACCTGCAAGGGCCAGATGTATCGGGACATCGGCGCGAACGATTGGTTTTTTGAAGTGGACGAGACCAACGGCCGCGAACTCTGGTCGCGTCTCGAGGCGATCCATAAGAATCCCGCGAAGGCGAAGGCCAAGGTGAAAGCCATCATGGCGACCGTGGCGGAGCGCCAAAAACGGATGGTCGATGTGGTGCGGCAGACAGTGAACGCGCGGGCCTAGTCTAACGTGTAACGCTCCGCAAAAACCACTCGACCGAATACGTCGTGAGCTGCCCGCCGGGGCCATGGAGGTTGAAATCGAAGGCGTGCGTCGCCCACGGCAATGACACAAAAACGCGCGGCACGCCGAATTCCGCGAGCCGCGCATCCAGCCGCACGCTATGGCGATGCCACACCAGCGCGTCGTTTTCTCCGTGCACGAGAAGGCTCGGCGGAGCGCCCGCCTTCACCTGCAAATGGGCGCTCGCCGACTCGTAGTTCGCCCGCGCGGTCTCCGGCGTCCCTCCGAGATAGCGGCGCATCAAGGTCGGAGACTTCAGCATGTCGTCTTCCTCCGCATGAGCGTATCCAAAAACCAAATCCGCCGGCGAATACAGTCCGATGATGCCGCGGATCGCCGGATCATTCGCGGTGTAAGCCACCGCCTGCGCGATCTGCCCGCCGGCGGACCGGCCGAGGAGAACGAAGCGATGGGGATCGATGCCGAGCTCCGCGAACCGCACCTTGAGAAACTCGATCGCCGCGAGAACATCCTCTCGTTGCGCCGGCCAGATGTGCTGAGGCGCGAGACGGTACGAGATCGCCGCCACCGCAAATCCGCGTTGCGCGAGCCAATGATTGAAGTGGGTCAGTTGTCGGCGGTCGCCGCTATCCCAGCCGCCTCCGTGCACCACGATGACGCACGGTGCCGGACCGGCCCGCTCCTGCACCGGTTCGTAGAAATCAAAGGGCAAGTCGGGCGTCACCTGGAGAGCTCGCACCGGCACGGGAGCGGGATCACGCTCGAGTAGTGCACCGAGCGAAAACGCCGGCCCGGTCATGCCCACGTCGCCGAATTGCGCGCGTAATGTATCCGGCAATACGGACCCGATCCGCCACGCCTGCCATGCGGGTTTCGCATCGAGGAGCGCAGCCAGCGCTAGAATCGCCATCGAGATCCCCGCGGTGCCAGGATAGGCCCCGCGCAACCCCCAGCTCAAGGTCAGGAAACCGAGCGAAGCGAGGGCGAGCAGGTGACCATACTCTCCCGCCACGACGGTGAGTTGCCAAGGTGCCCAGCTGGGTGCTCGGATCACCGTCAGCAAACTGACCGTGAGCGAAAGGAGAGCCAAAACGAGAAAGATCCAGCGTAACATGCAGGTGTGGTACGTTTGGAAGGGGCGCAAAGAGGCCGATGAGCGCAAAAAGAATCGGCAAACCTTCGCCGGGGCCACGCCGGTTTTGCCGGAAACCAAGGCCGACGACACAGATGCGGCGGCCGCATCCTAACTGACACGATCGTGCGGCGGGCGGTTCAATTACAACCGACGGACAAGGCAATGGAAAAGCTCCCTTGCCAGCAGCAAATCCGGGGGTAAACCTCGCCCATTTGTATGAGCAACTCCGTCAAAATCTACGACACAACCTTGCGCGATGGTACGCAGGGAGAAGGAATCAGCTTCTCGGTTACCGACAAACTCTTGATTGCGGAGCGGCTTGATCATTTCGGGGTCGATTACATCGAGGGGGGCTTCCCTGGTTCCAACCCGCGGGATATCACATTTTTCCAGGAAGCGCAGAAGCTGAACCTCAAGCATGCACGACTCGCTGCCTTTGGTTCCACCCGGCGGGCGGGCGTAAAATCGTCCGAAGACGTGCAGCTCCGCACGCTACTCGATAGCGGCATGCCCGTCCTGACGATCGTGGGGAAAACGTGGACGTTGCACGTTACCGAGATCCTGCGGACCACCCTCGAGGAAAATCTGGCGATGATTGAGGATTCGGCACGCTACCTCGTCGCTCAAGGCCGCGAGGTGGTCTACGATGCCGAGCATTATTTCGATGGCTACAAGACCGATCCTGATTACGCGATGCAGACGCTCGCCGCCGCTCTGCGCGGTGGGGCGAGTAATCTCACGCTGTGCGATACCAACGGCGGCACGCTGGTGGACGAGTTCAAGGCGATCGTTGGTCGCGCGGTGAAGGAATTCGGCGGCGACAAAGTCGGCGTCCATTGTCACAATGATAGCGGCCTCGGGGTCGCGCTCACCCTGGCCGGGGTTGAAGCGGGCGCCGGTTTGGTCCAAGGAACGGTGAATGGTTACGGCGAGCGGGTGGGCAATGCCAACATGATCACCGTGCTGCCTAATCTGATTCTCAAGATGGGACGCACCGCGCACTGCGCCGAGAATCTCAACCAGTTGCGCGATCTCTCCCTGTTTTTCGACGAACTCGCGAACCTGCGGCCGGATCCGAAGGCGCCGTTTGTCGGCCAATCGGCCTTCGCGCACAAAGGCGGTCTTCACGCCAATGCCGCCCAGAAAGTCGCCCGCAGCTACGAGCACATTGATCCCGCGCTCGTGGGAAATCGTACGCGCGTCCTAGTCTCCGACATGGCCGGCCGGAGCAGTCTCGCCTTGAAGGCCAAGGAGCTGGGCATGGAGCTCGATGAGAAGCGCCCGGAGATGAAGGGGCTGATCGAAGAGCTGAAGGACCGCGAGTTTCGCGGCTACGAGTATGAGGCGGCCGATGCGTCCTTCCGGCTCCTCGTGGCGAGACATTTGGGGCAGGCGCGGATGTTCTTCGAAATCGAGAACTACCGCGTGATCATCGAGCGCCACGGAGTCGAACTCTGGGCGGAGGCCACGGTCAAGCTGCAGGTGAACGGTGAGGTGGTGCATACTGTGGCGGAGGCAACAGGCCCGATCAGCGCGCTGGACAAGGCGCTGCGTCTCGCCCTCGAGCGGACGTATCCGCAAATTAAAGACATGAAGCTGCGTGACTACAAGGTGCGCATTCTCGAAGGCAACAACGGCGCGGGATCGCGCACGCGCGTGTTGATCGAAAGCGGCGATGGGAAACGGATCTGGGGTACGGTTGGGGTCAGCGATAATATCGTGGACGCCAGCTGGGAAGCCTTGCGCGACGCCGTCGAGTACAAGCTGCTGATGTCCTGAAGCCCTGGCCGGTCGGAATTCTCGTTCCGATCAGTTGGTTCGAAGGGTGCGATCCCAAAGTCGTCTGCGAAGCTCGCGTCTTCGGCCGGCTCGCGGAGCATGGCGATCGACCGTGCTCGCGAACTATTTCCCGCGAGCGGCCAGATAGTCCATGAGTTGCTCCAGGAACTGGTGGTCTCCCGGTAGCGAGTGCAACGCGTCGCGGGCGGCTGTGGATAATTCACGGCCGATCCTCCGCGAGTTCTCGATGCCGTGCAGTTTGACGTAAGTGGTCTTGTCCGCCTTGGCGTCTTTGCCCGCGGTCTTACCGAGGACGGCGCTCTCGGCCGTGGCGTCGAGCACGTCGTCCATGATTTGGAACGCGAGCCCAAGATGGCGGCCGGCGCGCCGGAGGTCTGACAGGTGCGCCTCGCTCGCCCCGCCGACCAAGCCTCCCGCCACCAGCGCGGCTTCAATCATCGCGGCGGTTTTGTTGAGATGAATAAAATCGAGTTCCTCCGCCGTCGCGTCCGCTTTTTTTTCCGCCAGCAGGTCTTCCATTTGCCCGCCGATCAGGCGACGGCTGCCCGCTGCATCGCCGAACTCGGCCACGAGCATTTGAGCGACGGTCGGGCGGTCGGCATAGGCGTTCGCCAGCAGGGCAAACGCGTGGGTCAGAAGCGCATCGCCAGCGAGCAGCGCAGTCGCTTCGTCGAATGCTCTGTGAGCAGTTGGTCGGCCCCGCCGCAGGTCGTCGTTGTCCATGCAGGGGAGGTCGTCATGGATGAGCGAATACGTGTGCAGACACTCAATCGCGACCGCCGCTGGCAGTGCCGCATCGTCGGTGACGCCAAAAAGCTCCGCCGCCGCGAGCGTCAGCACTGGGCGCAGGCGTTTGCCTCCGGCGGCCAAGCTGTAACGCATCGCGGTGTGAAGCCGGGCCGGCCGGGTGTCCGCCGGAGGCAGATGCAGGTCAATGCCGCGTTCGACACGGGTCATGAGGCGATTCAGGTCAGCGGGGAAGTCCATCGGCGGGGTGGAGTAGCGCCCTGTTCCGCGTGACGCTCAAAACAAAAAATTGCTAGGTCGTTGAGTTGCGCCACTCCGCACTCGCCAAGCTGGCGGGTGCCTCCCATAACCACCTCCGCTTCACACTATGCCGACTTACGAGTATGCCTGTCCCAAATGTGGTCACGAATTTGAGCAGTTCCAGTCGATGCGCGACGAGCCGCTCAAGAAGTGTCCCAAATGCAAGAAAGCCGGAGTCAAACGGTTGGTTGGCGCGGGAGCCGGTCTGATTTTCAAGGGCACCGGGTTCTATATCACCGATTACAAGAACAAGAAGGGTGCAGGAGAGGCGGACTCGTCGTCTTCGACCTCGACGAAGAGTACCGAGGCCAAGGCACCGGAGACCAAGTCCAGCTTTGAAGCGAAACCCGCTCCCACTCCCACTCCCACTCCCACTCCTACTCCTACTCCCGCTCCCGCGACCCCGCAGAAGGCTTCGAAATCAGCCAAAAAATAATTTATGAGCTACAAGTCGAAGCACCGTCAGGGACCGAGCTGGACCGAGGTCATCATCGGGGCCGCGTTGAGTGTCATCATCGGCGTCGCGCTCGGCGCTGGTTTGTTGATCCTGCGCCCCGTCGTGATCGCCAAGCAGCAGCCCAAGGAGCGCGTCAAGGATACCACCTATTACATTGAGGGTTCCCGCGATGCGGGGCGCGGCCGGCAAGCTGCGGCGAAACGCCTGGCGTTCCTGAACGGCGAATCGATCAGTGTGACCGAGGACGAGATCAATGTGCTCGTCGCGGCGGCGATGAAGTCGACAAATCCGCCGCCCGTCAAAGAAGGCGCGCCTGCTGCGTCACCCGAGGCCGAATACATTTCCGCGGGAACGCCGACCGTTCGGATTCGTGACGGTTTGCTCCAAATTGGCATGCCGGTGACGACCAAGCTGTCGGCCGATAAGATCATTTTTCAGGCGCGCGGTGGCTTTGTGCGGCAAGGTGGCGTCTTTGTTTACGAGCCTACCGCGATGTATTTGGGGTCGTGTCCACTGCAGCGGATCCCGCTACTCGCTTCCACTTTGCGCCAAAAAATCAGGAGTGAGTACCCGATGCCGGATGATATGAAGGCTTCCTGGGCCAAGCTCACCGAGGTCACGATCGAGGGGAACACGCTGAAGCTCACGATGCCGTGAGCGTCGCGGCGGCGACCGTGCGTCACGTTGGGTCCAGGGCGGGTGGCGGCGCCTCGCCGTTGCTGGCTGGGGCGAGGGTGCTTTTTTTCGTTTTCAGCATGGCGTTGCCGATCTTTGGTGCGGAGCCGGTGCCCGTGAACGTGCGCACGATGCCTGGCCGGTTCGATATTTCCGCTGTGGATGCCTCACTGGCGCATGCCGTCAGCGCGCAAGCAGAGGCGACGTGGCGGCAGCTCACCGATTTGCTGACTTTGCCTGAAGGTTTTTCATCGCCCATTTTTGTCCGAATCAGTACCGGCGATGCGAGTAGCCCGCTGTTCACGGCCCAACCCGAACCGGGCGGCATTGTCTCGATTTGGATCAAGTCATCTGCCGTCTCGCAGCCAGCGATGGTGCGCAGGGCGCTCGCCCGCGGCGTGTTGCTGCGTCTGGGCGTGGCCTGGTACGGCGCCGATGCCGTTCGCGCGGTGCCCGCATGGCTCGAGCTGGGGTGTGCGCTTTGGGTGGATACGCGGGAGTTTCCCGCGCGGCTCGATGAAATCAAAGATCGAACGCGGGCACTGGCGCCACCGGCACTGGGGGCACTGTTGAATGAAAGCCGCGATGTGGCCGGCGGGCAGGGGCACGAGATTGCGGCACTTTGGCTTTTGACGTTCTTGCAGGCGGAATCGGCCGGAGCCCGGGAGTGGCGGGTCTTTCTTCGCGGTGTTCTCCGCGGCACACCTGCTGACGAAGTGCTCACCGCGGCATTTCCGGGCCGGTTCGCCAACGTGCGGGAGCGCGAACTCTGGTGGCAGACGGGCTGGCATCACGTCCGCCGGGTGAACGCATTTCCCATGATGGACAGCCGGGATTCGGCGCGCGTAATTGAACGGCTGGCGCGATTTGTTTTTGCGCCGGATCGTGAAGATGTGGTCGTGCCCCTGCTCACCGTGGTGGAGCATGCAGCTGACGTGATCGTCGCCGGCGAATTTGAGCGTCGAGGTCAGGAGCTGCAGCGTTTGATCCCCGCTTTGCATCCCTATTATCGCAACGCGGGGCTATCGCTTCTCGATGTCTTTGAAAAAGGGGCCGCGGTGCCCGGCCAGCGGCGGACAGCGCTGGTCGTCGCGTTCGAGGAAGATTGGCGCGACGGAGTGACCATCGAGGCAGCCGCCAAAGCGGCGCTCGATGCGCTCGAACGTTCGCGTCGGTAGGGCTGCTAGCCGGAATATTTCACACCCTGGCGTGAACGCTCTACCCGCTGCGTACGTCTATTATTACCTTGTCATGGCAAGAGCTGGACTAACGCAGCGTTGGGTGGCTAGGTAATTAACCTCCTCAATTGTCATGGCGAAAGCGAAGCGACGTGGCCATCCATCTGCATTTGTGGGGGAGTGCCGCGGTCGGCTAGAGCTTCCCTCGCAATGACAAAAAAATGTTCATTATTAAGAGCGCAGCGACGAAGCAATCCATCCAGCTGGATCGCCACGCCCTCGTTCCTCGGGCTCGCGATGACCAATAGTGGGTGAAATATCCGGCGGAGGCGGTCGGTGTTTTTGACGAAGTGATCGTTCGCGCGCATGGGTCGCGTCAGCGTGCTTGCTAATCCGCGCGTCTCCTCGCGAAGCTTCGGCGCGTGTCCAAGAGCCTCAAGAACATCAGCGTCGTTGCCCTGGCGACATTGGTGTCACGTTTTCTCGGGTTGGGTCGGGACATCCTTGTGACCGCAGTTTTTGGGATCGGCGCCCTGGCTTCCGGTTTCTACCTGGCGTTTACGCTGCCGAACTTGTTTCGGCGCCTTTTGGGTGAAGGCGCGTTGACGGCTGCGTTCGTGCCGACGCTGAGCGAGGAGATGCGACGGAATGATCGGGCTGGGGCGTTTGCCTTGGTGAACACGGTGGCGAGTTGGCTATTTGTCGTGACCGGAGCTGTCGTCTTGCTGTGCATGGTTGGAATCATCCTGGTGGTGAAGACCTTCGCGGGAGGCGCCATCGTGGGCCTGGATGCGGAAACGGCGCGGCGGTGGTTTGAAGCAGCCGATTTGGCGGTGATCCTTTTTCCGTATCTGGTTTTTGTGTGTCTCGCGGCGGCGTTCAGCGCGGCATTGCAAACCCTCAATCGGTTTCTCGAGCCCGCGTTGTCTCCCATCTGGCTCAATGTGTCGATGATTACCCTGCTCGGCGGCGCGGCCTATGGCGGTTGGGCGAGCACCGATGAAGAGAGAATCCTGTGGCTCTGTGGCGGGGCGCTCCTCGGTGGTTTTC
>Ga0163150_10004999_pt1 | contig 17349 bp, 12 predicted proteins | sample OliLakLV19P2IB_FD_148628 | JGI IMG/M metagenome (GOLD analysis project Ga0163150, IMG submission 148628) | Freshwater microbial mat bacterial communities from Lake Vanda, McMurdo Dry Valleys, Antarctica - Oligotrophic Lake LV.19.P2.IB | ecosystem: Environmental > Aquatic > Freshwater > Lake >...
CAGCGTTAATTCCCAAGTGTCAGGATCGGCCGCAATTCCGGCATTGATCCGCTCATTTTCCTCGGGCGTGGGATAGATTAACTTGGATTGTACTTTTGGCTTTTTCATAGTTACTACTCTCGCGTTTATTGGCCTTGCGCAGGCTAACTAACCTATGGGTGTCGGCACGGATAGCGTACACCAGCACATGCAGCCGACCCCTGATGGTAGACATGGCAATCACCCGTGTCTCTGCGTAGTCTTTTCGAAGATCAAGTTTGTCTACGGATACTTCCCATTCGAATTCAGACGTGTCTTCGAGACGCACGCCATGTTTGGCAAAGTTTTTAGTAGCTTTGACTTCGTCCCACTCGAACGTCATCTCATTGTATGCCTGAAAGCATCAATAGCAAATTTATTTGTATATACATTTTGAAAGGACCGATATCTCAACTAAGTCCGACCCTATTGCAGGATTCGCTTAGCCGGGAGGAATTGGCCACATTGGGCTGAAATGGACTAAAGGAGATTCGCAAACACCTCTATCGTCGCGCGATGAGGGCACGATTGAGCGCAGCGTGGGAAAAGGGGTCAGCCCGGATTCAGTTGCAATCAGTGCCGCGCAGGCGGGTTTCGGTATCGCCCGACTGCTTCACATCACCAGAATAGTCTTGAGCACACTGGCAAAAGCAACCGGCTGATCCAGCATCAGGTGATGCCTGGCGTCGGGGATGGCGATCATCGGTATATGCCCACCGCCACACTCACGCACATAGTCAGCAGAATCATCATCGAATAATGCGCTCTGCTCCCCGTACACGATCACGATAGGGCCAGGCGCGTCGGCGATTCGCCTGGCCTGGGCCAATAAGCGCTCGCGCAAATCGGTACTGCGCTCAAAGACACTGGGGTGAAACTTCCAGGTCCAGTCGCCGGCCACTTCCTTCAGGGAATGGTAGGCCATGTAGTCAAACAAATACGGCTCGTTGACTTTCTGGGGCGGCGACAGGACGAAGCGGCCCTTGGCGGTTACATAGTCCGGGTAGATTCGATTGGGTCGCTTCGGGTCCTGGGATCCCGGCGGTCCGCTCTCTTTCGCGTGGGCCATGAGCCGCTCGGGGCGCAGGGTCATCAAATCGCAGATCACCAGACGCGAGAACTGTTCGTGATAGCGCTCCATAGCGAGTAGACCGACACTGCCACCATAGGAATGGGCGATGATGCTCGGCTTCTGGCCGTTATCAAACAAGCCGGTACCCCGGGCAACGTCGATCAGCTCCTGCAGGCGAACCTCATCAGGATAGGCCTCCCGCACGCCCGAATCCCCCATACCGGAAAAATCATAGGCCACCACGTAGTACTCTTTAGCTAGAAATGGCGCGATAAAGGCAAAGCAGCGCGCGTGTGCGAGAAACCCGTGCAGGAGTAAAACGCCAGGCTTGGAAGGGTCGCCCCAGCTGAAGTAATGGATCGGGCAACCCGCGGAATCCAGCCACCCTTCCCGGCGCGGCGTGGCGAGCGCTTCTTCAAACCATTGGGGGGTTGGCGTTGAATCTGCAGGGATTTCGACGGAAAGGTCGGGAGGTACTGCTACAGCATTATCCATAAACAGGGTCTAGGAAATCGAATGCCCTAGTTTACCGGAAACTTGACGCATCATGAGAAGTTACTGGCTATCTAGGGCGAGAAGTTTTTGTAGCTGTCCATATTTCTGATCTCTATGGTAAGCCATATATTCCTGGTGATCTTCCTTCAAATCTACCTTCAAATCCTGACGTATCCCCAGTAGCGAAGGTTGCTCAACTGCTTCCGAAACTCAATGGCCCCCGACTTTTCGAAGGTGATGTAGCCTAGGTCGAAAACCTTATCCAGATTTGGAAGCAATAAGAGGCCATTAAACGGATCCAATCGCTCTCGGGGATTTGACTTGGACCAAGGCTTGATATGTTAAGCAACTAGAAATCTGCAATTGGGGTACCCAGATACAGCAAATTTACCCCAATATGAGATCAATTCTTCCCTGAATTTCCCCTGTCCTATTCGGGTCGATATCTGAGCTAATTTTTCCGTTATAGGCAATGCTTTGTCGGCCAGTATTTGTTCCAAATCGACTTCTAATTCATTACTTCCAACATCCGCGAGATATTGATAAAACTGAACTAGGGCAGCACTGTACATGCCGTTACCTTTGCTGTTTCGTTCCTGAAATATTTCCAATTTTTTAATTGCATCGATAAGCTCGCCGAGCTGGCCAGCATTATTCATAACCGCTAGGCTGCTATCGATCAACCCTGCGTCCCGCGCCCATTTACTGATTGATTTATCTATAGCTTGGGCATAGTTCTTTGCAGTTTTTTCTGATTTACCAATCTGCGTCAACCATTTTTCAAAGTTCATTCGAATTTTTCCTGTCTTGCACTGACATTCCAAATAATTCCACGAGAAAACGCAGCCTTAATGCAAATGCCACTCCACCAACTGCTGATCAGCCTTCAGCCGTGCACGCTGATGCAGCATGGCGAGGTAAATATCCTCAAGCCCAGGCTCGCCGTCTACCAACTTTGGCAGTGACGAACCTGCCTCCAGCAGGAATTTCTCTTTCATTGGCGAGTCCACATACGCATGCTGCCACCAGTCTATGATGCGATCGCGGGCCTCAGACATGGCAGCGGCGGAAGGCAGTTTGTCGCCCTTGCTGCTATTCACGGCTGCGCTGGCTGGCAACAGATTCCACAGATCGTTATTCAACCATCTGGCCCAGGGGAAGCAGTGATCGATATGCGGCGCTGTAAGTTTTCGTGCAGACCACACACAGGAAATCGGAAGGCCCCCACTGCGCAATGCGGTAACGCGGTTGGCAGCAATGCTGGTATCACGCCTGCCCTCCTCCCAGTCGAACACCCGCATATCTGTTGCCTGGTAGTCAGCTATACCCCAGCCCTGCGTCAGGCCAGCCCACTCTCGCAAAATCGCCGGTTCCAACCAGCAGGCGTACTGGCCCAGGGTTTGCCACAGCTGTGCCGGTATACGAAAAGTACCAAAGCCGAGCAGGAAGGATTTGGACAATGTAATGGGTTTTCGTAATAAACGAACAGCGCTCCTCTGGTACTCAAAGACCGGCCGGTTTTGCCCGGGCCAGGTGATGTATCGGGCCGGCATCGCCGTGATGTTCTCGCAGGCATCCCTGATCGCTCCCGTTACGATGGCACCGCGCTCGGCGTCGAAGCTGGCGCCTACTCGCAAATCGTAGTTCGATATCTTGTCGAGCTTGTAGAAGTCATCTCCGGCGAAGCCGTAGCCCTGCTGTGAGTTAGGGTGTTGCGCGATTTTGTGCGTTAGTAACAGCGGTTTGTATTGCTTGAGCCAGTAGAGACCGACTATGCCCAGTGGTACCTCGACATAATCGTCGGTGCGATTCGTCACAATGCCCGGCGCACTTTCAGCAATGCGTGTGAGGACGCGCAACAGGCCCAGCTTGTAAGACGAGGATTTGTCGTCGTTCACAATAATGTGCCGCAGTAATGGCAGGCTGCCAGTGCCGTCATCTGGCATCGTGAAAACCAGTGTCTCCCAGGAGACATAACTACGCGACTGATCCGGTGCGGTGAATCGATCCGTCAGCGCCACAGCGCGGCGCTTCGCGTATTCAAGTACTTCGTCTGCGCTGACTTCATGAAATCCGCGCTGCGCGTTCTCCTCCTCATTGCTACCGTGCCGCAATGTGATAACCAGCACGCCTGAGGGTTTCAGCAATTCCGAGAGTATCCTGAAGGCCCGCTCCCGCGCGGTTGGCGCCACATGCATCCACACAGCGCTCAGCAGGATCAGGTCGAAGCGATGGCCGAGAGCGCGCAGTGTGTTCAGGTGGGGCAAGGAATCATCAAGCCAGGTGACATTCGGGTGGGATGTAAGCCTGGCCCGCTCGCGCATCTCTGCGCTGGGCTCCACCGCCACGACGTCCCACCCCTTCGCTGCCAGCCAATTGGCATCACGTCCGGACCCGGCACCGATATCGCAGGCAAACCCTGGCTTGTCGACCAGATGTCGGGCCACCCAATTACCATGAACCGAATCTGCCTCAATGGCGTTGTACTGTCTGCACAATGCCTCGGCATGCTCGTTGTAATAGCGGGTGGTCATCATGAGGCCAGCGTAACTTAGGCCCGGAATATATCAAACTACTCTCAGTGATTTCACAGTCTGGTTGTAGCGAGTCGCGGCCTAATACCCCGGATACTTCGCCCAAATCTGCCTATTGAAACCGTCACTTGCCGCACCCGGCCCAATACTCCACTGCCGGCAGTTGTGCAGGTCTTCAGCCACTTCGGCAATGACCTTGCGCAATTCCAGTTGCTTCAGCCACGGTGTGGGGATGCTCTGCTCGCCCCAAATCACGCCAAGCAGGTTACCGGCCAGAGCGCCAGTGGTGTCTGAATCGCCATCGTGGTTCACGGCCATAATGATCCCGTCGCTAAAGCTCGGGGCTACCAGGGCGCAATAGGTGGCGATGGCCAGGGCTTCCTCCGCCAGCCAGCCGCCGCCCAGTTGGGCGATGGCCATGTCGGGATCAATGCCTTCGTAGGCAAGGTCGTCCGCCAATTCCAGCGCTGCCAGGACGTCCTCGTGATCAGGCTTGAGTTCCAGGCAGTCCAACGCGGAGTCGATAGCGTCGGATAAGGTGGCACCCTGCCGGATGGCCGTAATCATCACGGCCAGGGCACCCGCTGCCAGCCATCCCGTGGGGTGACCATGGGTAAGGGCGGCCGTTTGGCAGCCCAGTTCAAAGCTCTCTTCAATACTTTGGGCGAACAGGCCCACGGGGGCCGTGCGCATGACGCCACCACTGCCTTTGCTGTCGTTCTGTGCCGGCGGGCCCAACCCGGTAGCGGCACGCAGCGCGGCCCGGCAGGTTCGACCCGGTGCGCGTTGCGCATGCAATTCCTTCAGGCTGTAGAGCCAGCCAGATTCCTGGACCAGCGGGTCGAGGCCATGACTGTTAGTTTCTCCCTGGGTTCGCAACCAGCGCTGATAGGCATTGGCCATGACCACGCTGTAGTTGGCGCTGCCCTCGTTGCGCTCCTGTACCAAAGCGCGGAGCAGGCCTTCTGCGGTGAACAGAGTCATCTGGGTTTCATCGGTGATAGCGCCTCTGCGACCGTTCCATTCCGCGTAATCGCGAATCCCGCCGGTGCCATAATGCTTGCAGATTCTGCTGAGGCTCATGAACTCAACAGGAGCGCCCAGCGCGTCTCCCACCGCGCCACCGAGCAGGCAACCGCGAAAACGACTGAGACTGTCCATGTCTGGTTCCACTCCAGAGACTATCAGCTTGCGGTTTTCAGGCGTGCCGGTGCGCCCGGTTTTAACGTGTTCTCGGAAACCGTAGGTACGCTGTCGCAAGCGAAGGTAGGGTGCCACTACTTTTTACCTCAATCGGGAAAAGCTGGATGGAAAACGCTTCTCGGATAATATCTCGAGTCCCTGTCGCCCCGACAACAAACTGCGCAACTGCGTTCCGTTTCTGCTATCCACCTCACACTCGTGCCTGGGAGCTGGTGCCTCGGGGGTTCCGCCGGGCATACATATTAGGTACGTAATGTCCGATCGAACGACCTCTATAAGGTAAACAAAGGTTTCGGTAGGGCCACATCGCTGTTACGCATGGCATTTGAAAGTGGATTGCATGTCGCAACAAATTTTTATAGCCAGGCACGCCGTCAATCCCGAGATTCCCCGCAATTTCGCCCGCCGATGAATTTCCCGCAACACCCGGTATTACGAATAGTGTTTAAATACAAAGGCTTATAAAAATAATAAAGCCCTCGTGCGCGCCGAAAGTCTTGACATTAAGTTGTCGGATGGTATTGTTTTCTCCCCGCACAATCCTGCATAAAAAAAGCGCTTGCAGCTGGTAGTAAATCGAAGGGCAAACGCTCCCGGTTTAGCCGTCTCATGAGCGCTGGTTTTTGCTGGGCCGGATAAACTGGCAGTTTGTTATCGCACCACTTAACGGGTTTGAAGGCATGAGCAACAAGAGAATCGACGGCAGAACCGGGTTTCCCGCCAAGCATGGTCTCTATGACCCCGCCCTCGAAAAAGATTCCTGTGGCGTGGGCTTTGTCGCCCACGTTAAAGGCATACCCAGCCATGAAATCCTGACGGACGCCAACCATATCAATGAACGGATGGACCATCGCGGCGGCTGCGGATTTGAGGAGAATACCGGCGATGGCGCTGGCATCATGACCGCCATTCCCCACAAATTTATGCAAAAGGTGGCCGCTGAGCTCGGCATTACTCTGCCCGAGGTCGGCGCCTATGCGGTCGGGAACGCCTTCCTGCCACAGGATAAAGCCCGACGTAACGAACTGAAGGCCAGTCTCACCGCCGCGCTCACCGCAGAAGGGCTCACCGTTCTGGGTTACCGGGAAATCCCGATCAGACCTGACGAGGCCAATTTGGGCCCCGCGGCGCGCGATGCCATGCCGTTCATCGAACAGGTCATTGTCGGTGGTGGCACGCCCGGCGACCACCGCTTTGATCTCGCGCTCTATGTGGCGAGAAAACGGTTTACGCGCGCTGCCAAACTCCGCTACCCGGAAGAACTGGTTTTTGTGTGCAGCCTGAACTCGAGAGTTCTGGTCTACAAAGGCATGTTAACGCCCCTCCAGCTCTTTCCGTTCTATCCGGACCTTGAGGATCAGGACTATGAAAGCCATCTGGCCATGGTGCACTCCCGATTCTCGACGAATACCTTTCCCTCCTGGGACAGGGCACAGCCCAATCGCTTCATGAGCCACAACGGTGAAATCAACACCCTGCGCGGCAATAAGAACTGGATGACCGCCCGGCAAGGCGACGCCGTGAGCGAACGCTTCGGCGACAAGATCAGCGATCTCTTTCCCATTGTGGAGCCAAATTTCTCTGACTCGGGCTCCTTTGACAATGTGCTGGAGTTTCTCCTCATGTCAGGACGCACGCTGCAGGAATCCATCATGATGATGATTCCCGAAGCCTGGCAGTCCGATGTCAACATGCCACAGGAAAAGCGCGATTTCTACGAGTACCACTCGGCGCTGATGGAACCCTGGGACGGTCCGGCTTCCATTGTGTTCACGGACGGCCATTACATCGGCGCGGTACTGGATCGCAACGGCCTGCGGCCTTCCAGGTACTACCTGACGCACGATGACAAGGTCATCATGGCGTCCGAAGTCGGGGTACTGCCGATAAGACCCGAAAACGTAAAAGTAAAAGGCCGGCTGCAACCGGGCAAGATGTTCCTGGTGGACTTCATCGCCGGGCGCCTGATCCCGGACGAAGAACTGAAAATGGAGTTCGCCCGGAAGAGGCCGTACGGCGAGTGGATCAAAGCGCAGAAACTGGTGCTCTCGGATCTTCCCAGGGAACATGCAGAACTGCATTACGATCCCGAGACACTGCTGCATCGTATGCAGGCATTTGGCTATACCGTCGAAACCATGCAGTTCATGTTGTTGCCCATGGTCAGTGAAGCCCGCGATCCGCTTGGCTCAATGGGCAATGACAGTGCACTGGCCTGCCTGTCCGACAAATCGCGCATGCTGTACGACTACTTCAAGCAATTGTTCGCGCAGGTCACCAATCCGCCGATCGACTCGATTCGCGAGGAAGTCGTGATGTCTCTCACCTGTTTTATCGGGCCCGAGAGAAATCTGCTGGAGACGACACCGGAACATGTCCATCGGCTGGAGTTACAGCATCCGATCATCTCCAACGATGAGCTGACCAACATCAAGAATATCGAGCTGGATGGCTGGCGGTCAAAAACCATCGACATCACCTTTGATAAGGCGGCAGGTGCAGATGGCATGCTGGCCGCCCTGGAGCGGATCTGTGATGAAACGTCACAGGCCATCCGGGACGAATTTTCATTCGTCATCCTGTCGGATCGAAACATCGGCGCAGAGCGAATGGCGCTCAGCGCCCTGGTCGCCTGCGGCGCGGTACACCATCACCTGGTGGCACGGCATGAACGCACCCGCATCGGCATCATTCTCGAAACCGGCGAAGCACGGGAAGTGCATCATCACTGCCTGCTCGTGGGTTACGGCGCCGACGCGATCAACCCTTATCTCGCCTTTGAAGCCATCTGGCAGGCAGTGCAGGATGGTTTGTTAGACAAGAAAGCCTTTCCCAACACGGCTTCAATTGTCTACGCCTACAAGAAGGGCATCGCCAAAAGTATACTGAAAATAATGGCCAAAATGGGCATCTCCACGCTGCAATCTTATAAAGGTGCGCAGATATTCGAAGCCGTGGGCCTTGCCGATGAAATCATCGAGCGCTGCTTCGTGGGCACTGCCAGTCGGGTCCAGGGCGTCAATTTCGCCGTGCTGTTTGAAGAAATGAAACTGCGCCATGAAATAGGTTATCCGGTGCGCGACCAGCACCTGATCCCGGAGCTGCCAAACCCCGGAGATTTCCATTGGCGGCATGGCGGCGACAGCCATATGTGGGACCCTGAAACGATCTCCAACCTGCAGGTTGCAACCAGCACCAACAGTGAGGACGCCTACTGGAAATTCGCCAACCACGCGAATACGCAATCAACCCGGGCGGCCACCTTCCGCGGGTTGATGGAATTCAAGCAGGTCAGTGAACCCTGTGATATCTCCGAGGTTGAACCGGCAGCAACCATTGTGAAGCGCTTCTGTACCGGCGCCATGAGCTTCGGCTCTATCTCTGCTGAGGCCCATGAAACACTGGCGATCGCGATGAATCGCCTGGGCGGAAAATCGAACACCGGTGAAGGTGGCGAGGACTCCGCCCGTTTTAAACCGATGGCCAATGGAGATTCAAAGCGTTCAGCCATCAAGCAGGTCGCATCGGCCCGCTTTGGCGTGACCATCTGGTATCTGGCGAATGCAGACGAGCTGCAGATCAAGATTGTACAGGGTGCAAAACCCGGTGAAGGTGGCGAACTGCCCGGCAACAAGGTGGACCAGACCATTGCCAGACTCCGGCATTCGACGCCTGGCGTGGGCCTTATCAGCCCGCCGCCGCACCACGACATTTATTCGATTGAGGATATCGCCCAGCTCATTCACGATTTGAAGAACGCCAACCCGAAGGCGCGGATCAGCGTCAAGCTGGGTTCCGAAATCGGCGTGGGTACGATTGCGGCGGGTGTCACCAAAGCGAAAGCCGATCACCTGGTCATCGCCGGACACGATGGCGGCACCGGTGCGTCGCCCCTGACCTCGATCAAGCATGCCGGGCTGCCCTGGGAACTCGGCATCGCCGAAGCCCACCAGACGCTGGTGAAAAATAACCTGCGTTCGCGCGTGGTGCTGCAGACGGACGGGCAGATCAAGACGGGTCGCGATGTCGCCATGGCGTTGCTGCTGGGCGCCGAGGAAATTGGCTTTGCCACGGCGCCGCTGGTGACCCTGGGGTGCATCATGATGCGCAAATGTCACCTGAACACCTGCCCAGTCGGCATCGCGACACAGGACCCTGAACTGCGCAAGAAATTCGCCGGCAGCCCGGAATCTGTGGTCAACTACTTCTTCATGGTCGCCCAGGAACTGCGCCTGATCATGGCGAGCCTCGGTTTGCGCACTATTAATGAAATGGTCGGCCGCGCCGACCTGCTGGAAACACGCAAGGCGATTAACCACTGGAAAGCGCGCGGTCTCGATTTCAGCAATATTCTTACCCGAGCAGAAATCGTTTATGAGGGCACGCAGGTTTACCGGACCATCAGCCAGGATCACGGGCTCGACAAGGCGCTCGATAATGTGCTGATCGAAATGGCGCAGCCAGCTCTGCTGCGTGGCGAGAAGGTACATATCGAACATCCGATCATCAACATTAATCGTGTGGTCGGCACCATGCTCTCCCATGAAGTGGCCAAAGCGACTGACGGCAAGCTGCTGCCCGATGACACCATCCACATCAAGCTTACTGGCACCGCTGGGCAAAGTCTTGGCGCCTGGTTGGCCAAGGGCATCACCCTGGAAGTTGAGGGCGATTGCAACGACTACGTGGGTAAAGGCCTGTCCGGCGGCAAGATTATCGTCTACCCGCCAAAGTCCAGCACCTTTAAAGCGGAGGACAATATCCTGATTGGCAACGTTGTCATGTATGGCGCCACCTCCGGCGAATCCTACTTCCGTGGCATTGCGGCCGAGCGTTTTTGTGTGCGCAACAGTGGCGCTACCGCTGTCGTGGAAGGCATTGGCGATCACGGCTGCGAATACATGACCGGCGGACGCGTGGTGGTGCTGGGCAAGACGGGCCGCAACTTTGGCGCTGGCATGAGCGGCGGCGTCGCCTTCGTGTGGAACAAGGATGGCAACTTCGAGCGCATGTGCAACACCGAGACGTTTGAACTGGAGCGCATGGACGCTGCAGAGGATATCAAGGAGCTGCGCACGCTGATCGAGAATCACCAGAAATACACGGGCTCTGCGGTGGCGCGGCATATCCTGGATAACTGGAAAACCGAGCTCGCTCGATTCGTGAAGGTCATGCCGACTGAATACAAGCGCTCCCTGGAAGCAATGTCAGGAGCCACAGTAGTAGCCGCAGCAGTCGGTTCCTAGGAAAAATATTGATTATGGGAAAACCTACCGGATTTAAAGATTACGAGCGGAAAGTCGAGCCTTATCGCGATCCTGCGGTGCGGCTGGTGGATTTCAACGAGATCTATACCGCGCACAACGATGCACAGCTGCGCACCCAGGGCGCGCGCTGTATGGACTGCGGCGTACCGTTCTGCCAGTCAAACAACGGCTGCCCCATCTACAACCTGATACCGGAGTGGAATGACCTGGTCTACAACGGACGGTGGCGGGACGCCCTGGACCGCTTGCATACAACCAACAACTTCCCGGAATTTACCGGTCGAGTGTGCCCGGCGCCTTGCGAAGGTGCCTGCGTGCTCGGCATCACCAGCCCGGCGGTAACCATAAAAAATATCGAGTGTGCAATCATTGATCGCGGCTTCGACGAGGGCTGGGTAACGCCAAAATCGACTGCAGAAAGTACCGGCAAGAAGATCGCCATCATCGGTTCAGGCCCTTGCGGCCTGGCCGCGGCAGAGCAGTTAAACACTGCGGGGCATCGTGTCACCGTCTATGAACGCGCCGACCGACTCGGCGGCTTGCTGATGTACGGTATCCCCAATATGAAACTCGAGAAAAAGGTTATTGAACGCCGCCTGCAACTGATGCGCGATGCCGGCGTCGAGTTCATCGTCAATGCCGACGTCGGCAGGACGGTCGATCCCGCAGCACTTGTGGCAGACAATGATGCTGTGCTGCTCGCAACAGGCGCCACCCTGGCCCGCGACCTCCCTATCCCGGGTCGTGACGCTCACGGCGTGCATATGGCGATGGAGTTCCTTACCGCCAATACGCAAAGCCTGCTCGACTCCGGACTGGAAGACGGCAGCTATATCTCGGCCAAAGACAAGAATGTGATTGTCATCGGCGGCGGCGATACCGGCACCGACTGTATCGGCACGGCCTTGCGCCACGGCTGCAAATCACTGGTGAATTTTGAGCTGTTGGCAAAACCACCCCTGGAGCGTGCTGCCAACAATCCCTGGCCCCTGTGGCCCAGAATTTATCGCGTCGATTACGCTCACGCGGAAGCGGCGCAGCGCTTTGGTGACGACCCGCGGGTCTTCTCGATTATGAGTAAGGAATTCCTCAAGGATGACAAGGGCAACCTGACCGGCATCATCACCGTCAACGTCGATGACAAACTCAAGGAGATATCCGGCAGTGAAAAAACGTGGGAAGCGGACCTGATCCTGCTTTCGATGGGCTTTCTGCAACCCGAGCATTACATCAACGATGCGCTCGGCATGGATATCGATGAACGCGGCAACTTCAGGGCCACCAAGCAAAATTATCGCACCAGCGCGGCGAAGGTTTACGCTGCTGCCGATTGCCGGCGCGGCCAGGACCTGGTGGTTCGTGCGATCAATGAAGGCCGCGAAGCGGCGCGTGAAATCGATCGGGACCTGATGGGGAATACGCAGTTGCCGTAGCAAGGACTGCAACAAGCGAGTTGTACTCTGATTATCGATATCTACACTACGTCATTTGTCGCCAAACTCATTCCGCGTATGGAAGTGAATCGCGACTGATTACGGTTTAAAAACGATATCGCGGTGGTATTCCAGATAACCTTGGTGCTGAAGTTCCAATCTCGCTTGTAGCCGATCATGAATCCCCAGCGGCTCAGTGTCCTCCAACTCTGTGGAAATCCATATCTTGCCTGTAGCCCCAAACGTTATGTAACCCAGATCAAAAACTTTATCCAGATTGGGTAGCAGAAGGAATCCGTTGAAAGGATCAAGCCGCTCCTGATTATCCGATTTAGACCAGGGCTTTAAGTGTGAAGCCACCAAAAAAACGAGTATCACGAAAACGGGTAACCGCACAACCACCCCATTGCTCGATGAGCTTCTTCCGAAACTGTGCCTGCCCCGTAGGGGTTGGATGTCGAGTTGGGATGGTACGGGTTGCTGCTCAGGTTACCCAGGTACTCATCGGCCAATGCGCCGCAGGAAAGCAGCGCGGTGAGCGCTGCTGCAACAGGTAATATTTTCATAGGTCTCTCCTTGGATTCACCATTGATAAGTTCACCACCCTATCGGCCATCTCATCGTCGATGTCTCAGGCTGTGTGTGTTAGTCGGTTTTTATCCTGCGGTTAGAATGTATGCATGAACAGGTACACTTATCGAGCAGGCGTCATTGCGCGCACTATGATCAGCCGGTCTGCACCTGTCTACGTCGGGCTGTGGCAGGGCGCCGCTAAAGCGGTTACGATTAATGCCACACCAGGTGTCGAGTACTACGGGGCCGGCGTAACAGTCCGGGGGGCCCGATCGTGCTTGCCGGTAATGTCTGGAGAAAATACATCCCATGAGTGACCTGCAGGTTCCGGCCGTAATGCTGAATATAGGCGCTGTACTCGATGCAGCGTTCGACAAGGCGGGGCTGCGGGATTTCGGTGATGAGAGATTTCTCGAGCCCCTGCAGGTGCTGCTGCAATCACTCAACGACGAAGCGAACCTCTCCGCTATAGGTCGCTATGGCCAGTTCACCCGCATCGTCGATCTGCTGGTCAACCGGCTGCGCATTGAGCACTGGCTGCAGCGATACCCTAAGATACTCGATGAGCGCATCGCGCCGCCGGTGGTTATCGTCGGCCTGATGCGCACCGGCACCACGATGCTCCACCGTCTCATGTCCTGTGACAGCCGCTTCTACGCGCCCCTGTGGTACGAGGTGCGCTACCCGGCGCCCCTACCCGGTTACGACTTCGCGGGCGAGGATACGCGCATTCCCATTGCCAAAGAGGAAGTGCGGCAGATGATTGAGGCGAGCCCGGACCTTGCCGCCATACACCCGCTCGACGCGTGCGCGGCGGACGAGGAAGTCATGCTTCTGGAGCACAGCTTTTACAGCACCGTGCCGGAATCCTTCGCGCACCTGCCCGGCTATGCGCGCTGGCTGGAAACTCACGACAATACACCGGGCTACCGCTACCTGCACCGCATGCTGCAATTCCTGCAGTGGCAGAAAAAGCGCAAGGGGCACAAGGCCGACAGGTGGCTGCTCAAAACGCCGCACCACCTGCATCATCTGGACATCCTGCTGCAGGTTTTTCCCGGCGTCACCGTGATCCAGACCCACCGGGACCCGCTGCAGACCATTCCCTCCCTGTGCAGCATGAATTACGCGCTGGCCTGCATGGGCAGCGACTCGGTCGATGCGCGGGCGCTGGGGCGCCACTGGTGTGACAAGTTCGCCCGCAGCCTGGAGCGCGCGATAGCAGTGCGAGCGCAGCACCCAAACCGGTTCATCGATGTGTTATACACCGCGACTGCCAGCGATCCGGCCGGCACTATCCAGCGCATCTATGATCACCTTGGCCTGCCATTGGACGACCAAACCCGGGAGGCGATGGACCAGTGGCAGCAGGACAACCGCCGCGAGGACCGCGAGCCGCACCACTACACGCTGGAGCAGTTCGGCTTCACCCGCGCGGGGCTGGAGCGGGACTTTGCCGGCTACCGCAGCACCTTCCTGACTTAGCGTGGAGAGTTGATTCGTGACCCGTAGCCATGACCTAATCGACAAGCTAATCGACAAGCCGCTCGACAATCCAATCGATACGCCTCAACAGCGCGAGCATGAACTGCTCGCGCTGTCCTACTATAGCCATCCCGAGATCCAGGCGGCCAGGGAGGAGATACGTGCCTACTGGCTCGATCTGGCCCAGCCGAGCGCGGTGATGCTGCGCTGCTTCGAGGCAAGTTTCGACGAGGTCATGTTCGGCGCTGTGATCTGGGCGCTGAACCAGGACCCCCTGTATCCCAAGGTGGTGACGATCAGCCGCCTGCCCCACACACTGGCAGGTGAAGCGATTCCCGGCAGCCGCTGGGGCATAGACAATCCCGACAGCATCTACCGCGTGATCCCGATCAGCGGCGACGAGGCCTACTGCATACACGGCCGCGTCGCCGCCCGGCGGCTGGTAGAAAACTACTTTACCCTGTGGAGCCCGACCATGCAGACGGTGGGCCTGTTGTCCGGCAAGGACCTGCAGGTCGACAGCGACGGCAGGTTTGCGATCACGGTGGACGGTTCGCCGGCCAACGGGCGCGCCAATCACATCCAGAGCTGCCCCGAGGCCCACGAGTTCTACATCCGCGATGTCATCTTCGATTGGACTGCGGACCGGCCCAACGAACTGCGCATTGAACGGCTTGGCGCAGCGCCGTCGCGCCCGCCCTTTGCCGAGCGGGAGCAACTGGAGCGCATCAAAACGTATATGCACAAGTGGGCGACGAATACCACGCGCTGGAACCAGCAGGCACTGGGGGGACCCGTCAATGCATTCGACTTCGTCATCGACCGCGACAGCGACGGGGCACTGCGGGACCAGATCTACATCATGGGCCACTTCGCGCTACCGGACGACAACAGTGCGCTGGTGCTGGACGTGGACATGGGCGGAGCGGAATACTTTATCGCGCCGATCACCAATATCTGGGGCACCACCAATGAAATCGTGACGCGCAATGGCTGCCTGAATAAACACCAGGCGGTAGCCAATGACGATGGCAGTTACACGTTTGTGCTCGCGCTGCGCGATCCCGGCGCACACAACTGGCTGGACCCGACCGATATGTCCGAAGGCATTCTCACCCTGCGCTGGGCGGAGTTTGCCGGCGGCAAACCCGGCGTCACTTTTGGTGTCACGTCCCGGCTCACACTATTGGATGACCTCGCGCGCGTGCTGCCACCGGGATGCATTCGAACATCGGCGCAGGACCGGCAACGACAATTAGCAGCACGCGCCGGCAGTTATGCCTGGCGTCTTGCGCAGGAGGACAGGGCATGACGGCAATAATAGAGACAGTGTGGTTGATTACCGGCTGTTCCACCGGCTTCGGACGGGAGATCGCTAACTGCGCGTTGCAACAGGGCGCGCGAGTTGCCGTGACCGCCCGTCGCAAAGAGGCTGTCGCCGATATTTGTGAACACTTTCCGGACCGAGCGCTGGCGATAGAGCTGGACATCACCGACTCACAACAGCGCGAAAATGCAGTGCAAACTACGCTCAAGCACTTCGGTCAGCTGGACGTACTGGTCAACAACGCCGGTTACGGCTATGTGGCCGCGATTGAGGAGGGGGACGAGGCGGATTTTCGCACCATGTTCGAAACCAATTTTTTCGCAACGCTGGCCATGACGCGACTGGTGCTGCCCTATTTCCGTGAGCGGCGTAAGGGACGCATCCTCAATAACTCCTCCCAGGCGGGTCTGATGGCGAATCCTGGCACCGGTTTTTACAGCGCCTCCAAGCACGCCCTGGAGGGGGTGATGGAGGCGCTGGGCAAGGAAGTGGCGCCGCTGGGTATCGAGGTGGTGACGGTGCAACCGGGCGCATTTCGCACCGACTGGTCCGGCCGCTCCATGCAGCGCAGCGGACAGCGTATCGCCGACTATGCGGAAATCGTGGGCAGCCGCCTGGACATGATCGCCGCTATCGACGGCCTGCAGCCCGGCGACCCGGTGCGCGCGGCGCACATCTTTGTGGAACTGGGCACCATGGACAATCCTCCCGCGCAACTGGTACTCGGCACCGGGCTGCTGCAGTCCTATCGGGAGAAGCTCACGGCCATTCAGAAGCGCCTGCAGGCCTGGGAATCCGTGTCCGTGTCTGCGGAGTATCCTGTATAGGCAGCTCGGGCCAGGCAGCTCGGTTGTAATACAATGGTGTCTGGGCTAGGCTCCAACACGCTAACAATAACAATTACTTTCTCAAAAATATTTTTTGTGCGGAGTTATTATGGAATTTGAGACAATAATATACGAAGTGTCTGAGCACATCGCGACGATTACCCTGAACCGTCCACAACGGTTAAACGCATTCAATAAGAAAATGGCGGACGAGCTGAAACTGGCCTGGGAGACGGTTAAACGTGACCCGGATGTCAGGTGTGCAATTCTCACAGGAGCAGGCGAAAAGGCACTGTGTACTGGCGTGGATATCACCGGGTTCCTGGAGGAAGGTGATTTTCAAATATCGCATGAAACGAGACAGAAGCCGGATTTTTTGACTTTGACGGCCATTCAAAATAGATGCTGGAAACCGGTGATTACCGCAGTTAATGGCATGGTATGCGGGGGCGGCTTTCACTTCCTGGCCGATACTGATATTACCGTGAGTGTCGAACACGCCACGTATTTCGACACCCATGTGAAGTGGGGGAAAATCTCCGCACTGGAGCCGGTTGGGCTTGCACGTAAGATTCCCTTTGAGCACGTGATGCGATTAGCGCTACTCGGTGGCTCGGAGCGCATGAGCGCACAGGAAGCAAAAAACATCGGACTGGTTGGTGACGTGGTGCCCAAAGAGAGGTTAATGGAACGGGCCCGGGAGCTGGCAGGCATGATCGCATTACACTCACCCACTGCCGTCGCCATGTCCAAGCGCGTCATCTGGGAAAGCATGAATCTCGGTCTGGAAAAAGCGCTTGAGAATGCGTGGGATATCCTGCGGGAACATGGCCCGCACAGTGACAATGAAGAAGGCTTCAAGGCTTCTGCCGAGAAAAGGCAGCCTGACTGGGTGCCTTTTATACACCCCTAAATTTCAGTAGGTAGCGGCACTGGTTGTATTATTGGGCACGCACCCACGGTCGCGTGCCGCTGATCGCGTCCCGGTTCGGGCCAACCCACCGGGCCAGCCAGTCGAGGCGCGCGAGCTGTTCCTCGGGTATGGCAGCATCGACGGCGAACTGCGCGTAGAGGCGTATGCCATACTTCTCCCGGTGGTGAGCCGCTGCCGGACT
>Ga0163150_10005002_pt1 | contig 17345 bp, 17 predicted proteins | sample OliLakLV19P2IB_FD_148628 | JGI IMG/M metagenome (GOLD analysis project Ga0163150, IMG submission 148628) | Freshwater microbial mat bacterial communities from Lake Vanda, McMurdo Dry Valleys, Antarctica - Oligotrophic Lake LV.19.P2.IB | ecosystem: Environmental > Aquatic > Freshwater > Lake >...
GGATATGCTGATGTGCTAATGTGCCAATTCTAAAACTCCGCGTCTGGCGCGAGAATGCAGCAAAGCCATGAGCCGGGCGTTCTCGTGTCCTAACAATCGGTAAAATAATTAACTTTCATAAGGGCGGTTCTAAAAATTCACCACTGACACCCTCTCCATTCGGAGAGGGATGGGGTGAGGCAGTCAAAAAAGCAATTTTTAGAACTGCCCATAAAACTGAACGATGCTATGGCACGAGAAGGCATCCACAACAGGGAACGCGCCTTCGTTCCAGCAAGGTTGCGCCTTGTCTTGTGAGTATCAGCGAGCCTGCGGCTCCAAAGCCGGAGGCTTTCAAAAATAGTTCTGCAAGGCTGTGCCTTGCAGAAACGGGGGGGCAAACAACTCCTATAATCCTCTGCTATTTGTACTGCATCCGGCTACGCAATCTTCCTTTCGGGCTCTGCTAATTTTAGTAACTTGCCTTCCCCGATTTTGACGATAAAGAAACTGCGATGCGATTGTTCAGCATAAACCCCGTGGATAACAAGGTGGTGAAGAGATTTCCCACCATGCGCGACAGGGCAATTGAAGATTGCCTGAAAAATGCTGTTCAGGAATTTGAGCTTTGGAAAAACACTCCGGTGGCGACACGCTGTCGCGCGCTGAAAGCTACGGCTGACGCGCTGCTTACGGAGAAGCAATATTTTGCCAGCATTATTACGCTTGAGATGGGCAAGCCAAACAAAGAGGCGCTTGCCGAAATAGAAAAGTGCGCGCTGATGTGCGCGTTTTATGCGGAGAAGGCGGGCGCGTGGCTGGAAGATGAAAAAGTTGCTTCCGATGCAAGCAACAGTTATGTGGCGTATGAGCCGCTGGGCGTGGTGCTGGGCATCATGCCGTGGAATTTTCCTTTTTGGCAAGTGTTGCGCTTTGCGGTGCCTGCGCTCGCTGCGGGCAATGTGGTGTTGCTGAAACATGCGCCCAATGTGCCGCAATGCGCGTTGGTGATACAGAACTTATTTCGCAAAACGCTGCCTGCAAACTGCCTGCAAGCGTTGCTGATTAATGAGCGCAAAACAAGAAGGCTGCTCGAACATCCGGCAGTGAAAATGGTGTCGCTCACCGGCAGCGACAAAGCAGGTTCTGAAATTGCAGCTATCGCTGGAAAGTATATTAAGAAGTCTGTGATGGAGTTGGGCGGCAGCGACCCGTTCATTGTGCTGGAAGATGCCAACCTGAAATCAGCAGCGGCAATGGCGGTGAAAAGCAGGATGCAAAACGCGGGGCAAAGTTGTATTGCGGCAAAGCGATTCATCGTAGTGCAGGAGGTGAAAGAGCAATTTATCGACATGCTTGCGGAGCTTATCGGCAAACTGAAGTTGGGCAACCCAATGGAGGAGCTAACTGATGTTGGTCCAATGGCGCGTGAAGATTTGGCAAGAGATGTTGTGCGCCAAATTAATCAATCGGTGAGGCGCGGAGCGAAAGTGATTGTGGGCGGCAACCGTCCACCCTGGAAAGGCGCGTTTGTGAACCCTACCCTACTGGTGGATGTAAAACCCGGAATGCCTGCTTTTGATGAAGAAGTGTTTGGTCCCGTGGCTTCGGTGATTGTGGCAAAGGATGCGGAGGAGGCAATCTTGCTTGCAAATAAAACGGTGTATGGACTTGGCGCTGCGATATGGTCGGAAGATTTGGAAAAAGCGACACGACTTGCAAAGAGAATTAATGCGGGCAGCGTTTTTATCAATGGGATGGTGAAATCAGACCCGCGCCTGCCCTTCGGAGGTGTGAACCGCTCGGGATATGGAAGGGAATTATCTTATCACGGGCTGCGGGAGTTTACGAATATGAAAACGATGTGGGTGGGATGAGTAATTTGATGATTCGGCTTGTCTGCCGAAGTTTTAACGCAGGCAGATGATTTGTTGATTCAATAATTTAAAAAATTAAAGACATAATTTGAAAGCGTTTTTCATTTTGGGATTTGTGACTTTGACTTTAGTTGGGTTTACACAACCCACTGAAAAGGAACAACAGGTGATAGTGAACGAAGGCTTTGAACTCTATCGCCTTGAACTTGCTTCGTGGAATTCATCAGACCTGCTTGCCTCCATTTGGGGCATCAACTCGCTTGACAGCATTCATGGCTATCTATCCTACCGCCAAGGAAATACTTACAACACAATTTATTATGGAGGCGAAAAGCAATTCAGGATTTACGCAAACTTTGTGTTCGACAGCGTTTGCTCCATGGAATCAGCCATCATGGATATAACCCCGCGCAACGCAGGCAGAAAAGAAACAGAACTCATCACCATGCGCCATGACGCGCTTGAAAGAGTGGGACGCAATGAAAACAATTTCTTTGAAATAATTGAAAAGACCTCGCTCAACCTCATTCCGGTGATTACAGCAAAGGAGCGCAAAGTAATCATCCTTACAGGACCGCAGGAAACCGGCAACGTGTTGTTTGGAAATGATTTCGCGCTGGAATATTCAGCAGAGAACAAATTCGTGTCGCAAACAAAGCTGCACCAAAACCTTATTACAGTGCCGATGGAATCAGAAGCAGGAAATGTCATTGCCACAAAGCATACGCATCAAGAGCCGACATCTGAATACATCACCACCACCGATATTTGCACGCTCTTGCTTTACGGAGATTACACGAATTGGAAAAAACACGTTGTGATTTCGGATAATTTTGTTTCAATTTGGGATGTAGAAAAGAAAACGCTTGACATTATTTCCCGAAAAGAGTTTGAGAAGAGAGAAAAAGAAAAGAATAAATAAGGATGAAACGAAGTCAAACGAGCGCTACCAATAAACACAAAATGCAAACGCACCTTCATGGATGATTTTGGCGACATCGTATATGTAATTTTAGGAGTAGTCTTTTTGCTCTTCAGGCTGTTTAAAAAGAAGGCGCAAGAGAATCAAGCTCCTGCGCCTTCAGAGTATAACCATGCGCCTGCCCCATCTTCAAAAAAAGAAAAGAGCCTGCTGGATACGATCAGGGAAGAAATAGAACGTCAAAAACAACTGACCACTCCAAAACCTAAAGCAAGACAACCGGAGATACGGCAAAAGACCTTCAGCTCGAAGAAAACGAAAAAAGAAAACACAAAAAAAATCTTAGAGCCGGTTGTGCATGAAGGCTCAAATATGTCCGTAAATATTTACAAAGGCGAAGGTGGCGCTTCAGTGTCCGAGCAACTCAAACGCTCCATTGTTATAGAAGACCAACCGGAAGAAAAGCGTTTTGAATTCGACCCGCGCGAAGCGTTCATGATGAAAACGCTGCTGGAGCGACCATATAGTTAACACTCTTATCGTGCCTCCTTCAATTCAGGATTTACAAACCGATAACTACTTAGCGGCTGCATCTTCTCGAATGCGTGATGCAGAAATTTAGTCGTGCTTAGAAACTTGTAGTACATCATCCTCATGAAAGAAGTCTTATCCACTCCGCCCGCTTTCAGCGCTATGTTATGCGCAAACCAAATGGCATGAATGGTTCCGAAAAACAGGAGCGCATACGCCAACAAAGAGAACGCTTTATTATAAAATCCTTTACGCTGAAAAATGAGGAAAAGGCGTTCATTTTGAAATTTGATATGATGCGCTTCATCAATTAAAATGTCCTTGCAGATTGAGCGTAAAAGCGGGCAGTCCGTTGCGTCATGCAGCGCCTGATAAAACACCTGCGCTGCGCTCTCCACAATAATCACTGTGATAGTCCAGAGTTCCATGTTGGTATTAAAGTAGCGGATTTTCCTAAACAGGGTATCCCCCCAATCTTTATTCATCCGTTTCTCGCCAAGTAAGTCAATATATTTTCCAAGATTGTTTCCGTGCTTCTGCTCCTCATGGATAAAAAGTTTTACTGCATCCACATACGCTTCATCACCAATGCTAACAGCATATTTTTTAGCGGCAGCGAGCAAATGAGCGCCATCGCTTGTTTCGCCCAATTGCCATGCCTTCAACGAATAGAGAATCTGTTCCCTTGCCGAAGCGCTTATTTCAGGTTTCAGATTCCAATCAACTCTCTGTCGGGTAAGGTTTACTTGAAAATGACTTTTCCAAAATTCTGAAGTGTGTATCATAGGGTAGATTAAAATGGGTTAGCCGCTTCAACTGCGCTGCGCGAAAAATATTATTTCATTCAAACCTTCTTAACATCAATTAACTCAAAGAGAAAATAAAAAAGGCTGCCCGATAGGAGCAGCCTTTTTATTTTTCAAATCAATCAAATCTTAGCGAGCCAACAACAATTTCTTGTTTTCAACTCTGCCTGATTCAGTGATGAGACGGTAGAAATACATACCGTCAGCAAGCGTGCCGGCATTGAATTCAAGCCTTCTCACTTCGCCTGCTGCTGCGTTGCCGTCAAACAGCGTTTCGATGATTCTGCCGTCAACAGCTACGATTTCAACGCGCACTCTTTCAGATGTTGCTACGCTGAACTCAACCTGCACCTGTGATTTAAATGGATTCGGGAACGCATTGAAGTAATTCTCTTCACTGTTGTTTGTGAAAGGTTCAGTCAATTCGCTGCCGTCCATTTTGTTGTAGTTGCAAGATTGTCCTGCAACCAAAGTCACGCTCAATCCGCTTGTTGCTTCATACTTGTTGTTTGTATGCGGGTCGCCAAACCACAGGAACGGTGACGAGCCGCCAATGAATTCAATTTTCTGGAAATGAATTTCAAAAGCGTTTGCACCATTGCTGTAAGGCAATTCCATGTAAGCAATCTGCGTGAAGTTGAAGCTACCAAACGCGCTCAATGGAATACAGAACGTAGTCCAGTTTCCTTGCGAGCCGGAGATGTAGTTGCCCAGCGTAACGGCAGCGGATGAACTTCCCTGCGGACGAATCTGAATCTTGCTCCACTCAGGCGTTCCCACAGTGCGCAACGTGATGCACAGTTGATTATTTCCGCCTGCTGCTACATTCTTCTTGGGTGAATACACGCTGCTGGAAGAATAACCGAGCTTCAGCTTTCTCCAACTCTTTGAAGGGCTTACCACGCGGAGGTAAGATGGTTGTGAAGTAACAAGAGTGTGGTAACAATAACCGTTGAAGCACGCGTCAGCAGTGCAGGGATTGCCGTCATCACAGTTCACTTGCGCATAAACGCAACTGCCCTGAACACATGCATCGTTGGTGCAAGCATTATAGTCATTGCAGCCACCCACGCAAATTGAAGGAGGATTGTTGCAGGCATAAGAATTTGCAGAACCGGTGACAGAAAAATGAATCACATAAGGAACACCTGCTGTGCCTGTTGCATTCAATCCGGAATAGGCAGTAACAACAAGCGTGTGGCTTCCGCCCTGCGCTAACCAATATTTGTAGCTGCCCGAGTTGTCGCCCCAGAATGCGTAAGGAGCGCCATTTTCAATCTTTGTTGTTGAGCCATTCAATACAAACTTCACGCTGCCCACAGGAGTTTGGCAAAGGTTTGCGCGGATATTGAAACGACACAATTCATTTCTGTCAATTACCAAGCCTTCAGTAAGCTGACCGATTTCACCGAGGAAACCTTCATACATCAGCGTGAGGCTTGTAACGCTCAGGTAGCAGGAGCAGGGGGTTTTTCCTGTTGAGCCGCCTACGCAGATACCGCAGCCGTCAATGTAAGCTGAACCGTTACATTCGCCTGTGCAGTCGAAATCGCAGTTGGCGCACTCTTGCTCATCAGCATCATTGATGGTAACACTGCCTGTTACATAGCATCCATCACCATCGGTTACAGTTACGTAGTAAGTGCCCGGGCAAAGTCCTTCAATGGTTTTGAGGTTTGTTCCTTCCTGTCCGTTTGACCACTTATACCATGCAGTGTTTGCATTGCCGCCTGAAACATTTGCAGTTGCAGAGCCATCGCAGCAAGGTTGCGGACAGTCAAACGCGATGTTTGTGATAGCGCCTGATTCAGTGTATTTCACCACCATTTCACGCACACCCGAAGCATTGATTGGCAAGGTTTGCGCGCTGCCGTCAGTTGATGCAGGAATTGGAACGGTTTTAATCAGCGAGTTGAATTTGTCATATAATTCAACAACGCACAACGAACAGTTTGGATCGTCAAAATCAATCACCGTCATTGATAACACAGAACGGTCGCTGTCAAAGCGGAACGTGATTTCACCGCCTTCATCGCTATCGTCATTCGTAACAAAATTGCTCACCGGAATAATGAGCGCATTTCCCATTCCTACTTCCAGGTCAGGATCAGGTGAGCCATTGCCGTTGGTGTTGAACACATACGGACGAATTACTCCGCTCAATGCATTTGCTTTTGCAAAAATGTGAATGCCATAATCAGCATATTGTTCGCTCACCTGCTCGCCCGGAGCAAGGTCTGCAAAATTCAATAGACAAAGTTGATTTTGTGTAGATGCGCAGTAGCAGCTCATATCTTTTTTCGTGAAATCAATATCCAAAAGTCCCGGAGTGCTGGTACATTCCCCATTGAAACATGCATCAATTGTACAGGGATTCTGGTCATCACACTGGATGAAGCGAACCGTTGCAGCGTCTTCATCATCTTCGCTCTGGTCGCCATCATCATTGTTCGGAGTTGAATCATAATCAGGAAGGTCACTTGCAGTTACTTCAGCAACATTCTTATAGTTGCCGCTTCCGTTTACGGTAGCAGTGATTTTTAATGTTGCGAAACTTCCGTTATCTAAATTTCCGATGTCCCAAATAACGGTGCCGCTTGATTCAGTTGTAGCAGAGCCGCCATCATCGCTTACATAAGTATAACCGCTGGGTAAATAATCTTTTGCTTGTACGCCAGTTGCATCTTCCAAGCCATCATTTGTAACACGAATTGTAAACTCAACCGTGCTGCCTGCGCATACTAAAGCAGGATAAACAGATTTTGACAAACGAATGTCAGCGCGGCAAACCAAGCCTGCAATCGCTTTCAAATCATCTTCTAATGTTTGTGAAGAAGAAATCGTGTAGTCACCTTTTGTAAAATCTGGTTGTTCATCAAGGTAGCGGTCAGGTCCCGTAACAGCCTGACAATTTCCTTCCGGAAGGTCAGGATTCGGGAGACCAACAATGAAAAGGTGTGTGCCCAGCGCTTTTACTGCATTCGCAGCGCCAATCGCATCAATCAATGCTTGTGCTTCTGCGCTTGCGCCTGATTCGGTTCCTCCTCCACTGGTATTATATGCAGTGGGCTTTCCATCAGTAAAGAAAATTACCAACGGGGCGTACATGTCATTATTAAGAATGTCTTCTACTTCATTCAGCGCATCTTCCCAATTTGTCCAACCATCGTTGCCTGCGTTTGCAGGGTCGTAATTTTCTGCGTCTGTGCCTCCGTTGTTTGCATAGAGATAATCAACGTAATCCGGCAGCGTAGTTGCGTCCACAACCTGATAGGCTGTTGTTCCGCCAATAACTGCGCGTCTTGCATGAAGATTGAACTCAACAATGGCTACGCGAGAGTTGGTGCCGACCAAAGCCGTCAGTAATTGGTTCGCCCCGTTTCTTGCCTGTGCAATCACGTTGGTAGCATCACCGGAGCCGGCAATTGAGCCGGATTCATCCATAATGAAGATGATATCCAACCCGCAGGCTGGTATCAGGTCAGGATTGGAAGCTGGTTCCGGTTCAGGATTATTCACTGCTTGCGCTTGTACATTGGCAAATGAGAAAAGCAGCAGCATAAAAAAAAGCATTCCTTTCAATAAAAAAATAGGTTGGGGTTTCATAGATTTAGTTTTTCTTTAGAAATTTAATAGTTAAATGTAGATAGTCATAGTGGTGATCCTCCGCAAGAGTTGGAAATTTATTTTTATGCTTTTGTCAAGAAAATGAAATTCAGGGAAATAATAACAAGAAGAAAATCGTAAATCGTTATTCGCTACTTTTACAAAAAATACTAAACAAGAGATATGAGATACGTTAGTTTTTTGCTCATCATGTCAGCTCTGTTTTCTTGCAAAACATCAAAAGACCAATCTAAAAATGAACCGGCAACTATTGTGACGCAGGATACGCTCAAGGAGGAAGCCACGCTTGATGTGCCTGTCAACTCAAATGCACCCCTTGAAACATTGATTATCGGAAACTGGCAATGGTCAAAAACGATTTGCTGCGGAAGAACACCGTATACTGAAACCGCAGAATCGCTGCCTGCGCCAAAGATTCTCAAGTTTCAGCCCGGAGGTGCATTACAATATTTTTCAGGTGAAAATAAAACTTCCGACCAGACCTACAAGATAGCTTACGAATTGCTGAAAGATGATGGTCGCACCACGATTACCATTGGCGCACGGCAGCCGGCTTTGCTGCATATCGAAGGCGATAATATGATTATTGACTATGGCTATATTGATTTACAGGTAGAATATTATCAACGCATAAAATAATTCAGGATGAGCCGTATCATTTCTTTTTGTTTACTGTATAGCGCACTCTTTCTTTCTTGCAATAAAACGCCTGAAGTTGGCCGAACTGTTGAATACAGCATTGCCTGTGCTGACTGTGAAGTGATTTACAATATTTCAGGCGGACAACAAGCAACGGAACACCATAAAAATTCAGACTGGACTTTTAGTTTTTCTGGAAAGTCGGGAGAGATTGTGCTGCTGTTTGCCTATAATACGAGCACAACTCCGCAGGGCGTTACCGCCCGCATCCGGCTCAACGATGAAATCTTAAAAGAGGAAACCCGCTACTGCGCAATTTCAGGATACAGTTTTGTTGTAGATACTCTTTAATAACATTTAGCGATTTCCGAGCGACTCAAAAAACACATCTACCGCTTTTTCTTTGGGATGCTTTTCCAGCAGTTTCAAAAAATGACTTCCAATGATTGCTCCATTTGAATACGCACATGCCGCAGCAAACGTATTAGAATCATAAATTCCAAATCCGGTTAAAACAGGATGCTGCAATTTCATTTTCTGAATGCGTTTGAAATAGGCAATCTGCTCTTTGCTGAACCCCGCGCTTTTCCCTGTTGTAGATGCGCTACTCACCATGTAAATAAATCCGGTGGAGAGTTTGTCAATCTTGCGGATACGTTCAGAAGATGTTTGTGGCGTAATGAGAAAAACAACATGCAGATTGTTCTCTTTAAAAAGCGGTTGATACTTTTCAAAATCATCTAAGGGTAAGTCGGGAAGAATAAGACCGTCAATTCCGCTGTTTTTACATTCTTTGCAAAACTTTTCAAAGCCGTATTGTAAGACAGGATTCATGTAACCCATCAGCAACGCGGGAATATTGCATTGCTTCCTGAAGTCTTTTAGTTGCTCAAATAAAACTTGCAACGTCATTCCGTTTTCAATCGCAACACTGCTGCTGTGCTGAATCACCGGACCATCAGCGAGCGGGTCAGAATAGGGTATGCCGATTTCAAGCATGTCTGCACCGTCCTTTTCTAAAAGCGTTGCAATATTGATTGAAGCATCAAGTTGCGGAAATCCTGCCGTGTAAAAAACAGAGAGGATGTTATTTTTCTTTTGTTTAAAAAGCATGTCTATCCTGTTCATTGCAAAAAGGTTCTGGAGTAGGTTTCCAAATCTTTATCTCCTCGCCCTGAAAGGCACAGCACTACAATATCTTTCCTTTTGAACTTCATTGTATGCAGAGCGGCAAGTGCATGTGCTGATTCGAGCGCGGGAATAATGCCTTCAAGTTTTGCAAGTTGAAAAGCCGCCTGCAGCGCTTCTTCATCCGTAGCTGAGAGAAATGTCGCGCGTTTGGTATCATGCAAATGCGCCATCAGCGGACCGATACCGGGGTAATCCAATCCTGCGGAAATAGAATGTGGCTCTGTGATTTGCCCGTCTTTGGTTTGCATCAATAAAGTCTTGCTGCCGTGAATAATTCCGGGAGTGCCGAGTTGTGTTGTTGCCGCAGATTTACCGGAACGCAATCCTTCGCCCGCAGCTTCTACGCCAATCAGCTTCACTTTCTTATTGTCGAGAAAATGATAAAACGCTCCTGCTGCATTGCTCCCGCCACCAACACAGGCAACCACATAATCAGGCGATGCGCGTTTAAGCTGCGCTTGCATCTGTATTTTAATTTCTTCACTAATCACCGACTGAAAACGCGCCACCATATCGGGATAAGGATGCGGACCCACAATCGAACCGATAATATAGTGCGTGTCTTCAGGATGATTAATCCAGTCGCGAATGGCTTCGTTGGTTGCGTCTTTCAGCGTCATGCTGCCGCTCGTTGCAGGAATGATTTCCGCTCCGAGCATTCTCATGCGCAACACGTTAGGCTTTTGCCGCTCCATATCTTTCTCCCCCATGAATACGATGCACTGCAATCCCGCAAGCGCGCAAACTGTTGCCGTTGCCACACCATGTTGCCCTGCACCTGTCTCTGCAATGATTCGCGTTTTACCTAATCGTTTCGCAAGCAGAATTTGCCCGATGGCATTATTGATTTTGTGCGCACCCGTGTGACATAAATCTTCGCGCTTTAAATAGATATTCGTTTTGTACAACGCAGAAAGCCGTTGCGCATGATAGAGGGGAGTTGGTCGTCCGGCAAAGTCATGTAGCAGTTTGCGAAACTCTTTTTGAAAAGCGGGAGCTTCAATGATGTCTAAATATTTTTTTCGCAGTTCTTCAACATTAGAGTAGAGCAATTCGGGAATATAAGCGCCTCCGAATGTTCCGTAAAATCCTTTTGCATCAACTGTATATTTCATGCAGCGCGTTTTAGTTGTTGAACAAATGTCTGCAACATCGGAATGTTTTTGATGCCGGGCGAAATTTCAAAACCTGAATTCACATCAATACCATAAAATGCCGGATGGCTGAATGCGCGAATTTGCGCAACGTGTTGCGGGGCAATTCCTCCGCTGAGAAAAAAGGGAATTTCAAGTTTGTAATGCTCCAGCAACTTCCAATCGAAGGTAATGCTGTTGCCGCCCGGAAGTTTTCCTTTTGCATCAAAAAGGAAATAGTCGCAGGCATCTTGATATTGCTCCAACTCTGGGAAAGAAAAATCTATGTCAATGGGAAATGCTTTTAACACCAAATAATTCTTTCGGATTGCTTCGCAAAATTCAGGAGATTCATCTCCATGCAATTGAATACAGTCAAACTGAAACTGTTCTGCTTTTGCCAATACATTTTCTATTGCTTCATTCACAAACACGCCTGTTTTCTTTACATGCTTTGAAAAGAGATTTTCAAAAAGCACGTTCGCATTTTCCCCTACAAAGCGTTTTGACTTTTCATAAAAGATAAAACCTGCGAAATCAACACCAAGTTTATCAAGCGCGATGAAATCTTCTTTCCTGGTGATGCCGCAGACTTTGATTTTCATCGTGCCGCTTTTTCAAGTTGATGAATCTGCTGAATAAATTCCGCGCAGGCAACTGCAGGTTCCGGTTGCTTCATAAATAATTCTCCAATGAGAAACCCCTGAAAACCTGCTTCTTTCAGTTGGAGTAATGTTTCAACATTTTGAATTCCGCTTTCGGCAACTTTTATAAATCGCGCAGGAATTTTTTCTGCTAATTCTAATGACTTTTCAATCTTCACATCAAAAGTTTTCAAATCGCGGTTGTTAATGCCCGCGAGATGCACGTTGTCATTCAGCTTCTCTAATTGCTCCGCAGAGTGCATTTCAAGCAACACTTCCAAGCCCAGTGATGCGGCTTTTTGTGCAAACTGCTTTACTTCTTCTTTCGTCAGCAATTCTGCAATCAATAAAATTACATCTGCGCCAATAGCGCGCGCTTCTGTGATTTGATATTCATCCACCACAAAGTCTTTGCGCAGAATCGGACACTGACAAATTTTTCTCGCAGTCTTTAAATCTTCCATCGAGCCACCGAAATATTTTTCATCTGTAAGCACGGAGAGTGCAGCCACGCCTGCCTGCGCATATCCAGAACAAATAATAGCAGCATCTGCGTTTACATTGAAAAATCCCTTTGATGGCGATTTGCGTTTGAACTCTGCGATGATTCCCGATGAGTTCTTTTGTAATAAATGTTTACGCAATGAAACAGGCTCGCGCGTAAACTGCTGCTCAAGCAGCTTTTCCGGCATAGCGACTTTCCGCGCCTGCACTTCAAGCAATTTATGCTGTTTGATTTCTTCTAAAATATTGCTCATTGCATTCGCATGAGTTGTTCAAACGCTTTTTTTGCGCTACCCGAAACGATAGACTCATTCGCCAGCGAGTGACATTCTCCCAATGATTTCTCTGGATAATAACATCTGATTGCGATGGAAGTATTGGCAACTACAGCATCTAACTGTGGCTGCGTGGCAGCCACGTGCAGCACATTTTTAAAAATCTCAGCCGCCTCCTCCACGGTGTCACCGCCATACAAATCTGAAGGCATCAGGGTTTTGAATCCTAAATCTTCCGGACTTACCACCATCTCGCCCGTGTTGGAAAAAATCTTTGCAGGCGCAGTGAGTGAAATTTCATCGTAGCCATCAATATTGTGAATTACGCAGTAGCGCGATTTGTGCTGCTGAAAAATGAAATGATAGATACGCTGCAATTCAAGATTGAAAACACCCGTGACCTGCACGGGCGGATTGCTTGGATTCACCAACGGACCAAGCATGTTGAAGAATGTGCGGACACCGAGTTGTTTGCGCACGGGCGCAACGGTTTTCAACGCGGGATGAAACAGAGGCGCATGCAAAAAACAAATGCCTGTTTTCTCCAACTCGCGTTTCAGCTTCAGTTCGCTCGTGGAAAATTTATAACCGAAGTATTCGAGCATATTGGAGGAACCGCTCACGGATGATACGCCATAGTTGCCATGCTTCGCCACTTTGATTCCTGCGCCTGCAAGCACAAAAGCAGTGAGCGTGGAAATATTGAACGTGTTCTTCGCATCGCCTCCCGTGCCGCACACATCCATCGTCTCGAACTCATCAAAATTCATTTTCACGCTCAGGTTGAGAATGGCGCTGCGAAAGCCGAGCAACTCATCCACCGTCACGCTGCGCATCATATAAATGGTGAGAAACGAAGCAATTTGCGCATCATTCAATTCGCCTTTTGCAACGCGCGTCATCAAATCATTTGCTTCATCAAACGTGAGCGTATTGCATTGCAGCAGGTCGTGCAGGATTTCTTTGATGGTTTTTGGAGTCATAACGCGCACGCGTTTCGCTGTTGTAAAGTTAATGCTCTGCGCGGGCAGCAATCCCCAATGTTTACAGAAGCGTCTTGTTTTAAATTCAGCGATAAAATTTACCTCTAAGTCATTCATCAAGCATCCCCGAAATTGATTCGGGGTTGGCATTAAGAAAAATGATGCAGAATGGAGAGAAACCGTTCATTCGAGAAATTCCGCATTGCGAGGCAGGCTCCGTGCGAGGGTCAGTTCTTGTATTTCTCTAAAAATTCTTCTACTGAAATTTTGGCAAGTTTTTATGCGCCCCTCACTGTTCCGTCTGCAAGTTCTTTGTGGTCGGGAACGATAGTGCCGATGTCATCTGCTTCGGTTTTCTTTTTCAATACGATATGGCTGCCCTTTTGCCTCGCCTGCTCAAAACCGAATTTCTTTAAAACCTTGATTAGCTCTTTGCCTGAGAGTTTAGGCAGTTTTGGCATATACCTGAGTTGTGAAAGTGGTCAGGAATACAGGCTCGGCATTTTTCACATGAAATTCTTCGAGATAAAGTTCTGTGGCTTCTTTCAGATTTTTTAGCGCGTCTTCCATTGTTTTTCCCTGACTCACTGTTCCTACTTCAACACAAGTAGCAACGTAAAATTTCTTTTCTTTATGAATGCTTGCCGTGAAGTTTCGTGTCTTCATAAATCTTCTTTATGATTTCAAATTTAGCAAACCCGTGTGGAATGAGCGGAAAACAGATGCTCTGCACGGTAAGAGGTTGTAAGCTGATAGGCAGGATTGCGAAGGATGGCGGGAGGAGGAGGCACCTCATTATTAGTTATCTAAAATGGCGTTTAACAAAACTATTTACAGAGTACATACCGAGATTCTCATTTTCCTTTTTTGAATCCCACTTTGGATCAAGAAAGGTTAATAGGTGACATACTATCTCTACATTTCTACCGAAAGCAATTCGCTCTTCATTATTATAAATAAAAATCACAGAATCAGATTCAGTTGATTTTTTCTTTTTCTGAAGGGGACTCAGATTCATTTGTATTTCTTCATGTTCCTTTCTTTCTCCTGCTTCCTACTGAAGACGACCATACTCATCAATCCCAGTCATTACTTTTTTCATTTCTATGGTGAGATTTTTTTCCTTATCACTCTTTAACCAATGGTCTATACTGCTTAAGCGAACATTCCCTACATTTTCAGATGACTTTAACCTATCCTATAGGCTTTCAAAAAGAGAATACTTTTCATTCTTAAACTCTCCATATGGGCCGGGTTTTCCATACTCAGTGGACATCACTGATCTACACCATGACATGAGCTGCCTTCTTGCATTTCTTCTGCCGCTTCATAATTCGTATTTCCAAACTCTACAATAGTAGTAATGACCTCACCTTTTGATTTCATTGTATTGTAAAACTCTTGGTAAGACATATTTGATCAGGATTGACTAAAGTTCTCAAGTATTTTTTTGTCAACCATGTTTCCATTTTCAATTCAAATTACTGATTCCCTTTCATAAATAGGGTCTTGGCTTCCATCATAAGGTTGTAAGATGTTCCCAAAAGGAATTCTAAGTTCACCCGTAAACCATTCTGCTTTTACCTTTCCCGCGTTTGTAACGCCAAAGATTTCTTCCTTTGAAATACTTCCTTCGATGTCAATCAAATAAAGTTGTTTATCAATTATATCCCACGTTGCAACATATCCTCTCCAACAGTGCGAACCGAGCGGAAAAATTTTTGGTCTTTCTCTGTTGACTCCATCCCAATATGATTCCAGGGGATTTGTAAGAAGGGATATTGGAATGTCATTTAAATAAACTTATCTCCCATTTCTGTAGTCATAAGATTTGGGTTTTTATTGAAGATACAATTAAACTTCTGACGAGCCACGCTACCAATACGAGTTACAGAAGCAACAAAGTCAGTACGCGCCACCTCATGCACACTTCTGCTTCATCCAGTTTTCAACTAATTGTTTTCCCATTGGAGTCATCACCGATTCGGGGTGAAACTGCACACCCCACACGTCATATTGCTTGTGGCGGATTGCCATGATTTCATTGTTATCATCCACAGCAAGTATTTCCAATTCGGCAGGGACGGAAGTATTGTCAATTACCCATGAATGATACCTGCCGATTTTCATGTCGGGAGGTATATTCTTAAACATCGCGTGTTTGGGCTTTGTGATTTTAATGTTTGTCTCCACCCCGTGATACACGCGCGGAAGATTTTTCAACTTGCCCCCAAACACTTCCCCGATTGCCTGATGCCCGAGGCACACGCCAAGAATTTTCTTTTTAGGAGCGAAAAGCCTGATGACTTCTTTCAATGCGCCAGCCTCATCAGGCACACCAGGACCGGGCGAGAGAATGAGCGCGTCATATTCATTCACCGCATTCATATCAAGCGCGTCATTACGCAGCACATCGGGACGCGCGCCTGAAATCACTTCCACCAAATGCACGAGGTTGTAGGTGAACGAATCATAATTATCAATGACGAGAATTTTCATGGCTTGATGGTTGTGGCTTCTGCAATTGCTTTTTTCAATGCGCCCAATTTATTTTTCACTTCCTGCAATTCTGATTCGGGGACGGAATCAATGACTACGCCTGCGCCCGCCTGGTAATACAACACGCTGTCTTTGCTGAAAAACGAGCGAATCATAATCGCCTGATTCATGCTGCCATTGATGCCGATGATGCCGAGCGCGCCACCATACCATCCTCTTGCTGTTTGTTCGTAGCGGTCAATCAATTGCATCGCCTTGAATTTTGGAGCACCCGACAATGTGCCGGCAGGAAACGTGGAACTGAAAATCCGGAAAGGTTTTTCCGGTTCAATCATTTCTCCCGAAACCGTTGACACAAGATGAATCACGTGCGAGTAGAACTGGATTTCACGATATTTTTCGAGCTTCACATTTCTGCAATGCACCGATAAATCATTTCTTGCCAAATCCACGAGCATCACATGTTCAGCATTCTCCTTAGGGTCGCTCAACAGTTTTTCTGCAAGCAGTTTATCCTGCTCGTCATCGCCTGTGCGCTTGAATGTTCCGGCAATTGGATTGATGTAGGCTTTCTTGTTTTGAATAATTAACTGCGCTTCGGGCGATGAGCCGAAAATGCGGAAGTTGCCGAAATCAAAATAGAAAAGATAGGGCGATGGGTTGATAGAACGCAACGCGCGATACACGTTGAAGTCATCGCCTTTGAATGGCTGGCTGAACCGCTTGGAAAGCACCATCTGGAACACATCACCGCGCTGGCAATGTTCTTTGGCTTTTAAAATATTTTTTATGAATGCTTCACCGGTGAGGTTGCTCGTTTCGTGTTTTTCAATGGTGAAAGGATACGGGCGGAAGTTTTTATTCTTTAAAAGTCCTTCGATGAAATCCAATCCGGATGGTTCTTCTGTGAGTGTGTTTTCATACAGAAAAAGCTGGTCGGTGAAATGATTAAACACCAGCACGTAGCGGAACAAATGATATTGCAGCAACGGCACATCGCCCGGCAGTTCGTTTGGCGATTTAAAATCAAGCGAATCAAAAAGTTTTACCGCATCATAATTTGTATAGCCGAAAAAGCCGTTGTAAGGAACATCCGATAGTTTTTCTTTTACTGAAAAGGAAGCGAGCAGCGTGTCAATTTCATCCGCTACGCTTTTCATTTTCTTCAATTCGCGGGTGTAAGCAGGCTGCTTGTTAATAAGCAGGCGCAACGCATCGTTGGTTACTTCAATAGAAGCAATCGGTTCTGCGCAGATAAAAGAGAGACTATTTTCAATGGCGCGATAATCGGAGCTTTCGAGCAGAAACGTAACTGGAAAATGTTCGCGCATACGGGAATACACGCTCACCGGAGTGTAAGTGTCCGCCAGCAATTTTCTACTGATGCTTGAAACTTGATATGTCTTCATCTTCAAAACACAAAAGCCCGCTAACACAGCGGGCTTTTATTACGAATGTTATTTGGAATAACAACGCAGCCGCGCTACTTTTTGGCGAAGCGCCACCACATTGTTTGATTTGTAAACAGTTGCTTCATCGCCTTGCAATAATAGGCTTTACAAGGAGAACAGCAGGAGCGGCTCTCTTGTAAATGCGCGTAAAGTAGGTGGGAAACTTTATTCCCGTACAAATTTTTTGACAGTCTTGTTTTCATTCAGAGCTACTTCCACAAAGTAGATTCCTTTTAAAATATTCTTGAGATTGAGGTCAATCGGATAGCTTCCTCTATTGGAAA
>Ga0163150_10005004_pt1 | contig 17334 bp, 28 predicted proteins | sample OliLakLV19P2IB_FD_148628 | JGI IMG/M metagenome (GOLD analysis project Ga0163150, IMG submission 148628) | Freshwater microbial mat bacterial communities from Lake Vanda, McMurdo Dry Valleys, Antarctica - Oligotrophic Lake LV.19.P2.IB | ecosystem: Environmental > Aquatic > Freshwater > Lake >...
ATTTTTAATATATTCTTTATATGTCAAAGATTACCCCATTACAAGACCGCATTCTATTGCGAAAAATGGAAGGGAAGAAAGAAACTGCTTCGGGTCTTCTTCTCCCTAAAGGGCATAATGAAAGCCCTAATATGTTCACGGTTGAAGCAGTGGGTCCAAAAGTATCTGAGAAGCTTGGTTATGATCTCAAGCCAGGAGATAGAGTTCTCAAAGGGCAATATTCGGGTGATGATATCAAGATAGAATGAGAAGAGAATCTCACCATTGTCGCGGCGGAATATATTCTTGCGAAAGTTGATTAAATGTTTTATTTTTAACCTATTTTTTTATGACAAAAAAACAAGTTCTTTTCGGAGATGCTGGCCGTCTCAAGATGCTTGATGGCATGAAAAAGCTCCATGAAGCTGTTTCTGGTACTCTCGGGCCAAAAGGCCGTAATGTTATTTTCCCAAAAAGCTATGGCCCACCACAAGTGACAAATGATGGAGTCACTATTGCAAAAGAATTTGACCTCGAGGATCCAGTAGAGAATATGGGAGCTGAGCTCATTAAAGATGTTGCCAGTAAGACAAATGATGCTGCTGGTGATGGAACAACTACGGCCACTGTTTTGACCTATGCTATGATTTCTGAGGGTCTCCGAGAGATTCGTTCTGGGATCAATGCAGTAGAGCTCAAAAATGGCATGAAGCTTGCTGCTGCTGAAGTCATCAAAGAACTCACTGCACAATCTAGGCCAGTCTCTACTTCAGAGGAAATTGCCTCTGTCGCGACTATTTCTGCACAAAATGCGGAAGCATGACAAATCATCGCAGATGCTATGGATAAGGTGAAACGTGATGGTGTTATCACGATTGAAGAAGGGAAGACCTTTGGTATGAATGTTACAATAACAGAGGGTATGCAGTTCAAATCAGGGTATATTTCTCCTTACATGATTACTGATACAGAAAAAATGGAGGTTCGTTACACAGATGTGCCTGTATTAATTACTGATAAAAAAATTAGTTCTACAAAGGATATTCTCAAAATTCTTGAATCTCTGCTCCAATCTGGTAAGAGAGAATTAGTGATTATCGCAGAAGATATTGATTCTGAAGCACTTACAACGATTGTTCTCAATAAACTTAAAGGAGTATTCTCTGTTCTTGCCATCAAGGCTCCTGGTTTTGGTGAACGTCGCAAAGAAAATCTCGCTGATATCGCCATGCTCACAGGTTGATCTGTTGTTTCTGAGGAGATTGGTCTCAAGCTCGAGACAGTCGGTATGGAGGTTCTCGGGAAAATTGATTCTATTACAGCTACCAAAGAGACAACAACGATTGTAGCAACACAGGCGGATAAAACTGAAATTGAACAACGTATTGTCGAGATCCGTCGTATGATCGATAAGACAGAATCAAGCTATGATAAAGAGAAAATGCAAGAACGTCTTGCTCGAATTGGCTCTGGCGTAGCGGTGATTAAGGTAGGCGCTGCTACAGAGGTTGAAATGAAGGAATTGAAACTCCGTCTCGAAGATGCTCTCAATTCTACTCGTGCAGCAGTAGAAGAAGGTATTGTGCCTGGGGGGGGCATAGCACTTCTCAAGGCAGGGAAAGTCCTCGATACATTCAAAGCTCCAAACAGTGATCAGCAAATAGGCGTCGAGATTGTCAAAAGAGCTCTCAAATATCCAACTCAAAAAATAGCTGAAAATGCTGGTCAAGAAGGATCTGTGATTATCAATAAAGTCCTTGAGCACCCAGAATTTCAGTTTGGTTATGATGCGGCAAAAAATGAATTTACTGATCTCGTTGCTGCAGGAATTATTGACCCAACCAAAGTGCCACGAACAGCTCTTGAAAATGCAACATCTATTGCTGGTATGTTCCTCACAACAGAAGCTGTTATCTATGAAGTGCCAGGAACCAAAGAAGCGCCTATGGGTGGTGGAATGTGAGGTATGGGATGAATGGGTGGTATGGGAATGATGTAATACTCTGATTTTTTTGTGAAAATAAGGTATAAATAAACCTCCCCTTAGGGAGGTTTATATTTTTACTTTCTATTTCAGTTCCTGTATAGTTTAGTCTGTGGATTATTTTCTAACACACATCGTATCCTGAGAATTATCTTCCTTTTCTTGGTTGGAAAAAGTAACCATCTTGATCCATTTGTTTCACCTCTGCTCCATCATCAAAAATGAATCCGAGTTGTTCCTTTTGGATTCTTTCCATAAAGAATTTTAAAGCAATTGTATCTCCAGGACTCTTCGGTGTCCAATTTCGAGCTTTCCCTAGTTGAGTTGTGATTGGTTCCAATTTGAGCCAATTTGGTACTATATTTTCATCCCATTGATTCATTTGTACTGCTGCAAGAGATTGTACCGGTACCTGGATCTCTGTGGATTTATTAGGATTTCTATTTACCATAACTCTAAATTGATGTAGATTGAGACCAAATTTTTTGAGTGCATTCTCAATCTCTTCATAGGTCTTTCCGTTATTAAATATATCATCAATGCCTATAAGTAGAGATCATTCAGGGATTCATGTGAGATCTTCTGGATGAAAAGAGTGTACATCAAGTATTTTTTGAGTTGAGAGACAAGTAGCTCCGGTCATTTGGGCTATTCTTTCTCCGAGATTCACTTTAGAACGAGTTTCTGGGGAAATAATAATTGTTCCAGGAGTAATATCTGTTGCAAAAAGAGCACAGATTTTTTCTGCAACTCCTGGCTGAGAGAGATGCTTATCTTTGTCAAGATACTTATCACCATGAGTGCCATCTTTATACACTATGTGTTTATCTCCTACATAGGAACCATTTTGCTCCATATCTCCTAATATTTTGTGAGGATCGTGTTCGGCTAGAATAGGCATATTGCTAATATTAAAAATAATTCTATTGAATTATAATACGTAATTAATTATCTTGTCAATTTTTTGTTTTTCTGGATTGTTTTTCTTGGCGCATGTATATAATGTATATTATCTATTCATCTACTCATACCTTATGAAAAAAATTCTTTTCTTCTTTCTTTTATTAGGAATAGCAATATCTGTGTTTTTTCTTTTCTGGAAGAATGCTAATGCACCAGTAGTTGAGAAGGTTATAGTAACAACACTAGACACTATTCCCCAATGAAAACTCTCTTTAGAAACCGCGAATACTGTTTCAGGGATGATAGAGATAATCGCTCCAACCTTAAACGCTCTTCTCCAAAGTCCTCTAACGATTATTGGGAGAGCTCGTGGTCCATGGTATTTCGAAGCCTCTTTTCCTATCGAGCTCCGTGATGCAAACAATGTCTTGATAACAACAACGGTCGCTCAAGCACAGGGGGATTGGATGACAGAAAACATGGTGCCATTTACAGCTACACTGACTTTCCCAGTTCAACCTACTGGTAGTCAGGGGTTACTAACATTTAAAAATGATAATCCATCCGGCGAGCCACAGAATAGTATGACGTTTGATGTTCCAGTCAATTTTTAGAGACGAAGACCTAATAGGATTCTCTCTACAACAGAAAAACGTATTTGTGGATTCTCGGGGATAAAGGCAGAAAGAAAGAGTCTTATTTCTTCTATGTCTAACTGTGGATCTATGAATACATCAAGACTATTAATCATATGATTTTTCACCATAATACGGAGGATGGTAGGTCATTCATTAATTCGTATGATGCCAAATTCTCGTATCTTGGGGTAGCTATATATTTCGTCATTGACGGAAACGCCACTCGCGTTGATGTCAATACGTGTCATATCGGGTGTATTTATGTCATACAAGAGATAGACTCCGACAAATAAAATTCCGACAATACCAAGTGGATATGCTCCTAACAAAAAACTCACTATAATCAATGTGAGAATGATTGTAATGGCAATCATATACCATTGTTTTCATCGATGAAATCGTGTTTCAAATGCCCAGGAATAGTGAGAGAGATCATCCATATTTTTATTTACATATTATCAAGAATAAAATTGACTATAATCCATGATGACCATGAGATAAGAGCACCTATAAAAGCCATCTTGATTGCTGTTTTACCAGTTTCTTTTGCCCCCTCATTGACGCCACCAAAAATATACATCAGAGCTCATAATAATATAACCCCCAAACTAATATACCCCACGAATGAGAGAAGGGTACTCGCTATGCTGATTATAATACATGGGATATCATTAAATGAAATATTTCCTGTTCGGATTTGTCATTGCGAAATACAACCACTTCATTCTAGAATAGATCATGATTGTGCGAAACTGAATCGAGTTGCTAGGAGAAAGAAGAGAATAATTATTCGCATAAAAGTGATATGAGGAGCTTGTCTACTAGATATTTCGCAATAGTATTAGTAGTTTCAAGGGCGTGGCGGGTTTCTCGTATATATTTGGCGTTTCTTGGAGGTATTGTACCATTTAATACAGCATTTTGCAATCAGGTGACTACCCAAAGGGCTTGCTCTTTTTTGAATTCTTTGCCTAATGTGAGACTAAAAAGTCCTTCCGGATGTCATGTAATAAAATTATCGATAGCATCTTGAAATGGATTTTCTCCCCGATACATTTCTCACGTATCAATTCTGATGATACGTGATTGTAGGGTAGGTATGATTTTTTCGGATGCTTGGCTCGTTACTAGTATGAGGAGTCTCTGGGGTACATCTTCAAAAATCTTCAAAAGAGCATTAAGAGAATTGCCAGTCAGAATATCAATATTTAAAAAAAGAGCCACAAAAATATCCCCTGCGGCGGTTTTGTACAGTTTTTCTACAAATTTTCGTACCATCTCAACACTATGATTTTTCGAGGTTTTGTCAGCACAATCATACCAAAGAAAATCAGAGATGTTTTTAGCCTCCATCACTTTCAGTCATGATATTTCAACGCCAAAAATAGTCCCTACAATGCCAAAGGCATTTTCCTCAGACACCATCAGCGGCGCTGATTGTCATCCAGACTTTAGTGTATCAATAATAGAAAGAATCTTTTCTCAGAACATACTTTAATTATAGGGATTTTTTATAATACCGCAAAACTCTTTCATTGTAAAAAGAGCAATATCTCTATACTTATTCGTATACGATTCTATGTCTTTTCTTCTTTTTCTACGTGATAGAGTTGTGCCATATTTTTTTCTTCTCTGTATTGTGATTGGAGGAGTATGAGGTATTGGTTGGCTCTTTGCCCAAACATATTTTTGGAATACGTCAGATGTGATTTTTATCGTTGATAATGATATTACTGCTGTACAGATACACATTGCAGCGAGGATTATTTACAAGGATTTTTCTTTTTTTCAAGAGACATACCCATTTCATATAGTATTGCCATATAATAAAGAGTTACTGTGTAGTGAGAAATGTAGTTTTTCTGATATTCCTGCCGGAGAATCAGAAGTTCTTTTTTTCAATGAAAATGGTCTAGAACGTAGTGAGAGAATGTTTATTCTGCCTGATACACAGGGGAGTATTGATATGAGACAAGCCATTCGAATTAAGGATGTAACTATCAGTCAGACTTTAGAAAAGACAGACAGCCTTATCAATGCAGGCATTAATCAAGCAAGTGTTATATATCGCAATGATATTCAAGATTTATTGTTGTTTTATGATAAAGGGTTTCTCTTTATATATGATGGATGATTACAACAAAATATTTTATTGCCAACTCATCTCAAAATTCGTTCTGTAGTACGATGAATGCAAGATGGAGTCTATTATCTTACAAACGAAGTCAATGAGGTATTGATATTTGATAGGTATGGGAGACAAAAAACAGAAGTTGTTACTCACTCAGCTTTTTGAAATGATGATATTGTATGGGGGATCTGAGATGAGGGTGTCATATCTAAGTTGATGATAAGCGGCCAGGAAAGAAAATTTCCTGAGAGGATTTTTTGGTTTATTATCAATCAAAAATCATATCTCTTTGACGGAAATAATGTATTCGAAATCATAAATAGTTAATCTGTCAATATTCGTGTTTTTTCTTTTTTCTGTTTTTTGTTATACTTAGAGGAAGTTTTTGATATAAAAAGAATTTGGTTGCCAGATTCTTTTTTTTACCGAGAATACCGTTTCTTAATATTTTTTTATGCTCGATCTCAAGGCTATTGAAGTAGCTATTAACCATATTGCTGCTGAGCGTGGACTCCATCGTCATGATCTCATTGAGATTATCGAAGCCGCGATTCGTACCGCTTACAAAAAAGACTATGGTGATAAGGATGAGTCAGTTAATGTAAAACTTAATTTTGAATCGGGTGAAATCACTATCACGGTTGAAAAGGAAGTGGTTGAAACAGTCGAAAATCCACATACACAAATCGCTCGTGCTGATCTCGGTGAAGATGCTGATGCTTTTGAAATTGGAGATATAATCGAAATAGATGCAAGCGATGTCCTCCGGGATAATCCTCAAGTGTTTTGACGTATCGCTTCCCAGGCAGCACGTCAGGTCATTATTCAAAAAATTGGTGATTCAGAAAAGGCAAAGGTTTTTGAGCTCTTCAAAGATAAACAAGGTGATATCGTCAACGTCCGTGTGGATATGGTCGAGAATGATCGTGTATTCGTCGAATTCAATGGTTCTCAAGTATTGCTCCCACGAAGTGAGCAGGTAAGTCGAGATAAATATACACCTGGTATGCGTATTTATACGTATGTCAAAAAAGTGGAAGATGAGGGGAAGGGTGATCCAAAAGTTATTCTTTCACGCAAAGACCCGCAGCTCGTGGCAAAACTTTTTGAGCTCAGTACACCTGAACTCGAAGATAATACGATTGAGATCGTCCGTATAGTCCGTGAGGCAGGGTTTAAAACAAAGATTATTGTTGCTTCAGAATTTGAAGAAGTCGATCCAGCGGGTGCTCTAATCGGTCCAAAAGGAATTCGTGTCAAATCGGTTGTCGAAGAGCTCTTCGGAGAAAAAGTCGATGTAATTAACTATACTGATAATGCTCGTGAGCTCGTCGCACAAGCTCTCAATCCTGCAAAAATCCTCGATGTACAATTTGATGAAAATGATGTCGCAGTTGTCACAGTACCGAAAGAAGACGAAGTCCGAGCTATTGGTCGAAGTGGAGGCAATGTCCGACTCGCAGAACAGCTGACAGGATACCGTATTCGATTAGTTGGCGTGGAAGTTGAAGCTCCAATAAACTAAATAATAAAGAAAAAGGAAGGAATTATTGGTTTCGTCACTCTCAGGCTTGACCCGAGAGTCCAGGCCATCAAAACATTCCATATCACAAATTTAATTTCTAATTTTACTTTTATGGCTGACAAGAAATACATCGGAGGATCTGCAAAAGCAGTTTCTACACAGTATGGGGAGATCATGAATCTCTCACTCAAAATCGAGGATATGCAGGCAATTGCTAATGAGAAGGGATACGTCAACATGACCGTTCTCAAGAGGAAAGAGCCAGGACAGTACGGAGATACTCATTATGTTGTAGAAAATGACTACAATAAAAATCGTGAAGGTGGTGAAAGTGTTGGACCAGTCACGACAAAAGCTCCTGAAATGGATGTTCCATTTTAGTTTTCACTATACCGTCTTACAGGCGATGTATTCCGAGTGTGTCAGACCTGAGGCTATTCCCCAACAGGTTCGGGCGTATTTGCTCATCCTCCAGTAGGTAACTTTAAGTCTACATTTATCTCAGCATTTTTTTGAATTGCTGATCCAGTTTGTGTGGAGGTAAACCACCATACTGCAAATCCTACAAGAATCATGAGTATAACTACTATGAGAATCGTGTTTGCTCCAGAGTCGCCATTTGAATTATCCATATAATTAAAGGGTAAGGAAATAAATCGGAGAGAATAGCCATTATAGTATTTATTTTTGTCATTACAAGAGGAGGGCTTGGATTTACAGGAAGGCTTGGATATTATATCACTTTTATCCCCGGTACCCTTTACAGACGACGTATTCTTCGAAGCTGCGATCACGACAAGCCTCCGGTTTGATACATTTGACGATTTTAAACATTTTTTTCGCTTTTTCCATCACGCGATCGAGATCTTTTCCGACGAAAACTTTCATTACGAGATTACCGTTTGGCGAGAGAAATCTGTCAGCGATTGTGAGGACTTCGAGACAGAGCATAGCACTATGGTATTGATCATCATAGTTTCTTCCCGTCGTTTTGGGTGCCACATCAGAGGTGATGAGGTCACAATTTTTGAGCCCCATATCTCGCAGATAATTTCTCATCACAGCATGTGTATCTGGTGCTGTCATATCGCCGACATAAGTTGTGATATTCTTTTGTGCCAGTTTTTTCATTGGTTGCAGATCGATACCGAGGACTCTTCCACCTTCTCAGACTGCATTGACGAGAACTTGTAGCCAGCTTCCGGGTGCACAACCGAGATCGATAACAGCCATCCCTGGTGTGATAATATGCATATTTTCCTCCAATTGTATGAGCTTGAAGGCACTTCGTGCTCGGTACCCAGCAGCTTTTGCCTTATGAAACCAAGCATCTTGTACCTGATAGCCTCCACGATTGGCGACGCGAGGCGCTTTAGTTTTTGCCTTTTTTTTCAGAGGAGCAGTGGTTTTCTTGAGCATAGTTAAATGATGATAACGATTTCTCATCGAAATACACCTTTTTCTGCTTGAATAGAGAGCTCATCCAAGGTTCATCTATGATAGTTTTCGTGAATTTTGGTGAGTTCACGGGCTACACAAGCATTTTTGTCTCCGCCAAATGTTTTCCTGAGATCATCGAGCGTTTTACTAATACGATGAGGAGATTCATAGATGATGGCGGTATAATCTTTCTCGGCGAGTACTTTTAGAAGTGTTTGTTTTCCTTTTTTTAGTGGAAGAAATCCAAGAAAACGAAAGTCGTGCATGTGCATTCCTGATCCAATCAATGCGGTCAACACGGCAGAAGCCCCAGGAATTGGTTCAATCTTTACTCCTTGTGCAACAGCTTCCTGAATGAGAAGATAAGCGGGGTCGGAGATTCATGGCGTACCAGCATCTGAAATATAGGCGATATGTTTTTCTTTGGCTTGTTCGATAATTTTTGCTGCTTGTTCACGCGTGCTATGACTATGAAAACTCTGGAGCGGTTTGGAGATTTCAAAATGTTTCAACATTGAGCCACTGTGACGTGTATCTTCACAGACAATGAGATCAGCTTCACGAAGCGTGCGAAGTGCTCGCAGGGTAATATCTTCGAGATTTCAGATAGGAGTGGAGACGAGAGAGAGCATAAATAATATAAAAAAACACAAAGCAGAAATAAGAAGTTGTTAATTAGTTGTTTGGGGTTGTTCAGGGAAAAGAGTAAATCTTGGAACCTGTTTGCCTTCCCATTCTACTAATTCTTCCCACATAGCCAGTGGACGGGCAGAAAAATCACATCATTCCTGCCATCGAACAGGGTAAAAGGGTTTGTAGATGACTAATATTTCATTGTTTTCTGAATGTTTTGCAATTCCGATGACTTCGTAGACATGGTCGGTTCAACCCGTGGATTTATAGTGACGATACATATCACCTGATGTGAGCATAATAATAATAAATTACAGATCTTTGCTTTCTGGAACATCTGTGATAATCTCCTGGAGAGCTCAAGCACTCCAATGTTTTTGTCTGATGAGCCTGTTTACAACCTCTTGAGTAGTTCAGGGGAGAGATGATAATTTGACACATATTTTCCCCTTAACCAATGATGTTAGCAATCATGCCATATTATGACTTTCAATACTTTGCACCGCTTCCGCTACACGAGATATTGTTGTGTCTTCTGGATGAGGAGTCTCAAAAAACATACGCATATTATTTGATAACAATATTAAGAATCTTATTGGGAATAAAGATTTCTTTTATTATTATAGCATTTTCTAACCATTTAGCAATATCTGGTTCCGATTCAATTGTCATACGAACTTCATCGACCGTTACTCATCGCATAAATGGATAGGTTCCTCGTAGTTTTCCATTGATTTGTACGGCTATCATCACTTCATCATCGATAGTGAGAGCTTCGATATATTCTGGCCATTCTGCCTCGTAAATACTCTCTTCACGACCGAGAAGAGACCAACACTCTTCTGCCATATGTGGTGCAAAGGGATGGAGAAGACGAGCAAGCGCAGATTTCCATTCTTCACGGCTATCAGCATCAGTGGGCGCTCATTCGTTCATCATTACATTTAGAGATGAAATCGCTGTATTAAATTTCATATTTTCGATATCTTCCCCAACTTTCTTGATAGATTTATGCATCGTTTTCACTGATTTCATATCCTCTTTTGAGAGAAAGGCTTTGAATTCTTCGCTTGATTCATCAGCGGTAAAAAGACGATAAATTCGTTCTAAGAGTCGATAGTTTCCGATAATAGCCTTCGTATTCCACGGAGATACATCAGAGAAATCTGCCATACTCATCTCATACATTCGCAGAGTGTCGGCTCCATATTCCTCTATTACTTCATCAGGATTGATGACATTGCCTTTTGATTTACTCATTTTCTCACCATCTGGTCCGAGAATCAATCCGACATTTCTGAGCTTATAAAATGGTTCATCACTTGGCACGACACCGATATCAAAGAGAAATTTATGCCAAAAACGAGCATAGAGAAGATGGAGTACCGCGTGTTCTGCTCCTCCGATATAGCTATCTACCTCTCACCAGTATTTCACGACCGCAGGATCGACAATAGCTTCGCTATTTGTCGGATCCATGTAACGGAGATAATACCAGCAAGAGCCTGCCCACTGCGGCATCGTATTGGTTTCTCGTTTGCCTGTGAGATTATTGCCGAGATGCACATTGACCCACTCTGGAATTGTCGCAAGAGGGGATTGCCCATCACCTGATGGCTCATATTTTTCTACTTCTGGGAGTTTCAATGGTAGGGTCCAATCAGAGAGAATCCATGAGTCTATACCTTGTCGTAGTTCTCACAGTGAGATATCTCATTTTTTCAGGATTTTCTTATCCATCCAACATTCACTGGTATAAATTGTTGGGAGAGCATCTTTATCTTTTTTTGCTATATGTATCAAGGGAATTGGTTCGCCCCAGTAGCGTTGACGAGAAAAAATCCAGTCACGGAGTTTATAATTTACGACTTTTTTCCCGAAACCTTCTTTTTCGGCAATTTTAATAAATTCTTTAATAGCATCCTCAGAATACAGTCCACTAAAATCACCAGAATTTCTAGTAAGTCCTCCGTAAGGTGAGCATATTTTTTCGTTAATAATATCATCAAGTATTTTATCTCTTTTATCAACATCCATATAGGGAATATTTGGAGAAATAACACAAATAATTGACAACTCGTACTTCTTCGCAAATTCCCAATCCCTCTCATCATGAGCAGGAACTGCCATGACCGCACCTGTTCCATAATTTCAGAGGACATAATCAGCAATCCAGACAGGTACTTTTTCTCCATTGTAAGGATTAACTACATATGATCCCGTGAAGATACCGGTTTTTTCTTTTTTCTCATTCGTGCGCTCTTGATCAGTTTCCGATTGAGCCTTGGTGATATAGGTGTCACACTCTTTCCTATATTCAGAAGTAATAAATCGGGCGACATCAGGATGGTCGGGGGCTATCACAACATATGTTACGCCATAGACGGTATCGATTCTTGTGGTAAATACTTCAATATTTGGACACTCTACTCCTTGCAAGGCGAATTGGCACCCCTCACTTCGTCCAATCCAGTTTCTCTGCATTTCCTTGATACCTTCTGGCCAGTCGAGACGGTCGATATCAGACAGGAGCCTGTCAGCATATTTTGTAATAGCGAGTACCCATTGGCGAATAGGACGTTTCTCTACGACCGTGCCACAGCGCTCACATTTTCCATCGACGACCTCTTCATTAGCAAGGCCTGTTTTGCAACTTGGGCAAAAGTTGATAGGCTTATCACTTTCATACGCAAGACCTGCCTCGAAAAGTTTGAGAAAAATCCATTGAGACCATTTATAATATGCAGGATCTGTCGTGTCGACTTCACGATTCCAGTCAAAAGAAAAGCCAAATTTCTGGAGTTGTTCTCGAAAGTGATTGATATTTTCAGCTGTGGTAACCGCTGGATGAGTACCAGTTTTGATAGCATAATTTTCTGCTGGTAAACCAAATGCATCCCAACCCATTGGATGCAGGACATGAAACCCTTTTGCGTGTTTGTAGCGAGCAATAATATCAGTTGCTGTGTAGCCTTTTGGATGACCTACATGGAGGCCAGCTCCACTCGGATAAGGGAACATGTCGAGGGCATAAAATTTTGGTTTATGGCTATTCTCGAGATCTGGATTAATACAGGCGAAAATATCACGTTCTGACCAATAGTTTTGCCACTTTCTCTCGATAGATTGATGAGGATACATAGGGTACAAAATAATAAATAATAAAGAAGAGATAATAGAGGAGGAATATTTTGTTAATTAAAATAAAAATACCCATCTAGATAATAGGTAAATTATAATAAAAAATGATTTTTTACAACCAAGCTACTATTCGCAACCCATAGGATCACCGATAAAACATCGACCTATTACAAATCCATCTTGGAGGTATGGTGGAAGAATATAGGCTGCTATTGCAAGGCTGGCAACAGTCAGAATCCCGTAGAGAGTATATCTCTGCCATTTTTTGAGTTTTTTCAGTCGAGGCAGGATGATTAAGAGTGCAATTTGTAGAACGATTGTGCCAAGAAGTGTTGACCATACTATGGCATGTATTTTGCCACAAGGCATACTACACCAAGGAGCACTAGCAAAAGGGGAAACATCTTTTGCAACTGCCTCAGAAAAAATTGGGAGCGATAGGGGCGATGTGCACAAAAGAAGGAATATTTTTTTCATATATTTATTTTATGCAGAAATTTTCTTTTGAAAAGTATGTCGTGATTGATTATAAGAAAAAGCAATTAGAAATAATAGTACGAGTATCCCTGTAATGAGTGCACTTGCAGGTATATCCCAGTAATAACCTCCGATAATGCCTCCTAGCGTTGAAGTGATGCTGATACTTTCTCACCAGATGAGTGTTTTTTTAAAACTCCTAGCTATCTGACCAGCTATAAGGAGTGGTAAAATCAAGAGTGAGCTCACAAGTAGGAGTCAGACAATGGTGAGACTTGCTGTAATACCAGCACCCACGAGTATAGCAAGAATAATATTAATGATATTGATAGGCGTTCCTGATACTTGAGCACTTTTCTCATCGATCAGGACATTCCAAATAGGTTGCCATAAAAACACTCATACTCAGAGTATGAGGAAAAAAATACACAAAAGAAGGACTAGATCTTGCTGATTGATGAGTGTGACGCTTCAAAAGAGGTATTTGTGGAGATTACTCGTAAAACCTTGGGAAAGAGAGAGGAGATAGATAGCAATGGCGAGATTCGCAGAAAAAAGTAGTGAGAGCATTGTATCCAATGAGAGTCGTCGAAATCTCCTAAAATATTCTACACATACACTACACGCCGTGGTGTAGAGGAGGGTAGTAATGAGAGGGGACACCTGGAGCCAGACACCGAGGGCGACACCTGTGAGAGCACTATGTGAGAGTACATCAGCTTGCATAACTGATTTTTTCATCAGGAGAATTGATCCAAGAAGTGGACAAATAAGTGCGATACCGATACCTGCCACAATGGCCCTTTGCATGAAGTCAAATTCTAAAAAAGAAAACATATATTTAAGGACATTGAATAATTGTGACTTTTTTCTGTTGAAATTGCTCTCTAAAATGATTTTCATCGCGTACTTCTCATAATCTTACGAGACATATAACGTGATTACCAAATGTATATTGGCGTTTTATGTCATGCGTTATCATTACCGTTGTGAGTCCGTGTATGATATTAAAATGTTCGATCAATTCATAAAATTGCCCTTGCATATATTGATCAATTCCGGCTGTTGGCTCATCTAACAGGAGGACGGTAGGGTCTGTCATCAAGGCTCGAGCTATGAGAGCGCGTTGTTGTTGACCTCACGATAATTCATCCATTGGCGTGTCCTTGTACGATGATAGCCCAACATGTGCAAGACAGTCTATGAGAGTGGTATATCCACAGTGAATCTGTGCTGTTTTTGATGGACGATGAGGGGAGCTCACAAATTCTGAAACACTGAGAGGAATGGGTGTATCGTAGGTATTTCATTCTTGAGCCACATAGGCATATTTTTCATTATTTGCTTTATGAAATATTCCTATTTTTGGCGTGATAAGTCCAGCAAGTATCTTGAGAAGTGTTGTTTTTCCAACACCATTTGATCCAGTGATGATAGTTAGGTCGTGTCGATCTATTTCAAGAGATACTTCTGAAAGTACAGGAATGTCTCCATAGGCATATGAGATATTATGTAGAGAAAAAAGGTGTTCCATAGATTTATTGACAGTGTAGACCAGATTTGAGTTTTGCAAGGTTTTGTCTCATAACTCCTACATAGCCGAGTGATGTCTCAGAGAGATCAAGGGATTCCAAAGGATGTAAGAGATAAGTTATAGCGCCTGTTTCCTTTGCTATTGTATCAATAAGCTTTTGTGATACGAGAGGTTCACTAAAGACTGCTTTGAGATTTTCTTTTTTGACAAGTGTGATTATATCTGCAATTGTCTTTGCTGAGGGCTCTTCTTCTGGTGAAATACCCGCAACTGAAACTTGTCTGAGTTCATAATCTCGTGCTAAATAGCCAAATGCAGCATGAGAAGTTATAAATGTTCTTGTTTCACATTGTTTAAGACCTAGAGTAAATTCTTGATCAAGTGTACTGAGATCATTTCTTAGTTTCTGGATGTTTGTAGATACTTGAAGTGTTGGCAATGTAGCTATAATTTTTTGACTTATGATATCTACCATTGCACTGTAGGTGCGTGGAGAAAGCCAGATATGTGGATCAAGTCAATCATGGTGGTTATCGTTACTACCATGCACTTCATCATGATGCTCCTCCCCGTGTTCTTCAGTTGTAGCAAGATTTATGACAGAATCTGAAAAATCGAGATAGGATTTATTTTTTTCGGCCATTATATTTTTGAGCTTATCCGCATATCATTCCATTGCAGAACCTAGCACGATAACAAGATCACTCCTTTCTATAGTTTTCATCTGCTCAGGTGTCGGTTCATAGCCATGTCATTCAGCCCCTTGTGGAAGTATTTGAACGACAGTAGCTTGATCGCCAACTATTTTTTCCACAAGATGGGTAATGGGGAAAAACGAGGTGACTATCACTGGCTTTTCTGGCGTTGCTTCTGTTACTGTCTGAGTCTGGCTGTTAGTACAACCAGTGAGTATAAGGCTAGAGATAGCCAGAAGAGCGAGATGCTTTTTCATAATAGTATTTAATTAGTAACATTTTTTGCACAGACCAAAAACCTCTGTGATATGTTCTTCGCACTGAAAATTGTTATGGTGAATACATACGTGTGGTAGAGAAAATTCTTCCACTGATTCACATTTTCGGCAAATCATAAATCCATGATCATTCTGAGTTTTTTCCTCGCAGTGACAGGCACTCCATTTACCGAGCGAAGAAATATGGTGAATCCTTTTTTCAGACTTAAAAAATTCCAATACCCGGTAGACTGTTACTGGATTTATTTTTAGAGTCCTGGCTATCTCGTATGGAGTATAAGCTTGATGATTTTTTGTGAGAAAAGAGAGTATTTCCTCCCGCGTTTTGGTATTTCGCATGGAGGTATTGTAGTAATAAAGTTACAAATGCAACTTTATTGCAATAAAAAAATATTTGACAAGCAACAACAAAAACCTAATATCATAGCAAATTTATAGTTTAATATATTTTTATGCGTAGAGATGCCGAAGGGTCAGAGCAACCGGTAGATTTCTGAAGTGAACACCAAAGGATGGCAAGGGATTTTACAGAAAGTAGTGGTAACAAAGCTCCTTGGATACTCGAAAAACGAGAGTGAGACCCTAACTGAATAACAGGGCCACTTGATATGATTTCTGGCGGTAAGAAATGATGGTCAATGCTAGCCGCTAAAACTCCTCAACCACAAACAGCTGAGGAATTATTAGAAGTGATGAAAAGACAAGTGGCTCGATGTATGGGAAGTACTAGATGAACATCTAAGTCTTTCAGAGCAGCGGATATGAAATCCATACAACACAAATTAGCCATGAAGCGTAAACGGGGTTGATTTTAAGTATAATTACTGACATAATTTTCTGAGTTCTTTCTCAAAATGATGGAGTCCAAATTCTTGGGCACGTTTTTCACAATTCTCGCTCATATCTCAGAGTATTTGGATTTCTCTCACTGCCGCGATGATAGCATCTGGAGTACAATCAGGATCAATCAAAATACCCGTTTTCCTATCGATAATTGTTTCCTTGAGTCAACCGTCGTTCACACCTATTACAGGCGTGCCACAGGCCATGGATTCTACAGGACTCATACCAAAATCTTCATCAACGGGAACATAGATTGTAGCAGTTGCTTCTTGTATGAGTTTGCGTAACTCTTCATCACTCGGTGAACATATGGCAGAGATATTTGTATGTTTTTCTATCATAGCCAGTATTTTTGTTTTTTCAGGATCATTTTTTCCGTAGGTGAGTATCAGTTTTTCTTTTGGCATCTTTTGAAACGCTAAGACAATTCTGTCAACGCGTTTGATCGAAGAAAGTCGTGCAAATGAAAAGAAATATCATTTTTTCTTTGTATTGTTATCTGGTTTGAAAAAATCTGTATCTACTGGGGGATAGAGGATATCAGCATCTCGTTTTATAAATGTTTTTATACGTTTCTGAGTATTTTTGGAATTTGTAAGGAGAATTTTTATCTTTTTCATATCTTTCAAATATTCTCGACGGAATTTGCTTGTCATATATTGATAGACCATGAGCATACTTTTGGGTACTTTTTTTTCATACGTCTCTCTTTGATCAAAGAGATATCGAGGAATCGTATGACAATAGTAAATAATCTTTTTTCTTTTAAAATTCTTTACTGCTGAGAGGCAGTCTCAGCTCATAATGATGATATCATATTCTTTTTTTAATTGTCTTGTTTTTACAGAAAAAGCCCATTTTAGGCCAAAATGTCTGAGACCATTTTTAAACATAAATGCCATCTTTTCTGGCATCCATGAGAAATCATGTAAAAAATATTGGGGCATCAGTGGAATCATTTTTCCTTTAAATCCTTGCTCTCGGAGATCGTAGCTGCCAGCGCTAAAAAATCCTGAAGCAATATCTGCATTGAGAGCTTTTGCTATCATCAGTATGAGTCTTTCTCCACCACCTCGATACAAAAAAGTGTCATGAAGCACAAGAATTTTTGGCATGAATCGATTATAGGAAAT
>Ga0163150_10005005_pt1 | contig 17334 bp, 16 predicted proteins | sample OliLakLV19P2IB_FD_148628 | JGI IMG/M metagenome (GOLD analysis project Ga0163150, IMG submission 148628) | Freshwater microbial mat bacterial communities from Lake Vanda, McMurdo Dry Valleys, Antarctica - Oligotrophic Lake LV.19.P2.IB | ecosystem: Environmental > Aquatic > Freshwater > Lake >...
TACAAGAAGTGGTTGATGGGCAATCCTGACACCGAGAGGGCAGCGAGGAAGGCCGAGGGGCCGGGGATCACTTCCATTTTGATGCCTTCGGTTCGGCATCGGCTGACGAGCGCATAGCCGGGGTCCGAAATGCCGGGGGTTCCCGCATCGCTGACCATTGCCATATGTTCGCCTCTCTTCAGGCGGTCGATCATTCCTTCCAGCTTTCGTGGGTCGGTATAGCCGTGCAGACTGATTAATTCCTTCTTCGGCATTTCAAGAATATGAAGCAGACCACCGGTTACCCGCGTATCTTCACAGACGATCGCTGAAACCTCAGACAATACTTGTTTGGCGCGGACTGTGATATCTCCGAGGTTTCCGATGGGGGTGGCGACGATTGATAGCATAACGGACAAAGCTTATAGCTTTTAGGTTTTCACTCATAGCCGTCCTGTCATACTCCTATTTCTGTGTTCAAAACCCTTCCTTCCCCCGTCTTTTCCGCTATCATTCCCGTGAACCCAATCCCTCCTTTTTCGTATGGCAGAGAACGACAACGTAAAACCAATCCAGCCCAACCTCGGTGAAACACTAAGTAGTATCGGTCGCATTCAAGCGCGTCCGATCGTCACCGAAATGGAGGAAAGCTACCTAAGCTACGCGATGAGCGTGATTGTCGCACGTGCGCTGCCCGATGCGCGTGACGGACTTAAGCCGGTGCACCGCCGCATTCTCTTTGCCATGCACGAAGCAGGGTTGCGATCCAATGCAAAATTCAAGAAGTGTGCAAACGTCGTCGGAGATGTGCTTGGTAAATATCACCCGCATGGTGACTCGTCCGTGTACGAAGCCTTGGTTCGTATGGCGCAGAGTTTCTCGATGCGTTACCCATTGGTCCATGGTCAGGGAAACTTCGGTTCCATCGACGGAGACAGTGCCGCTGCCTATCGTTACACCGAGTCGAAAATGGCGAAGATTGCCGAGGAGATGATGCAGGATATCGACAAGAACACTGTCGATTTCTCGCCGAACTACGACGCCAGCCGCAAAGAGCCGAATGTCCTCCCCGCAAAAATCCCGAACCTGCTGCTTAACGGTACGGTCGGTATCGCGGTCGGTATGGCCACAAACATCCCGCCGCACAACCTGCATGAGCTCATTAACGCCGTGCAGTATTTGATGGATAACCCGGATGCAACCGTGGAGGATCTGCTGAAATTTGTGCAGGGCCCCGATTTCCCGACGGGTGGCATTGTGTACGACAAAGAAATCATCAAGCAGGCGTACTTAACCGGTCGCGGTTCTGTGATGATGCGCGGCAAGGCGGAGATTGAAGAAATGACCAACGGACGTTTCCACATCCGCATCAGCGAAATCCCGTATCAGGTGAATAAGTCGACGATGATCGAAAAAATGGCGGCGCTCGTGAATGATAAAATCATCGTTGGTATCAGTGACATCCGCGACGAGTCAGACCGCGAAGGAATCCGCGTCATCATCGAACTCAAGAAGGACGCCTATCCTCAGAAAATCCTCAACCAGCTCTATAAGCACACCGATCTTCAGAGCAGTTTCAGCTACAACATGATCGCGTTGGCAGATGGCCTGCAGCCGCGTCTCATGAACCTGCAAGAATTGCTTGCGATCTTCGTTGCGCATCGACGCGTTGTGGTTACACGCCGCATTACCTTCGAGCGTGACCGTGCCAAAGAGCGTGCGCATATTTTGGAAGGGTTGACCATTGCCCTCGATAACATCGACGAAGTCATCGCGACCATCAAAAAGAGTCAGGCTCGTGAAGATGCACGCGAGAACTTAATGAAGAAGTTTAAGCTCACGGAGATTCAGGCGAACGCGATTCTCGACATGCGCCTGCAAACACTGGCAGGTCTTGAGCGCAAGAAAATCGAGGATGAGTTGAAGGTGACCAAACAGTTTATTAAAGAGTGCGACGACATTCTTGGAGACAAAAAGAAGATCGACGATGTGATTAAAGGCGAGCTTGCTGAAATCAAGAAGTCCTACGGCGATGACCGTCGCACGGCTGTCGTGCCGAATGCTGCCGGTGAATTCAGCGCCAAGGACACCATCCCCAACGCGCCGATGATTGTTACACTGACGCGCAGCGGCTACGTGAAGCGTCTTAGTCCGCTGCAGTTCCGTGCACAGCACCGCGGCGGCAAGGGTATTAAAGGCGCCGATGTGAAAGAGGATGACGAAGTGCTCAGCCTGCTCCACGTTATGAACCATGATGACCTGCTGTTCTTTACGAACACGGGCCGCGTGTTCCAGATGCCCGCGTATGAATTGCCGCAGACCAGTCGCATCGCGCGCGGTCAGGCCATTGTGAACATTCTTCAGCTCAAGCCCGAAGAGCGCATTACAGCCATTTTGAAAGCAGACCTCAGCAACGTGAAATACCTCATGATGGTCACCGATCATGGAACCGTGAAGCGCACCGATGTCAGTGAATTCCAAAACATCCGCCGCAGCGGTCTTATTGCACAGAAACTGCCGGAAGGTGAAGACCTGCGTTGGGTGGTAACGACAGACGGTAAGAATGAAATTCTGATTGTCAGCAAAAAGGGCAAAGCAATCCGCTTCAAAGAGGACGACGTTCGCCCGATGGGCCGCGCAGCCGCCGGTGTCTACGGTATTCGTTTGGGTGCCGGAGACTTGGTCGTTGAAGCCAGTTGTATCCGCGAAGCACGTATCAGCAAGCTACTTGTGGTCATGGAGAACGGACTCGGCAAAATGAGCCCCGTTACCGAATATCGTTTCCAAGGACGCGGAGGTTCCGGCGTGAAAGCTGCTCAGCTAACCGCCCGTACAGGCGATATTGTGGGAGCCGTTGTGCTCGAAGAGGGTGCGCAGGGCGATCTTCTGTGTATTTCCAAGCAGGGTCAGGCTATTCGCATGGGTCTTGGGGATATCCCGTCCCGCGGTCGCGCCACACAGGGTGTGATTGTCATGCGCTTGGACGGAGGCGACAAAGTCGCATCTATGAGCGTGGTGATGCACGACGAAGAGGCTGAGAAAGCCCTTCTTGAAGCAGCAGAAAGCCAGCGGGAAGGGGAGGTGGAAGAGTTGTTCGAAGAGGCTGAAATGGTCGAAAAAGCCGCGAAATCGAGTAAGCGAAAGGCGAAGAAAGAGGTTAAATCTGCATAATGAAGCCGTAAGGGCGCCATGTATGGCGCCCCAACCCACCCATTGCCCTTTCGCGGCCTTGCACCTAATCAAATTATCCGTACAATCCTCCAGCTATGAAGAACGGAATCCACCCAGACATGCACGCCGACGCCAAAACAACTTGCAGCACATGCTCGGCGGTCTATCTGATCCCCAGCACAGTAAAAGAGCAAACGGTGGAAACCTGCCGCAACTGCCACCCCATTTACACGGGCAAGCAGACGAAGGATCTCCGTGGAGGACGCGTTGATCGCTTCAAGAGCCGCATGCAGAAGACAGAGGAGAAGAAGGCAGCCTGAAGAGAATATTGATCTGCATGGGAAGCAATTCTAGCCGGTCTATTTGATTAAATTGCCAATTGCTTTTCCATGACAATTATTCGTTGTTCGTGATCGTATGAACGATCGTTGAGAACCGAGATTTTGTCTTTGTGTGCGCCACGCATGTCGTACTGGATATTTTCAGCTGTAACATCGAAGTGCTGCTTGATTTCAGTCTTATGAAGTCGCATTTCCTGTGGCAGGATATCCCGATGTTTTTTCAATTCCGTATCCATTTCTTCATGTAATTCGTTCTTCCACAGCTCGATTGCACCATACAATCTTCCGATTGCTTCTATTATCATAGATATGTCTGCCTTTGTTGCTGGAACGGAGGAATCCATAGTCTTCCGATCGTAGGACGGATTTGATGAATTGCAAGAATAAAGTGCTTTAGCGCACTGAAGCACTAAAGCAGTGATGGGCTACCAATCAAAAAAGGACTATTTATATGCTTTGTAAATTGCTTATGGTATTTTTATAAGTTGGCAATTTCTACTACTTGACATATGTAATTATTAAATTATAATAGTATTTACTATGTTACACCCCGCCCGACTAACGGAAGAGGACATCTTGGATGCATCGCCAGATGTACCTACAACTGGCATCCCTAGAATATCTGCTTCATCGCGCGTGTTCCAATCGGTGCAACATATGGGTTTAGCGGCATCGTTGCTTTTGAATGGATTCAACGCTGAAGCGCAATCACCTCTAAAACCCGTAACTGGACACTCTAAGGCGGTTGCTCTGGGAGAACCGAAATCACCGGCTTCGACATTCAAACCAACTCTTGGGAAGCCTACGCCGCCGGCTCCTGCCAAAAAGCCTACACCCGCACCTTTAACTAAGCCTGCTGTTCAACAGACTAAACCGGGAGTTCCGCCGGTAAAAGGGGCAGCGCCGGTCGTGGATGGCAAAGCAACTCTCGGTACTGCCAAAGTCCTGTCAAAACCTATTCATCGCTCACAGCCGGCATCGCTTTCAACTATGAAGAAAATGGGTTGTGAGTACCAACGGACAATTCAGAGGGAATTGTCTGAACTTAAGGAAGAATCGGAAGAAGATGTTGCGACGATCAATAAAGCATTTTTGCGTCTCGCGCATACGAGTGATGCAAAAGAGGCCGATGCATTGATTAGCACTCTGACATTTCTGATGTCTCATTCCGCGGATTTTAAAACTCCTTCCGTGTTGGATACGAAGCAAGTAAGACCTGTCGCAGAACGCATCCGTAAGGCTCAGCAAGCTGCTCGCTAAGAGTGTATTTTGCTAACAGGACTTCGGGAGTCTTTCTATCAGTCACACACGAGGAGTGCTACACTTTCGAGGTATGAATACGCGGCAGGCGAAGCTTTTAACGGCCATCATCGACGAGTTTATCCAGACCGGTATTCCTGTCGGGTCGAAGCAGATTCTTGATCATGGTTCTTTTTTGCTGTCGGGAGCTACTATCCGCAATGAAATGCGTGCGCTTGGTGAGGAAGGATTTTTGGAACAGCCCCATATTTCTGCCGGACGCATTCCCACGGCGAAGGGGTATCAAATCTATGTGCGGGAGTACATGGAGCCGACGACAGAAGAGCAGAACATCCGCTTGCGTTTCGATGTGCTCAAGCAGCAATACCTACACCGCAAGGATCAGGAGCGAGTCTACGAGGCTGTTGCATTACTTTCTCAGATGATCCCTAACCTCGCGTTCGCAACAGTTCCGCACAAGGAACGTGTCTATTACATGGGCTTGGCTAACACGCTTCGTCAGCCCGAATTTCAGGCAGACCCTATGCTGGCAACAGGTGTGGTCGAGATACTTGAAAATCGCCTCAGCGAACTTCTTGCGCATGCCGAAATCGATGATCGCGTCCGGTATTTTATTGGCAATGAGCACCTGCTGCCACAGATTCAGAGCTGCAGTATGGCGGTGAAGCGTTATACGGTGCGCGGAGAAGAGGGGATCATTGGTATTCTTGGTCCCATGCGTATGGATTATGCGTACAATACCGTTGCTCTAGAGCTTGTTTCTGATTTGCTACAATCCCACTGATGCACGACTCTGTTCTCCTTCGTATTCGCCCGAGTCTTCCGGACCCGGATGAAATAAGTGCCCACAGAGGTCCGTTGATGATGGAGACGGCGCTGTCGACGTTGCATTCTTTGCGTGGCAACGAAGGAAAGCTCGCACTGGAAACGGCGATGGTCGAGGGGAAAATCTGCCTGTTTGTGCGGGCACAGCCCAAGGCGGCCGCACTCATCGAAAGTCAGATCTACGCACAGTATCCTGATGCGGAAATCGAGAACGCACGGTCAGAGCCGTTGAATCCGGCTGAGGGGGAAATTGTCGCATGGGCCGATGTGCATTTGACCGACCCGGAGTTTTTCCCCATCAAGCGTTACGCACAGTTCACCGACCCCAGTACTCGCCAGAGTGTTGATACAATTGCCGGCATCACAGCCAGTCTTGTCCGCTATTGCAAGCCCGGCATGCGCGGGCATATTCAGATTCAAATTGAACCGCTTGGAGGAAGCTACCGCAAGCGCGCATTGAAGTTTTTGCCACTACTGGGGCGCGGATTGCCGAAAAACTGGCCGGCCTATGCGGTAGCCTTCTCTTCCCTTTTCGCAACACGCGGCTGGAAGAAGGTTCTGACATTCCCGCTGTTTATTCTTATGGGAGGATGGCGGTATTTGTTTGCCGCTTTCCGTCCGAAAATTTCAGTTTCATTATTTACAGGACAGGAAACAGTCAGCTCAGACGTGGATGAATCCGAAGCTGCGCGCAGCATTACACGTAGCCATGAGCGTGAAGACAGCACGACAGCTGCCGTCGATAAACTGAACAGATTGCTCTTCTCCGCAGTCATTCGCGTCAGTGTAGTGGCTCCTGCATCGTGCAGTGCTGAAGCTGAGGCAAAGGTAGAAGAAATCGTCAGTAGTTTTCGGTCGTTTACCTTGCCGAACTGCAACGGGTTCGCAGCGGGTGCCGTCAGTGTTTCCGAGGGACTGCCTCCACCGTCACGCCTCCGAAAGTATGCACTCTCTGCCGAGGAAGTCGCCACACTTTGGCACATTCCCAGCATTCTCGTGAAGACCCCGAATATGGACTGGGTTATCAGCAAGAAACTTGAACCGCCCGTGAACTTGCCCGTCCCCGGTGTCACCGATCCCGAAGGGGAACTTACGGTTCTTGGAGAGTCTGTGTTCCATGGTCAGCGCATGCAATTCGGCATCCGGCCCATTGACCGTGCCCGTCATGTCTACGTCATTGGAAAAACGGGTATGGGAAAATCAACGCTGCTGGAAAACATGACATTCTCTGATATTCAGTCGGGGAAGGGTATCGCCGTCATTGACCCGCACGGAGACCTTATCGAAGCTATTCTTCGATTCATTCCGAAGAGCCGCAGCAACGACGTGGTGCTCTTCGACCCCTCAGACCGCGATTATCCGATCTCATTCAACATGCTCGAGTGCACGAACCCCGACCAGCGCTCTCTCATTTGTTCCGGTCTCATGAGCGTGTTTACCAAGCTCTGGCCCGAGGCGTTCTCCGGACGTATGGAACACATCCTGCGTAACACCCTTCTCGCGCTACTGGAGAATGAAGGTTCTTCGATGCTCGGCATTCTGCGTATGTTCGGCGATGATGCGTTCTGCAAGAAGATGGTCAGCAATATCACCGACCCGATGGTCAAAAGCTTCTGGGAAAGTGAGTACGCGGGCTGGACCGACAAATACCGCACAGAAGCAGTCGCAGCTATTCAGAACAAAATCGGTCAGCTGCTCACCACGCCGCTTATTCGCAATATTGTCGGACAGGTGAAGTCCACGCTCGACATTCGACACGCAATGGATACCGGCAAGATCGTCTTGGTGAACTTGTCGAAAGGTAAGCTTGGGGAAGACACGTCGGCCTTCCTGGGCTCGATGCTCGTTACCAAATTCCAGATCGACGCGATGAGCCGCGCGGACATCCCTGAGAAAGACCGCAAAGAGTTCTACTTGTACGTCGATGAATTCCAGAACTTCGCCACGAAGTCGTTTGCGACGATCCTTTCCGAAGCACGTAAATATAAGCTTGCGCTCACTATGGCCCATCAGTACGTCGGCCAGCTGACGATTGCGGGGAATGATTCCAGCCTGCGCGATGCAGTGTTCGGTAACGTGGGCAGCATGATCAGCTTCCAGGTTGGGTCCGATGATGCCGAGGATTTGAGTCTGCAGTTTGAGGAGATGGTGACCCAGAACGATATTTTGAGTTTGCCGAAATACCATGCGTATGTCCGTCTAATGATCGACGGCATCTCCAGCAAGCCCTTCTCGGTGTCGACGCTTGCACCGCCAAAATTCGAGCAAGATGAAAAGCGTGTGGAGACTATCCGAGCGCTCTCGCGTGAACGCTACGCCCAGAAACGTGCTGACGTCGAAGAGAAAATCATGCGTTGGGCCGCATCGCTTTCCGAAGGCAAAGTGACGGCGAAAACGAATGAAAAAGCGAAGGAGAAAGAAGAAGAGGAAATGAAAAAAGCGCGTGCGAAGAAAATGACGCTGGAGCAGTACCGCGCATGGCGTGACCGTGAAATGTGGATGAACGAATACAACGCTCTTAAGAAGCGCGAGATGCTTGGCGAGATGTTGCCTGAAGTAGATAAGATGCAGATGACAACTCTCGTTACAAAACTAGAGGCGGCCGGCGGTGTGCCTGAGCCCAGCAAGAGCATGCTGGATGCGGTAGAGAAGGCGAAGAAGAAGGCGGAAACAGCTTCTTAGCTACGTAGCTTCTTAGGGGAATAGGTGCAGTTGTTTTGGCCGAGAGATGCGCTATTATTTTTTGTAGATCCCCCTGCGCGATCATTCAGATCAAGGAGGTCTTATGACGAAAAACCTGCTGTTCATGCTCGAGGGAATTTTCCTCGGTTATGAAGCGGTCACGCTTGCCGGAACGCTCGAGCGAGAGCTCGTCCAGGGCATGGGGGTTATCCTCTGGCTCACGTTCCTTCTTATCCTGTTTGTGGAGAATAATCCCATCCCCACTCCACCGTTGCCGAGTCGCCGGGATCGCCGTCGTCTCATGAGTCAGCTCCTCCAGTCGGAGCCGACATAAAAGTCCACCCTTCGCGCAGGGGGGCTTTTTAATGCAGAATGTAAATGTTTACGTACGGTCCGAACACGATGCAGACGATCGCGATCACTGCAATGAGGCTGATCAGTGAGGCCGCGGCGCCGACATCTTTGGCTGCTTTCAGCATCTTAAAGTAATGCGTGCGGCCCGTGATCTTCTTCTCGTCATCCAGTACGTCTGTCAGGCGCTCAATGGCGGTGTTCAGCAGTTCGACGGATAAGAACATCCCGCCCGCCAGAATCAGCGCCAGCCATTCCCAGGTAATCAGCCGGACCATTCCGCCCAGAACCAGTAGTAACCCATAGACGGGTAAAAATAGCTGCAGATTGCGTTCCATTTTTACGGCATGTGTGAGGCCCTCCAAGGCAAAGCCGAAACTCTTCCGCATACGGCGCATATCATCAGTGTAGCGTGTTTGAACTCTCTCGTCAGTCCCTCGGACATCCTTCGACAAGCTCAGTTCGACAGGCTCACCGCCTTAAGCTTGTCGAAGGACATTTTACATAGGAATATTGTCATGACGAGCCTTTCGAACCATCTGGGCAAAACAGCCCAGATTTGGTATAATAAGAACAAATGACACACATATCTTCACACTCACGTATACAGTCGGTTTCAGCCGCGGTACTCACTTTTGTCGTCACGGCAACAGCCGGATACGGCGCAGGATCTTCGTACATCAGCAGCCCGTCCGGGGAAACGCTCAGTGCATTGCTTGCAGCGCCCGTTGCCCATTCAGCGAGATCTTCGACTTCCAGTAAGAAGCGTACGCAGAGGAAAGTGATTCGCGCCCTTATTACCAAGCCTCGCACACGCACGTCGACCGGTTCATCTGCAGTTGCATCAAAGAGCAGTGTGTCCAGGGTGCCTATCAAAGCCGGCTGTGGAGATGCGCTTATTATCGTTCCCTTGGGTGAAGAATGTGATGATGGAAATACTCTGAGTGGCGACGGATGTTCGGCCGCATGCAAGGTAGAGGCCGGGTTCGGGTGTGCCGGAACGCCGACAACCTGTTATGCCCATTGCCGAGACGGAATCGTGACACCCGTTGAACAATGCGATGACGGCAACGACGTGAATGGAGACGGGTGTTCCTTGGCATGCAAAAAAGAACCGGGGTTCACCTGTAATGGTTCTCCTAGCACGTGCGAAGTCACACCGTATTGCGGTGACGGCATCAAAGCATCTACCGAGCAGTGTGATGACGGCAACACTGCAAGTGGCGACGGATGCTATAACTGTAAGACGCAGTAATTAAATTCCCGGAACCGGGAACTTTCGACAGAATGTTTTTACTTCCTCATGAAGGGAGGCAAGCGCAGTTTCATCGGCGCGCTTTGCGACGGCTTCCAGCATGAAGGTTCCGAGAATCTCCATATCCGCTTCTTTCATGCCGCGCGTGGTGACGGCGGGCGTTCCCAGACGCACGCCTGAGGGGTCCATGGGCTTGCGTGTGTCGTCGGGGATCATGTTCTTGTTCAGGGTAATGCCCACGCGATCCAAGACCGTTTCGACGTCGCCACCGGGAATGCCGAAGCTCTGCATGCAGTCGATGAGCATTAGGTGGTTGTCGGTACCGTTGGTCACCAGCTTCACATTGCGGTCCATGAAGAAGGTTGCGAGGTGTTTGCTGTTACGGATGATCTGCGCCGCATACTCCTGAAACTCCGGTTGAAGTGCTTCGCCAAATGCAACGGCTTTCGCCGCAATCATCTGCATAATGGGGCCGCCTTGAAAGCCCGGGAACACGGACTTGTCGATCTTCTTTCCCAGTTCTGGGTCGCGCGTCAAAATCATCCCTCCTCGGGGCCCGCGCAGTGTCTTGTGAGTCGTCGTGGTGATGACATCAAACCCATCGTCAAACGGGTTGCGCAGCTGCCTGCCGGCAATGAGCCCCGCAATGTGTGCCATGTCAGCGACCGTAACCGCACCCACTTCATCGGCAATCGCTTTCATCTTCGCGTAATCAAGCTCGCGCGGGTACGCCGAGAAGCCCGCGAGGATCATCTTCGGTTTTTCGGCGAGCGCTGTGCGGCGCATTTCGTCGTAATCGATGGCGCCTGTTTCAGTGTTGCCCATTTTATAGCGCACAAAGCGGAATATCTTTGTCAGGTAGGTGACGGGGTGGCCGTGTGTCAGGTGTCCGCCATGGCTCAAGTCCATGCCCATCACCGTGTCGCCCGGTTCCAGCAGTGCAAAGTACATGGCGACGTTCGCGGGCGCGCCTGCGTGTGGCTGCACGTTCGCGTGCCCTGCATTGAACAATTGTTTTGCTCGATCTCGTGCGAGGTCTTCTATTACATCGGTGTATTCCTGTCCGCCGTAATATCGGCGACCGGGATATCCTTCCGAATACTTGTTGTTAAACACGTTGCCCATCGCTTCCATGACGGCAGGGGAGATGTAGTTCTCCGATGCGATCAACTCAACGCCGTCCGCCTGACGCTTCATCTCGCCCATTAGGGCGGCGAAGATCGCGGGGTCTTGGGCCTGTAGAAAATCAAAGCTGGGCATGACGACGGAATGAAGAATGAATAATGAAGAATGACGACGAGGGAACGATACTATCAGACCTCGGCGAAAAGAAGGGATTTGATCTCAGATTCGGAAAATAATCTGTAATAGACAGGAAGTCTTTGCGACATAAAGAGATATATTATCATTCGTTTTGAACACCTTTTCCCATTCTTCATTCTTCATTATTCATTCGTAGTATCCCTCGTGCAGTCACAATTGCATCCACTTTCTCGTCATGCGCTTCCATGGGGACCGTGCGCAGCATCTGACAGTCGTAACAGACGCCCCATGCTTGTGCGCGGAGATTCGCTTTGCGTAGGGCTGTGAGGAAACTATCAAAGCCTCCGTTGCCCCGCCCAAGGCGGTTGCCAAGCATGTCAAAACCTCGCCCAGGTAATAGTACGAGATCTATCTTGTGTAGTTCTGCCAAGGGGTCGTTGTCATGTGGTTCGGGTACGCCGAATGGGCCTGACACCAGTTCATCCAAACTTTTGACGATACGAAAGGCGAATGCACGACCTTCTTTGTGCGGCAGGGCGATTGTATGACCTTCTTTGATCAGCTCGCCCAGCAGTGACAGCAGATTCACTTCAGTCGGCATCGGGTAGAATGCACAGATCAGCAGATGTTCGCCGGGCAATTCTTCGCGAATACGCCTGCAAATACTTCGGCTCTCAGATGCTCGTGCATCTTTATCCATCTTCGCCATACGTTCGGCGATGGATGCGCGTGCCTGTTGTTTTTGAGAGGGGATGTCCATGCTCCTAGAATACATCGGTCACCGCCGATGCGAGATCAATTTTTTCGTGTTGGATGGGTGGTACGCCCAAGTCACTTTCAAGTGCGCAGATAATTTTGAATTGCCCTCCCATTGCCTGTTTTATGGATGCTTCAAGACTGTGCAATGCTTCAGCTGTGGATGACTTATCACGGTGAAAAGCAGAAGAGAACCCGAGCGTCAGTTCCGAATTTTGCAGACTGTGCAGCCGTCCGTTTTTCAGTGACATCCGTGCAGATGCCGGTTCCACTTTTTCGAGAATGTTAGGCCATTTGCTTTTCAGGAGTGGAAGATTGGAGGCAGGAGGCGCCATCGGTTTTTGGTTCATCGTGTCGCGTTCTTCGTTGCTCGTTTCTTGTTTGATAGTTGGTGCTTCGAGCGTTTTTGTATCTTGCGTCTTGGCTCTTGGTTCTTCGTCCATGTCGATCGGATGGCTGATGCTCAAATTTCTTGGTAGAAGAGCCAGTAATGCGGACTCGAGTGTCAAAGCAGGCAATGGGCTCGAGCGCAGATCACGCACGGTCTGCAGCAGAGCGCTCAGCAACGGCTCAAGCGTGTCGGTTGGTTTATTCTGCAGCACGGATTCATGTACGCGCGTGCGGACGGCTTCGAGCATCAGCCGCACAAACGTTTCGAGAGGTGTTCCTGTTTCTTCAAGGGTACGGATGACATCGAGCACAGCGGTTCGGTCCCCGGTTTCTACCGCCAAGAGCATTCGCTCGACGGCGTCATGTCCGGTTTCTCCGATGCGCTCTTTTACATCCGCCAAGGTGATGGCAGGCAGTGATCGCAATTGATCGAGGAGGGAAATGGCATCGCGCATACCCCCTTCAGCGTGGTGGGCAATGGCGATGAGTGCCGCTTGTTCGGCTTGTATTCCTTCTTTGTCGGCGATGTATTTCAACCGCCCCGCAATGTCATGTTCGTTGATTTTCCGGAAGAGGAAACGCTGGCAGCGGCTCTGGATGGTCGCGGGAATTTTGTGCAGCTCCGTCGTTGCGAGGATGAAGTAGGCGTAGGAGGGCGGCTCTTCCAGTGTTTTCAGTAGCGCGTTGAAGGCGCCTTTCGAAAGCATGTGCACCTCATCGATAATGTAGACCTTGGCCGCTGCGACGACGGGGGTGAACTGAATTTTTTCGATTAAATCGCGGATGTTATCGACACCCGTGTTACTAGCGGCGTCGATTTCGACTAAATCGACAAGTGACCCGTCTTCCACTGCACGCTCAATGTTGTCGCGCAGAATAGAGTCGGTCACTCCGTGCATGAGTAACGTTTTTGCCAGGATGCGCGCGGTCGATGTTTTGCCTGTTCCTCGTGTTCCTGCAAGTAGATAAGCATGCGAAAGTTTATTCTGCTCAGCGGCCTGGCGCAGGGTTGTCACAATCGGTTCCTGCCCGACAACGTCGTCGAAGGATTGAGGGCGATAGGTACGGTAGAGGGACATAGAAGGATGGTCAGTATAGGTTTTTTTCCTCCTTCCGAACAGAGAATGAAGATCCAAGATCCAAATCCCAAGATCCTAACGTTTGGATACTTGTTTTTTGGATTCTTGGATCTTTTTTGTCTCTTGTTGCTTGTATATTGGATCTTTTCCCGTCATTCTGTCCATACTATGAAACTCCATCTTCTCGCCATCATCGCAACCCTCCCCCTTGTCGCCTGTATCGACACAACCGGCATCTCCGCCGAATCATCCAAGACCGCACACCCCTCCACCGATACGAATGCGGTTGTGTCGCTCGTCGAATACGGCGACCTGCAGTGCCCCGCATGCAGCAGCGCACACACGTTGCTCGAACAACCGATTGTCCAGAAGTACGGTAAGCAGATCCGCTTTGAGTTCCATCATTTCCCGCTGACATCCATCCACCGCTATGCCATGGAAGCAGCAGAGGCCAGTGAGTGTGCAGCAGATCAGGGAAAGTTCTGGGAGATGTTCGACCTTATTTACACGGAACAGGAGAAACTGACGAGTGAGCAGCTGGGTGTCTGGGGTGAGCAGCTGAAACTGGATATGGATTTGTATGACCGCTGCAGAAATTCGCACATCAAGCGCGATGCGATTATGGCCGAATATGATGCGGGCAAGACACTGGGTGTCAGCGGTACTCCCACATTCTTCGTCAACGGGCAGCGCGTTGAAAGTACGACGGATGCCATTGTAGGCGCTATCGATGCAGCCCTGGGGTCGGCAGCAATGAGGCTCTGATCGGGCAAATTATCGTGACTGCACCTGCGCAAAGCCAAGAATTCTCTTCATCGCTTTGTCATAGAGGATGAACGACCGGAGTGTAGCCATCTCTTCCTCTGAAACAGAAACATCGTAGGTGCTTGCGCCGAAGCTGCTGCGCACGGGCCCCAGGTCTACGGCTGTGTCGTCGGGGAATGTGCCGTCACGCGGGTCTTGTGCGGTTGAAAGATAGACGTGCGTGTCGATGCTTGGACGCATTTGGAAATCAGGCCCCGTGTACAACTTGTTGCCAAGCAGCAGGATTTCACCGATTGCTTCCGCGGTGTCGCTCATAATGCCCCCCATCTTTCCTGTTGCCTGGAGATCGGTTGCAACCCTCGCTAACTTGACTCCTTCCAGACGCGTGTTGTCGATTGCACTTTTGACTGCATTGTCCTTCACCAAGGCTCCGCTGTTAATAAGCAAATCAACCATGTGCTCCACCTGCGCGTCGTAGTACTGCTCGGCGTAGAGGGGGTTTTTCAGGAGGTCTGTAAGGTCCGTGCTTTTGGGGGCGGTACAGGCTGTTAACAAAAGGAGTCCGGCTGCGGAGATGAAAAGGCGTGAATGGGTCATAGGAATGCGGAAAAGAGGATAAAGTGTAAAGGGGATTGGTCTTTTCTGCAATTGGCTCTCTGTTGCTATTAATTGACCTAGAACGGTGTTCCGTTGGAGGAATACATCAAACCTGCTTCGCGCATATCTTTGGCGTTTTTCTTGATGTGGTACATGTGATTCATCACTGCTTCGCGTAGGAGTTCGTAGGGGACATCATCGTCCACCAGTGTTGTCCAGTATCCGAACTTCGGGTTGTCCGCATTGCGTTCGATTCCTTCATAGACTTCGGTAAGTCCGGATCCGTTCGTATACAGAACTTGCGGGTCTTCACAGTCGTCCCGAATGGCGGCGTCTGTCGCAGTGTCGCCCTTGATTGTCCGTCGGATAAATCCTGAGCCGTTTCCGTTGGGGATACTATTCTCTGTTTCCAAATGGTTGATTTCTTTCTCACCTTCTTCTTTGTCTTTCGGAGGAGTGGAATAGCCGTTGACGATAACCCAGTGGCGATTGTAGAAACATTGCCACAGCCGTTTAAGTGTATTCGGGTTTGATGAATTCAACGCTTTCTCTGTCATAGCGCGCATGTTCGTCGGCAGTTTTCCCATAATGTCCCGCAGGTTCGTCAGTGCTTCCATTCCTTTATTTTTCTTCTCAACCTGCTCATCGATCTGCTCAGCCTGCTTCTTGTTTTTGTCCGTTCGGTGTGTTTCCAGATAGCGTGCCATCGATCGCACGGCCTTATCATCAGAGTCCAGTTTTTGCGCGTCGCTTAACAGCGATTCAGCTTCCTCCCAATCACCCGTGTCCATTGCGTGTCGGATATCCAAACGCAGCGCAGCGAGTGGACCTTCTTCGTTTACATCACTCGCCAGACGAGATTCGGCTTCTTCGACAAAGGCGATACGTGCGTCATAGTCGAGCAATAAGAATCCTTTATCGCTGATCTGTTTAAATCCACGCATCTTACCGGGTTCTTGTTTGAGGTCAGGCATGACGGCGTTGTAGCGACCTTTCACTGCTTCCCATCGTTTCATACATGGGCCAAGAACATCGGTTGCATAGGAGTGTGGCTTTTTGCTTTCCATGACCCGTGCCAACCATTTGCCGATTTTATGCGGATGCATATAGCCGTTGGTTATAGCAGTTTTTAGTTGTCGCTCGATTGAACTAAGGAAGACTTGCTCCATTTCTTTGTAGGCGATCAATGCGGCCTTTGCCGTATAAATCTTATTTTGACGCTCGAGGAAATGCAGGGAAAGGAAATCCTGCACCTTCAATACATCCTTCAATTCGGGGATGTCTTTCTCATCCACTTTTAATTCTTTCACTAGCTTCCATACATCTTTTCGTACGCTCGCTGTTTCTTGCCACCCGGCAAGGTACTTGGGGAATTCCTCCTCGATCCATTTTTTGCGCTCATGCTCCACAACAGCGGGGTCGTTAAACCTCTTCATCCAATTTCCCTGTGTCCGCTTTCCGATCCATTTTTGTTTTGTCGCTTCATCCAATTGCAGTTTGAATGTGCGTTCATAGTTCTCTGCCTCTGAAATCATCTTATACAAAAAACGGCTGTTCTCGCTCATGTATTTTATTTCCCCTCGTTCACGCATCCCTTGCCACATATCCTCATATTCTTCGCGCGTTTTGCCGCTGACTAACCTATGCTGATAGATTGATCGACACTCAGTGATATAGCCATCAATCTGGGCCTTCTCTTTATTCTTTTGTTCATCCTCTTCCCTATTAAGCTGGTCATCCTCAATTTCTATCGTGTTTTCATCCTCTTTCCTATTAAGCTGATCATCCTCAATTTCTATCGTGCCGGGTTGTGGGAGAGTGGAAGTCGACATAAGGTGTGAAGTTGATTCTGCATGCGTCACTCATGCAACTCAAGTATTTCCTCCACAAGATGTAGTGTGTGCTACTAGTTTGTTCCACAATTTATAGATTAGCTGGAAGTATGTTGCCGAGACGATTAAGCTCACATCACTATGATTTTATCCGATAGAGACATTAGAAAGGCGATTGAATCTGGACGTGTGAAAATTGAGTCCGATCAAGACTCGATGTTCTGGCACATCGCTGCTTCCAGCATGGACTTGCGCCTGGGCAGCACCTTCAAGCTCTACGAACACAGCCGGTCCGCTATTCTTGACCCCAAGCGTCCTGAAACGTTTCAGGGCAACATGCGCACTATCGTTATTCCGGAAGGGGAGGCATTCATTGTGCAGCCCGGAGAGTTTGTGCTCGGCGTCACTATGGAAAGCATCACCGTCCCCGATGACTTGGTTGTCCGCGTCGAAGGTCGCAGCTCGCTGGGTCGCCTCGGCATTATCGTGCATTCAACTGCAGGGTTCGTGGACCCCGGCTTTTCGGGAACTATCACCCTCGAAATCAGTAATCTGAACCGTCTGCCCGTTGCGCTGTACCCCGGTATGCGCGTCTGCCAGCTGGCGTTCGAGATGATGACGAGTCCTGCGGAGATACCGTACAACCTTAAGGCGAACAGCAAGTATCTCGGGCAGGTGCTGCCCGAAGAGAGCAGACTCTCGAATGATCCGGAGTTTGCGAAGAAATAGTGAGTGGTGGGCAAGTAGCATCTCAACTCGAACTCCTACGAAATTATCACAGAGAACAC
>Ga0163150_10005006_pt1 | contig 17331 bp, 9 predicted proteins | sample OliLakLV19P2IB_FD_148628 | JGI IMG/M metagenome (GOLD analysis project Ga0163150, IMG submission 148628) | Freshwater microbial mat bacterial communities from Lake Vanda, McMurdo Dry Valleys, Antarctica - Oligotrophic Lake LV.19.P2.IB | ecosystem: Environmental > Aquatic > Freshwater > Lake >...
GTACCCAAAAGGAAACGGCGGAATAGGCAGGGGCCCCATATGTTCGTAAATTAATACTCGACCATCGCCACGATGGATCGCGGCGCTCGAAACTCCAAGGTCTTCAACCCTGCGTGAATTACGCTCTGTAAACCCAAACCCAAAAAACGTTGAAGTCGTTGACAATGAGTTGTAGGTGAGGGCTGCCTGAGGCGAAACTGTTCCATTGTCAGGCGCTCCCAGCTGGACCGATTTGTTGCCGATCGAAGGAGTGTATCCACACAAGCACCCCGCGCAGCTTGGTCCACCGCCTCCACCACCGATGCCGGACTGAGTGCCCGAACCTGGCACTTCAGCAATGCAGACGACCAGGGCGTCCGGAGGTGGCAACTCGCCAGGAACTTCACAGACTTCATTGCCCGGGCCGGGAACACCGCCACCATTTGCACCATTGCATTCACCGGTTCCACCCGTGCAGTCATCAACGCAATCGTCTCTACCGGGACCTTTTCCGGACGAGGAATTCTTCTCTGGCAATGCGATCAGTTTTGTTCCACAACCAAACGCAACATCATCAGGAACCGGCATACTTAACCTCAACCAAAATTGAGACCAATCTCTCGAAGAACAAACCACAGCCGCCAGGCTTTGCCAACAGGCACAAAGACAAGTCCAGCTGAGGCTGTTTGAGTCAAATCTCTGGGGCCATTGAGGTGAGGATCGACAACCGGTGAAAGTCAGGCGATAGCCTTCAGAGTGAACGCCATCCTATGAAGTTATTGGCGGCAGTCAAGAAAAATCTGGCTCATTCCAAGAGATAATTGCAACCGGAGACGCCACCATCAACTGGCCAGTGTCCGTAGCCAGTCAAAGGCATTTAAATTCGAGCCCGCACGCCCTAATTGGCCGCTTTTCTGCTGAATTTCATATTGGCGAAAATAGGCAAGCGATAGTCCATTTGGGTCAACCAAGCCCGGGCATGGCAAAGAACTTCAGTACCAACCGGCCAGTCGCCCTGTTCTGGTTCCGGTAGTGGCTGCTATCCGACAAACCATCACGCTGGTCGATGGCACGCTGCTGTCGGCACTGCCGCAGATGATGCAGGCTTCGCTGCAATGGCAATCGTTAGCGGTTTTGTTTCAGTTGGACCCTGGAGTATAAGGTTTGAACCAACCTTTCCCGCTTGCTGGAGCGCTCTTTTTTGCAGTCATTTTCTGCGCTGTTGGTCTTGCATTGGGCCGATTACCGCAGCCGCTTGACCTTGCTTCGCTGCCCAATCCTTTTCGTGTCGCAATGCCGGCATTTGTCCTGCTGCTGATTCTGTTTGCAACGTGGTTGCCGCAGTTGCGTGCTGGTTTCATCGCAAGTTAATGGCAGGTTCCCGTACGCACGTTCCTGTTGCCACGATGGCTGGTGCGCCTTGTTGGATCCCAAATGATTGGGTTCTCGCTCGCAATGCTGGTCCTTGGGTTTGCGGTCGATCGTATTTACACACTGCTTTGCCTGGCGCAGATCCCGGCTACTGTTGGATTTGTGGTTTCCGCCCGACGAAGGTTTTCCCGACATCCGTTAACGGAGTTCGTTGTCCCGTGGTGGTTTCGGTTTCGCAGACGGTTGTAACACCAGAATGCCAAAAAATGGGAGTGTCACCCGAACTCCCGTGAATTTTCAAATTTTGTTCGACCGGGATGAAATGGGTGGATTCGATCAGATTTGGTAACGATTGTGCGGCGAACAGCCATGAGGCTTGTCCAGGCAAAAGTTGAGAACTTCGGAAAGCCCGGGTGGCCCGGTCGGGAGACCGGCCACAGCGCAGGTCGGGAGACCGGCCACAGCGTAGACCGGGAGGCGGGCTACAGCGCGGTTTTGGTGTAGACTCGAATTCACCTGCGGGTGAGATTGGATGGGGCCAGACTCAACGTAATCGAAGGTGCCATGTTCCGCGAAACTTCAACTTGTCGATCGAAATCCTGGATGATTCGTTTTCCTGCCAGTGATCGCCTGCTGTTAACGGCAGTGTTCCTGTTTGCCATCGCGGGCGGGATTGCTGGTGCACAGGATCCACTGTCGCCCGAACAATTGGCGTTTTTTGAAAGCGAGATCAGGCCCGTATTGATTGCGGAGTGCTACCAGTGTCACTCGTCCGATGCAGCGAAGGACGGAAAGTTGCGGGGGGGCCTGTTGCTCGATACCCGTCAGGGGCTCCTGACCGGTGGAGACTCGGGACCCGCCATCTCGCCGGGTGACCCTGAGGATAGCCTGATCATTTCGGCATTGAATTATGAATCGTTCGAGATGCCACCTCGCGGAAAGCTGCCCGATCATGTGATTGCTGCGTTTTCCAAATGGGTGAAAATGGGTGCGCCCGATCCCCGCGACGGAGTCATCGAAGCGACCCATGCAGCCAAAGAAATCGACTACGCTGCGGGGAGGCAGTTCTGGTCGCTCCAGCCGCTGTTGTCTGTGGCCAACACAGAATCACCGACCCATCCCGATGCGAACCCGATAGACCGGTTCGTAATCGAAAAACAGGAACGGTCCGGACTTCGGATGAGTCCACCGGCCAAACCCCGGGTCCTGATTCGCCGGGCCTGGTTTGATTTGCTGGGAATTCCGCCTGAGCCAGGGGAAATGGAACACTGGCAACAACTGCTGGGCCAAACGGGCAATTCGCAGGACCTGATGAACCGGTTGGTGTGGGGACAGTTGATCGATCATCTATTGCAGCGTCCGGAATATGGCGAACGCTGGGCACGACACTGGATGGATGTAGCGCGGTTTGCCGAATCTCACGGGTACGAACAGGACTATGACCGGCCCCATGCCTTCCATTATCGCGACTTCCTGATTCGCGCGTTCAACGACGATTTGCCTTACAACCAATTCGTGCAGTGGCAGATTGCGGGGGATGAACTCGAACCGTCACAGCCAGAGGCGTGGATGGCGACCGGGTTTCTGGGGGCGGGAGCTTTTCCCACCCAATTGACAGAGACCGAATTTGAGTCGGCACGATACGACGAACTGGACGACATGGTTGCGACAACCGGCGTTACGTTTCTTGGTTTGTCGATTGGCTGCGCAAGGTGTCACGATCACAAATTCGATCCGATCAGCGCCTTGGACTATTATCGCTTTGCCGCGACATTCACTTCGGCCATTCGCTCGGAAAAGACCTTTGATCTGGAGCCAGAAGAAAACGAACAACGCCGGCAGGAGCATACCTTGGCTCTGGCTGAGGCCAGACAGGAACTGGAGCAATTTGAATCCACCCAACTGGTCACCGATTTTGCAACCTGGCTGGGCGATACGACGCTGGACGGATCCGATGTTGACTCCTGGGAGATTTTGCCCGGAAGATTGCAGTCATCGGAAGGCTCCAATTTTGAAGTAATGGAAGACGGCTCGTTTTTGGCCGTTGGAACGGCTCCCCAGAAGGACGTGTACAAATTTGAAGCCGAACCGGGACTCAGGAGGATTCAGGCCATTCGCGTGGAAGCCCTGGCAGATTCCACGTTGCCAAAAAATGGACCTGGGCGGGCTGCCAACGGCAATTTTGCCCTCGGTAATTTTGATCTTTCGGTCATTGACAGTGTGGGTTTGAAAAAAGCCGTGCCGATTGCGTCAGCTCGAGCCACCCATCAACAGAACAATGACTCCCTGTCCATTGCCGCATCCGTCGATACGGATCTGGTCTCCGGCTGGGCCGTAGATGGTCAAATTGGCCAAAGCCAGGCCGGCGTGTTTTATCTGTCCGGGCCTCTGGAATTGAACGAGTCACAGATCCTGGCTGTTACTCTGACCTTTCAGCATCCCAACAGCCAGCACAGCATGGGTCGAGTCCGGTTTTCTGCAGCATCTGACGACGGGCGGGAACCCGAAGTTGGCGGAACAGGCCCCTCTCCGGTACAAATGCAATCTCTGGAAAGGGTGCAGTCAATATTAAAGGCGACCGGTTCCCTTCCACCAAAGGAAGATGCGGACATTCGAATTGCCCTGGAATGGTACCGGCACCGGTCATCCGAATGGCAGGTCCTCTACAAAAAAACTGCCGCTCTTGAACAGGCCGGTCCGGGAGTAACACTCGCCAAAGTACTCGTTACCAGCGAAGGTTTGCCGCATCTTCCCCATCACGCCGACGATCGGGGTTTTCCGCATTTTTATCCGGAAACCCATCTCCTTCGCCGGGGGGACGTCAGTCAGAAAGCCGGGATTGCCCAGCCCGGGTTCCCGACAGTCTTGCTGGACGAGTCTGAAGATGGAAGTCGTTGGCGACTGGTTTCGACTTCACGGGCCAACCCCGATTCCAGTTATCGGCGTGCATCGTTGGCGCTGTGGTTGACCGATTCTTCTCATGGAGCAGGATCGCTCGCCGCCCGGGTCATGGTTAACCGGTTGTGGCAACATCATTTTGGCAAAGGCATTGTCGCTACTCCCAACGACTTTGGAACAGCCGGTGAACTGCCCACTCATCCGGAATTGTTGGATTGGCTTGCAGTCCGGTTGATCGAAAACGGATGGCGACTGAAGCTTATCCACAAGGAGATCATGACCAGTGACACATACTTGCAAAGCAACAGGGCTGCTGATGATCCGCGATCGGCGATCGATCCGGAAAACCGTTTGCTTTGGCATCGGGCACCACGACGTCTGGAGGCAGAGGCGATTCGGGACGCGATGCTAACGGTTTCCGGACGGTTGGACTGCACGATGTACGGGCCGGGTTCGCTGGATCCCGACATGACCCGTCGCAGTGTTTACTTTTTTGTCAAACGAAGCGAATTGATCCCGTCCATGATGCTGTTCGACTGGCCCGAGCATCTGGTCAGTATTGGTCAGCGTCAGGCCACCACGACGGCACCCCAAGCCCTGTTGTTTATGAACAGCACGCTTGGACGGGCTTGCGCGGTCGCACTGGCGGATCGGGTTCACCATGACGATCCAGCGGAGTCGCTGGTCCAGGTTTATCAGATTGCGTTTGGACGGGACCCGACGGCTGCAGAGCTTGATCTTGCAAAGCAGTTTCTGGCGAGAACCGTTCCATTACGAAAAGACCAGGGGGATCCTGATCCGGTTCATGATGCAATGGCCGACCTTTGCCAGATGTTATTGGGTCTCAACGAGTTCATCTATGTTGATTAAGTCCGGAATCATGACCAATACATCCGCAAGTTCGATGCCCGTTTCCAGCCGCAGGGATTGGCTGCGCCGGGCCGGCTGCGGATTTGGACTGCTGGGACTGGCCTCACTTCTTGAAGAAGGGGGATGGAGTACTCCGGTGTGCGCCGACGAATTCGGGGCCCGTTCGCTGGATCCACTGGCTCCGGTTGCGCCCCACTATGAAGCCAAAGCGAAGCGGATTATCTGGATTTTTGTCAATGGAGGTCCCAGCCAGGTTGATACGTGGGACTATAAGCCGGCACTCGAAAAGGCACATGGCAAGTCGATCAGGGAATACGATGCCGGCTTTTCGAACACGACCGGTTTTTTCAGGGACGCCGTTGGCAACTTGATGAAATCGCCGTTTGAATTCCGGCCACGCGGAGAGTGCGGGAAAATGGTCTCGTCGCTCTTTCCGCATCTGGGTGAACATGTCGACAAGATGGCCTTCATCCATTCCGGCTTTACGGAATCCAACAACCATTCCCCCGCGTTGTTCGCGATGAACACGGGCTTTGCCCGGATGGGCTACCCTTGCGTTGGCTCGTGGGTTACCTACGGGCTGGGGAGTGAAAGTCGTGACTTGCCAGCCTTTGTTGTCATGAGCGATCCGAAGGGGCGCGGGCTGCCGAAGGGGCATGCAGCCAACTGGAGTGCAGGCTTTCTGCCAGGCGTTTACCAGGGAACGCATTTGCGCCCCACGGGTGATGCAATTGACAACCTGAAATTGCCTGTGGGAGTTTCGCCGGCGACGCAACGCGGCCAGCTGGACTTTCTGAAACAGCTCAACCAGCTTCATCTCGAACGGCACGCATCGGAATCGGGACTTGCAGCGCGAATCGAAAGTTTTGAACTCGCGTTCCGGATGCAGAGTGCTGCACCGGAGACCATTGATCTGTCCAATGAGCCCGAACACATTCACCGGCTCTATGGAGTCGGGAATCCCGAATGCGATCATTTTGCCCGCCAATGCTTGATGGCCAGACGACTGGTCGAGCGGGGCGTCCGGTTTGTGCAGATTTATTCGGGGGGAATGGAGAATCAACGGTCCTGGGACGGTCACAGCGACATTCAGGGGAACCACCAGCAGTTTGCCGAGGAGACTGATCGGCCGGTGGCGGGATTGTTGAGCGACTTGGAGCAGCGGGGAATGCTGAAGGACACGCTCGTCATCTGGTGCGGTGAGTTTGGCCGACTTCCGATTGCACAACTGGGAGAAAAGCCCGGCCGGGATCACAATCCACACTGCTTCACCGCCTGGCTGGCCGGCGGAGGGATCAAGGGTGGTGTGAGCTACGGCGAGTCTGACGAAATCGGCTACAAGGCGATGGTTGATCGCGTTCATTTAAACGACTTGCACGCGACGATATTGCATTTGATGGGGCTGGATCATCAAAGGCTGACGTACCTGTACAACGGTCGAAATTTTCGATTGACCGATGTCGCTGGCCAGATCATTCATCCGGTCATCGGATAGCCAAGGGGTGACGGCTCCGGTCTAAACCAGAATCCCCTCGACCAATTCCCCGTGCACGTCGGTCAAGCGGAAATCGCGGCCCTGATACCGATACGTCAGCCGCGTGTGGTCAATTCCCATCAGGTGCATAATGGTGGCGTTCAGGTCGTGAACGTGCACCGGATCACGAACGATGTTGTAGCCGTATTCGTCCGTCTCGCCGTAAACAAGTCCGCGGCGAATCCCGGCTCCCGCCAACAGGGTCGTGAAACAGCGGGGATGATGATCGCGACCAAAGTTGTCGGCTGTCAATGCTCCCTGCGAATAGACCGTTCGGCCAAACTCGCCCCCCCAGACAATCAGCGTGTCATCCAGCAACCCCCGTTGCCGCAAGTCGTTGATCAGGGCCGCCGTCGCCTGGTCGGTATCCTGACATTGACCACGCACTCCCTTGGGCAGATTGGAGTGCAAGTCCCAACCCATATGGAACAGCTGCACAAAACGGACATCCCGTTCGGCCAGCCGCCTGGCCAGCAGGCAGTTGGCGGCATAGGTGCCCGGTTTGTGAACATCAGGCCCGTACATTTCCAGTACATGCGCTGGCTCATCGGAGGTGTCCAGCAGACCTGGAACACTAACCTGCATCCGGAATGCCATCTCGTACTGACTGATCCGGGTCTGAATTTCGGGATCGCCCAGCTGGTTGAAATGCTCGCCATTGAGTGCGGCCAACCGGTCCAGCGTGCTGCGTCTACGTTCCCGCGTAACACCCGCAGGATTCGACAGGTACAACACAGCGTCACCCCGATTACGGAACTTGACTCCCTGATGCTGCGTTGGGAGGAAGCCTGAACCCCATAACCGGTCATATAACGGCTGGTCATCCGTTCGGCCGGTTCCAAACGAAGTCAAAACGACGTAGGCCGGCAGGTCTTGATTCTCACTCCCCAATCCATAACTCAGCCAGGAACCGATGCTGGGTCTGCCGGCCAGCTGCGAACCAGTCTGGATAAATGTGATCGCGGGATCGTGGTTAATCGCCTCGGTATGCATAGAACGGATCTGGCACCAGTCGTCGGCCAGTTTTGACATGTGAGGCAACACGTCGCTGAACCACATTCCCGACTCGCCATATTGGTCGAACTTGAAAATCGGGGGCGCCACGGGAAAGGTCGACTGGCCCGAAGTCATCGTCGTCAACCGTTGCCCCATTCGAATCGAGCCGGGCAATTCTTCGCCGTGCCGCGCGGCCAGCGCCGGTTTCCAGTCGAACAGATCGTGCTGCGACGGAGCACCGGATTGAAAAAGGTAAATGATTCGTTTGGCTTTAGGAGTATGGTGGGGCAATTGACTGGCCAGTGACCCGGGCGATTGCTGGTCGGCCTGGACCGTGCCAGCGCTCAGCGAGGCCAGCGCAGCCAACCCCAACGCACCACTGGTTCCTCGCAAAAACTGCTGGCGGCTGATGGCGTTGCCGAATGGTTCACCGAAAAAATGTTGTGATCTCATGAACTGGACTCTCTATTCCCGTGTAATGCATTCATCGAGGTTCAACAGTACATTTCCTGTCAGTGTGTATGCTGCCAACTCGACCGGATCAGTTGTTCCAGCTGGTGATTCACCCAACTGTACCAGTTGTTCGGCCGCAGCCGGGTCACTCTGGAACGCTTCAAAATCTTCCCGCCAGCCGTTGGCCAACAGTTCCAACTCGGCAGTGGTTGGCGTGCGGGCGGTAACCAGCCGGAATCCGTAGGTCAGCCGTTCGTTCAGTGTTTCGCCTCCTTCCCGAATCATCCGTTCCCCCAGTTTTCGGGAAGCCTCGACGAATGTCACTTCGTTCAACAGCGAAAGTGCCTGCAACGGAGTGTTGGTGCGGGACCGTTTTACGGTGCAGATTTCCCGGTTGGAAGCGTCAAACAACAGCAAACTTGGCGGTGCCGCAGTTCGCTTCCAGACCGTATAGATCGTGCGACGATACAGGCCATTGTCCTTGTCGTGACTGTAGTTGCGGAGATCTCCGTAAACACTTGTCTCGTCCCAGACACCGTCGGGCATATAAGGTCGAACGCTTGGTCCGCCGATTTGATCGACCAGCAATCCGCTCACCGCAAGTGCCTGATCGCGGACCGCTTCGGCAGAAAGCCGAAAACGTGGGCCCCGGCCCAACCATCGGTTCTCGGGATCGCGTTCCAGCAACCCGGGCTCGACCAGATGCGAAGTCGATTGGCGATAGGCCGCACTCATCACGATCAGTTTTTGCACAGCTTTCATGTCCCAGGCATGAGGCTGCTGGCCTGCGACCGCCGGCAATCGGGCCGGTTGCATGAACTCGACCGCCAGCCAGTCCAGCAATTCCGGATGGCTGGGCCAATCCGCCTGCGACCCGAGATTCTCGGTGGTCTTTACAATCCCGGTACCCATAAACTTTTCCCAGATCCGGTTCACCCAGACGCGGGCGGTCAATGGATTCCCCGGATCAACAATCCAGCGGGCCAGGCCCAAACGGTTATTCGGTGCACCCGGTGGAAAAGGGGGAAAGACCTTTGGGATCCCTGCGGTGACGGGTTCCCCTCGTCGATCGTATTCTCCGCGGGTCAGCACAAACGCCTCGCGCGGCGAAGCAATCTCCTGCATCACCATGACCGTTGGCCAGGACGTCTGAAAATCCGTCAGTTGTTTTTTTTCGTCGGCCAGTTTTGCCTCGGCCTGGCTCAACGGACTGTCGACGTTGTTCCGGAAATATGCGTGAACCTGGGCGATCTCCTCCGAAGTTCTTTCCTCCAAGGGTGTCGCCAGAATTTTGCGTAGCCCCTCAGGAATCAAAACTTCACCCAGAGCCAATCCCTCCCGGGGCAAGCCAGTCGATGACAAACGGAACCGTCCGATATTGTGCTGGCCCAATGTCTCCTGGACCAACCGGACTGTGATTGTTGCCCCGGCGGGTACATCCAATGTGGTCTCATTCAAAAACATTGCCCGGCAGGTTTCCCGTCGGACTGGGCCATTGACCGCCCAACCTTTCGAGCGATTTCCCCCGATCGTGAACTGGATATCCCAACCGGGCTGGGAATAGTCGGCATCGGCTTTGGTGAATTTGGCGACGACCGGGGACTCAAGACCAGGTGCGCGGATTTCCGCTTCCACCCGGGTCAGCACAAAGTTCCCGTTGGGATACCGGCCCAAGCTTTGATTGGGCAGACTCGCGTCCGGAAAACATTCCAGCAACAACCCGGTCCACTTTCCGGCTGGCAAAGGCGATTCAATGACATAGACATCGCTTTGCGGATTCACTCCACCAGCCAGCCAGGAGCCGTCGTCCTGTCGCGTCAACCCAGCGGCCCCTCTGGAATTCACCGACGCAGGCTCTATCAAACTCCAGGCGGACTCCGTAGTTTCGACCTGTTGCAAAAAGCCCGGCTCCCACGCGGCCACCAGTTGCGGCAGTGATTCCAGCGCCGACTGCAACTCCACTTCGGCGAGGTCAACCGCTTGCTCGAATTCTGGCAACTTGGCCAACTGTTCAGCCGAGGGGACCTGGACGGTCGGTTCGGTGTTGCTTGATTCGCCCTGCAGCGTTCCACTTTCCGCAACATTATTGAAAAACGAAAACAGTGAATAGAACTCACGTTGCGAAATCGGATCGTACTTGTGGTCATGGCAGCGACAGCAATTGAAAGTCAAACCGAGCCAGGTCAGGCCCGTCGTCTCGACACGATCGATTACCGTTTCGACCCGCCATTCTTCCGCAATAATTCCGCCTTCACCATTCAGGCGATGATTGCGGTTGAAACCTGTCGCGATTTTTTGGGCCAGTGTGGCATCCGGTAACAGGTCACCGGCGAGCTGTTCAATCGTAAATTGATCAAAGGGCATGTTTTTGTTGAAGGCATCGATCACCCAGTCACGCCACGGCCATTGAAAGCGGCTGCTGTCGACCTGATATCCATTGCTGTCCGCATACCTGGCCAGGTCCAGCCATTGCGCCGCCATCTGTTCACCGTAGCGCGGCGACATGAGCAGTCGATTGACGACCTTTTCGTACGCGTCCCCAGACGTGTCGCTCAAAAACGCGTCCAGCTCATCGAGAGTGGGTGGGAGGCCGGTCAGGTCAAATGTCACCCGGCGCAACAGGATTTCGCGACTCGCTTCCGGCTGGTAGGTGAATCCGTTGGCGTGAAGTTTGGCCAAAACGAACCGGTCGATTTCATTGTGGGCCCGGTCCGGAGAATCGATGTCTGGCAATACGGCTTGAACGGGTGGAATAAATGCCCAATGCCCCTGGTATTCAGCCCCCTCGCGGATCCAGCGATCGAGCAATTCAATCTGCGCAGGTGTTAGCGGCTTGCCAAAGTCTGCGGGTGGCATCCGATCGTCCGGATCGTTTGCCCGAATCCGGTGAACCAGCAGGCTGGCTCCCGCATCACCGGGAACAATCGCCCGATCACCCGAACCGGCCGGTTGCATGGCAAATTCAGCCAGATCCAGCCTAAGTTCGCTTTGCCGCTGTTTTTCGTCCGGACCGTGACATTGAAAGCAATGGTCCGCAAGTATCGGACGGATGTCCCGGTTGAAGATGATTTTCTCGTCAGCGCCAACACTACCGGCAAGCAGCGACAGGCAAAGGGTCACGACCAGGTTTCGCACAGGATTCCACCAGCCAAAAAAGTATCAATGTCAACTCCCAGTCCATTGTAGCCGACATTGAGGAACGCTGGCCTTGAAAAAGTAGTCACCCGGAAAATCAGGGTCGCAGCTTTTTGACCCAGCTCCTGCAGGGAAGGCTACTTCCCATTTTTTGACACTTGTTTGGACTCGTGTTTTTCCTGTCACCAAAGGGATTCTGAAGAAAGTCAAGCAACTTTCGGTCGATTCGTCATGTATAACACAACTTTGGAACCTGCGATCAGGTCGTGAAGACATCTGCGATCGGCACCAAAGATCAGCAATGCGTCAATCAATATCAGAAGATTAAACAGCATATCATCCATGACGCCGGGAATAAGGATTACGACTATTGCAATTGGAAGCGTCCAAAGGTATCGATACACGTACACTTTCATAAATGGCAACAACAAGCCACTCTGGAAATCGACAATTTGAATTTTGGTCAAAACCTTGCCAATCGTCTGGCCGCGTTTGAAAAGCAGGTAGCCATTCAATGCGAGCATCACGCCGATCCCCAACAGGGACATAGCGAAGCTTTCACCGATTCCAGCCACCTGAGCAGACGCTCGGGCCATAAAACCAGTTGCATATTGCACGGGCAACAAAATCATCATCAGGATAACGCCATCGATCAACGCTGATACGAAGCGCGTAAAACGACCAGCCAGTTCGTCGCCAGTCGAGTCCGGCATGGGACGGGCTGCCAATGGTTCAGTGGCAGTAGAAGCATAGGGATTGATGCGATGGTCAGACATGATCAATGATTCTCCCCCGGAAGGACTTGCCTGGTTGGAACAGCACGTTCAAATCTCGTCGCTTTACGGTACAGCTATCAGTGAAGTGACTGTCATAATTCTGGATGACCAACTACTCGCCGTAAACTGGTCGATACCGGGCAATTTCGCTGCGACCAGGCATTTGGAAAAACTTCAGGCCGGAGATGGCCGGCAAGAGGGGAGGCCCAGGAACCGGCGAGCCTGGTGTCCATTGATAAACCTGATCCTTTGGTATGCCATGGTGGCTCGGTCGGGAGACCGGCCACAGTTCGCTCCAAAGCGAATCAACACGGAACGACGACAAAACTCATTTACCAATCCGTTTTTCAAGCGGAGGACATGGGATTCGAATCCCCCTGTTTTCCAATTGCCTGCCAATTGGCAGGTTTTTGTCGCAATTCCCTACCTGGCCTGAATTTGCGTATTTGTTGATAGTTGTGGTTGTTTGGTGTTGCTTGTTGGCTTTTGGCGATGACCGTAGCACAAACGTAGCACACTTGGCGATGTCGGCTCCGCTCCTCCCATCGCGAAGGGGACCGCGACGACGTGGAGCGGAAGTCGAAGCTGATCCAACTGTGGCGGCCTGCTATGCCCGATACAGCAGCGACATGCAAAGCGAGACCAGCAACGACGATCAAATTCAAAAGTGTCTGGAAAAAGCCGAACAGAATGGTCAATCCATTCCGAACCAACTTCGCTTTTCCGATTCGGCTGTTTCCGGTACGAAACGCGAACGCGCCGGCTTCAACGAAATGCTGGATGCAGCTCAGGCGGGCCAGTTTTCGGCACTGTACATTTTTTCGTTCAGCCGTTTCGCCCGGGAGACGGCAATTTCAACGCCGCTCCTGAAACGCTTGGTCGACAAACTTGGTATCCGAATCTTCAGCGTGGCGGACGGGCTCGACAGTAACCAGCCATCATGGAACCTCGTTTCCACTTTGCAAGGGTCATTCAGCGAAGCCTTTATCCGGGATCTCGCGGCCAACGTACTTCGTGGCCAGGATGGCAACATTCGGTCGGGATACGCTCTGGGAGACTATTGCTTTGGCTACCGCACGGAGATCGCCCACCCAGACCAGGCTGTTTCTAGCGGTCAAAAGCCCAAGAAAAAATACGTAATCGACGACGACGAAGCCAATTGGGTTCGCCAGATTTTTACCTGGTTTGTCGACGATCGGCGGTCGCTTCGCTGGATCACTTTGGAGCTGAACCGGCTGAAAGTGAGACAGGATCATCGTTCACGTAGTCGTGGCTGGAGACATGAGTACATTTCAAAACTGCTTTCACGGACCAAATACATCGGTATCTGGCCGTGGGGTCTGAAAAAGAACCGACGTGACCCGGAAACTGGTGCCGTTTGGCAGGAGGCGCGGTCTGCGGAAGAAACCCAACAATGGGTCCGGCATTTGCCCCATCTGCAAATAGTTGACTCGGCGGTTTTCGCGAGAGCCCAAGAATTGCTTGCTGAAAACCGAACCCGGTATAACCACAGGAAATCAAACGGAACGCTCTCGGGCGGCGGTGGACAACGTGGGCGACGCTTACTCTCAGGCTTGATTGAATGTGGCGGCTGTGGTTCAAAAATGTACGTGGGCGGAACGGCCGGAAAGTACTTTTTTTGTTCCAAGTATGCGCAGGGCCTTTGTAAAGTCAGAACACAGTTGAACATGGATCTGGCAGAACAACTGATCCTGGGCACGATCGGCAATCTGATTGATTCGTCTCCGGACTGGGTTGCGCGTGTAACCCTTGAGACGATCGAGTCCTACCAAACAAGCCTGAACGACAAGAGCAGTCAACGGCAGCTGGAATCCGCCATTCAGGCAAACGCCCAAAAAATCAGCCGAATCATCGCGGCGATTGAAGACGGGGTCCTTGCATCGCAATTTAAGGAGCGTTTGAATGAGTTGCAGTTTGAACAACGGCAACTCAATCTGGATCTGCACGTGATGAAGCAACAGGCCGGGGTACAAATCGACCCACCAGACGAAGCCCTGATTCGAAGTCAGCTTTCCAATCTGAAAGTGCTGTTGCATGGCGAAATCCCGGCTGCCAATGCTGCATTGTTGGAGTTGTTGGACAGAATCGTTTTGCATGAAGTTCCCGTGACGGGGAAAGTACGAAGGTACTTCCGCGGCAAGATTCGACTGTTCGATTCATCAGTGGCGGCGTTTTGCATTGATCGTCCCTGGTCGGGTGAGCCCGTCGCGACCCAGGACGGAGATCAACTTTCGGAGGTAGAGATGGACTTTCGCCTGCCGCCGCGTGAACCCAATCCGCTGATTGATCAGGCCCGCGCAATGTACGACTCCGGAATGCTTGAGGTCGAAATTGCCAACGCAATCGGTGTAACGAAGTCGGCCATCTGGAAATGGCTCAAACAGTCGTTCGCGGAGGACGGATTAACCAAACCAAACGGCAAAAAACGGCGGGCAGTTCTGCGCATTGAACAGGAACAACACCTGTTTCAACAACGAAGTGGCGAGGTGCTTGCACTGTATCGACAGGGCAATACGTTGGTCTCGATTTCCAATTTGTTGAAAATGGACCGCAACACAGTCTCCAACGCCTTGAAATTTGCATTCCGCGACTCTGCATAGCAGCGTTGATTGAGTCGGAATTTTCTGTCACCTGTCCAGCTACTGGCAATAGACCCGTCTCCTGCCGGCAACCGGGCTTAACGTCAGCTAAATTTCCGTCATTTTCGCGTCACAATAACTGAGAGTGCTGTTAGCCATCCGGAACCGGTCCGGATGGCTCTTTTTGTGCGCTGCAGGCAGTGCGGCGCTGTTTCATGCACAAACAATTGGAGGAACCATGCGATGAGTCACATTGTCGAAATCAAAACAGAAATCCGGGATGGTATTGCCGTTTCGATGGCGGCCCGGCGGATGGAACTGCCGGAACCTGAACAGGGAACGTTTGAGATGTTTGCCGGAACTGAAACCGGACTGGGGGTGCGATTGCCCGATTGGCGTTTCCCGGTCGTCTGCAATCTCCAGTCAGGGCAAATCCGGTTTGACAACTACGGCGGACGATGGGGAGAGCAGAAACATCTGGACGGATTCCTTCAGCGATATGCCGTTGAAAAAGCCAAACTTGAAGCCCGAAAACAGGGTTACACGACAGCCGAGCAGTTACTCGACGACGGTTCCATCCGGGTCACGATCGAGGTAGGAGGTGCCGCTTGAGTATTGGCACTATCGAAATCACTGTTTCCCCGTTGGGGGCGTCCAAAATCGAAACTCGCGGATTCGCGGGTGAAAGTTGCCGCCAGGCCAGTCGCTTTGTTGAAGCTGCGTTAGGAACAGCGATCAAGGAAACGCTCACTGGTGAGTATTTCTCCGGAAATGTACAGGCCTCCCAAACTCAAACTCGTCTGGGAGATTCACAGGCTTAAACCGAACCCAAAATTCCAGTGCCGCCGAAGATTCGTCTCCTGATGAACGCGACTCTGGCCGTCAAGTAGTGACGAATTGCGGGAGCTGGCATCTGCACCTGATGCGCCTAATTTTGATTGATCCCATTTCGAATTAATCATTCTGAAACCACACGTACCCTGCGATTCCCAACCGAATCGCGGGGTTTTCCCTTTACATCACAAAACCGTGGAACCCTGAATGTACATGATCCTCATTGCGTCGATCAGCCTTCTGGCGGTGCTGCTTGCCATGGGCTGGAACAAAGAGTTCCGGCTCCGGCGGGCGCTCCAGAAACTGCTCGTCAGACTTTTTTCCAAAGGGACCTCATCCAAATGAAAAACGTTCCCACGATTCTCGTACTGATCGGAACATCGGTCATCGTATCGCTGGCGTTTATCGTCGGATGCGGTGATCCACCAGACATGCGAGACCAGCGACTTGTTGACGTGGCCCGGGAAGCCATGTCCGAACAACGAAAACAGAACGACCGGATCGCAGACCAGTCATTGGCAGTGATCGATGAAAGTCGACAGCTTGCCGACACCGCTCGCGGCCTGGTTGAAACCCACCAGTCGCTCAACTCACAAATCGGCGACCAGCGGGCCAACGTCGATGCAGGGCGGGACCAGCTGGAGCAGGAACGACGTGACATCGCCTCCCAGCGGCTGCGTGATTCGTTGCTGGTGACGGTATTACAGCAAGCCGTGCTATTGGCAGTCTGCCTGCTGCCGCTCTTCATTTGTCTGCAAATTGTTCGCCGGATGCAGAGCGACGAACCGGACCATGCCGCCGTCACGGAACTGCTGGTCCATGAACTGACCAGTCAATACCCGCGGCTTCGAATGGAACCATTTCAGCCAGCGGCTATTCCGTATCAGCCGTCCGGCGAAACGGATGGCGATGAGACATCCGATGCCACAGCAGGCCCAAATCCGCGTTGACTACGTGCGTTTTTCCTTTTTCAACCTTCAACCAACGAAAGTTCACCATGAGCCTACAGGCATCCCTGTCCGAATATGTTCGGGCCTGTTTTACAGGCATCTGGATCGAAAGCCACGAACACTCTGATGCGATTGCCGAGATCGCGGAACTCTGCCGCCGCGAAAACTGGCGACTGGCAGTCTGGAACATTGCTACCGGTTTAACTGCCGGTAGTACCAGTTCCGCAATTGCAATCACCGACACATCCTCCCCGGTCAGCGATCCTCTGGCGGCCCTGCGGGCTGCCGGGGGATCGGCTGATCCGGGGCCATCGATTTTGGTGCTGCAGAATTTTCACCGTTTTTTGGCCTCTGCTGAAATCGTTCAAACGATGGTCCAGCAGATTGTTGCCGGCAAACAGACCCGATCGATCATCGTCGTTCTGTCCCCGCTGGTGGATCTACCACGGGAACTGGAGAAACTGATGGTTGTGATCGAACACGAATTGCCGGACCGCGACCGGTTGGAAACGATTGCCCGGGAAATCGCCACGGAACCTGGCGATTTGCCGCCCGATGAGCATCTGCCACGTGTAATGGATGCGGCCATGGGACTGACCCGGCTGGAAGCTGAAAACGCTTTCAGCCTTTCCATTATCCGCCAAGGGACGATTGCCGCTGAGACACTGTGGGACCAGAAGACCAAAGTGCTAAAGAAAAGCGGGCTTTTGACTCTGTACCGTGGCACAGAGGACTTCAGCAGCCTCGGCGGCCTGCAAAACCTGAAGTCGTTTGCCAAACGGGCACTGCTTCAGTCAGGGCGGGACGATCCCAGCCGCCGGGCCCGCGGGGTGATGCTTCTTTCCCCACCCGGCTGTGGCAAGAGTGCCTTCTGCAAGGCACTGGGCAAGGAAACGGGCCGGCCTGTGTTGATGCTTGATGTGGGAACGTTGATG
>Ga0163150_10005007_pt1 | contig 17327 bp, 13 predicted proteins | sample OliLakLV19P2IB_FD_148628 | JGI IMG/M metagenome (GOLD analysis project Ga0163150, IMG submission 148628) | Freshwater microbial mat bacterial communities from Lake Vanda, McMurdo Dry Valleys, Antarctica - Oligotrophic Lake LV.19.P2.IB | ecosystem: Environmental > Aquatic > Freshwater > Lake >...
GTACACCTCGGTTGTGTCGCACGTCTCTCGTCCGAAAAAGGAGTAGATGTTCTTTTGGAATCCATCGCAGATCTACCGAGTGTGTCACTACGTATTCTTGGGGAAGGCCCAGAGGAGGGCTATCTCCGAACACTCATCGCAGAGGACACACGTCGACACGGCACCGAGCGCATCACGATACAGAGATGCATCAACAGTATTAATTCGTTTTATGCATCTATCGATGTTCTTGTACTTCCTTCTACCGATCACGATCCATTCGGACTCGTAGTTGCCGAAGCCATGATGCGAGGACTTCCTGTTATCGTGACCGATCAGACGGGAATTGCAGGATATCTGCAACATCAAAACGATGCGTGGGTCGTTCCTGCAGGTTCCAGTACAGCGCTTCAGGATGCCATTCATCATCTACAAAGTTCAGAAGTAAGATCACGTTTGGGGCTTACTGCAGCCGAAACAGCGCGCCAAAAATTCTCGCTCGAAAAGATGGTAAATGAGTACGTAACGATCTTCTCTTCCATCCGTTAGAATCTAGGTCATGCAATGGATTTCTCGTTTCTTGATCGTGCTCTTACTTTCCGGCTTTTTGCCTTTGCAAATGAGTGCTGCCACTCCTTCTTTTCTGGAGCAATCGTTTGACACACCGATCGATGCAGTGAGTACCGAGATGCACGAAGGAGAGAAGATCCAACTGAGTTTTTACGATGGCGAAGAGTGGTCGAAGTGGCAGGAGCTCGAATTCGATATTGATCGTGGGCCAACCAATACTGAATCCGAACTGATCATGCTGCCAGATGCTACCAAGCGTCTCCGTTTCCGTGGTCTGAGCAATGCATCTTCCATTCATCCGATTACAGTCTCACGTGAACCTGTGCGCACGCTTTTTGCTGCGATTAATCTTCCAGCGGCACCTCTCGTAATCTCTCGTTCTTCATGGGGAGCTGATGAGTCGCTTCTTTTTTCTTCGGGGGCTCCATCAACTGCTGAATCGTCAGGAGAGACAAGTGGGGGAAGCTCGACAACAACTCCATCGAGTCGTGTTTCAGATTGTGATGCAGCACAACTGAACTACCCGCAAGAATTTAAAACAACAGGGGTGACAGTAAGGACTGATGCACAAGGTCGAACGTACAGATGGCCACAGACGTTTAGCAAAGAGGTGAAGCTTCTTGTCGTGCATCACACGGCGCTGAAAGTCACTGGCGATCCACGCCCAGGCCCAGAGCGCATTCGTGCACTCTACAAATATCACGCAGATAGTCGTGGCTGGGGAGATGTAGGGTACAACTACCTCATCGATGAGGAAGGAAAAATCTACGAAGGACGCGAGGGTGGCAGAGCTGTGGTTTCTGGTCATGCATACTGCAATAACGTAGGAACGATCGGTATCGCCTTACTTGGAAATTTCGAACTGGAAGCGCCAACGGCCAAGCAAACTACAGCGCTGCAGACACTTCTTCTTCGTCTAGCCGATGAGTACAGTTTGGATCTTGCTCGATCGACGCAGTTTCATGGGAAGACATTTACCTCACCTATTGTTCGTCACAAAGATCTGCTCTCCACAAGTTGCCCGGGCTACTATCTTGCCGATGCGTTTGGACAAGTCGTGCAGAACGCGAAGTCGAATAACCCAACAGGGGTGGTGAAGTACGCAGTCATCGATCGACCAATTCTATCGACAGTGGAGCCACCAACACGAGTTGCAACGAACGGGATGGCACCTGGTCTTTCATACATTGGACGCACCACCGTTTCGCTGAACCCTGGAGGTCAGCAGCGCATGAGCTTTATCTATACTGCGCCTCTTGGCGGTGCATACGAAGGAAAGAAAGTCGCTGAGGTGCGACTCGGCCATACCGATCTCTCACTGTTCCTCACACAAGGTTCTTATCGCATCCCTGTACGCTCTGGCATCCTTCTTCCTTCCGACGTCCCCGATGGGGAATCGATCTCTATTCAACTCATTGTGCAGGCCCCACAAAATGCTGGGACGTATTGGATGGAAATCGGTGGACTCAAATTTATACTCGTCGTTTCGGGAAGAAGAACGAGGACCGATATTAACCTATCTCGCTTTGGTAATGATGCATCGAAATTTGTGAATACTGATCCAAAACCAACTGTGGCTACACCTGTCCTTGGCCGTGTTCGTACAAGCACACGTCGTTCACTTGGCGGAGGAGTGTCTTCGTCGGTTCGCCCCACTGTTCGACCACCAGTTTCGCCTTCTACGTCTACAGTTCCACCTTCTTCAAGTACCGATCGTCCACTGCGTATCAAGCTTTCGGCTACCAGTACGCCAACACTTCTTTTTACGCAGAATGGACATATGGATGGCACTGTCGTTCTTGCAAACAGCAGGATTACACTTCGTGCTGTGGGCTCTTTGGTGCAAGCGATTCGTGGAAGTTCTTTACTCGCTGAGCAGCCGATACTCCGTTTTTCTGCAGATGGTGGAAGTACACTCACTGTCGATGCCGTCAGAGGAGGAATACGTTCGTATCGTGGAACAATCGAAGTTCGTGTTGTGGATGGAGAACTGATACTGATCAATGAGCTTCCGCTCGAGACCTATATGCGAGGGCTTGCAGAAGAGCCAGATACTGAGCCGTACGAAAAACAGAGAGCATTTGCCATTGCGGCTCGTACCTATGCAGCGTGGTATATGAATCCACAGAATCGAAAATTTCCAGGCAAACCGTTCGATGGTTCCGATGATCCAGCGATTTTCCAGTCCTATACTGGCGAGGGATTTGAGAAGAGTAATCCAGCATGGCTCCGAGCCGTTGCGTCGACCAGTAAACAAGTACTGACGTACAATGGTTCAATCATCAAACCACCATACTTCTCGTCCGATGATGGACGCACGAAATCACCCGAAGAAGCAGGCTGGAAGAATTTTCCATTTGCCGACATCTTCCTGAGCAAAACTGACCCATGGTGTAGAGGCATGCAAAATAGAGGTCATGGAGTAGGGATGTCTGGCTGTGGTGCGAAAGCGCAGGCACTTGAAGGAAAGACTGCAGAGCAGATTCTGAAGTATTACTATCCAGGAACCGTATTCATGGGGCAGTAATTTCATTGAGTGTGCTGTGCCATCGCATGTATAAATTTCTCTGGAAGCGTCACGCACGGAATGTTATATCCGTATTTTTCTTGAAAGAGAGCACGGCAACTAGTACATACACCACTTGTGGAGCTCTGAATGTTATTACATGCACTATCCCTCGATCCAAGTTGCCTACAAGTATCTTGAGCTCGAGCCAGAGTTATCATCGCAGGAGGAGCAGCCGTCTGTGCGGAACGTGCGATTAGTTTTTCTAAACTTTTCATTAAGAATCACGCTATGCCTTTTCGTACATGGTTGCAAGTTTTTGATGGGCGTCTGCATGTTTTTGTATTCGTAGCGGAGATTCATGAATCTCCGCTACGAGAAATACATAATTACTTCACCGCACTCTTCAGTGCATCCATTCTGTCGCACACTTCCCACTTCACATCCGTATCCTCTCTCCCCATGTGTCCATATGCCGCGATCTGACGGTACTGCGGACGGAGAAGATCGAGATCTTTGATGATGGCAGCAGGACGAAGATCAAACGTCGCAGCGACTGCGTGTTCGAGCGCTCTATCTGAGACTGAACCCGTACCAAATGTATCAACACGCAGTGACACAGGAGCAGCAACGCCGATGGCATACGCAATCTGTACTTCACACTTTTTGGCTAAACCTGCTTTCACCACATGCTTCGCAACCCAACGTGCGGCGTATGCAGCGGAGCGGTCTACTTTACTTGGATCTTTCCCAGAAAATGCCCCTCCACCATGACGGCTGTAGCCACCATACGTATCCACGATGATCTTGCGACCAGTGAGTCCGCAATCGCCAGGAGGACCTCCGATCACAAAGCGCCCTGTTGGGTTGATGTGGAAGATCGTATCCTTGGTCAGATATTCACCACACACAGGTTCGATGACGTGCTTCTTTACGCCCTTGCAGATCTCTTCATGAGAGACATCTTCATCATGCTGCGTGGAGATCACGACAGTCTGTACGCTCTTAGGTGTTCCATCGTCGTTATATTCGATCGTTACTTGGCTCTTTCCATCTGGACGGAGATAATTCAGTTCCCCAGACTTTCGTACATCGGCTAGCGTGCGTGTCAGTTTGTGCGAGAGGCTGATTGGTAACGGCATCAGCTCTGGTGTTTCATCACATGCAAAACCAAACATCAGTCCTTGGTCTCCAGCACCCTGTTCTTTCGTCTTGGTTTTTTCTGCAGTCACACCCATATCGATATCCGCACTCTGTTCACCAACACACACCATCACGGCACATGCTTTATGATCGAACCCGTAGATACCATCGTCGTAGCCGATTTCCTCGATCGTTTTTCTCGCGACATCTGCCATCGGGATGTATGTACTTGTTTTGATCTCACCTGCGATCACCACAAGACCAGTTGTAATAAGACACTCACACGCAACGTGAGAATTCGGATCTTTTTCGAGCGCGTAGTCCAAGACCGCATCGCTGATTTGGTCACACATTTTATCCGGATGACCTTCGGTTACTGATTCAGAAGTGAAGAGACTACTCATAAAGTTTTGGAGAAAAGAAGAAGATAAAAATATCGCCCCCCTGGAGAGAGAAGCGCTGAGTTACTTTCAGTATCTTCCCCCATTCGTGATACGTCGTTCGCGAACGACAGTATCGGGGCTGGAGTTCCCACCGTCCCGAGTCTTCGGGGGTTGGGGAGTGCGTATTAGCGGGCCAGTTCCCTTCGCACTACTCTGGATAAGCGATGATGTGGCGTTAGCCTAGACTTTCTTTGTACGAGAATCAAGTTGAGGGAATAGTTCGTACTTGGAAATCATGCCCTGTATACTTCAGAAATGTCTCGAAGCCACTTGTATCAATCACGAGCGTCGCAGTATTCTTCATTGGATGAAAACAAAACTGCCCGATTTCCCAAGCATCTTCATCGATAATCACGTTGATCGTTTTGTCTGTATCGAGCACGAGTCCAAATGGAGTCACAGACCCAGGAGTCACACCCAGTTTCTGCATTAGTATTTCTGGCGACACAAAGCTAAAACTCTGCGCGCCAAATTCTTTCGCGAGTGCCTTTGTATCCACACGCTTATCGTGCATCACAATGGCAAGTACGTAGATCTCTTTCTTCTTCGCCTTCAGTAGAAGTTGTTTGGTGTGTGCACCTGGCATGTGTAGATCCAGCTTTTCAGATTCTTCACACGTGAAGACGGCGGGATGATCAAATTTTTGATAGGGAATAGCGAGAGTATCAAGAAGTGCCAAGAGTTCCGATTGGTTCATATGATGACTCTAGCGTAGAGACGCCCTGTCGGGGCGTCTCTACAACGAGCTTTGATTGACATCACTGCTTCAGCAAACGAGAATGATTACTCATGCTCAAAGCTACCGAGCCTTGCTCACTCATCCTTTTCGGCGCCTCGGGTCACTTGGCACGGATCAAAATTTTCCCAGCGCTCTATTTCCTTGTGCTAAAAAAGCGCTTACCAGAACACTTTGCTCTTGTTGGATTTGCACGTACTCCGATGACTGATGATGCGTTTCGTGAACACATTGAAAGCGCAGTGCGGGAATTCGTTCCGGAAGTAAATGAAGGTGTGCTCAAAGATTTTTTGGGTCTTTGCTGGTACCATGAAGGGAAGTACGACGATGTCAATTCCTTTGTTTCTCTGGGAAAAAAACTCGATACACTCGAAGGAGAGAGGCGCACGAAGACGGTTCGTTTAGCGTATCTTTCCATTCCGCCAACTGCATTTGAAACAACACTTCACAATCTCTGTGAGGGAAATGTACATGAGCACACATTTCCATTTCGAGCGATTATCGAAAAGCCAGTGGGTTCAGATTTAGCGAGCTTCGAGAAGCTCGAAAAAACATTGCTTCAGTGTTTTCGTCCTGAAGAAATTTACATTCTGGATCACTACCTCGGCAAAGAAGCAGTACGCAATTCCTATTATCTGCGTCATGCCAATCCCGTTATCGAGAGACTCATGAAAAATACGTTGATCAGTAACGTACAGATTTCTGCTCTCGAGACTGCAGGCCTAGAAGGACGCGCAGGGTACTTCGATGCGGTTGGTACGCTTCGAGACATGGTACAAAGTCATCTTCTCGAGATTGCTGCATTACTGACCATGCGTCTCGTGAGTGATTCATCAGACATCAAAGCAGCGAGACTCGATGCGATCCAGAAATTTTATATTCCGCATGCATCCGATCTCTCCAGCGTTCTTGTGCAGGGACAATACGGTGCAGGTACGATCGAAAAAAAGAGTGTTCCAGCCTACGTAAGCGAAGAAGGTGTTACGAAGAATTCTCGCACTGCGACTTTTGCCGCCCTCAGACTTCAAACGCGTTCATCACATTTCGATGGCGTGCCATTCTTTTTGCGATCAGGAAAGAGACTAAAAGAAAAACACACGCGAATCGCGATCGAGTTTCACGAATCTGCTCCACTCGTTGGAAAGGGTGAAGCACGAAATTGTCTCGAGATCATTTTACAAGGAGAAGCAGGAATGAAATTTACACTCATGACGAAACTGGGAGGATCGGAACCCAAGTTCCGCCCACTTATTCTAGAAGATCCACTTGTGTGTGTTGGTGACTGTCTTGCGGAGCATGGTTTGTTGCTCCTAGAAGCAATTAATGGAAATCAAACATGGTTTCTTTCGCCAGAAGAAGTACGTGCGTCATGGCGTATTATCGATCCGTTGCAGCTGTACCTCAATGATTCAGCAACGCCACTACATTCCTACGAAGCAGGCTCAGTGGGGCCACAGGCTGCTACAGACTTTATCGTGCAGCATGGATGTGTGTGGCGAACATAGAGCGATGTCGTAGTGTACTATCAGTCCATGAAGATTGTGCAGACACAGTCACCTCAAGATTTCTTGGCACACGCACTGTCTTTTGTGCAAGAGGTCATTTCTGAAACAAACGATGTGTGTACGATCGGACTTTCTGGTGGTTCGACACCCGTGCCACTCTACAAAGCACTGTTTTCACTTAAGGATAAGATGCCATGGGATCGACTACACTTTCTTTTGTTCGATGAACGCTTTGTTCCGCCTAGCCATGCTGATAGCAATACTTTTCTTATCAAATCCACATTACTTCCTGAAGGGCAGTCGCCCCTTCTTGCACCAAATACGACACTTTCAATAGATAAGTGTGTGGAGGAATACGACACTGCACTTACAAGTATCACTCCTGACCTTGTACTCCTCGGCATGGGGGAAGATGGTCATATCGCATCACTCTTTCCACCGCTCTCCCCTCTCGCATTTGGTCCTTCCGATGTCATCCACACAACAACTGATCAATTCGTTATTCCAGATCGCATCAGTGTAACGCTACCATTTTTGGAGCGTGCGAAGAAACGACTCTTTCTCATTTCTGGTGAAAAAAAAGTGAAGCTTCTACGATCGCAAGAACATGAAAATCAAGATCCAAGCATGTTTCCAGCACATGCATTGTTCGATGAAAGGACAACTTGGCTGATTGGCTAGGCGCAATTAGCTTACAATCTTTAAAAAAGCCAACAGCCTACTACTGCAAATACGGCTGTGGATTTTTCTTTGTTCCACGCACTTGTACCTCGAAGTGAAGGTGAATACCAGTGGGGCCGTGCACGCGACCGGTGTTCCCCATATATGCTATCGCTTCTCCACGAGTGACAATGTCTCCCTTCTTGACGTAGAGCTCTTTGTTGTGTGCATAAAGCGTGATGACGCCATTCCCGTGATCGATTTCTATCACATTTCCGTAGCCACCATTCCATCCATAATCCGCACGAATGACAGTACCTGCTTCAGCTGCAAAAATCGCAGAGCCTCCACGATGCTGTAAGTCGATTCCGTAATGACCCTTCCCAAAATACTGCGTGTAGAAACAATCGCAGGGCATCTGAAATACTCCAAGTGTCGGTTCGATCACTAAATTCCTTTGCGCTGCGACATTAGTAGCTGTACTTGGTGTTGTTACAGTTGGAAACTTGATGGGTGGTGTTTTTCCGATCACCACAGGCTTCACTGCGATAATTGGCTTCGCACCAGGAACGATGAGCTGTTGCCCCGCAACAATGTATCCTCCTTCCAATTTATTCTGCGCACGAATTGCAATCGATTCAATATTATACAGCTCCGCAATTGTATTGATATTTTGGCCGCGCTTCACTGTATGTAGTACTCCATCGACAGGCAAAATAAGCAGTCGCTGCCCTGGCTGAACAGGCGCGCCGTCGCGTAAGTCATTTGCCCAACGGATGGTGTCGGGACTAATCAGCGCTTCTTTCGCGATAGTGTTAATATTTTCTCCAGACTCAACTGTGTGAAAAATCCCTTGTGTAAATGCACTGCGCGTTCCTTGCTCAGTCAGTGAGGATGTTTTCATCAAGAAGCCTTCTTCAGCAAGTAGAAATCCCTTCGCGTCTTCTTGTAACTCTGGAGAAGGAGCGGCAGTCGTTTCTGCAGAGTATGGACGAATGAAGAGAGAGAGTACAAAGATAGCTCCGCAGAACATGCGGACGCGTCGAGAAAGCCAAGACTGGACTGGGGATGGGAACCGATGTTTCATACAAAATTACCGAATCTGCGATGCTTCACGCAGGGCATCGAGCACTCGCAGGGCATCAGTATAGCGATCTTTTGAACGCAGGAGAATAAGCAGATACTCGCGTCCTCCTTCCTCAAAAAGCACAATTAAGCACTCGCCAGCACTATCTGTTGTGCCAGTTTTTACACCCTGCACTCGAGGGTTGAAGTGCAGCATTTCATTGGTATTCCTCAGGTCAAACTCTGTACCACTATATGTACGTATTGTTGTTGATCGCGTACCAACAATCGAACGGAATTGTGACTTTTTCAGTGCAGATTTTGTGAGCCACGCCAAATCTCTCGGAGTGGAAAATTGCTCAGCGTGATCTAGACCTGCTGGGTTCGCAAAATGTGTATGTGTAAGGCCAAGGCTCACCGCACGAGCATTCATCGCTCGCACAAATGCACCTACATTTCCTTCCGTTGTGACAGCGATTGCGTATGCTGCATCGTTCGCAGATGGGATCAATAGTGCTTTGAGTAGCGATTCTGTCGATATGAGCTCACCAGCTTTCACTCCAATCGTGCTTCCACGAATTTGTTCGGTAATCGGCGGAATGGTAACGACGCGATTGATATTGCCTTTCTCAAGTACCAAAAGAGCGGTCATGATTTTCGTCAGACTTGCCATTGGACGTGCTTGGTCTGGGTTGAGCGAGGCAATCTCTTCTCCACTCTGTACATCGATCAGCATCACTCCTGATGCTGAGAGCGGCGGTAACAAAAATTGTGAAGGCAGATTTGAAGGCGCAGAGACTGCAACCACCTCAATACCAGGAAGCATCTTTTGTGCAGGCGCATCGGCAACAGCAACTGGGACAATGCCGAGAAAGAGGAGTGACGCGAGCGAGGAGAACATGATTATTGGTAGACGATAGTATCTTCGATTCGTAGGTCGATGTACTTCCTTACTTCATCAAGAGTAGCATTCGCAAGAAACTGACGGAATCGTTGTAATTGTACAGCCAAAGGACTCCCTAAGTCGAACCATAACTCACCCTTATCTGTCGCGATATGAAACTCCCTCGCGCGAATAAAGTAGAGAATTTTTTTGGTTTCTAAGCCGTAGTCACGACGCAAAATATCACCAGCAAGAAGAATGGTATGCAACTCTTCTTCGGAAAAAATTCTCGTACGCTCAGAGGGGGCAAGGCTCCAATCTGTGAGAAATATTTTCTGGTACGGCCCACCTTCCAGTGCTATTGGCGATGCTGTTACGTATCCATGTCGCGTAACGTATCTGTGGAGCCCCGCTCCAGATTGTGTTTGGCTTCCGCTACCACTCACAGCATCGATGCCAACAAGTGTCACTTCTGCGAGTACTGGATTGAGTAGGACAGTAACAGTGATAGATGATGGATACGTCTTCTGGATGTCGATGCTCTGCAAATCCGGTAATTCTGGCGCAAGTAGTGCGCGTACATGTGCTTTGGAAACGAAGAGGAGACGCTCACTAAAGAGTGGCGAAAGAATGCGTTGCACCTCCTCGATATCGAGTCGCGCATCTTGTCTACGAATATGAATCTCTCGTACGTTAAAAAAAGGAGAGAAGAGCAATATTCCGATGATTGCAGAGATAAGTACAGCCGCACCGATCGCGAGCCACATGCGGAGCTCTACGAGTGTGACAGTCCAAAACCGCTTCATCTTTCTCATCGCTCTTTGCCATCGTTCCTGACGTCGACGCTTGTTGCGCTCGGTCGTTCCATGTCGCTTTTTTGCCGTCATTGCTGCAGTGCTTCCTGCTCGTCTACGAAACTGCCGAGGAAGTCGAGTGGGTTTGCGTAAAGGCACGAGTGGTAGTTTAGCAGTTGGCAAGCGATTACTCTTCATACCTCGTCATTCCTATTGGCATTTAGCTCATTGGCAGTTGGCTGGTTCCTGCTGCGAGAACTAGCCAATAGCTAATTACTACTTGCCAATAGCTCCTTCTGTTAGGATGACATCTCCATGAAGATCGCTCTCGTCGCCGACTGGCTCGTCACTTTTGGTGGAGCAGAACACGTGCTGCACGCACTGCACCAGCTCTGGCCAGAGGCACCACTCTTCACGACAGTTGCACGTACAGACAATCTCGGGCCGCTTGCCTCTGCAGATATTCGAACAACATCACTCCAGAAGTGGTATTCACTTATCGGCAAACACCAGTTGCTACTCCCGTTCATGCCACGTGCCATCGAATCTATCGATCTGACAGGATTTGACGTTGTGATTTCTTCGTCGCATGCCGTTGCAAAAGGCATTATCGTTCCGACGACTACAAGACACATCTGCTACTGCCACACACCCATGCGCTATGCATGGGAGATGGAAGAAGAATACTTGAATGACTTTGGTGTGCGTTGGCCACTTCGTACGCCGATTAAAAAGATGCTGAGCAAAATTCGACGTTGGGATCTAAGTACAGCAGAGCGTGTCGATACGTTCATTGCGAACTCCACAGAGACGCAGAGTAGAATAAAAAATATTTATGGAAGAGAAAGCACAGTGATTTCGCCTCCTGTTTCCGATCGTTTTTACGAGTGGTCAGTAGCCAGTAATCAGTCAGCTACACGTTCCTATTTTCTGGCTCTCGGCCGTCTCGTTCCCTACAAACGCTTCGATCTTCTCATCGAACTTGCTAATCGAGAGAAGCTGCCGCTGAAGATCGCAGGCACAGGATCAGAAATGCAGAGACTAAAAAAACTAGCAGGACCAACAGTGGAGTTTCTGGGCTACGTTCCCGATGCTGATCTCCCCTCTCTGTATAGTAGAGCAAAAGCGTTGCTCTTTCCGCAGTATGAAGATGCAGGCATTGTGCCGATGGAAGCGATGGCGAGTGGCACACCAGTCATCGCGTACGACAAAGGAGGCGTGAAAGATGTCATCGAGGATTCTGTGACGGGAATCTTGGTTACCGAGCAGTCAGTCGAAGCCTTTTCAGCGGCGATCAAAAGGTTCGAACAATCAATGTTTGAAACTGAGCGTATACGGTCTTCGATGATAAAATTTCGTGAAGAGGAGTTTCAGAGGAGGATAATTGAACTTGTTGAAGAGGTGCGAAAGTAGAGAAGAAAAATTATGTGTCTTGAGAACACTGGAACATAGAAGCTGCCGCTTCGCGGCAGTGCGGAGATTTGCGGAATCTCCGCTGCGGGAAGGTGTGAGAGAGTTGCTTTTTCACGCATATCTTTTCCGTAGCGGCGGTTCGCTACCGCCGCGGTGGTACACATTCAATTCATTTTCGGACGAAAGTAGAGACGCACAATTTTGTGTCTATCGATAATTGCAACCATGCACATCACCCCCATCCCCTCTCCGCCGCGGCGGAGAGGGGTGCCCAGCATCCTTCGCCAGAAGGTGCTGGGGCGGGGTGAGGTGCATGCGCTCGTAGCGAAAAACCCTTATTCTCCGCTACGGTATCTTCGTGACCCAATCCCCCTTTCCTCTCCTCGCTCAGTTTTCGGACCAGCTCGATCTCCGTTTTCTCACCAAAGAAGACCAAATACAAAACGATGAGATGATTGGAAAAAAGATTGGTAACAAAAATATTGCGAGCCTTCACCAAGTGCACGGTGCACTGGCTGTCATTGTTCATGAACCAACTTCACGCACACTTCAGGCTGATGCACTTGCGACAGATCAACTTGGTCTTTCACTCACCATTCGTACGGCAGATTGCCAAAGCGTTGTTTTGTTCGATCCTATAAAAAACGCACTCTGCCTTATGCATGCAGGATGGAAAGGTATGCGACAGAAGATGCTGACAAGTGCAGTGAAGACGATGCAAGAAGAGTGGAAAACGAATCCTGCCGATCTCATTGTCGGAGCAGGGCCATCGCTCTGTACTTCGTGTGCAGAATTCACGGATCCAACAAAAGAAGCTCCAGAACTTTCTGCATTTTTTCACAATCGATGTATTGATCTTCGTGCATCTGCTGACGCAGAACTTGTTTCACTCGGAATACTCAAATCACATATTGATCGTTCACCAGACTGCACGCGCTGTCATCCTGAACACTATTGGACGTACAGGGGAGGAGATAGAGAGGCTGTAGAGAACGGGTGGTGCAATGTGATGGTGGGGACACTGAAGGGTATGTAGTATACGAATCGCAGAGAAGAGGTACTGTAAAAAAATACAACATACCACATACGACATACCACATACTTCTCAATATGTTTTCGACGACATCGCACATCACTCGTCGTATACTTCTCCCCGTCTCGACGACTCGTGAATCCATTTGCGCTTTTTCTCTAATATATCGTTACGGGAGGCCTAGTCTCCCCCGCCCGTGGGCGAGGGATGCGGTCACCCACCTGGTACAACCAGGGACGAGCGCAATAGGACAGCGGTCGTCTTGATGCGCATGGGAAAACCTTCAGCCTACGCCAAGGCTTCGGCCGACAAGACATTTCCCCCTTCGGAACCCCGTTCCCTTCATTTGTGGCGCTCCAAACCAAAGCAAGTTTGGTCTTCGCGCATTTTTTACAAATAGTTAAGCAAATATTGAGTTATACTCATGTACTCATGAAGTCTCTCGAACAGCGTCTGGCAGATGCAAACAAGTCCCTCGCACCATATGCGGTGCCACAGAGCGAAGGACTCGGACGCGTGTATCCTGAGCCAGAAGATGTGACACGATCTCCGTTTCAACGCGATCGTGACAGGATCGTGAGTAGCGATGCATTTCGAAGGCTCACCGGAAAGATGCAGGTTCTCCCACCAGGATTTTCCGATCATGTTCGGAATCGTGGCACACATACCTTGGATGTCGCGTTCAATGCCAGAAATACTGCAAGAGCACTCGGACTCAATGAAGATCTCGTCGAATGTCTCGCGTTGCAGCATGATCTAGGACATCCACCATTTGGACATGCGGGAGAAGAAGCACTGAATGAATGCTTGGAACCGTTTGGAAAAAAGTTTGAGCACAACGAACAGTCACTAAGAATCGTCACACTGCTTACAACACATAGCGCAGAATTTCCTGGCCTCAATCTCTCTCGAGAGATCCTCGAGGGTGGAGATAAACACAGAACCATGGGGACACACGATGGTCGATCTCTGCATCTGGAAGCGCAAATCACTGATGCGAGCGATGCCATTACCTACACAGCGCACGACACAGAAGATGCGCTGGATGCGCGATTGATTACGATAAAAGATTTGGAACGAGTGCCACTTTCTGCACGTGCCATCGAGCAATCGAAGAAACGAGGAACCAGTATTCGCGGTGCACTTCTCAGTATACTTTCACATGATCTTCTCACTGAAACGGAGGGACGAATTTTTGCACTCGATATTCAGTCTCTTTTTGATGTATATCGAGCAGTTGAACCGATTGTTGGATTTTCACCTACAATGAAAGAATCCATGCAAGAGCTGCGACAGTTTTTGTGGGATCACTTCTATATGCATGTAGCGGTGCAAGAGAAAACAAGTGGGGGAAAAAAGATTGTGACAAATCTTTTTGAATCGTATAAAAGTACGCCGCCAAAGAAGATTCTGGAGCTACAGAAAAAGACAGATGGAGTTCTAGAGGATGCGGTAAAAGACTACATTGCAGGGATGACAGATGATTTCGCGATGAGCGAACATGTGAAACTGTAAATCAAGAAACAATTGTCTTCACATTTAGAAGAAACTGCGTCGGGTCGACCAGTATTTCATCAACTCTCACTACTTCAGTGAATCATTTTTGTGCTTCGACAATCGTAGAAATCTCTGTGTGCCCACCGACCGCATCAGGGTAGTTTTCTGTCAAAGAGCGATGAAAAGCGAACATTCCATTATACTTATAAACAATAATTATGATATTAATCAACATCAGAAATGGCCGAGGAATATGCACTCAAATTTCCATGCACTAGAGACGGTATACTCCATAAATAGTGAAAAATTGAGTACGTAAAGCCGTATATTGTCATTCTATCAAAAAAAACAGCAGTGAAGTATTACTATGTAAAATTACTATTACATTCATGTATTGCACTTGAATCAAGTGCTTACCCAACTGAAAACACGATATTTCTGATATAATACATAGATTTGAACACAAACACTATCCCCTTAAAGGCACCAAAATTCTTGCGAGTATTTTCTTCAGTACTTCTGACCGTCATGCTCAGCAGCATGTTCAACGTCGAGCAAGTCTTTGCAGTGACGACATTTGGAAACGCACTGCTTGTGAATACTGAATCATTTGAATTGATCCATAGAGGCGACAATACAACAAATATCGAATTACGCTTCGGAGATAACACCCGAGTACTGCTGTACGACATTGTGCTTTCTGCATTCGTGTTCAGTGGCAATCTTATTGTTCGCGGAACGCTTTCGGGATCAGTGATTCATGCAGAAAAAACACTCAGCGTGTCTGGTGCTACAGTGCTCGCGGGACGCGCTGCAGCCGCAAAACCCCTCGTCGTTCGTGGTGCGACCTCACAGTCCGCGAATCTAACGGAATGGCAGACGAATACAGGGGTAGTGAAAACAAGAGTGCTGCCAACGGGGATACTGAGTGCCGCGCTGAATACGAGGTCAGAACAGTTTGGAGATGGCTCCAATGTATCAGGGACAGATGCCACTGCTATTGGTTACCAAGCGATTGCCAATACGTCGGCAGTAGCTGTAGGCCAGTCTGCAAACGCAGGCTACTACGGTATCTCACTGGGTTCCAATGCTGTGACAGGAACGTACGGAACTGCTATTGGTGCGGATGCGACGAACAATAATGGCTATGGATTTGCGGCAGGAAGACTGGCCAGTGCCGACACATACGGAACCGCACTGGGTTACTCAGCTGCGGCAGGTGTGTACGGAACCGCTATTGGTACGAGCGCAACTTCCAACTATGGATTTGCGGGTGGAAGAGTGGCCAGTGCCGACACATACGGAATCGCGCTCGGATACCAAACAACAGCACAACCATATGCTGCTGCGCTCGGATCCAACAGCGTCGCTCGAACAAGTGGTATTGCGATCGGTGACACCAGCAATGCCGATAGTGCATCTATCGTGATGGGACGAGGTGCAACGTCGAAGGCAGAGAATCAGTTTGTTGCAGGGTCGAGTAGTTATCCCATCAACAACGTCTACTTTGGTAAAGGAATTACAAATACAACACCAACAGCGTTTACCATCAATGGTACAGGTGGTAGCGGTAGTAATATTGCAGGAGCGGCACTGAATCTGGCTGGTGGCGCAGCGACAGGCAACGCCACTGGTGGCCCCATTGCTTTCCAGACGTCCGATGTGGGCGCGAGCAGCGCGACACCTCAGGCACTGACTACCAAGATGACACTGACTGCAGCGGGAAACGTCGGTATCGGTACAACCGCACCAAAAACAAAACTCGACGTTGTTGGAACTATCTCTGGCTCCAGCCTCTTCGCCACTCGTTCCATCACAGGTTCGCATATTAGTGCTGCCTCCACCTTCGCAGGTGCGGGCTTAAGTGATTGTAAATCACCTGCGACACAGAAGCTGCTCTGGGATTCGACGACAAAAAGATTCAATTGTGGCACTGACCAAAATACAACTGCATGGTCTAACACAGGTTCGCTCCAAGGTGGTTTCGATAACCGCTACGTGAAGAAAAGTGGAGACACGATGACGGGAGCACTGAGTATCAACTTAAGTTCAGGATTCCTCGGACTTCGCATCATGCAGATGCTTTCGGGATCAGTGATTCATGCAGAAAAAACACTCAGCGTGTCTGGTTCTACAGTGCTCGCGGGACGTGATGCAGCTGCAAAACCCCTCGTCGTTCGTGGGGCAGTGTCTCAGTCCGCAAATCTAACGGAATGGCAGGCTAGTGCGGGGACGGCACTTATGAACATCGACTCTGCAGGGAATATAAACTGGCCTGCCGGGAATACGGCGAAAATTACAGGTGGTTCAACAATTTTGAATCTAAGTGTGGCTGACGTAGACGTATTCCAAGCAAATGGGGGAGCAGCAATTACTGGCTTTACTACAGCAGTACCTTCGCTGCCTCGGGGTGCTTACATCACTCCAATTGGTGCTGGCTATAAGGGTGTGATTATACGAGGTCAACCCTCCCAATCCGCCAACCTCCAAGAGTGGCAGAACAGTGCAGGAACCGTACAAGCAAGTATCAATAAATCTGGAAGTGGGTATCTCTCTTTCCTTGGTGTTGGGACTGCTAATCCTAGAAACGTGCTTGAGGTCTCTTCTGGTGGTAATGAGACAGCCATATTTACTTCCGGCTCTTCAGCAGAAACTCAAGTTTCATTCGAAAACGCATCTACTGGTGGCAGACGCTATAATCTTATTTCTGGAGGACAGTCTCCAACAGCAGGTGTACCAACAGGTGCATTTGGAATTAGGGATTATAGTGCAGGAATCGTACGTATGGTTATTACGAATGGAGGTGACATTGGTTTTGGGACAGCTACTCCAAAATCCAAACTCGACGTTGTTGGAACTATCTCTGGCTCCAGCCTCTTCGCCACTCGTTCCATCACAGGTTCGCACATTAGTGCTTCTTCTACCTTCGCAGGTGCGGGACTTACCACTTGTAGCGGTGGTACAAGCAAACTTCTATGGAATAGTTCCACCAAGCAGTTCTCTTGTGGCACTGACCAAAATACAACTGCATGGTCTAACACGGGTTCACTCCAAGGTGGTTTCGATAACCGCTACGTGAAAAAGAGTGGAGATACAATGA
>Ga0163150_10005008_pt1 | contig 17327 bp, 28 predicted proteins | sample OliLakLV19P2IB_FD_148628 | JGI IMG/M metagenome (GOLD analysis project Ga0163150, IMG submission 148628) | Freshwater microbial mat bacterial communities from Lake Vanda, McMurdo Dry Valleys, Antarctica - Oligotrophic Lake LV.19.P2.IB | ecosystem: Environmental > Aquatic > Freshwater > Lake >...
GAGGTGGAGCGCTCGCTCCGCGTGCTCGACGGCGCGGTCGCGGTGTTCGACTCGGTCGCCGGCGTCGAGCCGCAGTCCGAGACCGTGTGGCGCCAGGCCGACAAGTACCGCGTGCCGCGCATCTGTTTCGTGAACAAGATGGACCGCATCGGCGCGGACTTCAAGCGGACCTTCGACCAGATTATTTCCAAGCTCGAGGCGAATCCCGTCGCCATCCAGATTCCGATCGGCTCGGAAGACAAGTTCGTCGGCGTCATCGACATCATCCAGATGAAGTCGATTACCTATAAAGACGAAACCATGGGCGCCGACTACATCGTCGGCGAGATTCCGGCCGACCTCCTCGAAGACGCGAAGCACTACCGCGAGCAGCTCATCGAGAAGGTCAGCGAAGCCGACGACAAGATTCTCGAGAAGTACCTCCGCGGTCAGGAGCCGACCGAGGAGGAAATCAAGGCGGCGATCAGGAAGCGCGTGAACAGCTCGGTGCGCGAGAAGGGGCAGGCCGCGTTCGTGCCCGTCATCTGCGGATCGGCGTTCAAGAACAAGGGCGTGCAGCCGCTGCTCGACGCGGTCGTGGACTTCCTGCCGTCGCCGCTCGACGTGCCGTCCATCATCGGCATCGATCCGGACAAGAAACCCGACCCGGACAATCCGGAGGCGATTCAGATCGATCGCCCTGCGAAAGACAACGCGCCGTTCGCCGCGCTCGCGTTCAAGATCATGACCGACCCGTTCGTCGGCCAGCTCGCGTTCTTCCGCGTGTACTCCGGCGTGCTCACCGCGGGCTCGTCGGTCTACAACTCGACCAAGCAGCGCACGGAGCGCATCGGCCGCCTGCTGAAGATGCACGCGAACAAGCGCGAGGAAATCAAGGAAGTCTACGCGGGCGACATCGCGGCGGCCGTGGGCCTCAAGAGCGTGTCGACCGGCGATACGCTGTGCGACGAGAAGACCCCGATCGTGCTCGAGTCGATGGACTTTCCGAAGCCGGTCATCTCGCTCGCGATCGAGCCGAAGACCAAGTCCGACCAGGAGAAGCTCGGTGTCGGCCTGCAGAAGCTGATGGCGGAAGATCCGACCTTCCAGGTCCAGACCGACCAGCAGACCGGCCAGGTCATCATCGCGGGCATGGGCGAGCTGCATCTGGAGATCATCGTCGACCGCCTCAAGCGCGAGTTCAGCGTCGAAGCCACCGTCGGCAAGCCGCAGGTGGCCTACAAGGAGACGTTGACGCGCCCGGCGGACGGCGAAATGAAGTACTCCAAGCAGACCGGCGGCCGCGGCCAGTTCGGGCACGTGAAGATCCACCTGTTTCCGGGCGAGCCGGGCTCCGGCTACGTCTTCGAGAACGAGACCACAGGCGGCTCCATCCCGAAGGAATACATCAAGCCGATCGACATGGGGATCAAGGAAGCGCTCACGCGCGGCGTGCTCGCGGGCTACCCGATCGACGACGTGCGCATCGAGCTGTACGACGGCTCGTACCACGAAGTCGACAGCTCGGAAATGGCGTTCAAGATCGCCGGCTCCATGGCGTTCCAGGACGCGGCGAAGAAAGCCAAGCCGGTCCTGCTCGAACCCGTGATGCGCGTCGAGGTCGTCGTCCCGAAGGAGCACATGGGCGACGTCATGGGCAACCTGTCGAGCCGGCGCGGCCAGATCCAGTCGCAGGAAGATCGCGGCGGCACGCAGATCATCCAGGCGCGGGTCCCGTTGTCCGAGATGTTCGGCTACGCCACGGACTTGCGGTCGCGGACGCAGGGCCGCGCGACGTATTCAATGCACTTTGACCGCTACGAGCCGGCGCCCGGCAACGTGAGCGAAGAAGTCGTGGCGAAGGCGCAGGGGAAGTAAACCACTAGGGATTAGCGCAGACGGCGCCGCGGACAAGGCAACGGATTGAACGTTAGGGATTAAAAAATGAGTGCGAATTTCAGCGACAAGATTCGAATCCGGCTCAAGGCGTACGACTCGCGCGTGCTCGATCAGTCGACCACCGAGATCGTCGACACCGCCAAGCGCACGGGCGCGCGGCTGGCGGGTCCGATTCCGCTCCCCACGTCGATTAACAAGTGGACCGTGCTGCGCTCGCCGCACGTCGACAAGAAGTCGCGGGAGCAGTTCGAGATCAGAACGCACAAGCGCCTGATCGACATCTTCGAGCCGACGCCGCAGACGGTCGACGCGCTGATGAAGCTGGATCTCCCGGCCGGCGTGGACGTCGAGATCAAGGCGTTCGGGAAAGAACATTCGAAGTAGTCGACAGTCGACAGTCGGCAGTCGTCAGTGATCAGTCGGCAGTCCGAGACTGAAGACTGCGGACTGAGACTGACGACCGACGACCGACGACCGAGGACTGAAGATATGGTTACAGGAATCATCGGCAGGAAAGTCGGCATGACGCAGTTGTTCGCCGCGGACGGTTCGGTCGTCCCGGCCACCGTCATCAAGGCCGGCCCGTGCGTGGTCGTCCAGCGCAAGACCGCGGCGACCGACGGCTACGAATCGGTGCAGATCGGGCTGGTCGATGCGAAACCGGCGAAGGTGCGCAAGCCGCTCGAGGGGCATTACAAGAAAGCCAACGTGCCGCCGACCCACGTCCGCCGCGAGGTGACCCTCGCGAAGGACGGCGATCCGAAAGTGGGCGATCAGATTCTGGTCACCATGTTCGAGAGCGGCGAGCGCGTCGACATCGTCGGCACGAGCCGCGGCAAGGGATTTCAGGGCGTCGTCAAGCGCCACCACTTCGCGGGCGGCGCGGCGACGCACGGATCGATGTTCCATCGCGCGCCTGGATCGATCGGCGCGTCCTCGTTCCCCTCGCGCGTCATCAAGGGCATGCGCGGGGCAGGCCGCATGGGCGGCGAGCGCGTCACGGTGCGAAACCTGAAAGTTGCGAAGGTGGACGCCGAGCACAACCTGCTGATCGTGCGCGGGGCCATTCCGGGCGCTCCGAAGGGCTACGTGATCATCAGCAAGGCCGTCGCGGCCAAGCGCCTCAAGGTGGCGCAGGTCGAGAAGCCGAAGGGTAAAAAGTAATGAAGATCGACGTCGTCAATTCTGACAACAAGAAGGTCGGTTCGCTCGAGCTGCGAGACGAGGTGTTCGGCGGCCGCGTCAACGGCGCGATTATCTGGGAATCGGTCGTGCACCAGAACGCGTCGGAGCGCCGCGGTACACACGCCACCAAGAACCGGGCGCTCGTCAGCGGCGGCGGCAAGAAGCCGTACAAGCAGAAGGGCACCGGCCGTCCGCAGGTGGGATCGACGCGTACGCCGCTGTGGCGCCATGGCGGCACCGTGTTCGGGCCTCAGCCGCGCAGCTACGACTTCCGGCTTCCGAAGAAGGTGAAGCGCGGCGCGCTGGTCGCGGCCCTCGCGGCGCGCGTGCAGGACGGCGCCCTGGTCGTCGTCGACGAGCTCAGCGCAACGGAGAGCAAGACCAAGGCGGCCACCGAGATGTTGAAACGCCTCGGCGCCGACGGGAAGGCGCTGCTGATCGACGTGCAGCCCGACGTGAAGCTCGGCATCGCGGTCCGCAATCTTCCCGGCGTGCAGTTTCTCGCCAGCTCGCGGGTGCACGCGCGCGACGTGATGAACGCGTCTCGGGTGATTGCGACCAAGGCTGCCGTGGAGAAGTTGCAGGAGCTGTATGAAACTTACTGACGTCATCCGCCGGCCGCTGATCACCGAGAAGACGTCCATCCAGCGCGAGCGGGACGGGCGGACGATCGTGTTCGAGGTGGCCACGCACGCGAACAAGACGGAAATCAAGCGCGCCGTCGAGACCCTGCTGGGGTCGAAGGTCGAGGCGGTCCGTACGGCGATTACCCATGGCAAGGTGAAGCGCCAGGGACGGTTCGCGGGGCAGCGCTCGGACTGGAAGAAGGCCTACGTGAAGCTGCGCGAAGGCGAAAAGCTTCCCGAGTTCTTCGAAGGGGCGTAATCAACCATGCCGATCAGAAAATACAAACCGACGTCACCCGGCCGGCGCTTTCAGACCGTCCAGACGTTCGACGAAATCACGACGAGCAAGCCGCACAAGCCGCTCACCGAGTCGCTGCACAAATCCGGCGGCCGCAACAACCACGGCGAGCTCACCTCGTGGTGGCGCGGCGGCGGGCACAAGCGGCTGTATCGGATCATCGATTTCAAGCGCGACAAGAAGGACATTCCTGGAAAAGTCGCGACGGTCGAGTACGACCCGAACCGCTCGGCGCGCATCGCGCTCATCACGTATGCCGACGGCGAGAAGCGCTACATCCTGCAGCCCAACGGCCTCAAGGTCGGGGATGCGGTGATCGCGGGCGACAACGTCGACATTCTTCCCGGCAACGCATTGCCGCTGAAGAACATCCCGCTCGGCACCATGCTCCATAACGTGGAGCTCAAGCCGGGCAAGGGCGGCCAGATCGCGCGCAGCGCCGGCTCGTCGGTGCAGCTCGTCGCGAAAGAGGGGGACTACGCGTCCGTGAAGATGCCCTCCGGCGAGATTCGCCGCATCGCGATCGTGTGCTACGCCACCGTGGGACAGGTCGGCAATCTCGATCACGAGAACGTCTCGATCGGGAAGGCCGGCCGCAGCCGGTGGATGGGCAAGCGTCCGCACGTGCGCGGGGTCGTCATGAACCCGGTCGATCACCCGCATGGCGGCGGCGAGGGCAAGACCTCCGGCGGCCGTCACCCGGTGTCGCCGTGGGGCCTGCCGACCAAGGGCTACAAAACGCGGAATCGCAAGTCGACCGACAAATTTATCGTCCAGCGCCGACCGAAAGGCGTCAGGTAAGAGTTCTTATGAGCCGATCACTGAAAAAAGGGCCGTTCGTCGATACGCCGCTGCTCGAGAAGATCGAGGCGATGAATCGCGACAACGAGAAAAAAGTGGTGAAGACCTGGTCGCGCCGCTCGACCGTGGTGCCCGAGATGGTGGGGCATACGCTCGCGGTGCACAACGGCAGGAAATTTATCCCGGTCTACGTGACCGAAAACATGGTTGGGCAGAAGCTCGGCGAGTTCTCGCCGACCCGCCAGTTCAAGGGACACACGACCAAGACGGAAAAGGCCGCGCAAGTGGCCTCCTCGGCTCCGCCCGCAGCCGGTGGCGGCGGGAAGGCGGGGGGCTAGTCCATGGCGATCGAAGCTCACGCGACAGCGAAGTACGTCCGCACGTCGGCCCAGAAGGCCGGACTCGTGATGGACTTGATCCGCGGGCGCGACGTGAATCGCGCCCTCGCGACCCTGCTGTTCACGCGCAAAGGCATCAGCCACGACATCGCCAAGCTGCTGCGGTCGGCGATTGCCAACGCGCAGCAGAAGGAAGGGTTCGGCGGCGACGTCGATCGCCTCTTCGTGTCGGCGTGCTATGCGAACCAGGGGCCGTCGATGAAGCGGATTCGTCCCGCCCCGATGGGCCGTGCGTTCCGCGTGGTGAAGCGCACGGCGCATCTCACCGTGCGCGTGTCGGAACGGTCGCTGGCGATCGGCGCGGTCGCGCCGCCCGTGCCGAAGGGGCGGACCGCACAGGCGAAATCCGAGGCGGGCGGGACGGCAACAGCACCTGCGCGCAAGCGCGCCACGGCGCCGAAAGCAACCGCCGCGAAGAAGGCGAAGAAGTAAAGGAAGGTTTTGTGGGTCAAAAAGTTCATCCGTACGGATTTCGGCTCGGGTTCAACAAGACCTGGAAGTCGCGCTGGTTCGCCGACCGCGACTACGCGAAGCTGCTCCACGAGGATCTGGCGCTGCGCGCCGATCTCAAGAAGCGGTTCATGCACGCGGGCGTCTCGAAGATTGAGACCGAGCGGGCGGCCAACAAGCTGAAGATCGACATCCATACCTCGCGGCCGGGCATCATCATCGGCCGCAAGGGGACCGAGGTCGAGAAGCTGAAGGCCGAGATCCAGAAGCGGACGAACCGCGAGGTCTTCATCAACATCCAGGAGATCCAGAAGCCGGAGCTCGACGCGCAGCTCATCGCCGAGTCGGTGGCCCAGCAGCTCGAGAAGCGCGTGGCATTCCGCCGCGCGATGCGCAAGGCGGTCGAGTCGGCGCTGCGATTCGGCGCGCGGGGGATCAAGGTTCGCGTGTCCGGGCGCCTCAACGGCGCCGAGATCGCGCGCTCGGAGTGGTACCTGCACGGGCAGCTGCCGCTGCAGACGCTGCGGGCGGACATCGATTACGGGTTCGCCGAGGCGAGCACGACCTACGGCCAGATCGGCGTCAAGACGTGGCTCTACAAGGGCGAGCGGCTGACACCGAAGACGGCAAGAGAAGAGCAGGAGTTCAGGGAGCGGGCCCCGCGCCGGCCCTCGGGCCCGCGTGACGCCCGTCAGTAGTTCTGACGACTGGCGACTGAAGACTGAAGACTGAGGACTGTTCAGATGTTAATGCCGAAGAAGGTCAAGTACCGCAAGCAGCAGCGCGGCCGCATGAAGGGCAAGGCGTGGCGCGGATCCGATGTGTCGTTCGGAGATTTCGGGCTCCGCGCGATGGAGCCGTGCTGGCTGACCGACCGGCAGATCGAGGCGGCCCGCGTCGCGATGACCAGGTTCATCAAGCGGGGAGGCAAGATCTGGGTGCGCGTGTTTCCCGACAAGCCGATCACGAAGAAGCCGCAGGAAACGCGCATGGGCAAGGGTAAGGGCGCGCCCGATCAGTGGGTGTGCGTCGTGCGGCCGGGACGGATTTTGTTCGAGATGGAAGGCGTGACCCAGACCGAGGCGCGCGAAGCGCTGAGGCTCGCGGCGTCGAAGCTGCCCATTCTCACGAAGTTCGCCACCCGGTTCGCGCAGGAGAAGGCGTCATGATGGATGTGGCGGAACTACGCGATCTGTCGGTGGACGATCTGGAAGCGCGCGCGAAGGAGATCGAGGACCAGCTGTTCCGGATGCGCATTCAGCAGTCGCTCGGCCAGCTCGACGCGCCGTTGAAGCTGCGCCACACGCGCCGCGACCTCGCGCGCATCAAGACAATCATCACGCAGAAGCAGGGGCAGAAGTAATGGCAGAGAAGGCTGAAAAAGAAGGCGTCGTCGTCAGCAACAAGATGCAGAAGACCTGCGTCGTGGCTGTCGAGTGGCAGGTGCGGCACGGCCTTTACGGCAAGACCCAGCGGCGGACGTCCAAGTTCGTGGCGCACGACGAGGAGAACACCGCGAAGATCGGCGACCGCGTCGCCATTGTCGAGAGCCGGCCGCTCAGCAAGCGCAAGCGGTGGGTCCTGACGCGGGTCATCAGAAAGGCGCTGGAGGTTTAGCCATGATTCAGATGCGATCGATTCTCGACGTCGCCGACAACTCGGGCGCGCGCAAGATCGCGGTCATCAACCCGATCGGCGGCTCGACCGGGCGCTACGCGCGGCTGGGCGATGTCGTCACCGCGTCGGTCAAGGAAGCGATCCCCGACGGCACCGTGAAGAAGGGCCAGGTCGTCAAGGCCGTGATCGTCCGGACCGTCAAGGAACAGCGCCGCAAGGACGGCAGCTACATCCGGTTCGATCGCAACGCGGCCGTGCTGATCAACGACCTGCGCGAGCCGATCGGCACGCGCGTGTTCGGGCCGGTGGCCCGCGAGCTGCGCGAGCGCCGCTTCATGAAAATCATCTCGCTCGCACCGGAAGTGCTCTGATGTCGCAATTACAAAGCCCTATTCGGAAGAACGACAACGTCCTCGTGATCACGGGCAAGGACCGCGGCAAGCGCGGGCGTGTGTTGAAGGTCGTCCCGGCGAAGAACCGGCTCGTGGTCGAAGGCGTGAACATGATCAAGCGCCACACGAAGCCGAACCCGCAGCGCAATATCAAGGGGGGCATCGTCGAGCGGGAGGCGTCGCTGCACGCGTCCAACGTCCAGCTCCTGTGCCCCGAATGCGGCGCGCAGACGCGCATCGGCCGCAAAATCCTCGGCGACGGCCGCAAGGTCCGTATCTGCCGGAAGTGCGAGGGAGTGGTCGACAAATGAGCCGCCTGAGAGAACGTTACGTCAAGGAAGTGGTGCCGGCGCTCAAGAAAGAGTTCGGCTACCAGAACGCGATGGCCGTGCCGAAAATCCAGAAGGTCGTCGTGAACATGGGCCTCGGCGAGGCGACCTCGAACGCCAAGATCATCGAGGTCGGCGCCGACGAGCTCGCGCGCATCACGGGGCAGAAGCCGGTCGTGCGGCGCGCGAAGAAGTCGATTGCCGCATTCAAGGTGCGCAAGGGGCAGCCGATTGCGACCAGCGTGACGCTGCGCGGCGACCGGATGTACGAGTTCCTCGACCGCCTCGTGACGATTGCGCTCCCGCGCGTCCGCGACTTCCGCGGCGTGTCGCCGAAGGGATTCGACGGCCGCGGTAATTTCACGCTCGGGCTCAAGGATCAGCTGCTGTTTCCCGAAATCGACTACATGAAGGTCGACAAGGCGCGCGGCATGAACGTCTCGGTCGTCACCAGCGCGCGGACCGATGAGGAAGCGCGCAAGCTGCTCCAGTTGATTGGGATGCCGTTCAGGGCACAGGAACAGAAATAAGCATGGCTACTACCGCAAAGATCGCGAAAGAACACAAAACGCCGAAATTCAAGGTTCGCCTGCGGAACCGCTGCCACCTGTGCGGCCGGCCCCGGGCCTACCTCCGCAAGTTCGCGCTGTGCCGCCTCTGCTTCCGCAAGCTCGCGCTGCAGGGCGACGTCGCGGGCGTGACGAAGAGTAGCTGGTAAGTAACTAGTGAACTGGTGAACTGGTGAGCTGGTGCACGAGCCGGCGAACCGACGAACCTGCGAACTCACGAACTGAGAACAGAGAATATGACAGACCCGATTGCCGATATGCTCACGCGCCTCAGGAATGCGGTCATCGCCAAGCATTCCCGAGTGGACGTCCCCGCCTCAAGGCTCAAGGTGGAGATTGCGCGCATTCTCGAGGACGAGGGGTACATCCAGGGCTTCAAGCTCGTCGAGGAGAAATCGCCCGAAGCGGCCAAGGCGGCCGTGCCGCGCCAGATGATCCGCATCGTGCTGAAGTACGGACCGCACGGCGAGAAGGTCATCACCGGCGTCCAGCGCATCAGCCGTCCCGGGCGCCGCGTCTACTTCCGCAGCACCGACGTGCCGCCGGTGCTCGGCGGACTCGGCACGAGCATCCTGACCACGTCGCGCGGCGTGATGACCGGGCGCGCCGCGATGCGCGCCGGCGTCGGCGGCGAAGTGTTGTGCAACATTTGGTAACCGGTAGCTGGTCGCTGGTAGCTGAGAGCTTAAAAACATGTCACGCATAGGTAAAAAACCGATCGCGCTGCCCAAGGGCGTCACCGTCAAGGTGCACGCGGACGCGCTGGATATTCAGGGACCCAAGGGCAAGCTGACGCAGCGGATTCCGCCCGGCATTGCCTTCGAGGTCATCGACGGCCAGCTCAAGGCCGCGCCCATGCGCGAGGATCCCGAGCTCGGCAAATTTCACGGTCTCGCGCGCAGCCTCGCCGCCAACGGCGTGCTCGGCGTGACCGAAGGGTTCAAGCGCGAGCTCGACATCGTCGGCGTCGGCTACCGCGCGGAGCTGCGCGGCAAGCAGGTGGTCTTCGCGCTCGGGTACTCGCACCCGGTCGTCTTCGACGTGCCGCCGGGCATCGACATCGTGATCGACAAGCAGACCCACGTCACCGTCACGGGCGTCGATCGCCAGCTGGTGGGGCAGGTCGCCGCGAACATCCGCCGCCTGCGCAAGCCCGATCCCTACAAGCAGAAGGGCGTGCGATTCACCGGCGAAGTGCTGAAGAAGAAGGCCGGCAAGACCGGGACGAAATAAGAGCTGAGATTATGCGTATCAAGACCAGAGAAGATCGGCGTAACCGCATCAAGTTTCGACTGCGCAAGCGGATCACGGGCAGTGAGCATCGCCCGAGGCTGACCGTGTATCGAAGCCTGTCGCACATTTACGTGCAGGTCATCGATGACCTCACCGGCAAGACCGTCGCCTCGGCCGGGACGACCGAAGCCGCCGTCAAGTCGGCCCTCACGGGCAAGACACGCGGCAGCAACAAGGCCGGCGCCGAGCTCGTCGGTCAGGCCATCGCGGAGCGCCTCAAGGGCAAGGGCATCACCAAGGTGGTGTTCGACCGCAACGGCTACCTCTATCACGGGCGGATTCAGGCGGTGGCCGATGCGGCTCGTAAAGCGGGACTGGAGTTCTAGTGGCTATGCAGAGAGTTCGCGAAAAAATCGACCCGTCCCAGCTCGACATCAAGGACACCGTGGTGTCGATTAACCGCGTCACCAAGGTCGTCAAGGGCGGCAAGAACCTGAGTTTCAGCGCATTGGTCATCGTCGGCGACGGCCATGGCGTGGTCGGCTTCGGCGTGGGCAAGGCGAAGGAAGTGCCCTCGGCCATCAAGAAGGGCATCGAGGCGGCGAAGAAGGGCTTGATCCGGGTGCCGCTGCAGGGGACAACGATTCCGCACACCGTCATCGGCAAGTTCGGATCGGGCGCCGTGCTGCTGAAGCCGGCTCCGGACGGCACCGGCATCATCGCCGGCGGCGCCGTGCGCGCGGTGGTGGAAGCGGCGGGGCTGCACAACGTGCTGACGAAATCGCTCGGCTCGGCCAATCCGCACAACGTCGTGCGGGCGACGTTCAACGGCCTCGAGTCCCTCAAGGATCCCGCGATGGTCGCGCGGTTGCGCGGCAAGGACCTCGAGGAAATGGTGGCGAAGTAGCCATGGCAAAAAAAGCAGCCAGGAAACAGGCCGAGACCAAACGCGTCACGGTGACGCTCGTGAAGAGCACGATTGGGTTCGGCAAGAAGCAGGCGGCGGTCGTCGAGGGCCTCGGCCTGCGCCGGATTAACCACTCGGTCGACCTGGCGGACACGCCGTCGATCCGGGGCATGATTCACAAGGTTCGCCACCTCGTCGAGGTGCACTAAACATGGATCTCTCAAATCTCAAACCGCCGAAGGGCGCGAAGCACTCCAAGAAGCGCGTGGGCCGCGGCCATGGCACCGGCCAGGGTACCCAGGCCGGGCGCGGCCACAAGGGCGCGCAATCGCGGTCTGGCTACAAGCGCAAGCGCGGGTTCGAAGGCGGCCAGATGCCGCTCAAGCGCCGCGTGCCGAAGCGCGGGTTTCACAACCCCTTCAGCATCGAGTACGCCGTCGTGAACCTCGACACACTCGGCGAGCGCTTCGACGCGGGCACGGTGGTCACGCTGGATCTGCTGCGCGAGCGCCGGCTCATCCCGGCCTCGGCCGCGCTCGTGAAGGTGCTCGGTCGCGGCGAGATTACGAAGGGCCTGACGATTCGCGCGCATAAGTTCAGCGGCAAGGCCGCTGAGAAGATTGCGGCGGCCGGCGGAGCCGCGGAAACGCTTGAAGCCGGAAGTAAGAAGTAGAAGTTAGAGACACATGGCTATCGACAGCGTCAAGAACCTGTTCGCCATCGCCGAGCTTCGCAAGCGCGTGCTCTTCACGCTTGCGCTGCTCATCGTGTATCGCATCGGCGGTCATATTCCGACCCCCGGCGTGAACACGGCGGCCCTCGCTCAGCTGGCCGAGCAGGCCCGCAGCACGATGTTCGGGCTCTACGACATGTTCTCCGGGCAGAACCTGTCGAGGATGACGATCTTTGCGCTCGGCATCATGCCGTATATCAGCGCGTCGATCATCCTGCAGCTGCTCACCGTCGTCTGGCCGTACCTCGAACGCATCAAGAACGAAGGCGAGCTCGGGCGCCGGAAGATTACCCAGTACACGCGGTACGGCACCATCCTGCTCAGCGTCGTCCAGGCGCTGGGGATCGCGATCTGGCTCGAGCGCTCGACCGAGATCGCCGGCGGGTTGCCGCTCGTCTACAACCCGGGCTGGGGTTTCCGGCTCCTCACGGTGCTGACGCTGACGACGGGGACGACGCTGATCATGTGGCTGGGCGAGCAGATCACCGAGCGCGGCATCGGCAACGGCATGTCCCTCATCATCTACGCGGGCATCGTCGTCGGGCTGCCGACCGCGGTGATCACGACCTTCGATCAGCTGCGCACGGGGCAGATGGGGCTGATTCGGCTCATCCTCCTCCTGGTGGTCATGGTGCTGGTCGTGGCCGCCATCATTTTCGTGGAGCGCGGGAGCCGGCGGATTACGGTGCAGTATGCCAAGCGGGTCGTCGGACGCCGGATGTACGGCGGGGCGAGCACGCACATCCCGCTCAAGGTGAACACCGGCGGCGTCATCCCGGTCATCTTCGCTTCGTCGATTCTTGCGTTTCCCGCGACGATCGGGCAGATGTTCGCAAACGACCCGACGCACTGGATGACGCGCGTGACCGATCAACTGCAGATGGGCATGCCGCTCTACGTGCTGCTCTACATCGCGTTGATCATTTTCTTCGCGTATTTCTACACCGCCATCATCTTCAATCCCGATGACGTGGCGGAGAACATGCGGAAGTACGGCGGGTTCGTCCCGGGCATTCGACCGGGTAAGCGGACGGCGGAGTACATCGATACGATCCTGACCCGCATTACGCTCGCGGGCGCGGTGTATCTCGCGGCGATCGCGATTCTGCCGGATTTTCTGATCACCGGATTCCGGGTCGCGCCGATCCCGTTTATCGGCGAGCGTCTCGACGCCGCGCTGCCCCGGTTCATCACCGAAGGCATGGGTGTCACGTTCGTCTTCGGTGGCACGACGCTGCTCATCATCGTCGGCGTCGCCATGGACACGATTCAGCAGGTCGAGTCGCAGCTCATCATGAGGCATTACGACGGCTTCATGAAGAAGACCCGGATTCGGGGCCGGCGCGCGTAGATGGCGCTCAACGTCGTCATGCTGGGCCCGCCCGCGTCGGGCAAAGGTACGCAGGCGGTTCGATTGGCGCAGGCAAGGAGCATTCCGAAGATCTCGACAGGCGATATCCTGCGCGAGGCGGCTGCGGGTGGCAGCGAGCTTGGATTGCGCGCGAAGGCGCTGATGGATCGCGGCGAGCTGCTCGGCGACGACGAGATGGTGGGCATCGTAAGGGAGCGGCTGGGGCGCCCGGATGCCGACAGCGGGTACATCCTCGACGGGTTTCCGCGGACGGTCCCTCAGGCGCGGGCGCTCGACGGGATTCTGCAGGAGCAGCCGCTGGTCATTGTGGATCTGGCGGTGCCCGATGCCGAGCTGCTGCAGCGGATGCAGGGGCGCCGCGTGTGCGGCAAATGCGCGTCGATTGCCGAGCCCGGCTCAGTCAGCACGGCAGCGTGCGAGCGGTGCGGCGGTCCGATGATCACCCGCGCCGATGATGGAGACGGGAACGTGAGGCAGCACCGCCTCGAGGTGTACGCGCGGGAGAGCAAGCCGTTGCTGGACTACTACCGGGGGCGAGCGACGTTTCAGTCGATCAACGGCGCGCAGCCGCCCGACCGCGTCGCCGCGGATCTGGTGGCCAGCATCGAGGCCATGGCCCCTGTCGCGTCGGGGCGACGGCTGTGATCGTCTGCCGTTCGGCGTCGGAGCTGGATCGTTTGCGCGAAGTGAACCAGCTTGTCGGGCACGTGCTCGACCATCTGCGCGGGGCGGCGGCGCCCGGCGTGACGACGGAGGAGCTGGACGCGCTGGCCGAGCGCGAGATTCGCGCGGGCGGCGCGGTGCCGGCGTTCAAGGGCTACAAGGGCTACCCGGCGACGATTTGCGCGTCGGTGAACGAGCAGGTGGTGCACGGGATCCCGTCGGCGAAGACGGCATTGCGCGAGGGGGACATCATTTCGATCGACCTCGGCGCGAAGATGGGCGGATTTTTCGGGGACTCCGCGGTGACGGTCGGGATTGGGCGGATTTCGCCGGAGGCCGCCGACCTGCTGCGCGTGACGGAAGAGTCGCTGTGGAAGGCGATCGAAGCGGTCCGGCCCGGCGCGCGCGTTTCCGATCTGGGCCACGCGGTTCAAAGCCACGTGGAAAAGTTCGGGTTTTCGGTGGTGCGCGAGTTCGTGGGTCACGGCATCGGCGCCGAGCTGCACGAGGAGCCGCAGATTCCGAATTACGGAGACCCGGGGCGCGGGCCTCGCCTGGCCGAAGGCATGGTGCTGGCGATCGAGCCGATGGTCAACCTGGGTGACGCCGGCGTGAAGGTGCTGAAGGACGGATGGACCGCGATCACGGCGGATCGCAGCCTGTCGGCGCACTTCGAGCATACGGTGGCGGTAACGGCGGACGGTGCGGAAGTGCTCTCTTCTGCAGCGAAAGCGAGCGAAGGAACGAGACAACAATGAAGGTCCGAGCGTCAGTCAAGCGCATTTGCGATAAGTGCAAGATCGTCCGCCGGCGCGGAGTGGTTCGCGTGATTTGCTCGAACCAGAAACACAAGCAGAGGCAAGGTTAACAGTCGGCAGTCGGTAGTCGACAGTCGACAGTCGAGGACAAAGAGTTATGGCGAGAATTGCTGGCGTCGATCTCCCGCGCACCAAGCGGGTCGAAATCGGCCTCACGTACATTTACGGCATCGGGCGGCACCGCTCGAACACGGTCCTCACGGAAGCGGGCGTGAGCCGCGACATCCGTGTAAAGGATCTGTCCGAGGACGATGTGCGCAAGATCAGCCGCGTGCTCGAAGAGCAGGGCGGCGTCGAAGGCGATCTCCGGAAGGAGATCTCGCTGAACATCAAGCGGCTGATGGAAATCGGCAGCTACCGCGGTGGCCGTCACCGCCGGGCGCTGCCTGTCCGCGGCCAGCGAACGCGCACCAACGCGCGCACGCGCAAAGGACCGCGCAAGGGCGCGGTCGCGAAGAAGAAGGTTGAGTAACCATGGCCAAGACTGACGCAGACGGCGCCGCTCCGGAAAAGGGAGAGAAGGGCGCGAAGAAGCCGCGCAAGACGTTCAAGAAGCGCGGCGAGAAGCGGGTCGTGCACAGCGGCTACGCGCACATCCACGCGTCGTTCAACAACACGATGATCACGATCACCGACATCGACGGGAACGTGATCGCGTGGTCGAGCGCCGGGGGCGTCGGCTTCAAGGGCTCGCGCAAGGGCACGCCGTTCGCGGCGACGCAGGCCGCGATCGCCGCCGGCAACGGCGCGAAGGCCCTCGGGCTGCGTTCGCTCGAGGTGCGCGTGAAGGGGCCGGGATCCGGCCGCGAGTCGGCGATCCGTGCGCTGCAGACGATCGGCATCGAGGTGAAGTCGATTCGCGACGTCACGCCGATTCCGCACAATGGTTGCCGGCCGCCGAAACGAAGACGCGTGTAGCTAGTGAACTAGTGAACTAGTGAACTAGTGAACTGAACTGAACTAACAAGGATTAATTAATGGCACGATACGTAGGCCCGGTGTGCCGGCTCTGCCGGCGAGAAGGAATGAAGCTCTTCCTCAAGGGAGAGCGCTGCTACACGGAGAAATGCGCGATCGAGAAGCGCAACTTCCCGCCGGGGCAGCACGGCAAGACGCGGAAGGCCAAGATGGTCGGCTACGGCGTTCAGCTTCGCGAGAAGCAGAAGGTCAAGCGCATCTACGGCGTGCTCGAAGATCAGTTCCGCCGGTACTTCGAGTCGGCAGAGCGGCAGCGCGGCATCACGGGCGAGACGCTGCTGCAGCTGCTCGAGCGCCGGCTGGACAACGTCACCTATCGGCTCGGCCTCGCGACGTCGCGACCGCAGGCGCGCCAGCTGGTGCGCCACGGCCACTTCCTCGTGAACGGCCGGAAAGTCGACGTGCCCTCGTACTCGGTCCGCGTGGGCGATGTCCTGACCGTCCGCGAGTCGAGCCGGCAGGCGCCGACGATTCAGCACGCGATTGAAGAAGTGAAGGGCCGCGGCATTCCCGAATGGCTGTCGTTCGATCCGAACGGGCTGTCCGGCAAGGTCGCCTCGCTGCCGACGCGCGAGCAGATCAATCTGCCCGTCCAGGAGCAGCTCATCGTGGAGTTGTACTCGAAGTAGTCACCCCCATCACCGGCCCGCAGCCTTACAGACCTGCGGTGGGAGGCCGGTGATCACACTTGCAGGTCTGAGGCCGCAAGGCCCGTAGGGAAGGATAGCGATATGTTGTGGAAAGGTTTTCAGCGTCCCAAGCGGCTCGAATTCGAGCGTGAAACGTTAACCGATCGGTTCGGCCGTTTCTACGCGCAGCCGTTCGAGCGCGGGTTCGGCACCACCATCGGCAACGCGCTGCGGCGCGTGCTGCTCTCCTCGATCGAAGGTGCGGCGATCACCGCGGTGAAGATCGACGGCGTGTTGCACGAGTTTTCGCCCATTCCGGGCGTGGTGGAGGATGCGACCGACATCATCCTCAATCTCAAGCAGGTGCCGCTGAAGATGCACACCGATACGACGAAGACGCTGTATCTGCGCATCGAGAAGGCCGGCGAAGTGAAGGCCCGCGACATCCAGACCGACGGCGACGTCGAGATTCTCGAGCCCGACGCGAAAATTGCGACCGTGTCCGAGGGTGGCAAGCTGAATATGGAAATGCGGTTGAAGCGCGGCCGCGGCTACATTTCGGCCGACAAGAACTTCGACGAGGATCTCGGCATCGGCTGGATCCCCATCGACTCGGTCCATTCGCCCGTGAAGAAGGTGAATTACCTCGTCGAGGCGGCGCGTCTCGGCCAGACCACCGACTACGACAAGCTGACCGTCGACATCTGGACCAACGGGTCGGTCACGCCCCGCGACGCGATTTCGCTGTCGGCGAAGCTCGTGCGCGACCACCTGAATATCTTCATCAACCTCGACGAGGCCTCGGACGAGCAGACCGATGCGCAGGTCGAGCAGCAGCAGACGGGATCGCTCAACGAGAACCTCGACAAGAGCGTCGAGGAGCTGGAGCTGTCGGTCCGGTCGTACAACTGTCTGAAGAACGCGAACATCCGGACGATCCGGGAGCTCGTGCTGAAGACGGAAGGCGAGATGCTGAAGACGAAGAACTTCGGCCGCAAGTCCCTGAACGAGATCAAGGAGATCCTCCACAGCATGGGCCTGGGCCTGGGCATGCGGATCGATCAGCCGGCGGCGAATCGGGCGGAGTAGAACACCATGCGTCATAGAGTTGCACATCGAAAACTGGGCCGGGTCACCGAGCACCGCGTCGCCATGCTTCGCAACCAGGCGACCGCGCTGATCCGCTACGAGCACATCGAAACGACCGTACCGAAGGCCAAGGAGCTGCGGCCCTTCGTCGAGCGGCTGATCACGCTCGCCAAGCGCGGCCTGGCGAGCGGCGAGGCCAACGGCAAGATGCTCCACGCGCGGCGCCTCGTCGCGCGCGAACTCGTCGATCGTGAGGTCGTCGGAAAGCTGTTCGACACGATCGCGCCGCGCTTCGCAGAGCGGCCGGGCGGCTACACGCGAATCCTGCGCCTCGGCTTCCGCCGCGGCGACAGCGCAGAACT
>Ga0163150_10005011_pt1 | contig 17326 bp, 10 predicted proteins | sample OliLakLV19P2IB_FD_148628 | JGI IMG/M metagenome (GOLD analysis project Ga0163150, IMG submission 148628) | Freshwater microbial mat bacterial communities from Lake Vanda, McMurdo Dry Valleys, Antarctica - Oligotrophic Lake LV.19.P2.IB | ecosystem: Environmental > Aquatic > Freshwater > Lake >...
ATCTTCAAGGCCTACGACATCCGCGGCATCGTCCCCACCGAGCTCGACCCCGAGCTCGCGCGGCGGATCGGGGACGCGTTCGCACGGCTCCTCGGCGCGCAGCGCCTGGTCGTCGGGCGCGACATGCGCACGCACTCGCCGGCGATCGCCGCGGCGGTCATCGAGGGCATGCGGGGCGCCGGGGCGGACGTGATCGACATCGGCCTCGCCAGCACGCCCATGTGCTACTTCGCGATCGGTTCCACCGATTGCGACGGCGGCCTGAACGTCACGGCCAGCCACAACACGGGCGAGTACAACGGGATGAAGCTCTCCGGGCGCGGCGCCACGCCGATCTCGGCCGCGAACGGCATCAAGGACATCGAGCGCATGGTCGCCGGACCGCAGCCGCCGGCCGCGGCCCGGCGCGGAGGGCTCGAGCAACGCGACCTGCTGGCGGCCTACGCCGACCACGTCGCACGGTTCGCGAAGCTCGAGCGCGACGTACCGATCGCGATCGACTGCGCCAACGGGATGGAGGGTTACACGCTGGGCCCGATCCTGGAGCGTGTGCCGCGCATCCGCGCGCAGGCCATCTTCACCGAGCTCGACGGCACGTTCCCGAACCACGAGGCCAACCCGCTGAAGGAGGAGAACCTCGATCCGGTGCGCGCGCTCGTGCGCTCGAGCCAGTCCGAGATCGGGGTGGGCTTCGACGGCGACGCCGACCGCTGCTGCTTCGTGGACGAGACCGGACGCACGGTCGGGAACGACTTGATGACGGCGCTCCTGGCGCGCGAGGTGCTGAAGAAGCATCCGGGCGCGCCGATCGTCTACGACCTGCGCTCGTCGTGGGTCGTGAAGGAGGAGATCCAGAAGGCCGGCGGCGTGGCCGTGCGCGATCGCGTGGGGCACTCGTTCATCAAGGCCACGATGCGCAGCCAGGCGTCGCCCTTCGGCGGCGAGCTGTCGGGGCACTTCTACTTCGGCGAGAACTTCACCAGCGACTCGGGCGACATCGCGATGGTCTCGGCGCTCAACCTGCTCTCGCGCGCGCGCACACCGTTCAGCGCCCTGGTCCAGGACCTGCGCCGCTACCACTCGACCGGCGAGATCAACTTCCACGTGGCCGACAAGGCCGCCGCGATCGCGGAGCTCAAGCGCCGCTACGCCGACGGACGCCAGGACGAGCTGGACGGCATCACGGTCGAGTACGGAGACCTGACGCGGCCCGAGTGGTGGTGGTTCAACGTGCGGCCCAGCAACACGGAGCCGCTCCTGCGCCTGAACCTGGAGGCCAGGACGGCCGCGCTGATGGCCGCGAAACGGACGGAGATCGTGTCGCTCTTGGGGGAACCCGAGTCATGAAAGCCCAACTGACCTGCATCGCGGTCGCCGCCGCCGTCTCCGTCGTCTCCGTGCTGGCGGGCGGCATCGTCGCGACGGGTTGCTCGAACACGGAGTCGAGCTCGCGCGTTCAGAGCGATGCGACGCACGCCGAGCTGATCGGCACCGTGCTCGATCGCGCCACGGGCATGCCCGTCGCCGGCGCGCGGATCACGTTGCCCGGCGGACGCCAGGAGCGCACCGACGACCAGGGCCGTTTCCGCTTCGAGGACCTGGACCCGGGCCTCTCGGGCGAGGTCGTGGCGCGCGCGGAGGACGGCCGCGAAGGGCGCGTGAGCCTGCGCCCGCTGCGCCCCGGGCGCCTCGAGGTGGTCCTCTCCGTCGGGCGGTAGTGGCCGCGGGGGGGGCGCGCGTGGCAGCATGCGCAGCTCCGCTCCCGGCCCTCCGTGGTCGATGAGGGGTCCGTCCCCGCATGGTCGATTCCACCGCTCTGAGCGCCCCGTGCAGGCTGGCCCTGGCCTGCCTCACGGCGATCGTGCTCGCACCCGCCGCCCGAGCCGCCCTGGCGGCGCAGCGCGCGGACCGTTCGGCCCCCCCGGCAGAGGTCGTCGTCACCGTCCCGAGCCAGGAAGCCTGGCGCGGACTCCTGACGCGCGACCAGACGGTCAAGTTCACGACCCGCACGCCGGCCGAGGCGCGCGCGCTCCTCGCGGCCGCCGCGATCTCGCCCGAGCGTCGCGCGGCTGCCCTGATGGCGCTGGGCTGCTCCTCGTCCGAGGGCGAGCGCCCGCGTCTCGAAGCGCTGGCCCGCGGCGGCGAGGGGATGCAGCGCCTGGCCGCGATCCTCGCGCTGGGGGAGATGAACGCCGGCGCGACGTCGCTCCTGCTCGAGATCGCCAGCAAGGCCGATCCGCTGGCGCGCGAGTGCGCGCTGCTGGCGCTCCTGCGCGACGGCCGCAACACGGGCCGGCGGCGCGTCGAGGAGATCGCCTACGACGCGTCGCACCCCGCCGCGGCCGCGGCGAAGGATCTGCTCCTCTTCACGTTCGACCCGGACGCGTCGACGCCGACGGCGGCCGGCACGCTGCTCCTGCGCCTGCGCTGGGAGGCGGCGCGCGAGTTCGGGCTGGTCGAGGGCCAGGCCTGGAAGGTGCTCGCGATCCAGGACCTGAGCGAGGACCCGGCCGCGCTGGCCGACATCGTGCTCGGTGCCGTGCCCGCGCTGAGCCGTCCGGGCGTCGCCGACCACCTGCTGCCCGAGCTCATGAGCGGCACCGGCACTTCGCGCCTGCGCGCGGCGGTGGCCGTCATGCCGCGCGAGCTGGCCGCGCTGATCGAGAACGGGCTGTGGAAACCGCGCGACGCGCGCGAATGGCGCGTGGTGCTCGACGAGATCCAGGACCGCGGCATGGAGCGGCTGACGCTCGAGGTGCTGCGCGCCGGCATCGAGGTGCCGGAGGTGCGCTGGCGCGCACTCGAGCTGGCCGCGAGCGCGGGCGACGACGACCTCGCTGCCTTGGTGGACGCGGATCCTTCGACGTTCTCCGTGGAGGAGCGCATCGAGTTCGCGCAGGCGCTGGGCACCGTGCCCGACGCGTCGTGGCTGACGCGCTTCGCAGCGCTCCGCGACGACGCCGACCTGCGGGTGCGCGCCGCGTACCTCGTGGCCGGGATGAGGCACGATCAGCGCAAATCGCAGGTCGAGGTCGAGGGGCGCGCCGCCGATGCCCAGCACCCCGAGCACGCCGCCACGATCGAGGCGCTGGCGCGCGTGGCGCGCGACACGCGCGCGGCGGTCGTGCTCGAGACACGGCTGACCGACCTGCAGTCCGGGCCCGAGAGGCTCACGATTGCGACCGCGCTGTGCCGCGCCGGGCGCCTGGCCGGACGCGCGACCGTGCGCGAGGCGCTGTCGGCCGATCCGCCGCCGCACGGAGCGCAGGCGGTCGAGCTCGTGCGCGCCCTGTCCGGCAACGGCACGTCGGAGGACGTCGAGGTGTTCCGCGCGCTGTTCCCGCGGCCCGACGACCCCGCGCTGGACATCGAGTTGGCGCGCACGCTGGCCGAGATCGGCGACCACTCGATCGACGCGCTGCTGCGCGCGGCGCTGTGGCGCGGCAACTTCGACCTGAGCGTGCTGGCCGCGGGCCTGCTGCTGGAGACGAACGGTCCGTTCGGTCTCGTGCGCGAGCTGCAGAATCCGCCCGTGAAGGCCGCGTCCTCGGACTTGCGCCGCGTCGGCTGGGCGGTGGGCGAGTGGGGCGGTCCAGCCGAGTACGAGCGGCTCTTGCGCGAGCTGCGCACGACGACCGCGCATCCCGCGGTGCAGGGCGCCTGGCTCGGCGCGCTGGCGTCGCGCACCAGGTGAGAGCGCACCAGGTGAGAGCGCAACCGTGCAGTCTACGCTCTCACCGATCCTGTTGGCGCCGCGCGGAACCGCGAGCGGCGCGTGAGAGCGCAACCGTGCAGTCTACGCTCTCACCGATCCTGTTGGCGCCGCGCGGAACCGCGAGCGGCGCGTGAGAGCGCAATCATGCAGTCTACGCTCTCAGCGATCCTGTTGGCGCCGCGTGGAATCCCGCGCAGTGCGTGAGAGCGCAACCATGCAGCGTACGCGCTCTCCGATCCCGTTGGTGCCGCGTGGAATCCCGCGCGGCGCGTGAGAGCGATGGCAACTGGATCCCCGATCTCCGGACGCGCGCGCTTCACGGCCTGCGGCGTCGTCACGCTCACGACCGACTTCGGTCTCGAGGATCCCTACGTCGGCATCGTGCACGGCGTGATCCTGGCGCGCGCGCCCTCGGCGCGCGTCGTCGACCTGACGCACGGCGTGCCGCCGCAGGACGTGCGGCGCGCGTCGTACTTCCTGGCCCACGCGCATCCCTACTTCCCACGCGGCAGCGTGCACGTGGCGGTCGTCGATCCGGGCGTCGGCTCCGCACGGCGGCTCCTGGTTGCCACGGACCGCGGCCACGCCTTCCTGGCGCCGGACAACGGTCTGCTCGGTCCCGTGCTGAGCGCCGAGGCGCGCGTGCGCGCCCTCGACGTCGAGCGCTTCGCGCTGCCGCGTGCGAGCCGCACGTTCCACGGCCGTGACGTGCTGGCCCCGGCCGCCGCGGCGATCGCCGCCGGGCTCGAGCCCCTCGACGCGGGCACCGGACCCGAGCTCGAGATCGCGCGCACACCTTTCGCGCAGGCGCGGATCGAAGGCGATGCGGCCGAGGCCGAGGTCCTGTTCGCCGATCGCTACGGCAACCTGGTGCTCTCCGCGCGCGGCGACGATCTCGCTCCCGAACCGGAGCGCTGGCGCGTCGAGGCGCGCGGGCACGAAATCCCCGTGCGCGGTGTCTATGCCGATGCCGCTCCGGGAGCGCTGCTCGCCCTGGTAGATTCCTTCGGCGCGCTGGAGATCGCCGTGCGGGACGGGAGCGCTGTCGCGCGCCTGGACCTGCGGCCGGGTGATCGCGTGTCGCTGCGGAGGACTCGATGATGGAACGGACCGACACACGCACTGTCGCCCTGCTGGGCGTCCCCATGGACCTCGGCGGCGGACGCCGTGGTGTCGACATGGGGCCGAGCGCGATCCGCATCGCCGGGCTGGAGGAAGGTGTGCGAGCGCTGGGTCTGGAGTTCCAGGACCGCGGCAACGTACCCGTGCCCGAGCCGCTCTCGCGCACGCCGAAGAACCCGAAGGCGCGCTTCCTGGCCGAGATCGCGGCTGCGTGCGCGGAGCTGCGTCGGCGCGTCGAGGCCGTGCTCACGGACGGAGCCTTCCCGGTCGTGATCGGCGGCGACCACTCGATCGCTTGCGGCACGATCGCCGGCATCTCGAGCTTTCACCACCGCCAGAATCAGAAGATCGGCCTGATCTGGTTCGACGCGCACGGCGACATGAACACGCCCGAGAGCACCGAGTCGGGCAACGTGCACGGCATGCCGCTGGCGGCCTGCATCGGGCGCGGCGCGCCCGAGCTCGTGCGCCTGGGCGACCGCGTGCCGATGGTCGACGTGGAGAAGGCCGTGCTGATCGGCGTACGCACGATCGACGCGCGCGAGCGCCAGGAGATCAAGGCCTCCGGCATCCACGTGTTCACCGTGAAGGACATCGACATGCACGGCGTGCACAAGGTGATGAAGATGGCGATCGAGATCGCCAGCGCCGGCACGGCCGGTTTCCACTTGTCGTTCGACGTCGACGGCATGGACCCGCTGGTCGCACCGGGCGTCGGCACGCCCGTGTTCGGCGGCACGACGCTGCGCGAGAGTCACCTGATCATGGAGCATGCGGCGGAGAGCGGGCGACTCCTGGGCCTCGAGATCACGGAGATCAACCCGATCCTCGACAACCAGAACGCGACGGCGCGCGTGGCGGTGGACCTCGTGCTGTCCGCGCTCGGCAAGAACATCGTGTGAGGCGCGGAAAGTTCGATTGACCGTTCTCCTCCACTCGCTGCACCGCAACCGGCGGCTCCTGCGCGATCTCGTAGGGCGCGACCTGCGCGCGCGCTACGTCGGATCGACCATGGGCTTCTTCTGGTCGGTAGTCTTCCCGCTTCTGAACCTGATCATCTACATGTTCGTGTTCAGCTTCGTGCTGAAGCTGAAGTGGACGATGAATCAGCCCGACCAGGAGGTCGCGCTGTTCATGCTGGCCGGGATCGTCGTCTGGCAGGCGTTCTCGGAGAGCGTGTCGCGGATGACGAACACGCTGGTCGAGAACCAGAACCTGATCCAGAAGGTCGTCTTCCCGTCCGAAGTGCTGCCGGTCTACTTGACGATCTCGTCGGTGATCAACATGTCGATCGGCATCGCGATCGCCCTGGCGGGCGTCGCGTTCTTCGCCTGGATCAATCCGCCGGCGCCGGTCGTGCTGACGCCCGAGCAGGCGGCCGTGGCGGCGACCGAGCCGGTGCGCGTGCTGGGCTTCGGCTTCTCGCTGGTCTGCGTGCCGCTGTTGATCGCGCTGCAAGCGGTCTTCATGCTCGGGTTCGGCTACTTCATGGCGGCCTTGAACCTGCTCCTGCGCGACGTGTATCACCTGATCGGCGTGGCGCTGACCGTGTGGATGTTCATGACGCCGATCTTCTACCCGGCCGGGGAAGTGCAAAAGGCGGGGCTCGGTTGGGTCCTCAAGGTCAACCCGATGTACTGGCTGATCGACAGCTACCGGCGCGTGCTGATCTACGGCGAGTGGCCGATGATCCCGGTCGTGGCCGCGTTCGCGCTCGTCGCGCTGATCGTGTTCCTCCTGGGATCGACCTTCTTCCTGCGGCAGAAGCCGCGCTTCCCCGACCTGTTGTGACGATCCTCCTATGACGGCAGCCACGATCCAAGGCGCGAGCGACGCGGGCACCCGGTCCACGGGAGGATCGGGCTCGGCCGTCCTGTGCCGCGGCGTGGGCAAGGCCTACCGCCTCTACGACAAGCCGATCCACCGGCTCTTCGAGGCGATCCTGCCGGGCCAGAAGAAGCTCCACCGCGAGTTCTGGGCGCTGCGCAACGTCTACCTGGACATCCCGCACGGCTCGACCGTCGGGATCATCGGCGAGAACGGTGCGGGGAAGTCGACGCTGCTCAAGCTCTTGACGGGCATCACGCTGCCGACGACCGGCGAGGTGCGCGTGCACGGGCGCGTCTCGTCGCTGCTCGAGCTGGGCGCCGGCTTCCACCCCGAATTCTCCGGGCGCGACAACATCCACCTGGCCTGCTCGATCCTGGGCATGTCCGAGGCCGAGATCGCCGAGCGTTTCCCCAAGATCGTCGAGTTCAGCGAGCTGGGCGAGTTCATCGACCGCCCCGTCAAGACGTACAGCTCGGGCATGTACGTGCGCCTGGGCTTCGCCGTCGCGTCGTCGGTCGATCCCGACATCCTGATGATCGACGAAGCGCTCTCGGTCGGCGACGAGCACTTCCGGGGCAAGTGCGTGAACCGCCTGAACGAGTTCCGCGAGCAGGGCAAAACGACGATCTTCGTCAGCCACGACATGGGCGCGATCAAGAGCATGTGCCAGCACGTCGTTCTGCTCGACCGCGGGGAAGTGCTCGAGCAGGGCATCCCGGAGAAGGTCGCCGACGAATACCTGAAACGCGCCAAAGCGCGCGGGAACGAGCGCCTTTCGTCGTTCGACCGCGGCACGAACACCTACCCGCGCTGGGGGACCGGCGAGATCGAGACGACCGCCGTCGAGATGCTCGACGCGGGTGGCCAACCGGCGCGCGTCTTCCACCCGGGCGAGCCGTTCCGCGTGCGCATCGACTACCGCGTGCACCGCGCGCTCGCCAACCCGGTCTTCGGCCTGGGCATCTACCGCAGCGACGGCACGTACGTGAACGGCGCGAACCACCACTGGCGCGAGCGCCCGATCCGGATCCAGGACTGCGTGCCGGGCGAGACCGGCAGCGTCGAGATGCGCTTCGACGCGCTGCCGCTCCTGACCGGCTCGTTCTACCTGACGACGTTCCTCTACGACCACGGCAAGGCCGCGCCGACGGCCGTCGACCACCGCGAGCACGTGCTGACCTTCGAGGTCGTCGACGTGCGCCGCCTGCAGCACGGCATGCTGTTCCTGCCGTCGCGCTGGTCCGTCGTGCGCGAGTTGCCCGGCCGCGGCGAGCAGAAGCTGGAGTCCGACGCGTGACGCCCGACCCGCTCGAGCTGCCGTTCGACCAGTACCAGCGCTACCGGCTGGTTGCCGACCTCTTGGGCACGTTGCGCACCGACAAGAAGCCGTTGCGCGTCCTCGACGTCGGCGGCCGCACGGCCGTGCTGCGCTCGTTCCTGCCGGTAGACAAGGTGTTCCTGGTCGACGTCGAGCCTTCGCCCGAGACCGGACTCGTGCTGGGCGACGGCAGTCGTTTGCCGTTCGCGGACCGCTCGTTCGACGTCGTCGCGGCCTTCGACACGCTCGAGCACGTACCACCGAAGGCGCGCGCCGCGTTCGTCGCGGAGTGCGCGCGCGTCGCGCAGCGCTGGGTCGTGCTGGCCGGCCCGTACCGATCGCCCGAGGTCGACGAGGCCGAGACGCTCTTGCAGCGCTTCCTGCGCGACAAGCTGGGCGTCGAGCACCGCTACCTGGACGAGCACCGCCACAACGGCCTGCCCGACATGGCCGCGACCACCGCCGGTCTCGAGAAGGCCGGCGCGCGCACGGTCGCGATCGGGCACGGCAACCTGGAGCGTTGGCTGCCATTGATGAGCCTTTCGCTCTATTTGGACCACGAGCCGGCCCTGCGTCCGCTCGCAAAGAGCTTGTTCCGCTTCTACAACGGCTCGCTCTATGCATCCGACCATGCGCTGCCCGTGTACCGCCACGCGGTGATCGGTGCGCTGCCCGGCGCTCCGTTGCCGTCCGCCGCGCCCGGTCTCGAGCCGCCGCGCGCTCCGGCCGGCGTGCTCGAGCGCTTCGACGAGGTGATCGGCGAGCTGGTCGCGTTCGACCGCGCGCGCGCGGAGTGGAGCACGGAGCGCGAGCGCTTGTGGGAGATCACGCGCACGCTCGAGCAGGATCTGGCCGGACACCGCGACTCGCTGACGCAGGAGCGTAAGGCGCGCACGTCGACCGAATCCGTTCTGGCGACACTGCAGAAGGACCTGGAAGGCCACCGCGCCGCCTTGTCGGCCGCGCACGCCGACGTCGCGCGCCACGAGCTGGCCCAGGCGAACGAACGCTCCGAAGCGGCGCTCGTGCGCGCCGAACTCGCTCAGGAGTTGGCGTTGGCACGAGCCGCGCTGGCCGCGTCGGACCGCGAGCGCGAAGACTTGCGCGCGGAGCGCGTGCGCCTCCAGAACGACGTCGACCGGCTGACGGCCGAGCTGAAGGCCGTGCGCGTCGACCTCGAGGGCCACCGCGCCGCGCTGGCCACGGAACGCACCGACCTGGCCTCGCACCGCACCGCGCTCGGGTCGTCGCGCGCGCGAGAGAAGGGCCTCGAGGGACTGGTCGCCGCCGGCCACGCGGTGGCCGCCCGACAGGAGTCCGACCTGGCGCGTGAGCGCGAGGCCTTGCAACGCGAGAGCACAGCAAGGGCCGAGGAACAGCGCGCGCGAACGTCCGCCGAATCCATCCTGTCCGAGCACCGCGCCGTCGTGCGGGACCTGACCGCCGACCTGGAAGGCCACCGCGCCGCGCTGCGCGACACGCGCGCGGATGCCGAGCGGCTGCGCACGGACCTGGCGACCGCGATGCACGAGCGCAACGTCGAGCAGCAGCGCCTCGAGGGCGCGCACGGCGAGCTGGCGCGCGTGTCGCGCATCCTGCAGGACCAGGACCGCACGATCTCGGCGCTGCGCTCCGAGCTGCGCAGCCGCGCGAAGTCGCTGCGGCGCGCGCTGGGGCCGAAGCCGCCTGTGCCCTGAGGCGCCGTGTGGCGCCCGTGAACGGTGTGAGTCGACGCACATGACCCTCGACGAGCTGGCGAGGTGGGAGGAGCGCCTGATCGCGGCGCTTTCAGAGCGTGGGTTCATCGAGCCGCGCATTCCCCAGATCGAAGCTGCCGGCCTCGCCGAGCAGTGGCGGCACGTGGCAGAAGGCTACGCGGCCTTGCTCGACGATCCGGCCCAGGGCGTCGAAGCCCTGCGCCGCGCTGACTTCCTCGTCTGGATCGCCTGGAACTCTCCGTACTAGAGGCCGGGCAGGAGCTGTGACAGGCTGTGACATCGAGCTGTGACAAGCTGTGACAGCTCCGGCTCGCGCTGACACTGTCCCGCCTGCTTTCGTGCTAGAACGCCCGTTCGCCATGACGCCTCCTCCGATCGATCTGCGCAAGTTCGCCGAGCGCGTGGGCTCCTGGCTCGGCTCCACCGGACCCGAGTCGGACGTCGTCGTCTCGTGCCGCGTCCGACTCGCGCGCAACGTCGACGGCCTGCCCTTCGTGGCGCGCATGGACGCGACGCAGGCCGAGGACCTGTGCGTGCGACTCAAGGAGGAGCTCGTGGCCGCGCGCCTCGACGGCGAGACGCAGTGGGTCTCGATGGCCGAGGCCAGCCCGCTCCTGCGCATCGTCCTGCGCGAGCGACACCTCGTCAGCCGCGATCTCGCGCCCTCCGAGGATGGGCAGGCCGCGCTGCCCGGCCGCGCGGTCGCGTTCGGCGCCAGCGAGACGATCGCGGCGATGGTCAACGAGGAGGACCACCTGCGGCTGCAGGCCCTGGCCAGCGGCTTCGACCTCGATCGCGCGTGGCAGCGAGCGCAAGAGCTCGACCAGATGCTCGAGGCGCACGTGCCCTTCGCGCACACGCGCACGCTCGGATACCTGACGGGTTGCCCCACGAACGTCGGCACGGGGTTGCGCGCGTCGGTCATGCTGCACTTGCCGGCGCTCTCCCTCGTCAGGGCTGAGCTCGAGAAGGTCTTCGCGGCGGCGCAGCGCACCGGGCTCGCGGTGCGCGGCATGTACGGCGAGGGCAGCCGCGCGGCGGGGGACTTCTACCAGGTCTCGAACCAGATCACGCTCGGGCGCAGCGAGCAGCAGCTGCTCGAGGACTTGAAGGCACTGGTCCCAGCGATCGTGCGCTTCGAGCGCGATCTGCGCACGCTGCTCGCGAACGAGCGCAAGGCGGCGCTGCAGGATCGCATCCAGCGCAGCCAGGGTCTCTTGCGCACGGCGCGCGCGCTGCAGACGGACCAGGCGCTGGCGCACCTCTCGACGTTGCGCCTGGGGCTCGAGCTCGATCTGCTGACAGAGCCCAAGCTGGCGCTGTTGAACCAGCTCGGTGTGCAGGTGCAGAAGGGGCACGTGCAGGCGCTGGCGCCGGGCGAGCAGTCGGCCACGTCGCTGGTCGAGGCCAGCGAACGCGACAAGATGAGGGCGAGCCTGCTGCGGGCCCGGTTGGGCGCACGCGGCGGGTGAGCTTGGACCACGCGGGACGCGCGGCGATCGTCGGCTGCCGTCGGGAGGAACCATGTCGCTCCACATGCTCGTCTGCCTGGGTGCCGCGCTGCTCGCCTCGAGCGCGCAGGAACCGGTCGCGCGCCGCACGCTCGACGGTCGTTTCCGCCCGGGCCAGGAGAGCGTGTGGGTCTTCGAAGCCGACGGCGTGCGCCTGGGCGAGCACGTCGCGCGCTACCTGGGCCGAGACGATCTGACCGGCGCGCCGGCGCACCATTTCCAGGGGCGTGCGCGCTTGAAGACCTCGCCGCTGGGCGACGTCGAGCAGCGCTCGACCGCGGATCTGTGGACCGACGACGAGGGGCACGCCGTGCGCTTCGTGCAGCAGATCCTGCTGGGCGAGTCGTACGCGCGCGTCGAGCTGGCGTTCGCGGGCGGCAAGGTCGCCGCGCACGTCGTGCAGGGGCCGTCGGTGCGCGACCTGGAGCTGAAGGCCGACCCGGCCGCGCTGGTGCTGGCGAACAACTACCTGTCGCACCTCGAGCTCGCGCTGGCGCTGGTCGAGCCAGGACAGGACGCGAAGCTGGCGATGTTCTCGGGCAATACGCTGCAAGGGTTCACGTACCGGCTGAAGGCCGCGGGCACGTTCGAGCACGAGGTCGGAGGCGTACGCAGCACCGGTCACGTGTACGAGGACTCGCTGGGCGAGCGCCTGCGCTTCGTCGACGGGCGTCTGATCGACGTCGAGATCGCGGCGCAGAAGCTCGTCATCCGGCGTAGCGACGAGACGTTCGCGCCGTTTTCGATCGAGCCGCCCGCGATCCGCGCGGCGGCCACGCGTTTCGACGGCGAGGACGTGCGCATCGCGCGCGGCGACGCCGTGATCGCGGGGCGCGTGACGAAACCGAAGGGCGCGTCCGGACGGCTGCCGGCCGTCCTGTTCGTCTCCGGCTCGGGCTCGCAGGATCGCAACGGGCTGTCGAGTGGCCTCGACCTGGGCACGCACGAGATCCTCGACCGGCTGACCCAGGACGGCTTCCTCGTGCTGCGCGTCGACGACCGCGGCGCGGGCGAGAGCTCGGCGCTGCCGCCCGACGCGAGCTACGACGACCTGGTCGCCGACGCGCGCGCTGGCCTCGCGTTCCTGCGCGGCCGCGACGACGTCGATCCGGCACGCATCGCGCTGATCGGGCACAGCGAGGGCGGCGAAACCGTGCCGCTGCTCGCGCTCGAGCCGCCCGGCGTCGCGGCGATCGTGCTGATGGCGGCGCCGGGGCGTTCGCTCCTCGAGATCATCACCGACCAGAACCGCCTGGCGCTGGAGCAGAGCGGCGTCGCCGGGGAGGAGCTGGAGAAGCAGCTGGCGGAGGTCGTCGCGCTGCTGAAGCGCCTGTGCGGCACCGGACCGATCGACCCGGCGGAGCTGCCGGCCGACCAGCGCTCGATCCTCTCGAACCGCGCGTGGCTGCAGAGCCACGCGCGGCAGGATCCGATCGCGACGATCCGGCGCGTGCCCTGTCCCGTGCTGATCCTGCAGGGCGCGAAGGATTTCCAGGTTTCGCTCGATCGCGACGCGCGTGCGCTCGAGGCGGCGCTGGCGGCGGCCGAGCACCCCGACCACGAGCTGCGCGCGTTCACGGACCTCGACCACTTGTTCAAGAGGGTGCCCGGTGCGAAGTCGGAGCTCGCCGACTACGCGAAGGACCGGCGCGTGGACGCCGAGTTCCTCGACGTGCTTTCGGGCTGGCTGCGCCAACGTTTGCAGCCAGCACCGCGCTGAGATCGACGTCGCGATGACGCGCACCGCAGCCCTGCTCCTCGGACCGTTCCTGCTCGCGCGCACGGCCGCGGTGCCCACGGGAGCCCAGCCCGTCGCCGCGCGACCCGTCGAGCCGGTTCCCGACGCGCACCAGCCCTCCGCCGTGCTGGCCATCGAGCACGTGTCCGTGCTGCCCATGGATGCGGAGCGCGTCCCGAGCGGACATCGAGGCCGAGCTCGAGCGGCGCGCCTCGTCGTTCGAGTCGCGCTGAAGGCTCACGCTGGCGATTCACGCTGGCGCGACCCGCCTCGTTCAGGCGGTCTCGGCCAGACGCGATCCAAAGGTGTCCGGCATCTCGAGCCCGTACAACCCGGGGATCCCGTTGCGCACGACGACCGCGGCGTACGAGCGCCCGTCGCGCGTGGCGACCTCGAGGTCCTCGCGGATCTCGAGCCGGCCCGCCGGGCCGATGTCGAGCAGGGCACCGCGCTCCGACACGTCGGTCAGTCGACCGCTGAACTCGACGCGCACGCTGCGCACGACGACCTCGATCGCGGTGACGGTCCGCTCGGCGCCGCGGCGCTCTACGGCCAGTTCCACCGTGCCGTCGGGCGCGAGCCGCAGCAGGTCGCCCGTCGCGATCGCGTCGAGCGCACCGCGCACGCCCACGATCGCGGGCAGCCCGTGCTCGCGCGCCTGGATCGCGGCGTGGCTGAGCCAGCCGCCGACCTCGGTGACGATCGCCTTGGCGCGCGGGAAGAGCGTCATCCAGGTCGGGTCGGTGAAGCGCGCCACGAGGATCTCGCCATCGCGGAACGTGCCGATCTCGCTGGCTTCGCGCAGGACGCGCGCGCGACCGACCAGGCCGCCCGTGCCCGACACGCGCGTGCCGCGCAGGACGACGCCGGCGGAGGCCGGCCGCGGGATCGCGCCGGATCCCTGGGCGTCGAGTTCCTCGAGCACCGCCGCCGTCAGTTCGCAGGGCAGCCCCACGCCTTCGAGCGCAGCGCGCTCGTCGTCGCGCGCCTCGACGAGCTCGGCCGCCACGTTCGCGCGCCAGACCGCGTCGTCGAGGCGTGCGACCTCGTCGCAACGCAGCAGGAAAACGCGCTCGCCGAGCCCGCTGCGCTCGCCGATCGCGACCGCCAGACGGCGCACGAACGCGAGGTCGCGTAGCGCCAGGTGCTTGGCTTCCTCCTTGAGGGCCTGCCAGCGCAGCGCACGTTCGACCGCCAGATCGAGCACGCGGCTCGCGCACGGCGTGCGCGCGGCCGGCGCGTGCGGGCGGAGGGCCTGACTGCGCGCAGCGAGAGTCCGCACGATGTCGGCGTCTTCCGCGTAGCGCGCGGCCGAGAGCTCCCAGTCGTGCGGCGCGCGGTGCCCGGAGTGCTCGAGGAACGCTTCGGGGCCGGTCTCGCCACGGCCGCAGCGGGCCAAGAGCTGAGCCGATTCCTGCACGACGGTGGTGGGCAGGTGCCCGAGCTGCTCGGCGGCGTCGAATCCCTTGCGTGCGAGCTCGCGCACCGCGGTCTTGATGTACACGTCCGCGGCCACGTTGATCTCCTCGGCGCGCAGGTAGTCCTCCTCCACGAAGCGCTTCACGCGCTCGCGGAACAGCGCCACGAGCTCCTCGAGCCGGAGCCGGCCGAGGTCGAGCGCGGCGTCGATGCGCGCGGCGCGCGACGCGCGCGGCAGGTGCCCGCTGCGCCACTCCTCCTCGATCCGATCGGCGCCGCGTGCCAGGCGGAACGCGGCCATCGCCGACGGCGCGCGCCGGACGCGGCGCTTCGCCTCGCGCTCGTCGACGTAGAGCTTGCCGAACGCGGTCACGAGCAGCGGCTCGGAATCCGGCCCGACGTCGTAGGGGATCCCCAGCGACGCGCACGCGCGGTGCGTGCTGCCGTCGTAGGCCCACAACGATTCCATCAGCGACAAGGACAGCGGCGTCGGCTCCGGCAGCAGCTCCGACAGCTCGTTCTGCACGAACGCAGCGTCGCCCGCGGGCACGCCGCGCAGGACTCCCAGCAGACGGTGGCGTTCGCGCTCGCGGCGTGCGCGGTCGTCGTCGCCAGAGCGAGAGAGTCGCGTGACGTCGCGCGCCTGCAGCAGCCGGAAACGGCCGCCGGCGAAGGCCCACTCGACGTCCTGCGGCGTACCGAAGAGCGCTTCGACGCGCCGACCCAGCGCGAAGAGCGGCGTCAGGTCGACAGGCGGGCGCGCGCCGTCCAGCAGGCGGCCGCTGGCGCGACCGAGCCGGAAGGACTTCGGGTCCGCGCGACCCGCGACCAGGTCGTCGCCCAGGCCCGCCACCATCTCGACTGCGCACGTGCCGGCCTCGCCCGGGTGCTCGCTGAAGAGGACGCCGGCCCACTCGGCCGGGACCATCGCCTGCACGACAATGCCGCCGCTCTCGCGCGCGTTCGAGTAGGCCTCGACGCGAGCCCCGGTCCACGAGTGCGCGACCTTTTCCATCGCGGTCTCGAGGCCGGCCGGCTCGACGTCGAGGATCGACTCGAACACGCCCGCGTAGCTCTTCTCCGACCCGTCCTCGTTCGCACCGGAGCTGCGTACGGCGACGCGCTGCGCGCCCAGGCGTGCGTGGGCCGCCAGCACCTCGGCGCGCGTGCGCGCGTCGAGGCGACCGTCGGCGAGCGCTGCGGCGCGCACGACGAAGCCGTCCGGCACGGGCATTCCGGCTTCGATCAGGCGCCCCAGGCGCGCGGCCTTGCCGCCGCAGCCGGCGACCACGTGCGCGTGGCGCAGCGGCACGACCGCCGCGGAACCGTAGCGCGCTTCGACCGCCGCGCGCTGCCGAGCGGGCGCGCCCGCGCGCCATGCGAGCCATGCGCCGACGAGCAGGTTGTGGACGTGGATGAGGCCCAGGCTCGCGACCAGATAGAGCTGCGGACCGGCCGCGAGCGGCGCCACGAGAAGCAGGATGGCCGCGGCGGCCAGCACGGAGCCGAGGGCGCGCTTCCAGGTCTTGCGCGCGGCGGGCAGCCACACGAGGAGGCCCATGAAGACGGCGCTCGCGACGGGCAGGATCCAGCGCGGATCGGGCTCGCCCAACGCGGAGAGCCACAGGAACGCGTCGGTCGAGCCGCGGCTCGCGTCCGCGACGACGCCGAAGAAGACCGTGAAGAGCACAAGCTGCGCGACCGAGCTGAGCGCGTTCCAGACGGGCTTCACGCCGTGCCGCGCGAGCAGCTTCATCGTCGCCTGCGCGCGCGCCGCGCCGTCGTCGGCGAAGCGCTGCCGGATCGCGTCGATCTGCGCGCGCAGCCCGGACTCGATGCGCCGGTCGCGCTCGGCGCGCGCGGTCAGCGGCAGCACCGCCAGGCGCACGAGCAGCACGAGGATCAGGATGCCCAGCGCCAGCGAGCCGGCCTGGCCCGCGGTCCAGGTGAGAGAGCCGGCCAGCGGCGCCGACGCCAGGGTCAGGAGCGTCTTGGGCTCGTGCGACGCCTTCCAGACCGCGACGTGCGCCTTGTCCTTGCCCGGCACGGTGTAGCTCTCGGGCGTCGTGTAGCGGCCCAGGACCTCGTATCCCATGCGCGACAGTCGCAGGCCGACGATCAGGCCGAAGAACGAGCTGCGCTTGTCGTAGCAAGCCACGACGATCGGCTTTTTCGGCAGGGCTGCCAGCGCCGCGTCGAGATCCGGCGTGATCATCTTGCGGAAGGGGACGTTGATCGCGCCGGGCAAGTGCGCCACGTCGTAGTCGCCCGGGTAGCGCACGTCGAGGAACTGGACCTCACGCTCGTTGACGAGCGCCACGATGTCGCGCGTGTCGAGCAGGACGTCCTTGTTGGCGTAGTCGGGGATCTCGCGCAGGTCGCGCCGCTCGCGCTCCAGGTTGAACGCGATCGGGCGGTCCTCGGCGATCCACTTCTCGTAGCCGCCGATCACGAAGCCGGACTGGAAGCCGCGGCGCGTCAGCTCCTCGGCCAGCTCCGAGCTGCGGTTGCCGTTGAAGCAGATCAGGACGACCGGACGGCTGCGATCGATGTAGCGGTCGGGGTCGGCCAGGACGTCGGGGAAGCGCGCGTGGGCGGCGCCCTCGATCGCGCCGACCTCGAACTCCTCGTCCTCGCGCACGTCGAGGACCTGACCGATCTGTCGCGACTCGAGGCGGCGCAGGAGCTCGTCCGTGGGGATGCCGTCCTTGCGCTCGAGCTGACCGCTGAACGACAGCTCGCGCAGCGAGACGTCGACGATCTTGCGACCCTCTTCGCTCGAGTTGCGGTTCACGTTGACCTGCAGGCGCTCGTTGCGCTCGTCCGCGACCTGGGCGGCGTAGAGTCCCCAGCCGATCGTGCTCGAGGCGCACAAGCCGGCGGCGACCAGGAAGGAAGTGCGGTACCCGCGGCCGTCACCCGCGGCGGCGCCGCGTTTCCGCCGCACCCAGGCCC
>Ga0163150_10005013_pt1 | contig 17319 bp, 11 predicted proteins | sample OliLakLV19P2IB_FD_148628 | JGI IMG/M metagenome (GOLD analysis project Ga0163150, IMG submission 148628) | Freshwater microbial mat bacterial communities from Lake Vanda, McMurdo Dry Valleys, Antarctica - Oligotrophic Lake LV.19.P2.IB | ecosystem: Environmental > Aquatic > Freshwater > Lake >...
ACCCCCGACCCCTCTCCCCGCTGGGGCGAGGGGAGCCGAACCGCTGAAGAGCGCGCAAGACTTGCGCCAGGCGTGGCCTTCCGAGTTTCGCGACACAAATTAGTTAGCTTGAGCGACTCGAACTCTTCGATACAAGGGTAGTCAGCATCCAGAGCAACGTACAGATGAGATCGCAGCTCTGCGCAGGATGCTTTGGCAATTGACAGGAACTGGTGAAACTCAGTCAACTTGCCCCTCTCGAATCCCTCCGCGATATTTGCCATAATCGAAATCGCGGCCCGCACCATTTGGTCTCTCAGTGCAAAGTCTTTGCGCAGACGCTCCCGCTGCGCGAAACGATAGATTTTGGCAGTCAGCTCGCGAGCTTTCTGTCAAGCCACGATATCCTCGAACTTTTCCATGATTCTTTCGTTCAACAGCACTCTCAGCACTCAGTACTCAGTACTCAGTACTCAGTACTCAGCACTCAGTACTCAGTACTCAGTACTGATTACTCATGACGCACGCCAGTTCGATGGCTTTGACCATGCTTTCCGGATTGGCCTTAAGTTGACCAGCAATGTCGAAGGCGGTGCCGTGGTCTACAGAGGTGCGAATGATTGGCAATCCGATCGTCACGTTCACGCCGCTGTCGAAACCCATTAGCTTCAGTGGAATGTGCCCTTGATCGTGATACAGCGCTATGACCAGGTCGAACTCACGCCGGTTCATGCGATGGAAGATCGTGTCCGGCGGCACGGGGCCGGAGACAACCAGGCCCTCCGCTCGGGCTGCCGCTACCGCGGGCGCAACTTCTTCGATTTCCTCACGTCCGAACAGTCCGCCTTCGCCAGCGTGGGGATTCAGTCCCGCGACGCCGATCCGCCCGTTCTCAATGCGCAGTTGCCTGAGCGCTCCAACCCCAAAGTGAATGGTTTCGAGAATGCGTTCTCTCGTCACGCAATCGAGAGCCTGCCGCAGGCTGAGGTGCGTGCTGATGTGCATGGCACGCAGATGGTCCACCACCAGGAGCATTCTCACTTCCGGAACGCCGCATAGCGCAGCGAGAAACTCGGTATGGCCAGGTGCGTTGATGCCAGCCAACTGGGCGGCTTCTTTGTGAATCGGGCCGGTGACCAATGCATCCAGTTCATTGTTGAGACAAAGGTTCACTCCAGCGCGGATGTAGTCCAGTGCAGCCCTTCCACAGGCCACATCGACTTCACCCAGTCTGACATTGGAAAACTCAATGTTTTTGAGATCCAAAATCTGCAGGTCCTCTGTTTCGGAATCTGCCTGGCTCGGGTGATCCACAGTGCGCAGCGAGCGCTGAGGTGCGAGACGCTCGGCGTAGTGGCGAATTACGGACAGCTCGCCAATCAGGATCGGGATGCATCGCGAAGCGACAGCAGGGTCGAGCAGAGCTTTCACCGCGACCTCCGGCCCAACGCCGGCGACATCGCCCAGAGAGATTCCAATGCGAGGTTTTTTGACGGACATGGCTTTCCTTTAAGACGAAGTTGGACCGCGAAGGCGCAAAGAACGCGAAGGAAAGATAAACCAGCTGGTTACCAAGGCACAAAGAATTGTTTAGAGCTTGGTCTGAGCGACAACCACGGATACAACACAGCAAAAACGGATGCACCAAAGGCGCGATGCACCTTGGCTCGCCCCAGCTCGCGCAACGAGTGAAACCCGCAACAGATGCGGCCTGAATGAATGAAAAAATGTAGCGATCGTGATCGCGGGAGAGCGAGGCTCCTGCCAAGCCGTGCAGCCGCTCCTGATCCAGAAAGGCTCGGCAGGAGCCTCGCCCTCCCGAGCTTCTTACAGCTCCTTCTTTCCCCCGTGGTCTCCTTCGCGTCCTTGGCGTTTTGGCGGTTCGCCTAGTCCCCTTTCAGAAACGCGACGGCCTTCGCCAGGGTATCTGTCTGCCCGAAGCCGCCCGCTTTGGTGACCACGGGCTGCTCGTTCAATCGTCCGCCCACCCAACGTCCATGCGGGACACCCGGTTGCACCTCGCCCTCGATCCGAATGGCCGCCGCCCCTAGATTTCGATAGAGCTTTATCGAGGTGTCCCCACCAACGAGGATCAGGCCGAGGTCGCCATTTCCCTCGAGGCAACGCGAAGCGGCAAACTGGAGCCCATCCTGAAGGCGCTGCAAATGGCTCGCCGACCTGATGGGCTTGTTTAACCGCACACTGAGGGCTGCGTCGCTCCCATGTTCGAGCCGTCTCAACAGGCTCTCAGCCTTGCGGTGACAGAGAGTGGGGTCTTCCGCATCCTCATCCTCAATCCAGAAGACCGTTGTACCTCGCTGCTCCAAGCATCCCAGTTGCTCTCTGTTGACCGGGTTGAAGCTGCCGTTGATCACCAGTGTCCGCGGGCATAGGAGGTGAAACTCGCCCTGCCAGGCTTGCCTGCGGAGGCCCCAACCCAGCGGTAAACATCGGGCGAGTCCTCCAGACCCGGCCCACAGGATTCTTCTCTCCAAACGGCAACCGGCCAGCACAATGGTCTTGAGGTCTTCGTCTGTCTCCGCATCGAACACCAACAACGAAAAGCCCTGGAAGCGCGCCGCTTCCATCTCCTTGGCAACCGCCGCAGAGCCTCTTTTGAGCGCGAGCCGCGGGAAATGTCGGACGCGGTTTCCGAACTGAGTTTGCAGCGCGTGAACCAGGTTTGCGGGCTCCGGCGCCGGTGGCGCATCTCCGTGAAGAAGAGCATGAAACCTGGATTCCCAAACAGGACGACCCTGGACGCACTGAATTCCCGCCACCGTCGTCCTTCCCCACGCGGGAAACGCGGGTGCCACCACAATGATCTCCGGCTGTACCGCCCTGGCCATACCCGCCAGTTCAGCGCACCAAGGGCCCTTCAAGGTCGAGTCCAGCTTTTTATAGAACGGCAGGTACTGAGCTCTAAGCAGAGCCGAAGTAATTTCAAAGATTCTTTGATGAGCCGTGCCGGCTTCGTCCTTTCGCGATTCCGAATTGCAGACAAGGAACTGGGGCTGGCGCGAGCTCGTGGTGGCCGAATGCACGACTTCGGGCTGAAATCCATACAGAGCAAATTGACAAGCGGTGTCGCAGGCGCCGGTCAGATCATCCGCGATCACGGCACGCTTGGAGGACTCCACAAAGGGCTGGGGCACTGAAGTCATCAAGCTGGGTTGCGGGAGATTTCTAGAAGCAAAGGACTGGCCCGGATGATTCGGATGTTGATTTCCGGAAGAAACCTGGTTACTTGAATCCGAATTTCAAGCAAGAGAATCCCAAAAGCTGGATTTTAGCCCCAGCTTTGACGAAGCCTTTTCCGCTTCGTTTCGGCCTAAACACAATCTTAACAAATTCATAGGAGAACAGTTGGCCGTTTGGAGAACACCTTGCAAGCGATTTGTATAAGACCGTTGTCAGTTAGGTTGACCGCAGACCTCGGACGTCATTGTACAAAGCATGTTCTTGAGTTTCACTTTCTTACCACGGCTCATCGCGAGCAAGAAATCATCCGCACCCCCCAATCGATTCAGGGACGCTTTGTACTTTGTCCCGGCCCAACGCTGAACAGGAGAGATAAAATATGAACAACCCAGCTAGGATTCTCATGCCTTGCTTGTTGGTTCTGGGCTTGGTGCTCAATCTGGCACCCACCGCAATGGCCCAGACCGTGACAGCCACTTTAACCGGCAATGTTTCGGATCAGACCGGCGCGATGGTTCCGAATGTGAAGATTATCGCCATCAGCCAGAGTACCAAGATCGAATACAACGCCCAGTCCAACGACTCGGGCATTTACAGCATCCCCTTCTTACCCATTGGGCAGTACGTAGTAACAGTGGAGGCCAGCGGCTTTAAGAAGCTGGTGACCAATCCGATCAAATTGGAAATCAACCAGACTGCCCGAGTCGATCTAAAGCTCGAATTGGGCGAGGTGACTCAGACTGTGGACGTCATGGGAGTAGCTCCCATTCTGCAGACCGAGACGACGGTTGTCGGCGAAGTGATCTCCGGCAGCACAACGGTCAGTTTACCTCTTAATGGCCGAAATTTTCAGCAGTTGACGCTACTGGTTCCTGGAGCCATTTCACCCAACCCTGGGGCTTTTAACTCTGTCGGCGGACAAGGCCGACCTTATGTGAACGGAAACCGCGAGCAGGGAAATAGTTTCCTGCTGGACGGAGTTTCCACAGATGAGACGATCGACAACCGGATTGGCTATCGGCCCAACATCGATGCTATCGCCGAATTCAAAATTGAAACCAATAATTCTTCTGCGGAATTTGGGAACGTGACGGGTGCCTTGGTCAACACGTCCATGAAGTCCGGCACGAACAGTTTTCACGGTAATGTGTTTGAATTCTTTCGTAACGACGCGCTCGACGCTAACAGTTGGTCGAATAACCGGAACAGCACTCCCGAGCGAAAAATCGGTAAGTCGAAACTCCGCCAGAATATCTGGGGTGGAACGTTCGGCGGACCAATTATCGCAAACAAGGTGTTCTTCTTCGGTGCCTATCAGGACACACGGCAGCGCACAGGCGGACCGACAACTGTCTCATTGGCGCCCGTCGAATGGCGCAACGGTGACCTTTCCAGTATTTCTGTGGCAATTCGTGATCCCCTTACGGGCCAGCCTTTCCCCGGCAATCAGATTCCTGTTAGCCGATTCAGTCCGACTGCGAAAGCGCTCTTCGCTGATCAGCGCTTATATCCCCTGCCGACCAGGGCAGGTGCAAGCAACGTCACCGGGAACTACGCAACCAGCACCCTCGCATCGGTCACCGCTTATCAACTTGATGGCAAGATCGATGCGAAGCTGTCGGACAGAGACAATTTCTCTGGCCGTTACTCCTTCGGCGACAGCAACGCCCCCGGCATACAGGGCGCATTGCCTACCAACATCACTTCCCGAAGCTTTAGCCGCCCACAAAATATCGTGCTTACTTGGAATCGCACGTTCAGTCCCACGGTCGTGAACGAAGCGAGAATCGGATTCAATCGCGCGGTCTTCATCAGTGAGACTGTTGACTGGGCTGGAATTGGAAACGCTAACGGCAAACTGGGAATCGCGGGTAGTCAGGTCATCCCCGGGTTGAGCACCATCAGCCTCGGAAACGGCCTGTCGGACATCGGAACCCGAGCTACCATCGAAGACAATGTCACCAATACGTTCCATTATGGTGACAACTTGTCCATCTTCCGTGGCAAGCACTTCCTGAAGATGGGTGGGCAGTGGCAGCGCTACCAGCAGAATCGTTTCTATCCAGGCAACAATGGTTTGCTAGGGTTCTTCAGTTATAACGGGATCTTTACCGGTTCGGCTTTTGCGGATTTTCTTCTCGACCGGCTCGCGCAGAAAGGGATCGGGAGTCAGAGCGGGACCTGGGGACACCGCCAAAATCGAATTGGAATCTTCTTCCAGGATGACTTCAAGGTGAAGACAAACCTCACTTTGAATCTGGGGATGCGCTGGGAGTACACCTCTCCTGTTATTGAAGTGAAAGATCGTCAATCGAACTTCGATATCCGCACCGGCAGACAGCTTTTCGCGGGGCGAGACGGCAACAGCCGCGCTTTGTACGATCCGTTCTACAAAGGCTTTGAGCCGCGGGTTGGTTTTGCCTGGACGCCGAGCCATTTCAGCAACAAACTCGTAGTTCGCGCCGGATATGGGATCACGCAGTATATGGAAGGTACCGGATCGAATCTCCGTCTGCCTCTGAACCCTCCTCTCTTTTCTGAGGCGGATGTGAGTTTCGATACGTCGTCAGGTGCAGGGACGATTTCAAAAGGGTTTACCGATGTCATTGTGAGGAGCGAACCCGCAGGTCTGATCCGCATTTGGGATCCCAAGCTGCGGCCCCAGTTCACTCAACAATGGAACCTCACACTCGAATACCAACTCAACAATAGCACCTCGCTGACGGCAGCTTATGTCGCTCATAAGGCCACCCACCTCGTGGATCCGAGAGATTGGAACCAACCGCTTCCTGGTACTGGAGACCCTTCCACCTGGTTACCTCTCCAGCAGCGACGCCCGCTGTACCAGTTCCGTCCGCTTGTCACCGCTGTTAGCGGAACTGACTCTTCAGCCACTAGCGATTATCATTCCTTCCAAGCCAGCGCCCGCAAGCGCCTGTCGCAGGGGTTTGAATTTCTGGCGTCCTACACGCTCAGCAAGACCCTTACCGACAATCTAGGCTACTATGGCAGCGGTGGAGTCGCAGGTCCCAGTGCTTATTGGGCTAATGCGTACAATCGCAAAGGGGATCGCGGGCTCTCTTTCTTCGACGCAACCCATAACTTTGTCTGGTCGGGAACGTATGAACTCCCGTTCGGAAAGGGAAAGACGTGGGGGGACAGCTTGAATCCGGTCGCCAACGCGATACTGGGCGGTTGGAATGTCACCAGCATCGTTTCGCTGCACACAGGTTTCCCGATCACGCTGCAGGCTAACGACCGCTCATTGCAGGCGCCTCGCGCTGGAGGGCGTCCGAATCGGACCGCTGGGCAAAGCGGAGCAGTGAGCAATCCGACGCTGGACAAATGGCTCGACATCACCGCCTTTTCGCTTCCGGCTCTTGGAACCTTTGGAAACGTTGGCAACAGCAGCAACCGCGCTCCCGCATTTGGCAACTGGGATTTTGGGATCGGCAAAAAGTTCAACATGTCGGAGTCCCGGTATGTTGACTTTCGAGCTGAGTTTTTCAACTTCACCAACCACCCAAGCTTCAGTCCTCCGAGCCGGAACATTTCTGATCCGAACAACTTCGGTCGGATCTTCGGCACGGTCAGCCCGCCGAGAATCATCGAATTCGCTTTGAAGTATCACTTCTGATCCGCGGTGGTTCAACAATTCGACCTTGAGGGGCTCGCAAGAGCCCCTTTTTTGTTGGCATTCACCGCGGCAGCGCCTCGATCCATTCCCAGCGATTGTGATCGCCCCGTTTCGATGGCGCGCTAGGATCGCTGAGGAGCTAGCAGTAGTGCTCGATGTCTATTCGGAGCGCCCGGATAGCCAGGCCGTCCAGTGGAGTCTTGCCACGGGCACGCGGTACTGAGTGATCAAGCCGCGGGCGCTTTCTGCGAGAAAGACCTTGTGGCCAAACTCGACCGGCTCTTGAGTCTTGCCGCGCTTGATCAGGTCCAGCACGCGGCGGCGGGCCGAGGGCCGCATCTCTTTCATGTTCCGGAGACGGCGCATGAAGCGTTGTCTGGCCGAAGGCCGACAGCGGTTCGAACTGTTCGTCAGCGCCGCTGTGCTCACCAACAATCTCCTGCGCATTGCGGCCCTGTTGCGTGCCAAACGCCCCCCCGTCCCGCCACCGCCTAATCTCCCGTCTTGAAACCTTCGTTCCTGGGCACTGTGCCGACCTGTCTGTTGGCAAAGGCCTACGGCTGCTTCTCACACCTCGGGGTCGGTTTGTTCTGGCTTTCAGGCACTCCGACGGTGATAATCAAAACCTGCCGAGGCTCCCGCCAGCTTCAGAGCGCCGTTTTCAACCGTTTCGCGACAGAACCCCGGACGCGCTGCAAGCCGCCACCGCCCTCGCAGCCCAGGCAACCGGGTTAATTTCCAACGATCCTGCATTCAAGAAAGTTACTGACTTGGATGTGCTGATTCTGGATGAGGTTCTAGCCAGTTAGTCACAGCTACGGTACACCCTTGCGTACCAGTTGCTTGTGCTCCTGGTTTGTGACCGAAGTTTTCCAGCATGGCACATTCCTGCAACTGCAGAACCGGTACACGTGTTTGCCTGGATGCATTTTCTTTTTCACGGCGTTGCCAGACTTTGCCGACAAAAGGCATTAGTTGGTTCAAGTTGCACTGCCTTGCGCAAAGTTAACCTAACTGTTCGTGCGTAAGAAACTCGTCGAGCGAAAACAACATCAGACACAAATCGTATGGAAGCGAACTTGCCCTTCTGGCTTGTGGAGAACCAAGATGAGAAAGCAGCTCCTTTTTGCGCTTGGCTTGACGCTGTTTGCATCCTTCCCGTTGATGGCCACAACCGTTGAAAAATTTACGCTAGATGATCTGGTACAGAAGTCAGGTCGAATCGTGGTCGGCAAGTGCATTTCCCGCGAAAGCCGCTGGAACGATCGGAACACGCTGATCCTGACTACGGCCCGGTTCGTTGTCAGCGAACCGTTGAAAGGATCCAGCGACGGGTTTGTCAACGTGGTGACGGTTGGCGGAACGCTCGACGGCATCACCCAGACCGTCTCCGGCATGCCGGTGTTCGAGCCTGAAGAGGAAGTGCTCCTGTTTCTTGAACCGTCGAAGAACGGCCATTGGCAGCCGTTGGGAATGTCGCAGGGAAAGTTTCGAATTCTCCGAAACCGGCAGACCGGAGAAGAGGAAGTGGTTCACTCGCTTTCCGGACTTGAGCTCTACGACCCGGCCAGCCGCAGTCTGTCACAGCAAGACAAGGCTTCGCGCGCACCCCTGAAACCGATGGTTGAAAGAATTCGGCGTATGGTTCGGCAGTAACCGCGGCGGGAGAAACGTTTTCGATGACCTGGCAGAAGAACAAACCAAATCACTTCCTGTGGCCGGTTGCGGGCTGTCTGCTCGGATTGGTTTGGAGTATCTTGAATGCTGAGTTGCATCAAGCTTTCATTCGCATCTCGTCACGTGCGCGCTGGCAGACTCTCCCAGTGCCCTACCGCATCCATGCCGGCGGTCTTCCCGGCCTTGGGAATGGCAGTGAGTTCATCGCTGTGCAACGGGCCTTTGATACCTGGCAGAACCTTCCCAGTTCCTCCATTGCATTTCGCTACGAGGGCGCCACTCTTGTTCAGAATGGCGGGAATGATGGTGTCAACGTCATTTCCTTTCAGGACACCGGTTTCTCATTTGGCACGGGTACCATTGCGGTCACCCTTTCTTCGTCGTCCCAGGGCTTTTTCCTCGATGCCGACATTTTGTTCAATCCTTCAAACCCCAGTATCACCTTCGCCACAGATGGCCGGTCTGACGGTTTCGATATTCAGGCCATAGCCACTCACGAGATCGGCCACTTCCTGGGTCTCGATCACACTTCGATTGTGTCGGCAACCATGAATCCAACCGGAGCGAGGGGAATGGTCTTTCCAAGGGTGCTTAAGAGCGACGACATCATTGGCGCTTCGATCCTTTATCCAGAGCCGGCACTGCTTAGCGCAACCGGTGGACTGCGCGGACGCATTACAAACGCCGGCGCCAACGTGTTTGGCGCTCATGTTGTCGCTCTGGACGCAGAAGGGAACGCGGTAGTTTCCACGTTGACCGAATTGGATGGGACGTACCAGATCTCAGGGTTGGCGCCGGGCAGTTATGCTCTCTATGCCGAACCCCTGGATGGGCCGGTGACGGAAGCCAGCATCGGCGGGCAGTATGACTCGCGGGTGAACGTGAATTTCACCACGACCTTCCTGGGAGGCACGCTGAATCCCGCACAGCGTCAGTCGGTGCAGATCAGTGCCGGCAGCACGCTGCAGGAAATCAATATTGCGGTCTCTCCGGCGCCTTCGGCCGCATTGAACCTCACCAGCCCCAGCCTGGGACAGCGTGTTGCGCAAGGAACGAGCGTGGCCTTCAATGCTCGTGGCGACGGCGTCGTTGACGGGGTAGCGTTTCAGATTCCAGGTCCAGCGATCAGCCTGGCTGCCCCGGTCTTTAGCGGAGGCAACACGGCACGGCTCACGGCAACGGTGGAGACTGCAGCGCCCATTGGCGTGAGACCGATCTTTGCGCAGAGAGCGGATGCGACCTCGGCGCTCACTGGAGGCCTGATTATCACGGGCCAGCCACCCACGGTTTCTTCCATTCAGCCTGCAACGGGGATGAACTCGGGAGGAACCCCGGTCACGGTGACCGGAGCGAACTTTAATTCAGGCACGGAGGTTTCCCTTGCCGGAGTGCCGCTGGCTGACGTGACCGTTCTTGATTCGACGACGCTACTGGGGACAACGGGTCCAAACAAGACCGGGCAGTTGACTCTTCTGGCTGTGAATCCGGACGGAACCAGCGGCGCGCTGGCTTCAGCGTTCGTCGCGTCGGCGCTGCCGCCGCTGGTGAGCGCCCTGAACCCTGCATCGGGTCCACCCACCACGGTAGTGACTCTGTCCGGCAGCAATTTTGACAACTCGCCTGCGAACGTTTCGGTGGCCTTTGGTGGCGTGACCGCCACGGTGACATCCGCGACGCAGACGCAGATCACTGCCATTGTGCCCTTCGGCGCAGCTTCGGGGCCGGTGGCCGTGACTGTCTTTGGCCAACAAGTCAGTGGCCCGGTGTTCATCGTGACCAGTCCAAAGCCCAGCACCAATCGGGCCGAAACCCAGTTCCAGTATGTGGACACGTCTTCCGGTTCGGGCGGCACGCGCTTGGACTTCCTGGCCGACAATGACGACGATAGCGCCCAGTTGACTTTGCCGTTCGACTTTACATTGTTCAATTCCACATTCCTGGCCGGCGCGAAGCTGAATGTCACCACGAACGGCTGGATGGCTTTTGGCGCCTCCAGCGTACAGCCGGAGTTTCAGAACGGCTCGTTGCCCACCAGCACTTTATCACCCAGCTTGATCGCACCGTTCTTCGATGATCTGATTCTCCAACGGCAGGACAGCAGCGTCTCGGCGCGTCTCATTGGAACGGCGCCGGACCGGCGCTGGGTGATTGATTGGCAGAACCTCAGCATCCTTCACGAAGACAACTTGTTGTTGGAGGGACGCGTCAGCTTCCAGGCGGTTCTGTTTGAAGGCAGCAATGACATCGCCTTCCAGTACAAGACGCTGGAAGGGCCGCGCTCTTACGGCGAAAGTGCCACCGTCGGGTTGCAGAACGCCTCACGCACGCTGGCCGCACAGTTCAGCCTCAACCAGGCGAGGTTGTATCCTGGCCGGGTCATCATTTTCCGTTTTAACCCCAACGATGCGACGTATCAGGTCAGCGCGAGTGAGGTGAAGCAGTACATTCCGTTCGTCATTGATACCGCGCGGTTTCGCACGAATCTGGGGCTCACGAACGTGTCGGCCGTGCAGGCTCAGGCCACTCTGGCACTGTATGCGGCCAACGGTTCTGCGATCGCGTCGAGGACGGTTGTGGTTCCCGCGGGTGGGCTGCTTCAGTTGAACAACGTCATCAGTTTCATTCGCGGGCTGAGTCCAACCCAGATCAACAACCTCTCGGGGTCGGTCGTCGTCACTGCCAGCCAGCCCCTGGTCGCTTTCGCGACGCAGATCGACAATACCTCGGACGATCCCAGTCTCCAGACCGGCCGTTCCAATGGCGCGACTCAGCTTCTCATACCCTCTGCAACTTCGGTGAACCAGTTTCGTTCTTCGCTGGTCGTGCAGAACGCCGGCACCTCGGCTGCCCAGGTGCGCTTGCGCCAGCGCGACACCAACGGCGTGATGCGAGGTGAGCTGGTGGTTTCGATTCCGCAAAATGGGTTTTACAGCCGGGACGATATCCATGCCACCCTGGGGATCAGCGGTCTCTTCGGCCCGCTGGAGGTCACGTCTCTGAATTCCATACCCATGGTGGCCACCTCGCGGGTGTATAGCGTGGATTCAGGGACCAGTGGATTTTTCGAAGGACAAGATACCGGTGTGGCGAGTTCGAACGGGGTAGTGCCCATCAGCCAGGACAGCAGCGCCTTCCGTACCAATCTGGGCATCAACAATCTGGGTGCGGTGGCGGCGGAGGTCCAAGTCAACCTCTACAGCAGCAGCGGAGCCTTGCTGGGAACCACAACGGTCAATGTGCCAGCGAGCGGGCTAAGACAACTGGACAACGTGAACCGCACCTTGACAGGCGCCAGTGGCGTGTCGGATACACTCGGATTCATTCGGATCAGTTCCAGCCAGCCACTGTTGGGTTACAGCACGTTGATCAACAATGTCGGGGACGATCCAGGTCTCGCGACGAACGTGGTGTCGGGTGCGACGCGGCTGCTGATTCCATCTGCGACAAACGTGAATCAGTTCCGGTCCACGCTCGCAGTCATCAATCTCGGCAACAGTGCTGCACCGATTCGGCTCATCGTCCGTAACACGTCGGGCGGCATTCAGGTTCAAAGCGACGGCATTGTGATTCCACCAAACGGCATTTACAACGTCGACGACGTCCTCACCCATCTCGGCCTGGTAAACAGCTACGGTCCCATCGAGGTTCATTCTCTCAACGAGATTCCCCTTGCTGCGATCTCTCGCGTTTATAGCATCCTCGACAACACCAGCGGTTTCTTTGCCGCGCAGCCGTACTAAGACAAGAAACAAGAACACCCTGCTAATTGAAGGATACTGGCAAGATCTCCGTCATTCCAGCGAAAGAGGGAATCAGGAGATTGGACACTTTGAATTGCGGCGACGTGTCGCCGCTTTCCTTGGGCGCGACGGTGCGAGCATTGCTCGACACCGCCCATCCAGGGCGGCCTGGTGCGGCCGCACTCCAAGGCGGCCCAGCAATTTGGCGTTTCGTCGTCATTTCGAGCGGACAAGCAACGAAGCGCTTGGTTCGACAACGAGGGAGCCATAACCGCTGGAGACGGCGCAATCGAACTGCCGACCGCTTGCTAAAATCTCCAGTGTCCAAATGACGCACCAGGGCAGTGCCGCATCCTGACTATGCAGCGTGACTGTCTTGCTTGAATCTGCGTCCGGTTCGGATGGGATAGATCAACCGGGAAACAAGACCTGGGGGAAACTGTTCCATGCCTTCAAAGCCCAGTCTGGCCGGATAGCCTTGAGCAGGCGCATAGACAGTCCCGAACAAGTAATCCCACAAGCTGAAGACGACACCGAAGTTTTGTCCATGCCGCTGGTGCGGCACCAGGTCGTGGTGCCATACGTGCAACCTCGGAGAATTCAGAAGATAGCGAATGAATCCCCAGTCCAGGTTGAGATTGGAGTGATTCAGATGGCCGATGATCGTTGTGAAGATGGCAATCCACAGGATGACGCGGGAATCCACGTTCAAAAGAAACAGAGGAAGGTAGGTAAGGCTGTGGTAAACAGCGATCTCCATCCAGTGAAAACGCATGTTCCCGATCCAGTCGAGTTCACGAATGCTGTGGTGGAGTTTGTGGAATTCCCACAGCCATGCAACGCGATGGAGCAGGTTGTGGATCAAAAACTCCAGGAAATCTTTGGCGACGAGAAAGACGACAAACTGCAGCCAAAGAGGGCGCTCCGTAAGGAACCGGACGGGCTCCGGCATGCGCAGGAAGCCTGGGCCGAATGCCTGGCTTAGCGTCCCCAACGCCCAAGTTGAAGCGCTAGCCAAGAGGATTCCAGCGTAGTGACCGTTGAAGACCAACCAGAACAGGTCCTGCCCAAACTGGTCTCGCCACGCGCGCTGCCCGGGACGCCATGGGGCCAGGCGCTCAAATACCCAGCAACTGATCGATATCACCAGCAGCCAAAAAAAGTAGCCGCGTGTGTCCCAAAGAATGTGGAGCATAGGGAATCCTGAACAGCGAGCTTCCATCTGTCCAGCGGTGTGCCATTCCGGCCAAGCGAAGTGCGAGCTGGAAGCCAGCCACTGAAGGTGCCTTGCTGAAACACTCTGGATTCTCGCTTTCGCGGGAATGACGAAAATCCTATCCTCGCCATTCCTGCCAAGCGCAGCGCCCGGTCGCAGGCACTGCCCGTCCGCCTTACTTCTTCTGTCCCTTTTTGTACTCCTCGTATTTCACCGCACCCAGTTTCTGCTTGAGATAGTCCTCATATTCCTGTTTCAACTTCGGATCGGTCGGCGTGCCATACAGGTCGCTGGATTTATACGAACCCGTCAGGAACTTATTCTTGGTCCACTCATCGTGAATATGGGTGATCTCGGCTTTCTTGATGATTTCTTCAACCATATGGGGCGGAATAAAGTAGACGCCCTCGCGGTCTCCCAGTACGACATCGCCCGGCATCACGGTCGCTTCGCCAATGCGAATCGGGATATTGATTCCCGTCAACATGACATTCCCAATGGGCGTAGGGTGGACGCCCCGGAAGTAAGCGGCCATATCCAAAGGATGAATGCCCTCCAGGTCGCGAATCGCACCGTCCACGACAAATCCAGTCTTGGTGGCTGAGAAGATGGCCGTGGCCAGGTTGTCGCCAACAAAAGTGCCGCCCTCAATCTTTCCGAAAAGATCCACCACAACCACATCACCTGGCTGCAGCAGATCGATGACGCGCTGGTTGTTGCTTTTCGTCATGCCTTTCGCTTTGGCGTCCGCATCCGCAACGTCCGCTACGTCCGGGCGCAGCGGCATGAACTGGGCAGTCACAACCCGCCCCACCAGTTTCTTGCCAGGATGTAACAGCCGGAACCCGCCAGCAAACTGGTTCTGATATTTGGCGGCTGACAGGACTCCCCAGGCCTCCTCGGCCGAGAGTTCTTTCACCTTTTCCAAAATCTGGTCTGGAACCCTAGGCCGCCCGTCGGGAAAACGCTCGAACGGATTCTTCTCGGTAAACTTGATGAGCTGCTCGCGCGTGAACGTAAGAACTTGGGCCTGCGACGGCAGGGCAAACAGGCCAACGAGGCCTAAAAGGATAGCGAAGCTCAAACCTCTTCTCATGAGGCACACTCCTTGGTTGGATGGTTGCGAGCGAGGAATTCTAGCAGAACAAAACCGCTAATGAACGCGAATTTACGCGAAGGGAGCCTCGCCCTCCCGCAACAAGGATCAGCGCGGTTGTTTCAGAGCTTCAGGGGACGGTGAAAGGCGTCAGGACGTTGTCCGTCTTTTCTTCCGACCAATACAACCCCTGAAGGCTGTGCGACCGCGTGAAATCTTCTCAAGATTTCACCGTCGCCTTGCGACTTCGCGTTCATTTGCGTCCATTCGCGGTTTGGTTCCCTCCATGATTCACGTTGGTTCCGGCGCCCACTCATTTGACAACCTCTTTCAGGGCTTGTTAGCATTCACGCCATTCTGCGACAGATTCTGCGCACCCTGCGCCCCTTCGCGGTGATCGAGAATTGAAAGCAAGGAACATCTTATGCCCCCTAGGATTCGGATTGAGCTTTTCAGCGATACGATGACGAAGCCCACGGCGGAAATGCGCCGCTTTATGTGCGATGCCGAAGTAGGCGACGAACAGAAGGGCGAAGACCCCACCGTCAATCTGCTGCAGGAGATGACGACTGAGCTGCTCGGTAAAGGAGCCGCACTGTTTTTGCCTTCCGGGACAATGTGCAACCAAATTGCCATCAAGCTGCACTGCCGCCCAGGGGACGAAATCCTGCTGGACCGAACGGCCCATCCACTGAATGCGGAAGCTGGCGGGCCTGCTTCACTTGCCGGTGCCATCGTTTCAGGTCTGCCGGGCCATAGAGGCGTTTTTACGGCCGAACACGTGCGGGCCGCTGTCCGGCCGATATCGCGCTACCAGCCGAAGACGCGACTGGTCTCGGTCGAACAAACTGCCAACATGGGTGGTGGAACGATTTGGCCGCTGCCAACGATTCAAGACGTGTGTGCAGTCGCACGCCAGCATCAGCTCTTCACGCACATGGACGGCGCCCGGCTCCTGAATGCCGTCGTGGCATCCGGGGTTCCAGCCAAAGATTACGCCGCCGGCTTCGATTCGGTTTGGATCGATCTAAGCAAAGGACTGGGGGCGCCTGTCGGTGCTGTGCTTGCTGGCAGCAAAGACTTCATTTTCGAAGCGTGGCAATGGAAACAGCGTCTTGGGGGTGCCATGCGGCAAGCGGGAATCATTGCGGCGGGCGGCGTCTATGCCTTGCGACACCATGTCGAAAGGCTTGCCGAAGACCATGCCAACGCGAAACTGCTCGCTGCGGGACTGGCCGAGATCCCGGGGATTGCTCTCAATCCCAGCGACGTGGAAACCAACATCGTCATTTTTGATATTGCTCAGACGGGATTGACGCCGCCGGTGCTGCTGGAGCGATTTCTGGCTCACGGTTTGCGCATGAGTCCTGTCTTCCCGACGAGGTTGAGGGCGGTAACCCACCTCGACGTTTCCCGGCCTCAAGTGGAAGAAGCCGTGGAGATTGTCCACAAAGTGCTGCAGAGATGACATGCCCGAACCCAGCTCGTCCACCACGGTTTTCACCGAAGCGGATTTCGACCGGTTGTCGTGGCATGACAACCCAATCTATGGTTTTTCCATCGATAACGATGTCACCCAGTGGAAAAGCGATCTGGTTTTCGACATTGACTATATCGTCGAGTGGCTGTGTGGCGTTGGCAGAACGGCCCAGTTCAGAATCGCGGCTGCCACGCTCACATTCCATGATGCCACTGATTTGAAAGTGAACGTTGACTGGGGAGACAATGGCCAGCAGGTCGCAATCTCTGAGATGACGCTTGACCGCATCGCGCGTCAGCGAGTGGAAAAGCAACTGGTTTGTCTGGACCGTCCCTATTATCGCTGGGCCCTTCGACTGAATTCTCCTCGTCCAGGTGGCGAGATCAGCTTCGGAGCTTCCGGCTTTACCCAGGTTCTGCGGCAGGAGCCGGCCGTTTGTGACGAGCAGAAGCTGGAGCCGTCGGCACGCGCGAAGCTGTAATGAGTCTGCAGCGTCATGCCCGCGAAAGCGGGAATCCAGCGCCCGGTTGCAGCATTGGATTCCTGCCCAGGGTTACTATCCGCCGGGGTGGCGTTGTTTCGCCGAAATGACGAGGGATGACGTGCCGCTCCGTTTAATCGCGGTGCCAACTTGAGACGTCCTACGTTTGATCGTTCTGCCCACTGCTGCCTTCACCATGCAAATTAGGAATTGGATTTCCGTCTGTTGGCTCACCGCTCTCCTGGTGGTCTCCTTCGTCGCCCAGGACAAACCGCCCGACAAGAAGATCACCAACCCGTTCGGCAAAGATAAGGCCGCAGCCGAAGCTGGGCGGACTCAGTTCAATTCGGGTTGTGCGGTCTGCCATGGACCGACCGGCCAGGGAGGGCGCGGCTCGCGATTGGCCGATATCGAGCGCGTCCAGAAAATGCCCGATGCAAGGATGTTCGAGGTCATCAGAGAAGGGGTGGCTGGAACGCAGATGCCACCGTCGTCGTTATCCGACAGCCAGATCTGGCAGATGGTCTCATTCATCCGCAGCTCAAACCTCAGTGCCGTCGAGCAGGACGTGCCCGGCGATTCCGCGGCCGGTGAGACGCTCTTTTTCGCGGGAGGCCAGTGTTCCGGCTGCCATATGATTCGCGGGCGAGGCGGGCTGATGGGGCCGGATCTTTCGGATGCCGGTGGTCGGCGTTCGCTGGATAAACTGCGGAAGTCGATTGAAACTCCTGATGCGTTTATCGAGCCGGGTTATGCCAAAGTGGAAGCCGTCACCCAGGACGGGCGGCGCATCTCGGGGGCCGCGAAGAACA
>Ga0163150_10005014_pt1 | contig 17319 bp, 18 predicted proteins | sample OliLakLV19P2IB_FD_148628 | JGI IMG/M metagenome (GOLD analysis project Ga0163150, IMG submission 148628) | Freshwater microbial mat bacterial communities from Lake Vanda, McMurdo Dry Valleys, Antarctica - Oligotrophic Lake LV.19.P2.IB | ecosystem: Environmental > Aquatic > Freshwater > Lake >...
GCAACCGGCAAAATACTGGATGCAAACGGGCGTGACCGGTTCCTTGCTCACGCGGCTGGATCGTAACGTAATACAAGTTACGCTTCGCCGCGACAGATCGCACCATTTTGCGACAGAAACTAGCTAGCTAGCTAAGCTACTGGTCCCTGCATTTCCGGCATAACTACATCGGATAAAACCACGTCAGACGCAACTTTGAGATGACTGGCCAGTTCCAGTGCAGCTCCGTTTGATGCTTCGGCGAGCAGAATTCGTAAGCCTTTCCTGATTCCAGTTACCGGTTTCGGCGCATCCTGCCGGGCTGGTCTTTGATTCGAGAACGAAATGAACGTCGTAAATGAGCTACCTTCTCCGGGAGTAGTCGTTACATCCAGCCCGCCGCCCAGCTGTTTCACGATCCCGTATACCGTGGCGAGACCGGCCGCTCCGAGTTCGCGGGCGGTTGCTTTCGCATCGGGATCATGGGTGAGGAGTTTATCGGTGTTTCGACTCCGCGGGAGGCAGCCTCCGCCATCAGGTCCAGTCCACCGCGCGCTCCCGGTTGCGATGCGAGCAGGCAGACGTCGAAGTCGCCTGACGCAAGCGCGGTGAGGCCTTGTTTGAGCCCACTGAACGCACCCCAGATCCGGAGGCCCGCGCAGGGATTCGTTTTACCGAACAGCCGAAGCTAAGCCGATTATGGAGTCGCAGTTAACTGTGTGTCCACGCCCGCAAAAGTCCGCCGGCTGACGCACCTGAGGGTATCTTCGGTGAGATACTCATGGTGATGCCGCGATTTTTCACCCTTGCCCAGGCCGAGCGCACTCTGCCTCGGGTAGAGGCAGCGATTCGGACCGCGACTGGACTTAAGGCTGAGTATCAGCTGGCAGAAGACGGGCTGCGCGAATTGAGCCACAAGGTGATGATGAGCGGCGGAATGGCTGTCAATCATCACAACGCTCTCGGGCTGCGCAACCGGCGGGACTCGGCCGCCACGCGACTACAGGAAGTTATGGCGGAGATTCAGGAGTTTGGCTGCCTGGTAAAAGACCTGAATATCGGGCTGCTCGACTTTCCAACCTTGTATCACGGCCGCGAGGTGTATCTGTGCTGGCGGCTGGGCGAACAGCGGATCGCACACTGGCATGGCGTGGAAGAGGGATTCCAGAGCCGGAAAGCGATCGATGATGAGTTTCTGGCCAACCACACTGGCGACTCCGTAAGCTAAGCAAAACGCTCCTGTTTTTGCCCATTTCTACCCGACCAGCCGTGCTACAATCATGACTTGTCAGGCCTCGGGCTCCGTGCAACGGACGGCCGCAAACCCCGCCAGGTCCGGAAGGAAGCAACGGTAGTGGTTTAGTCCGTGTGCCGCGGATCACCCGGGGTCTGGCATGAACGACCCGCCTTTCACTCCGCCCGATTCGCCGTCAGTACAATAAAGGCTGATTCATGTCGTATCAGGTCATCGCGCGGAAATACCGGCCCGCTCAGTTTTCAGAGCTGATTAGCCAGGAGCACGTCCGCACCACACTCGAAAACGCGATCACGCAGGGCCGCATCGCCCATGGCTATATCCTGTCCGGCCAGCGGGGGACAGGCAAGACGACGGTGGCGCGCATCATTGCACGATGTCTGAACTGCGTCAAGGGTCCGACGCCGCAGCCTTGTGGGGAGTGCGCAAGCTGCAAGGAAATCGCTGGCGGGTCGAGTGTCGACGTCATTGAGATCGACGCAGCGTCGAACCGTGGCATCAATGAGATGCGCGAGCTTCGTGAGAACGTCCGTTACCGTCCGGCGCGCGACCGCTTCAAGGTTTTCATCGTCGACGAAGCGCACCAGATCACGAGCGAGGCGTTCAATGCGCTGCTAAAGACGCTGGAGGAGCCGCCCGACTGGGTGGTCTTTATCTTGTGCACGACAGAGTCGCACAAGATCCCGGTGACGATTACGTCGCGTTGCCAGCAGTTTAGCTTCCGGTCTGTCGATTTTGCCGAACTGGTGGCGCGGATGCGCTGGATATGCGAGCAGGAAGGAATCTCGACCGACGACGAGGTGCTGGGGATACTGGCGCACTCGGGCGAGGGGAGTGTTCGCGACTCGCTTTCGGCGCTGGATCAGGCGATCGCGTGCTGTGGAATGACGCTGAACGCTGGTGACGTCCGCGAGCTGATGGGGCTGTTCTCACTGGAATCACTGCGACATGTGGCCGAGGCCCTTCAGAGTTCCGACGCGAAGCAGATGCTGGAGATTGTAGGGGAACTGGAGCGCAATGGCCGCAGCCTGCACCACTTCTGCCGCGAACTGGCACGCTACTTCCGAAATCTGCTGGTGTCGCGCATTACTGGCCAGGAAACTCGCCTGATTGCTGCTTCAGCAGCGGAGCAGGCTCGATTACTGGAGACAGCTCGGGAGTTTAGCGAAGAAGACCTCACGCGTTACCTGCAGCTAACGCTGGATTTGTATAAGGACATGCAGACTTCTCTGCAGCCCAGGCTTCATCTGGAGATTGGACTGATGCGGCTGGTGCACGCGGGGCGGCTGGCGTCACTGGAACAGTTGCTGGCCGGAGGATCGTTGCCAGCCGGTTCTGGTGCGCCACCTCCCAGGCCTGCGGCTGCACTTCCGACACCCGCTCCGCAACCGGTGAGAACGGGGCCGAGTCCATTTGAGAAAGATTCTGCGCGACGTCCCGCGGTGACCACTGCTCCTGCGCCTGCGGCTCAGCCGGCTCCTGTGCTCCCGGCTCAGCCGGCTCCTGTGCTGGTTGCGGACGCTCCGCCATGGGACTCGGCTCCGGCGGCAGCGACTCCGCAGCGCACCCCTGCTCCGGCGGTTGCTCCAAAGGCGGCTCCAGCGTCGATTCCTGCGACTCCCGCTGCCGTTGCGGCGCCGGGAGGTGACCTGCGTGCGACTCTGATCGCGACGCTCGAGGATCTGGAACGGCCGCACGCGGTAGATAATCTGGAACAGGCATTGGTGGAACTGGCAAATGGCGAACTGGTGATCACAGTCCCCCCCTCGGCGGCGTCCATGCTGGTGTTCTTTGAAACCGACCTTACTCAGGCGGCACAGAAGATGTGCGGCAGGTCGACGCGAGTGCGCATCGTGAAGGGCGAGGCCAGTACCGCTCCGGTAACTCGTTCGGCGTCGGGTCCGAAGAAGTCAAGCGAGGATCAGGAAGCGGAGCAGCGGGCCATGTCCGATCCCGCGGTGCAGAGTTTTCGAGAGGCGTTTCCGGCAGCCGAGATCCGGCAGGTCCGCAATTTGAAGGAGTAGATCCAATGAGCATGAAACTCCCGGGCAACATGCAGGGCATGATGAAGCAGGCGCAGCAGATGCAGGCGAAGATGCAGGAAGATATCGCTGCGATTCGCGTGGAAGCGAGCGCTGGCGGCGGTATGGTGACGGTCAAGATGGACGGCCAGAAGCGCTGCCTGGGCGTCACGATCGACCCCGAAGCGGCCGGCGACACCGAGATGCTGCAGGACACGGTGATGGCCGCGTTCAACGAGGCTCACAAGAAAGTGGAAGAGCAGGCACAGGCGAAGATGAGCGGCATGCTGGGCGGGCTCGGGCTGCCTCCCGGGCTGTTCTAATCAATGGCTGACTTCGCCGAGCCGCTGGCACGGCTCATCCAGGAAATCAAACGGCTGCCCGGCATTGGCCAGAAGTCGGCACAGCGAATCGCGTTTTTCATACTGCGCACGGACCGCGAAGGCGTGGATCGGCTGGTGCAGGCGATCCACGATGTGAAGGACAAGATCGGCCTGTGTGTGGTGTGCAACAACATCAGCGATGCAGAGCTCTGTCTGTTTTGCCGGGATGAAGGACGGGAATCGACCACGATGTGCGTTGTTGAAGAGCCGCACAACATTCTGCCGATCGAGACCACACGCCAGTTCCACGGCCGGTATCACGTGCTGCACGGGTCCATCTCGCCGCTGCGTGGGATCGGGCCGGAGCAGCTTCGTATTCGCAGTCTGCTGAAGCGGCTGGAGGAGCCGGGTGTCGAAGAAATCATTCTGGCGACGAACCCGACGGTGGAAGGCGAGGCGACCGCTTCTTATCTTTCGCGGCTTTTGAAACCTCTGGGGATCAAGGTGACTCGTATTGCCATGGGTATTCCTGTGGGCAGCGACATTGAGTTCGCCGATGAGATCACGATGCTGAAATCGCTTGAGAATCGGCGGGAGTTGTAGCGCGCGATGCGGGCTGCGGTTCGCTGGTTATGGCTGCCTGTGTTGCTGGCGTTTGCGTGGGCGGGCTGGGTGGTGTGGAGCCGTAAAGCGGGAAATGCCGAGATCGAACGCGCCGCTGAGGCGAAACAGGCTCGCGCGGATGCCGAGATTGTGGAGAAGATGGGCGGTCGTGAGTTGAAGGTGCTGTCGTTTTATGCCAACCCTGGGATTGTGGGTCGGGGCGAGGCTGGGTTGCTTTGCTATGGCGTGGCGAATGCCGCTTCTGTCGCGATTGAGCCGGGTGTTACGGGGATCGCGCCGTCGCTGAGCCGGTGCGTGGAAATCAGGCCCGCGCGCGACACGGACTACACGTTGCGGGCCTGGGATTCCAAGGGCACGGAAGTGGTGCAGACGGTCAGCGTTACGGTTCGGTAGAGTTGAGGCGGGCGTGGGCGCCCGCCGCAGCTCTGGGGAGCTGCCCCCCTTAACGGCGGTCTGGCGCCAGTGTGCTTCGGTCGGCTTCCCGGTCTGGCCCGGAGTCGGCGGCCCAGTCTTCGGGGCCCCTCTTGCCATAGTTCGTAAGGCCGAGGTTCGGGTCGTCTTCCCGCACTATGGTCAGGTCGTCGAGACCTCCGACGCTGGCTGTGACCAGGCCGCCGTCGGCCAGCGGCGTGCCACTCGAGAGGTCGGTGGTGTCGGTGACCGTTTCGTCGATTACCTCGAATTCCATGACGGTCTGGGCGTTGCGGATGGCGTCTTCGAACTCCGGGGCGCGGGCGTCGAGCACCTCATATTCCCACACCTCCGCCGCTGCCGACCCGAGGAACGCGTCGTCTTCGTCGAGCGTTTCCTGGCTGTGTTTGGCTTCCGGTTCAAAACGTTCAACGAACCGTTTGTCGGCGACGATGCCGTCGGCGAGGTAAACGTCCAGCTCGGCTGTTGGGTCAATGGCGGATTCGGAGCCGTCTGTCTGGAAACGCTTTGCGAAGGCGACGCGGTAGGTCATGCCCGTTTGAGGCGCGCGGGGCATGGAAATGTTTCAAGGCTTGTATATCTCCGCGATGTCGACGGGCCGGTGTTCGTCGAGCGAGCGGTAACAGGCGTCCACGAGTGCCATGGTGCCGAGGTTCTCCCGGGCACCGACTATGTTAGGTTCGCGGCCCTCGGACACGGCGTCGAGCAGTTCGCCCATGGTGCCCTGAAACGCGTCGGGGAACCACACCTCGCTCCACTGCGGGGCGATCCAAACGCCGGGGTCGCGGGTGGTGGAGTATCGAATAGTGCTGGGCACTGCGTTCGGATACTCCGGCCACCCGATAGTGCCCTGAGCCAGACCCTCGGTGCCCTCGACGCGCCACCTGATGTACGAATCGGCTGCGGCGCCCTCGCGGGCCGGACCTGCCCAGACGTCGTCCCATGACGAGGCGCGGAAACCGTTCTCGTATTCGAGTATGTAGAGTACGATCCCGTCGCGGTGGGCGAACTTAGTCCGGGGATCGGTGCGGGCACTCACATACACGCTTTTCGGATCGCCGAATAAGTACCGGAAGCAATCCAGGTGATGAATACTCATGGCGGCCAGAGTAAGTCCGTTGTATTGTTCCAGCCATTTTTGCCAGTGCGGAATGGCCCGCATCTCGATAGTCGCGAGCACGGGTTCGCCTAAGTCGCCGCGGTCCAGCAGGGTCTTGAGCGCGCGAATCGACTGGTCATAGCGCATGTTTTGATTGACTGCGAGAGTAATTCCGGCGCGCTCGCACATTTCGACGCACTCCACCGCTTCGGGATAACTCATGGCGAGTGGCTTTTGTGCCAGAATGCCGCGAATGTGGCTCGACTGGCGCACGGCTTCGCGAATGACTTCGGGCTGCACATGCGGCGGGACGGCGATGTCGACGATCTCGAGCGCGGGGTCGGCGAGGAGCTTCTGCCAGGTGTCGTAGACATGCTCTATGCCACGCAGGCGGGCGACATCTTCGGCCTCGGCGAGGGGTGTGCCCCAGATGGAACGGACCTGGACGCCTATCTTGCGGTAGGCGGCCAGGTGTACGTCGCGCATGATGAATCCGCTGCCAACGGCGCCGATCCACCAATCCGTCCGGGCGGGCGGAGTTGGCATGTGGTTCAGGAGATTCGTATCCATAAAGGCAGGACTCTGAAGCCGTAACCCTATCACAGTCCGAGTTGCCCGGCTGGGATACACTGTCCCCTTGCACACTGATCGGCCTGACTCCATCATCCACAGCGTGGCACCCATTCGAATCTGCGATTTGGGTGGCTGGACTGACACGTGGTTCGCACGCTATGGGCAGGTGCTGAACATCGCTGTCTATCCTGCCGTCGAGGTGCAGGTTCAGGTTTGGCCTCGGGATGACGGTTCGCGTCCGCGGATTACGATTCATGCGGACAACTATGGCGAATCGTGGTGCCCGCCGGCGGGGAAGGAAGGCTTCGGCAGGCACGCGCTGGTTGAGGCTTCTGTTGCTTATGCGCATGTCCCGGATGACGTTGGCGTGGAGATCTCCATTTTCAGCGAGTGCCCGGGCGGCTGCTCGACAGGCACGTCGGCCGCGGTTGGTGTGGCTCTGCTGGCGGCCCTCGACCGGCTGACTCCGGGGCGCAAGTCGGCTCAGGCGATTGCGGCCGCGGCGCAGCGTGTGGAGACGGAACTGCTGCGGCAGCAGTCGGGCATACAGGATCAGATCGCGGCGGCACACGGGGGCGTCAGCTTCATAGAGATGACGGAATACCCGTCGGCGACGGTGATTCCGGTGAAGCTGTCACCGGTGGTGGAAAGCGAGCTGGAGTCGCGGCTGGCGTTGATCTTTGTCGGGCAGACGCACAGTTCTTCTGAGACCCATGAGATGGTGATCGCGGGACTTGAGGACGCGGGGCCGGAAGCCCCGGAGCTGGTGCCGCTGCGCCGAACTCCGGGCCAGGGCAGGGCCGCGCTCGAGGCTGGAGACCTGGATTCGTTCGGTGAGATCATGACGGCGAACACGGAGGCGCAGCGAGCTCTGAATGCCGCGCTGATCGGTCCGCGGCATCAGGAGATCATCGATATTGCGGCTTCGCACGGGGCGGCGGGCTGGAAGGTGAATGGCGCCGGAGGGGCTGGCGGGTCGGTAACACTGTTGGGAGGCGCGGACCGGCGCGCTCACAGGCGCATGATTGATGCTGTACTTTCTGCAAGTTCCAGGTACCGAAACATTCCCGTTCGCATTTGTCACGGGGGAGTTCAGTCCTGGACCGTAAGAAATGCTAAGATCATCGAATGAATGACATACGACCTGATCGTCATCGGTAGCGGACCTGGCGGCTACTCCGCGGCAATACGCGGAGGACAGTACGGCCTGAAGACCGCACTCATTGAAAAGCAGCCCCGGCTCGGCGGAACTTGCCTGCTGGTCGGCTGCATTCCCACCAAAGCTCTCCTCCACAGCGCCGACGTCTGGGACCACTTTGTCCACGCCGCCGACGAAGGCATCTTCTGCGACAACCCCCGCTTTGATTTCGTCAAGGTGAACGACCGCAAAGACAAGATCGTAACCAAGCACTCGAAGGGCATCGAGATGCTGATGAAGAAGAACAAGGTCGAGGTCATCAAAGGCTACGCGACCCTGAAGGGCGGCGGCAAGATCGACGTTGCGGCTGAGGACGGCAGCACCAAAACGGTTGAGGCGAAGAACATCATCCTCGCCACCGGTTCGGAAGCGCGCATGATCCCGGGCCTCGAGCCTGACAATGACTTCATTCTCACCAATGTCGAGATCCTGAAGCTGAAGGAAGTGCCGAAAAAGCTCGGCATTATCGGCGCGGGCGCGGTTGGCGTGGAGTTCGCGTCTATCTTCAAACGGTTCGGCTCTGACGTGACTGTCCTTGAGATGCTGCCCCGGCTGGTTCCTGTGGAAGACGAGGAAGTCAGCAAGGAACTGGAGCGCTACTTTAAGAAACAGGGCATTCGCTGCGAGACCGGTGCCAAAGCCAGCGGCATTGAGAAGACGGGCACGGGCGTGAAGCTCACTGCGACGCTTGCCAACGGCAAGGACGAGGTGATGGAGTTCGACAAGCTCCTCATCGCTGTCGGCCGGCGTCCCAACACGGAGAAGTGCGGGATTGAGAACACAAAGATCGAGCTCGACCGCGGCTTCGTGAAGGTGAACGGCTTCCAGCAGACCGGCGAGCCCGGTGTCTACGCCATCGGCGACATTGTTGCGGGCACACCGCAGCTGGCGCATGTGGCGACAATGGAGGGCATGGTCGCGCTGGATCAAATGACGGGCCGGCAGGCGATTCCGATTAACAAGAACCGCATCCCGGGCGCGACCTACACCGAACCTGGAATCGGCAGCGTAGGGCTGACTGAGAAGCAGGCCAGGGAGCAGGGCTTCGACGTCAAGGTGGGTAAGTTCCAGTTTGTTGGTAACAGTAAAGCGACGATCGTGGGTCACCACGAGGGCTTCGTGAAGGTGGTGTCGGATACGAAGTTCGGCGAGATTCTCGGCGTCCACATCATTGGGCCGCAGGGGTATGAGCTGATTTCTGAAGCCGTGCTGGCCATGGAGGCCGAAGCTACCGTCGACACGCTGATCCACACGATTCACGCGCATCCTACGCTGTACGAAGCGGTGGGCGAAGCATTCAACGCGGTCAACGGAATGGCCATCAATGTCTAGATTTGAGCTGCGCGATCTCGGGCGTCTCGGCTATGCCGAGGCGCTCGGTATCCAGCAGCGGCTTGTCGAACAGCGCAAGCAGGGGCTGATCCCCGACCAGCTGCTGTTCGTCGAGCACCCGCACGTCATCACCATGGGCCGTAACGGGAACGCGGCAAATATGCTCGCGGGCGAAGAAGCACTGCGCCAGCTGGGCATCGAGTTTCATCACACCAATCGGGGCGGCGACGTGACGTATCACGGTCCCGGCCAGATTGTGGGTTATCCCATCTTCGATTTGAAGGACTGGAAGCGCGATGTGGTGGCCTGGGTGCGGGCGATGGAAGGCGCGCTGATGGGCGCTTTGGCGGAGTTCGGCATTGAAGGCGGGCGTGTGGAAGGCGCGACGGGCGTGTGGGTGAATGGAGCCAAGGTGGCCGCAATCGGCGTGCATATCAGCCGCTGGGTCACTTATCACGGCTTCGCATTAAATGTGAATACGGATTTGAATTATTTCCGCTATATCGTTCCTTGCGGGCTGACTAAGCCCGTGACGTCGATGGAGGCGCTTGGGTGCCGGGCCTCGACGGACGATGTGAAGGCGGCTCTGGTTCGCGGATTTATTCGGCAGTTCGACAGTGCTGCTGACGGGATACAACTGCTGCCGGCGGTCTGACGCGCGGCCTGAACAGGGAGACTAGCAATGATTGACGTCGTGATGCCCCAGATGGGCGAAAGCATCGTGGAAGGCACGCTGACCCGCTGGCTGAAGAAGCCCGGTGAGCGCGTGGAGCGGGACGAACCGCTGTTTGAGATATCGACCGACAAGGTCGACACGGAGATCCCCGCACCTGTCGCTGGCACGCTGAAGGAAGTGCTGGTGGAGGAAGGCAAGACAGTCGGCATCAACACCGTGGTCGCGCGTATCGATGACGGCGGTGCCGATGTGCCGCCGGACACGGCGCCGCACGCCGCGACGGAAGCTACCGCCCAGGCTGCCGCGAAGGAAGCCGACGCTGTACCTCCCGCTCCTGCGCAGGAAGCGCCGGAAGCGGAAGCTGCTCCTCCGTCGGAAGCTCCTGCTACGCCGGACGAACCGGCTGGTCCGCTCTCTCCGGTTGTGCGCAAGATGGCTCGGGAGTACAACCTCGACCTGAAGCTGGTGAAGGGCACTGGCGCTGGTGGACGTATCACGAAGTCGGACGTTGAGGGCTTTATGGCTCAGCAGGCCGCAAGCACTGCTGCTCCCGCGGCTCCTCCTGCCGCCGCACCTGCTCCTGCCGCACCTGCTCCTGCCGCGCCTCCCGCCGCGCCTCCCGCCCCGGCACCGCCGGCAGCCGCTGCTCAGGCTCCTCTGGCTCGGGGCGAAGAGGCCCGCACACGCATTGAGCCGATGAGCACGATGCGGCAGAAGATTGCCGAGCACATGATCTTCTCAAGGAACACTTCCGCGCATGTGACCACGGTGCATAAGGTCGACATGACGAAGGTGGCGAAGCTGCGCGACAAGCAGAAGAGTGCGTTCCAGGAACGCTATGGTTTCTCGCTGACCTATCTGCCCTTTGTTCTGCGCGCCTGCTCGGAAGCGCTGCGTGGGTTCCCGATTGTCAATGCGTCGATCGATGGCAAAAACGTGATTTACCACAACGAGATCAACCTCGGAATCGCGGTTGCGCTCGATGGCGGCTCGGGTCTGATTGTGCCGGTGATCCGTAATGCGGATGAGAAGAACGTGGTCGGTTTGCAGCGCTCGATTGTGGATCTGGCGGCGCGGGCGCGGTCTCGTCAGCTGAAGCCGGATGAAGTGGCTGGCGGCACGTTCTCGATTACCAATTTCGGCAGCTTCGGCAGCGTGTTCGCGACGCCGATGATTAATCAGCCGCAGGTGGCGATCCTCGGTGTCGGCACCGTGGAGAAGACGCCTGTGGTGATCGACGATGCGATCGCGATCCGCTCGATCTGCTACCTGGCACTGAGCTTCGACCACCGCCTGGTTGATGGCGCGCTGGCCGATCAGTTCGTGAGCAAGATCAAGACGGTGCTCGAGAACTGGTCCGATTCCATCCTGTAATCAACAGGTATTTTTGAAAAATGGCGGCGCCGCTTTCACAGCGACGACGCCTTTTTTTTATCGCCGGACGCAGTCAGTGTGAAGGCGGGGCGTCAGTGACCACCACGTTTCGCGTTCGAAGTTCTGTGGTTGCCTGCTGGCGGATCCACTCGGCTGCCAGAGGATGGCTGGCGACACCGCTCTTACGCATGGTGTATTCCAGGTCCTTCAGCAGCGTCGCGATTTCTGTCTGTACTTGGCCCACCGGAATCAGCACGGGCTGGATGATGACGCGGAATGGGAAGGGTGTTCCCCTCTTCGGCGCGCATATGGCGGCCACGAATAAAGCAGTGGGCAACAATGGCATCGCAAGGCAATACCGGGAAACTGCGGGGCAGGGAAGGGGCCAGGAAATGGCTGCGGCGCGATTGAGTTCTCTTCGTAGAAATTAACGAAGGAGGGGCGGTACCTGATTTCAATGGTGATCCACCGCCAGATGATTTCGAAGCGTTCCGGCTCTTGAAAAAAGCCCCTGGGGCCCGGTAACTCAGCCATACCAAAGAATCCTTCATTCCGACGGAGCGGCGAGTTGCTGCTTAACGCCCTCAATAAAGCTGTGGACGTCGAGGAGTCCGGGCTGCCAGGCCTTCGGATATTTACCATGCAACGATTTCGGCACGACAAGCGAAACTCGTGCCTCCTGCATTTCTTTCAACTGGTTTCCGGTAATCCCCTGCTGCAGCGTGACGATATGCTTCGTCTGCACCCGTCGTCCTTCGTTGAGAACCTGACGCCAGCGGTCCTTACAGGTCGTCTTCAAGCCAATGACGAAGAGTCGTTTCTCCGGCCAGGAAAGATCGAAATAGGCATCTTCGCTGGGGATCAAAATATCCGGCCTCCCGTCCGCTCCAAGGGCTGGCCGCATCTTGTGAGGAACTCCGGCCTGTGTGAGCAGGTACTCAACATGGTTTTCAAAAGACCGCCCGGCGCGTGCTTTGCGCCGGTTCAGAATGCTGAGTGCCGTTTGGATGAATTCGTCGAAGGTCCTGAAAAGTCGTCCGGCCACGAGGTTCTGACAGACTATGCGCTCAACCGACTGGAAGAGTTGATACTCGGTCTCGATGGCCCGCATGAGCGCTTCGTCTGGCGGTAGCTCTGCAAACTTCTTCAGGCACGTTTGCAGAATTTTCCGGGTAACTTCAGAGAACACCCCGCCGGTGGGGAACTCGGTGTAGTCGGCTGACGCCTCCCGGATCAACCGATCGATGCATTCGTCTTCCGACTCGACGGCGACGGCTACACCGTCTTGATAGACGCCCCAGTTTTGGAACGCTTCGACACCGAGGGCGCTTTGAAGGTCCTCAATGTCCTCATCGTAGTCGAGTACGTACGCGATGAATTCGTCGCGGGATTTGGGGATCAGGACCAGGAGATCGCCGACCATGTCGGCATTCAGAAACGGAAAGTCGCGACCGAAACGCGTCAAACGATATTCGTGTTTGGCCGCGCCGTACCAGGTAATCACCGAATCGGTAACGCGGCCATCCTGCCAGAGGATCGAAACAGAATGCTTGTCATTGCGCCCAGTCGTCGGTGGGTGCGGCGTGTACATTTCCCATACGGGAATGGGCATATAAAAGCCGCACTGGTGACTACGGGTAAGCCCTGCGTCGTTGGGCGAGATGAACTTCAGAAGCGCATTGCCGTAACGCATGGCGTCTTCAATAGCGCGTTGGCAATGAGGGGACGTCACGCACGAAGCTTTCTCTTAACAGGGGCGGTGGCAGCGTTTTGGAAGAGGCTTTCACCCTGCGACAACTTCCAGAACATCACCTTCATAATCTGCCTCCCCACTGCTTCGACCACCCTGGGGACGACAGCGTTTCCGAACTGCCGGTAAGCCTGGGTGTCTGAAACGACGATCTTCTTTTCATCGAAGCCCATGAGGCGGGCGCACTCAGGGGGGGTCAGTCTCCGGGGTGGCTTACCCTTTCCTTGCGGGATCAGAATTTCGGAGCCGTCCTTGTAGTACCGGGCGCTGAGAGTTCTCGCAATCCCCATGGGGTCCACCAGACCGAACCCGAACCCGTTCCCCCTGGCGCGGTGACCTTCCGCGTACCGTTGCAGGTAATCCCAGAGATGCTCAGAAAGCGTGTATTTGGGATCGGGTGCGGGGTCCAGAATATCGATGAGCCTGGGTTTTGGTTGATCCGGTGCCTGTGGAAACTCGAAAGGCGGTCTCTCGGGAAAGGCCTTTTTGTAAAAGCAGACGATATAAACGCGCTCACGATGTTGGGGAACCCAGGCCGCGGCGTCAATCACCTTGTCGAAAATCCAGTAACCGAGTTCATCGAGCCGGTCCTGGATCACCGCCCACGTCCGGCCCTGGTCGTGCGATTTCAGGTTCTTGACGTTCTCCAGGAAGAGCACCGCGGGGCGCTTCGCCTCGATGATGGTGGCAAGCTGAAAAAAGAGATTGCCCTGGGTCACACATTTGAAGCCGTGAGCCATGCCAAGACTCTGACGCTTCGACACGCCCGCAATGGAGAACGGCTGGCAAGGAAAACCGGCGGCAAGAATATCGTGGCTCGGAATATCGGCGATTTTCAGTTTTCGGATGTCGTCGTGTGGAATGTCGCCGTACCAGGCCTGGTATGTTCGTTGGGAGTACTTGTCCCATTCACACGAAAAGCGACAGCGACCCCCGAGCTTCTCCAGTGCACTACGAAACCCGCCGATCCCGGCAAAAAGGTCGATGAAGGTGAAGGGGAGGCTTTGCGGAACGGTCCTCTCTACAATTTTCGGCTGGCCCGAAAACAGGGGCAGCTGAAGTTCAATGTCGGCCTCAACGGCCTTCTCGAGAATGGAAAGAATCACCTCTTGCTGAGTCATTTTGTGCTGATCGCGCTGCTGGTCGATCCACAGCCGAATGCCCGAAGGGACGTTGCGGACCAGTAGTTGTTTGCTCATGTCACTTCTCCATCTGGGAAACGTTGATAGCACTACCTTCGTCTGATAGCAAGATTTCCCAGGGCTTCGATCCACCAGTCTACTACGGGCGGAAACGCACTTGTCCAAAAGTGCTTAAGGTGGCTTTGCGTGCAGAAGGTTCGAGGCTACCGCTCGCGTCCGTCTGTTTGGTCGGGCTGCGGGCCTTCGTTCTCAACGCCCTCCCGCCCGTTCCGGTTGCCGTTGCTGTTCCAGCTCCTGCTGTTTCTGCCGGGGGCACTCCGGGTCTTTCGCCATGCGCTTCCACTCGTGCGAATTTCTGCGGTTATGGTCGGCGAGGGCGGCGGTCCGCTGCTGCTCCATACCGCCGCTGTCGGGATAGCGTCACTCCCTCTCTTTGCGCCGGTCGAGGGGATGGTGAATATCGTATCGGTCATCAAGACCGGCGCCGACGGATTCCATGCGGGCTATCGTTCGAGACATGGTGGGAATAATCTTTCCCTCAAGGCCGCAAAGCCGTTCGAGCATGGTTCACAATGGCCCATCCAAGTCCCGATGCTGGCCAAGCTGCTCTTCCATGGGCTTCAACCGCTCGTTCATCAGGGAAATCACGCGCCGGATTTCTTCAGTGTCTTCGCTTTGGTGGGCCAGCTCGTCAACAACACGCGAAACCAGGGCATCAGTTTTTCTTGAGGCGGTTCGAGCAGCTCTTTTGCGGTCGGTTCGCTCGTCGGCGCGGCGCTGTGCCGGAGAGAATGGCTTTGACTTGCAACAGCAGAACTCGGAAGCCGGGCAAAGGGTTGACGTAGCGAGCAGGCCGACCAGGGCGAAACGTGTGTCATCGATCCCCCTCGGAGAATGCCGGAAGGGTGTCACTGGAGATCGGCTCGGCTTCGTCCCGTATGACGGGCGTCTCGCGATGATGACAACGGCCACAACAGCCGTTCCCTCCCGATTTGCATGCGCGTGCTCATGATGGCCGTGATCCGCGGGCCGGAGGCTGAGTCTTGTAGAAGTCGAAGAATGCATGGCGCTTCCTTCTGGAACCGGGGACAGTACGGCGTCCCCGTCGACAGACTCTAATCTAATGCAACTTGCAACTGTCAATGCAGAAGTTAGGATGGGTATTTCTATCCTGGGGGATCTGTGATTGGATGTCTCTGACGACAGTTGCTCTCAGGACAGGCTTACCAGGAAACGCGAACTGCCGGCGGGCGAGTTAGCCGGTACAGCCACTGACCTGGAACGAAGGGCAAAAGCCGCTCTGCCCAGTCGGTTCCGGCGATGGATCGCAACGCGGATGAGAAGAAGAATGGCCTGCCGATGGCTTTGCGGCAGGCGGCGAGATGGGCTGCGGGTTCAAGGCCTCGCGCCGCATGCTCGCCTGCCAGCGAACCAGTCAAGGCGGCGCAGAGGAGACCTGAGCCCGTAAACGGGTCGACGAAGGACAGGGCGTCGCCGCACAATAACGCGGAGCCCTCCGGCTTCCATCGCTGCCCAAAGGCGAGAGGTCCGGTGAAGATCCAGTCCATGGTGCGAGTTAAAGGAGCGAGGCGATGCCGCAGCGGGGCGCTGGTCATCATCAGCGACTCCGGCTCGAAGCCTGCGGCCTTCAGCGCGGACTCAGGCGCGATACCGCACACGTTGGTCCGCCCGCCTTCGATGCAGTTTATGCCGACGTAGGCGTCGTGCCGGAAGTACAACTCGACGGCGTCGTCTGAAGGTCCATCGAAGTGGGCTTTGAACCCGAATAATCTCGAGCCTTTCGCCGCGGGGCTCGGGGGGCGGCCAGTTGCGATGATGGTCGGTTCGCCCGCGCCAACGTGCTGAGTGCCGAGCCGGGCGGCTGTACTCCACAGCAGTTCGTCGAACGTGTAGCGGCTGAGTCCGAACGCGGGTTCGGGTAGTACCGCGCGCTTTTCCGTCGATCCCAGATACACGGCCATCCGCCGCACAGACCATGGCGCCTGTTGCAGAAATGCTTCGAGCAGCCCGGCGCGTTGCAGTATCGGAGCGATTTCAGGAGAGAGGAATTCCCCGCAGACCTTGTGACGTGGAAAGCGTGAGCGCTCCACGATCTCCACTCGCGCGGCGCCCTCACGGCAGGCGCCGATCGCGGCCATGGAACCGGCGGGACCGCCGCCCAGCACTCGAACGTTATTCGTGGAAGTACACGATGTCGGGCCGGATTCGTTTGTTTTCTTTTTCAAACGCGCAGGGTCCACACTCCATACGATAACCGGACCATGCGGCACGCACGGCTTTCGGCACTTCCACCGGATGGTCGGGCTCATGGTAAACGGAGAGCGACATGCGGGGGTGATACTTCGCAATGGTCGCGGCACCGCCGTGGAGTGCGCGGACCTCAGCGCCTTCGATATCCATTTTGATAAAGTCGACGCGCTCCAGACCCAGTTCGGCGACCAGCTTGTCAATGGTGGTCAGTGGGAGCTTTTCGGTGGTGGCGCTGGAGTGCTCGGGATGAATTACAAAACTGTCGGCGGCCGAATTTCCGTGATCGATATTCATGGTCAGGAAATCGTCCTTGTCCCACACGCCTTTCGGATAAATCACCACCCGGCCGCTTTCAATTTCCGATTTGAAATTGCGGCGCAGAGCTTCCAGATTTTCCGGTGCCGGCTCGATGGCGATGACTTTCTTTGCGCCAGCGTCGAGGCTCGCCTTGACGAACACGCCGATATTGGCGCCGCAGTCGAGCACGATGTCGCCAGGCCTGACGAAGTTACTTCCCTCGCCGTAGATCTTGCGGTCTTGTTCGGCCAGATTGTACGGGAGCACGTAACGGCTCTCTTTGGTGATCCAGTAGGTGCCCATCGGCGTCTCCCACTGTTCAAAATGTTCGTCCTTCGCGATCATCTTGCTCGCCTTCAGAATGCGATCTTTGGAGGCAATCTGATCCTGCAGATTCTGGTCGGCACGGACCGCATTGGCAAGCGGGCACTCGGGGCTTCGTCCGGCCAGCACAAGGGCTGAAAGCCGGGCGGGCGGATACATTGCGACTCCCGCGCCCACAAGAAGCACCACGAGAGACGTCTTCACAATCCCGGAAAGGGTCATTGGTAGAAGTTTAGCGCGACAGGTCTCGCAGAGGCGGCGGTGGAACGATCCTTCGTGTCCCCTTCCCTGGCGCCTTTCCGCTTTACCAGACAAGCGCAACAGCCTCGATAAGGAGAATACAATGCGACGACTCAGCACCAGCCGGGATCTGTTCGAAGGAGTTTGAAGTTGCGGTAAAGGATCACAAGGCCGAGCGGCACGCGCGCGGTTTTTCCAGCTGGGGGCAGATGATCGCTATGATGTTCTGCCAGTTGGGTCATGCGCAAAGCCTGCGCGAGATCACGGGCGGGTTGGCGGCGTGCGAGGGCAAGCTGCGGCATCTGGGCGTCGAAGAACCACCGAAAAGATCCACCCTCAGCTATGCCAGTCAGCACCGTCCGTGGCAGTTGTACCAGACCGTCTTCTATAACGTTTTGCAGCGCTGTCA